>Ga0302325_10016063_pt1 | contig 15888 bp, 13 predicted proteins | sample Palsa_T0_2_FD_201948 | JGI IMG/M metagenome (GOLD analysis project Ga0302325, IMG submission 201948) | Peat permafrost microbial communities from Stordalen Mire near Abisko, Sweden - Palsa_T0_2 | ecosystem: Environmental > Terrestrial > Soil > Palsa > Peat permafrost | place: Sweden: Abisko... | reverse complement strand
CCCTCCAAAAATAAGCAGTCCAATCAGCGAAAAACGGAAAACTGCCTCATTTACCAAATGCTCCTTTTCTTCAATTCTCGCGACGAAATTGAGTGTCAAAGTGCATGTCTAATCTGGTGACTCTGGACGCCATCAATTGTCTAGGGAGGTCAGCAGAGAGACGATTCGGAACATTGGTTAAGACAAAGCTAAAGGGACACTAGAATGGAATCGGTAAGTCCTTTGACCCAACTTCGACCCTCCTTCTGGATTTGTTTTAGCTCTTAGAGCTTGCTTTGGCACAAAGAAACTCCTGAAAGATTCTTTGGCTATTCTTGTATAGAATTTCCTAATTTTGGGACTAGTTATAAGTTATGGCGATTGCAGTCTCGCGGCTCTTAAAATCAGTGACAGTGCCATTTGGCTCTACTCGCTCACTCAAAACCTCAGAGGTCGTGGTTGTATCTGATATTCATTTACTTTCATTGCTTGCCTCCTTGCTTGCAGTCCCAACGTGTGAGGGTGTGATGTGACACGTGCATGATTGTTTCCAGAGCCCCACACTTAGTGCAGAGATTCATTGGGCGAGTATCATGGACTTTGCTCGGGTTTACAGTCGCTTGCAAAATCGGCTTCGTCCTCTTTCGCCTAAATTTTTTTACGAGCACAGACCACCTTACAGTAGTCAATTTTGGCGCTAATCACGTGAAATATATGGATCTTACCTGAGCATCAGCTGACACGGTTAGGCATCAGCAGTTGAACAGAGATTTCTTAGAAGATACATACTCAACTTCACAACTTTATGATGAAGCAAGACTGAACAGGTAGTCTACGCATTCGATGTCGATACTTGCTGGCGTCTGTCTTGCTTAGAACGTGGCTTCACTCTCCGTAAGTACAGTACACTTCTATTGACCAAATGAAGCTTCAGCTAATGGAACCAGCCAGTTAAGCAAGTCCGGCGCAAACCTTGAGCCAAGTTAACAGCGACAATTAGAGAGATTTGTAGGATGCTTGTGAAATGTACAGATACCAGCTAGCTGAGAATAATGCAAAGGTATATTGTAAACCTACGATCTTCTCAGCGAACAGCCAAGCTAATTCTATGTCTTTAGCAGAGTTGCTAAAGACGAGATCACATCTCAAGAACAAAATCCTAATGATCTTAAAACCATGTTTCAGTATCCAACCTCAAATCCTCTATCTTAGCTGCAGCATACAAAGTAATCACTGTTCCTTAACCTGCTCAAGGTTTCTTTGCTCATTCTCTCTAGCAGCTTTAGTGACCTGTGTCTGGTAAAGGCAAAAGAGGCCAAACCCGTAACCTTCTCTTCTATTCGAAGATGGAAGGTATGCATTGTAGCTACCATTATACACCCCTTAGGGAAGGTACGAGGAGGATCTATAAGAACGATGGAAGCTTTCCCCCAGAGTTGCCAGAGGATGAGGATATCGATGATACCCTTTTTCTCACAGCTTCAACGAGAAACTATCATATGGTGACAACTGGTGATATCCGAGTCTTATCGCTCCTGCCTGGGTTATTTGACGATCCACTTCGATGCCAGTTGACCGTTAAATCCTTCGAACAGCAACCAACGTACGATGCACTTTCTTACATGTGGGGAAATCCTTCAGACATCCGGCTTATTACGGTCGACAATGATCAGGCATTCCCAGTCACCGTGTCCTTGGACAACGCTCTGCGACATATACGATTACAAAACAAAATTCGAAATCTCTGGGTTGATGCGGTTTCTATTAACCAAAGCGATATCAAGGAGCGTAGCAGCCAGGTTCCCCTGATGAAGGAAATCTACTCTCGGGCTAGACTTGCAGCAGTTTGGATTGATGTCAAGCTTTCTCCTGATAACGATTGCGTACGAAGGCTGCTGAGTCTTAAAGAAGACACCGTTTTGGATGACATAGGAGATGACCCCAAGTTCTGGGAGCCTCTTATCCCGTTGCTCCAAAATCCGTATTGGGAGAGATTATGGGTACAACAAGAACTGGTCTTTGCACCGGAGCTAGAATTCCACTGTCGTGGAGTAACGATACCAGGAGAGAAACTAATGGCGTTCCAACTTCAAATCTTCCGTAAGTCAAGTCAACGCCAGGCCCTTTTCCATATTCCAGATAAGTGGACCGTGCTTGGGAATCAGATCGGCTTCAACAAGACTCTCTCGCGAAATTTAGGTTTGTGGCGGGAAATGCTGAAGCACAAAGTCCCAGTTGATCCTTTCACCCTCACACCGGACTATTCCCTTCAAAAGCCCCCGGCTGAGTGGCAGCTAGATCCTAATAAGTGGGGCACCGCCTTGAGCACCTGCCCCATTTACTTACTAGGAATGCTGCGATATGCTCAAGGCCTAAGTGTTACGGACCCAAGAGATCGAATCAACGCTTCACTAAATCTCGTCGTCGACTACGAGGATGATGGCTTTCTAATAAGCTACGAAACAACCCTTGCGGAGAGCTACCTAGGCGTCGCTCGGCTCCTGCCGTTCAAGTGTAATAGTTTACAGTTCTTGCCTCAAGCGAAACTTCTCCAGGATCCCGATGAAACTGTCAAAGGACTGCCCTCCTGGGCTCCAAACTGGAACCCACCCGGTAATGCAGGCTATTTTTGGGCTCCATTTCGCACTGCAGGGGGTCTCCCCATGTATTCGTATCCTTTCCATGATGTGCGCGAGGGTATATTCCATGCCAGAGGATTTTTATACAGCGAATTAAAGCAAACGCTGTCTCAGAGAGACAACTCCCACACACCTCTTTCTGCCTTAGCCCGGCTGTTTTTTTCGGCCACAAAAACCTCAGCCTATGCTGAGGAAAATATCCAAAGACTCTCACATACACTGACAGGTCCTGCCCTTGCGGAATGTAGCCTATCGCTATCGTATTTTAGCAACATGGAGGCAACACTATACATGGGGATTCTGCTCTGCTATGCGTCCATCACTCCCGGGCTCCGTATTCGCGACCTCGTCCCATGCAATACCGAATCTTACAATCATTCCCAGACAATCGTAACAACGATCAGAACATTGCAGAAATTCCAAAATCTCTATCCCTCCACTCTAAAGACTCTTGATCTCGATCACCTCTCATCTGCAATTTCTGCAAATGTTGATCAAATGCAGCGATTCCAACATTTCATTCATCTCGCGACGCAGACCTTGTCCTCAGGATGCCTGGCTTCTACGTCTTCAGGCAGTCTTGCAATTACGGAAGGAAGGGCGGCTGTAGAGCCCGATGACGAGATCTGGATTCTCTTCGGGTGTCCAACACCGATAGTTCTACGGAGCAATAGGCCGCATTTTAAGGTTGTTTCACCTGCTTATATACATGATATCATGAATGGAGAAGCTGTTGAGGGAGTATTTACTCCTGACGATCCATTGGTCGAATGGGAAACAGTTCTGAGAAAGGGGGAAATGGGACCTAGAGCTGAACCCCCTTACATTTCGGGGAAGGGCGAGTGGTTGGTGAGGATTATATCATTGTGTTAGCTCGGCATGCTTCTCTCCTTTTGACATGGTTAGCTGTCCTCATTTTCTTCTTCTTTTTTCTTCTTCTATTTTGGTATTGTGGACCTACTTAATCATCGCTTAAAGTTATACAGGTAGCCCTAAGAAGTCAACCATATGTATACCCTAGCGAAAAAAAATTATCTACCACTAATGTTGGCGTATCAAATATTTTAGAACCTGCGTACTGAAGACCCCTTCTAGATACTTAGTATCCTTCGTGGCAATTATAACAAACTTAGAAGGAAAGTCGTTTTTGTAGCGTATGTGTAGTCCATGGCAACCAGATCGTAGCTATGATTGAAGAACGGAAATATACAGGTTACAGTCGCTAGCGAAATCGGCTTTCCCCCTTGAACACTGCCACCAGATACCATCTACTCGCTTACCTTACAGTACCTGCTCCTTAATATAGCACGTGAAATTCTGATTGTCTCCATTAATATATAAACAATGTCGGTCAACCTTTATCTCGTGCCAGCAGACTGAGATACGCAAACATACTAACCATCTATATGGTCGCGAACAGTTGCCCACTTTTCGCACCACATGATGGGATTGTAAGGAATTATAAACGTCTTAAACTTTGTACCGAGCTTCATCTCCTCTGCTGCTATGCAATTCTCCTTCCCAGTAAACCGTCTGTACCTTTCCTCCCGGATCCCAGATAAAACATACCTCGATAAACTCTCTAGGTAGATACCGACTGGTACTACACGTTGCGAAGCATTCCGGTCATGGCAATTGAGAAAGACAATTACTATGGAATCCGAATGCTCAACGAATGGCAGCGAAATACACAATCCCTGGTTTGTCATTGAGTAGGGTTCCGTCCGAAAGTGTTTGTACTCAACAATGCCACCAGCTCCAGAGAACTCGGCAGGGGAGGCTGCTAAAAAGCTCCGCCACTCGAGATTTTGTAGTGCGGACTGCCTTGTCCAGGCGAAGAGACTATGATCATCCGATTTCTGCAATATTTGTTCCTGAAGTCGCAAGAAAGCTCTCTCTCCCTCTCCATAAAGCAGAGGCATATTAATATCGAAAATTCCCATAATACAGTAAGCCTCATCTTCCATCCTCGTGGTTGATCTCTTCGAAGCCCATGACATCCGTTGTGCAACGCTAAATTCACTCAGGTCCTTATGGCCGGCCAACGCGGATTTTGCTATGCCAGTGATAAGGTGGACGGTTTCTTGAAGCTCAATCTTAGAACCGAGCCTCGTCCAATCCATAGAATAGAACTCCACATACGACGGTGCAACGAGCTCCTGCAAGGTCCAGCCTCTGGTGAACCATCTGCTAGACGCGAACTGCACCTCCCACTGAGCTGTGTTATTTGGATAGACAGGTGGTGGTGGGACATCTGCTAAAAAAGCATAGCAAACACGTGCCTGGTGATACCATCGAAACATCGAGTTAATTGACTCAGAAAGCTCGGCACTACTTTTCTTGTCGATGCAACAGGTATCGATCCAGATATAATCGTGTCCATCCGCAGCGGCCTGCGCCGCACTCTTCATGACTTTGATGTAGCCCTGCTTTCGAGAAGCTGCGCGAATGGCTTGATACCCCTGCATATCTTGAAAAGATACTTCCTGAATCCCCCACGTATGCGACAAAATTGCGTAGGGAGGAAAATCATTGCCGAAAAATTCTTCTAGCTCAAGTGAGGTTGTGTTGACGAGCCACATGACGGGCGATTTTGCGATACGAAGTACAGGCTATGGCCTCGCTGGTTTTGATTTCCGCGCTTCCCCTTTTAAATTCTAGAATAAATCAAGCACGCACCGGATGCAAGGTCGGCGGGGTTGAGTACAGAAGCGTCAGGTGCGGCGGGCCTGCGCATCATCGATAAGACACAAGGAGAGAAGGGAGCGGTTGACCAAATCTGCGGAGCGAATAGAGGCTGAAAGACATCTTGATCGACTTGGGGTTAAAAATAGATACCTCAGGACATAACTCAGCCCGCTGTCTTACGATACCCCGCTTTTATACCCGAGGTAATAGCACTAGTGCATCGCATTGTAGGGCAAAATATAAATTATTGACTGTTCAGACTGACACCAATTTCGCCTATTCCTCTGGGGATGCGATATGCGCGCGAACGAATCGTCCTTGTCGCTTTCCGTACCGGTAGAAGTTGCAAAGAAAACGGGCCACAGGGTCAGCGCCAAAAAATGGCTATGGTGGTCTGCTCACATTTTCTTTTTTGTGAAAGTGCACGAAGCCGATTTTGCAAGCGACTGTACTCTGTTATTCTCCTGTGGTAATTCTCTATAGTTTGGTCATCGAATTCAGGGAACTTAGCGGTCCTGCAAAACCTTCTCGGATTTCCTTTTGTGCTGCTGCATATCGTCCAATTGATTTCAAGCCTCCACTTTTCAATTCTGCCCATATCCTGCAAGCGTATGGACAATATTGGTTCCAAAAATGAAAAGGAAGAGATTCAAGACCCACGTTCTTCTGTAAGAGTAACTTTTTGTGTTCACAATTGGTCGAAATATCCATTCCAACTCGGCAGCCTAAAATCCTTCGACGATCACGAAGTATTCACATCCAACATGACTCCTGGACTGCAGGCAGCAGTACCCCGCTCTTATTTCCCAAATCAACCATCCCATGGCAGGCAGACATAAATAAACCTGGCCGGGCGTTTTTAGGGCTTGGCTCGAGCCACTTTGCAAGCTTAGACGGGCACAAAGAAATAAATCACGTGAACGTGCAAGCTTGCAACACACCTACATTATTCGCCATGTCCTCCCGAGCGAGTGTAAGTTCTTCTACACCATTCCACATCCCCTCTCTTTCATATTCCCAAGCTTATTATTCAATCAGCGAACAGATCGAAAGCGGAAAGCCCAAGAAGATACCCAGCCCGACATGATGCTATGGAAGCGAAACAAGGCTGGCCCTCCCAAGGCCATTGCCGCAAAATCTGCCAAAGAGCTCGCCACCCCAGATTCAACTGTTAATGGTGGCAGTGAGGTGACCTTAGTCGCTAATCCTGTCATCCCTGGTCGAGATCCAGATTTCGGTACTAGCACAGCCATCAAGATATTTTACGAAGGCAAGAACCGTGCCGGCCACACGGATTGGGTCGAGACACCACCCAAACAACTGGCCCCCAAGGTCGCCAAAGCTAACAACCGAGTCGCAATCAAAATCTTCAAGGTCAAGGACCATGAACAGCAAACCATTTCTGGTAAAACGCCCCTGAAGAACCACATGATTGAAATCCAGAGCTCCCTTCTCGTCGCAGCACTTAAGGACATCGTCAAAGATGAAGGCGTGTTCCTTGAAACCACGGAGACGGCAAAATTTAATGAGCCCTTCAAGCCTCTCTTCTTCTGCTATGATAAGATCATTGCTTTGTACGAGGAAAAGTCAGACGGCAGCCTCCTGAAAGAGCACCTCGGTCTTCTGGTCCAAGTCATGGGCGAGCTGTTCGGTGGCTTTATGTCCCACCTCAAACACCTCAATGCTAGTGGTCTCATATCGTACAAGCTGGCGTGGACCTACTTCGCCAAAGGCACCATGCTCTTCAGCGCTTCCAAAGATGCTGAGCGTGTGTGCAAGGTTGTTGGGACCTGTTACAATTGTGGCTCCCCGCAAGAACCAGCGCATCTGTTGATCAATTGCGAGGAGATCGCTTTTGACGGGGAATCATTTGCTTGGAAGCCGATTGATTTCAAGATCCCGGCCTTCGCTGGCAACCTTCCCGTCACTGAGCTCCCAAATTATCCATTATCTTTCCATAAGGATGCAGAGGGGGTCAAAGAGAGGTTGACAGCCAGAGCAATGAAGACATTGGAGTATCAAGATCTTCACTATTGTGAATATTCTGGTGTTGGTCTGTTCCCAACTCCATGCGGCATGCAGAGACACAACGTAAGTCTTCGGCTCTTCACAAGGAAACTTATCTAATGATCAACTCAGGTGGCGAGCCGCATTCTTATCGACCTACTCGGGTACCAGAAGCACCAGGAGGGCCTTCAGAGAAATGATACCAGCTCTCGTAAGCGTCGCACTCAACAGCCTCAAAATCCAGGAGCGACGCCCCATGCAGATGTCGCTTCCATTTCAGGACAATCGACACATGCAAAAGCCCTTCCCAAGAAGACACAGGAGGACAATAAGCAAGAAATGCTCGACAGGAAAGAGGATCTTGTTTTCGTCTCTCCTCTTCTTCGTGGTTTTGCATTGAAGAACAAGCTTTGGCGTATGTTTCTATTCTCAACCTTCTCTTTTTGATTGAAACTGACCAACGTAGTTTACTTCTATGTCGACGACATCTCTCCCGTCGTCTGGAATGACGAAGCATACGGACATTTAGTTTATCAAGAGGAGCAGAAGGATCTAGTTTTAACCTTCGTCGACAACCACCAACGTCTCAAGGGCGGCGTCGACGACGTAATCATGGGCAAAGGCCAAGGACTCATCCTACTGCTCTCAGGTCCTCCAGGCACGGGCAAAACTCTCACCGCGGAAGCAGTTGCCGACAAAACTCGTCGCCCTCTCTACTACTTGCAGGCCGAAGATCTCGGCACGAACGCAACGGTTCTTGGATCAAAGATCAAGAAGGTGTTTGAGATGGCGACGGAATGGGATGCTGTCATCTTGCTCGACGAAGCGGACGTCTTCATGGCGAAACGAGACCCTGGCGATATTGCTCGCAATGAACTCGTGTCTATTTTCCTTCGTGAGCTCGAATACTTCAAAGGTATCATCTTCCTTACCACGAACCTATACTCTACCATCGACACGGCGTTCCGCTCTAGAGTCAACATCCACCTCGTGTTCAAACCCCTTCCATTCTCGTCCCGATTGGTGCTTTGGGAGAAATTCCTTGGACGGTTGCCGGGAACTGAGGTTAGAGCAAAGGTTGATGAAAGAGAGATGGAGGAGCTTGCAAAATGGGAGTTGAATGGGAGGGAGATTAAGAATGCGATTAAGACTGTGAGGACTTGGTGTGTTTGCAAGGGGTTCGAGATGAATTTGCTCAGGCTGGAGAGCGGAATTAAGGTTACGGCGCCTCAGGCGATGAAAAATGAGGCGAGAGGGGAGTGAAATCCGTGGTTGACATTGGAAGGAATGAATGACTATACCAAGTGAGTGAGTGCGATTGAGGAAAAGGAGGCAACCGGTGTGATACAAAGGGATATATGCTGATTTGCGACGGCAAAATAATAAGTTGTGGTTGTTGAGTAATGATGCGGATCAACGCTAATGTTTGTTCCTCATTTTACATATTGCTGTTGCCTTGTCTCGAGTAACAATGTTGGCGATTACCACAATCCAAGCAAAGTCCTTTTCCTTTTCGGGAGCGGTGATCCAAAATACCGCTGCTCCTTGAATAATCGTAGTACATGCTTTCCAGCTCTTGTATCTCGCAATTCTTGCTGAAGTGCCCTAGCTTGGGTAGACCACGCCTTTGTACTGAAGGGATGGAGCTGATAGCCTTCCTCGTGGGTGATACCGAGAACGATGCATGACTGACTTGGCATTCAGCATTTATGCTGTATAGAACCTAGAGAGAAGCAAGAGCAACTTACCAGAGCGGCAAAAGTCAGATCCGCAGCACTGAAATAGTCGCCAGCCAAGTACTGCGATTTCTCAAGCACTGAATGTGGACAGGATGTTAGAGCTCTGGGTACCCGCTATGTAGATACAGGACTTACACTCCGACGCCTGCCTGAACTCATCGCGGCAAGTTTCCATTGCCTTCTCATATTTGTCGGGCGTTATAGCCCTGAAAGACATTATCATCCTCCCCAGAAACGGACTCAGCCCAAACCAACACAACGATTGCAAGACCCCAACTCGATTTCTAAATCCAATGGTCGCGAATGGAAACATTCCATTCCATTTGTTCTCAACCAAGAGATCATTGTAGGCGAAGTCAATAACAGCACCACCAAGCACCTCATCGTAATGTTTCTCCATAGTGTAAATATTTTCTTCATTCTCAGGGCCGCAGGAATTGTAGAGGTTCACATGCTCGGGACTCGAGAATGTCTCGGAGAGGTGCACCAAGATATCATGCGAATCGTGGAACGACTCTTCAAGTTCCTTTCCGGAAGCGTCGTAAACAGCAAGACAGGGAGTTGAGAAGGGCGACGCCAGGTGGTCTCTTGATTCGTGTTTGCTAACTCCGCTGTCCACTATTGGTTTGATAGTGAATATATGGAAGAAGGGTAGGAGTAGCTGATGCGTATACTGGACCCGATAATAAGACAATGCCCATCTGGCCTTTTCGTTGAAGTGGGAGTAGCAGATGGAAAGGAGGAGGTATTTCTGGGACCCTTCCATTTCCCTTGGTGAAAGATCGCTCATTCTGTCAATGAGAACGAGCAGCTGAAGAAATCATGGTTAAACCGGGGGTTTCTTGTGAAACAACTTTCCTGATGATTTTTATCAATGGCCTGGACATCAGAGAAGAGAATGTAATATGCACCATATCGCGGGGAGAAGACTCCCCGTCTTATACTAGTGTCCACGTCAAACACCAATCAGACGCTCTGCCTAAATCGACGGGCTGTGAGTGATGTCAGACCAGTCGTGTTCTGTATAGAAAAGTCGCAACCCCAACTTTTTTGAGACCTTTCCGATGATAAGTTCGGAGGCTCTGAGATGAGGCACATGTGGGGAAGTAAGCTTTCCCGGCCCCTATCTTTAGCGATGCTAAGCCCTGGCAAGCCCCCACACCCATCCCGTCCCGCTCGCTTCGTGGAGGCTGTGCAACAGCTACGCCCCCTTCTTCCCCAAAGAGGAGGTCCTAACCCTGGCACCCTTATCCTCTTGTTCGCAATTGCTAACACTTCTGAGATTTAATTTTTCAGTTTTAACACCTCGTTTTGGAACTCAATGAACTTGCATGCACTTTAATATCCTGAGCTCTTCTCACTTTCGGGTGAAGTGAACGCCAAGTGGCTGCTGCCTTCCAATTTATTGGTCAGTCCTTCTTATTCATATAACTGCTGTCAACCTTTGTTTCACAGTAGAACGCGATTTTCGAAGAATACTTGAGGGGAACCTCCAAAGGGTTTGCGTGCGTGATATCATGTGTGGAGGCTATATTTATTGATCGGAGCCTTGTGGCATTTGTGATAGCGGCTTGGTTGCTTCAAATGATGGTGTTCATGCATAAGTCAGCCGCATGGCTTTCATGGAACTCGCTCTATGGACGCCTCAACCGCCTCTCAATACTCAGCATTGACGCACTGTACCATTTTGATCTCACGAAAGCGCCTGCCATTCCTGTGACTCCTTTACAAGGCGTTTCGGAGCCTCACTGTCATTCAAGCTCTGGCATATAACACCTTGTTTCCCTCCAATTTCGCGATGTCTCATCTAGCCTTTCCTTTCCAACAATGGCCCTGTTCTCAAGAACTGACTGCGGGTCTGACCCCGCCTGGCAAGCGACCGTCGCCGCATACAATGGTGCAAATTGCGATAGCCAACTTGCGCAATGGTGGGGCCAACAGCAACACGGCTCTTTCGCGAATACATTGGCCAAGTCATTCGGCTCTGAACCGACGAATTTCGAGTGTGGTATAGGAGACGAGAGCTCATGCTCGATTGCAGGGTGTCAGCGTATGTGCTCACTCAAAATTCCTACACTTTAAAGATTATCTAACTGTTTGAAGCGTTCCAGGCTGCGAATAACCCAATCTGGCCATACTTAGTTCTGGTGTCCCTTGAGAATCTCAGCAATCAGTTCAACAACATCTATGTAAGCCGCTGAACTTCAATGGGCTCGGCTTTGGCTAACTCTCGTGTACCAGAACAGTATCGGCAACAGCCAAGAGACATACACAAACCTAATCGACAGCATCGCAACAACATTCTTCCCTTGGAAGGACCCACAATTCCCCCTCGGTGCTGCAGCGCCATGGCTGACTGCTATTCTCTCCATCATCTTCAGTTTCATGGGTCCGGAAGGGGCAGCGATGGGTAGCTTAGCCGGACAACTGGCCTCGGCCGCAATCAATGAAGTCACTGTTCAGGAACAGCCCACTCCGGGAGGAGTGCTGCTAGCGGACACAACGGTGCTGGGTGACAACCTCGCCACGTGGGGAAGCCAGACAAGAACTTCAATTGATGAGTGGGCGAATACAACGTTTAGTGGTGGAACGGATCAGGTGGGGAACAATATCTTGTAAGTCACCTTAGGACTATTAGATTGGAAATATACTAATTTCACATAGAAATTATTTGCAAAATGGCGCTTTCGTAGATGCGACTATCCTGCCCAGTGCTGCACAAATAGAATCATCCTACACGCAGCAGCTGATATCGCGGACAGTGAATTCTCAATGGAAGTAAGTATATATTTCCTGCTGAGGAGAGACCTTTACTAACTCAGCCGTCAAGAACGAAAAAGATCTTTGTAACCTTTACGGAAACCACTGACCCGAATGATTCCTCTGGGCCGCCTGAGACCAAGTACTACTCAGCTGAGGATGGGGGCGTATACTATACTTATTAGTGAGTGTGATACACTATATCATTCAAGTACCTGTGTTGACAATTTGGCAGTTACTCAGAAGACGGCATCTTGAAAGGACACCTTGACAAACCTTTCGGACTTGATGCTTTGAGTGGTTCGCTTTACAATATCTCTGGATCGGTAAGATAGCCTCTTCTCTACAATTAACAAACATTAACAGCCGTGTAGGATATTACCAAAGCATCAGCAGCTGCCTACAGGGTCGCGAAATTCAACTTTACTCATGCGGACGAGATGAACCAGCTGGAAGAAGCATTCTCATCCAATGGAACCGTCTCCCCTTTTCAGCAAGGAGCAGGTTGGGTTGGCACCTGGACTCTTCCCGTGTGCGACATGGGGGCCAATAATTGGAACACCGCCTACGGTGCGAAGCCAACTCGATTTGGGCTCATGCCGTGCTGCTGTGGTCCAAACTGCTCCGAGACCAAAGATTTCATCAAAGCAGCGAACATGCAAGGCTTTCAGACTGTCTTACATGCCTGTCAGGCTCAGCTGCAAAAGACGAGTATCGAGTACGCGGATGTGGACTATGGAATTAAGTGGAAGAGGAGTTATCCGCTCAGGTTTGCGGCTTGGAATATATGGCAGAAGGGGCTTTCGGTGATTGCATGTGTTGCGTCAGCTGGAATTGCAATACCTATTTTGTGGTTTGTGTAATGGGTTGGGGTAGGCGTTAAGGTGGTTTGGGTTCTTAGCATGGATTTTATGGGTTTTGGGATGCATTGGGAATGTCCCCGGCGTTTGGGGTTTGGATTGCCGCGAAGCGTAAAGCTTTGTAGACTGTAGATTTGATCGCAATACTCCATACTTGCAGCTCATGCACTTAGTTCGGAGGCTTTAATAGATTCCTTTCGCTCAACCGCCTCTCAGGTTGAGTTGCTGAATTACCTAAATTAATTGTTCTTGGTGTAACAATTCCCACTATCAGGATTACGAAAATTAGAATGTGAGACTATATAAGGGTCCATTAAACCGGATCATGTTGAAAAGCAAATTCAAGTTGTGGTGCTCGGCATAGACAGTTTCTTGGTAAGTGACTATTACTCACGTGACTTGCACCCCTATATAATTGCCGGGCTCATCAGCATACAAAATTTTCGGTAACTGTTTCGGTTTAAACAAAGTGAGCATCTGCTAATATTTGGTTTTGGTCAGCCTTCTCGCCTACATTCTTCTCTTCCATCATTTATACAAAGTTGTCTCCTTGATGCTCCGAAAGGACAGAGGAAGGGTCGTCTAGTTGGAAGAGCATCCGACTGCTTTTGTTGCACCTACTGCAAATGATTCTGTTGTGTTTGCGAGAATGGGAGTGGAAGGAAGCATTTCTAGAGGTAGGGCATATATATCCAATCAAAGCTGATATTTGGTTTTAGCAACAAGGGAGGATTTACGTGTCTTTTTATTGGAACAAGTAATATACCAATGTCCGAGACTAACATTGGCTGTGAAAAGAGTCTGTAAAATGTAGCAATGAAGCTGCAGAGCACCAATAGTACCATGGTCTCTGTTCTCTGGTCAAGGAGAATTGTTGAGAGCCATGACCATCATTCGGGTGATGGACAAGAGTGCGTTGGTGAGTTTTGGCTCATCAGAGCTAAACAAGAACGTTCTCATTGAAATAAGGAAGCAGCAGTGTTCACAACTGAACTGCTTGATATAGGGGGAGGCTCAGGATTGTCCAAACTCTGTCTTGTGCTCCACCAGTCTTCATCAGTTAGGTTGCATTTTTTGAGCTTTTGATGGAGGGAAATTACTACTCTTCACATAGAATGACTTTTGGAACACTTTTCAAAATATCTTTTGAGAGTAGGTGAGAGAGCGGAAGTGAAGGAGGGAAGAAATGACAAAAGATGTGATGCTCAGAAAGGAAAGGGGTCGGTAGAATGTTTTGCCGATCTGAGCGGCCGTCCTCGGCAAAACCTTCCACCAAAAAAGCTCCCATGTCAGCGCGAAAACATCCACCTTTGATTTTGACAACACCACGACATCATCCCCACAAGAACTTTCTTGCTCACGCCGCAAACTCTTACAAATCCCAAGATGGACTCTCTTCGCAATGCCCTCCAACCGATAACCCACAACCTCCCCACTCCCATCCACGACCTCGGCATCTCCATCCTTGGCGAGACCTGCTACAAGACCCTCCTCCTCGACATCGACCTAACCTCCACCGATTGCATCAAGTTCGCCATCTCCAAAGGCCTTGGTATTGGTATCATCGCTGCCTCTACCATCGTCAAAGTCCCGCAAATCCTCAAGCTCATCAACTCCAAATCCTCCGAAGGCATCTCTTTCCTCTCCTACCTCCTTGAAACCTCCGCATACCTGATCTCATTGGCATACAATGTGCGCCAGGGCTTCCCCTTCAGTACCTATGGCGAGACGAGCTTGATTATGGCGCAGAACGTTGTGATCGCCGTACTGGTCTTGCATTATAGTGGGAAGCAGAGTGCGGCTGCACTGTTTGTTGCGGGATTGGCGGCGAGCGCGGGCACGTTGTTTACTGAAGGAATTGTGGATATGAAGACGCTTTCATATCTTCAAGCCGGTGCCGGTGTTCTGGGTATTGCGAGCAAGGTTCCTCAGATTGCGGCTGTTTGGCAGGAGGGTGGAACTGGACAGTTAAGTGCTTTTGCGGTATGCTAGTCTCCTCCTTTCTCTGATGCTGCGCTGATACACTTCTATAGGTCTTCAACTACCTCGCTGGCTCTCTCTCCAGAATCTTCACAACGCTGCAGGAGGTTGATGATAAGCTGATTTTGTATGGATTTATTGCTGGCTTCGCGCTCAACGCGGTCTTGGCTGCGCAGATGGTATATTATTGGAACGCCCCGACCAAGAAATCCATAAAGGGAAAGCAGAAGGAGAAGCTTGCTATGCCGGCTTCGACTGGATCTTCGACTGCTACGCCCAAAGGAAAGAACCCTACGACTCGCAGACGTGGATAGTTGAGTTTCTTTGAGCTAAGACATTGGCTTTCTATTTTGGTCTCCAGACTCCTGCAGTATGCGGTCGCAGTCTGGCAATTTAATGAATTTGGAGACATGGACATTCCCAGCCGATATGATGCGCAGCATAGCTTGATTTGCAAATAGTTCACTGGACAAGGCTCTGGTTAAATGAAATGGTGGCTGTGACTTAATCAGCCTTCTGCTAGTGCGGTAAACCTCAACTGCTTCCTCCAGCAGGCACGGCTCCAAACATTGCGTATCTTGATCCAAGTGAGTCAAGTGAATAAGCGGTGTTATTCTCAGATCGGAACAACATGAAGCACAGCGTTGTTCCAAAACGCCATTCAAGGGCTCCAATTTCGAGGAACCTCATCGCTATCAACGACTTTCTTTTTCCTATTTAAATTACAACTTCCTCAAAAGGTCTAGGTCCAATATCGAGGGCGAAAGTTGTGAACGTTATGAAGTGTAGCATTCTGCGATTGACGCAAGGCCTGAACCCTGGAAGGAAGCATTTCCTTCGCTCACTTGGACACTTGATTTTGATTTCTATTTCTATTCCTACTGATAGGGTTAGTAGTTGTTATTTACTTTTCTGCTCCCGCTCAAAATCGCGGTTTGGCTCCTGCGAGAGCAAATGATTGATTTAATTCGTCTTGCCCACTCACGACCTTTTGCCCAAATTTAAATATAAAATATGCAGGTTCAAAAAAGTTATACAGTTCGTTTCTTAGCGAAATGCTCTAAAAATACAGAGTTCTGCCATAAGGCTCGTAAGAGCCTTTTTTCATATGTATAAAGTTTAATTCAATGAGGTTTTATAACATATGTTGTATTCCAGAAGCTATAACTTATGCGACGCCAACTTTCGCTCTAGCACCAATAGTATATGCCACAAGTGTAGATCAGATGATCAGAG
>Ga0302325_10016061_pt1 | contig 15888 bp, 12 predicted proteins | sample Palsa_T0_2_FD_201948 | JGI IMG/M metagenome (GOLD analysis project Ga0302325, IMG submission 201948) | Peat permafrost microbial communities from Stordalen Mire near Abisko, Sweden - Palsa_T0_2 | ecosystem: Environmental > Terrestrial > Soil > Palsa > Peat permafrost | place: Sweden: Abisko... | reverse complement strand
ACCGGCACCCAAGGCTGGCAACGAGCCCTCAACGCCTTCGAGATCCACTTCCCCGGCCGACTCAGCCTCACCTGACAACCATCACCACCGACTCACACAAAATCCTTGACAGCCTCGGGCCGACACCGGCGAGGTCCTGCATGCTCGGATGCGCAAAGGGTCGGCCAACACCGCTCGGGGCACGAAACGTTTCGTTGAGGAACTCATCGCCCGGGTCCGCCGGGCCGGCGCGACCGGCGAGATCGTGATGCGTTTCGATTCCGGCTACTGGTCGAACGAGACCATCGCCACGCTCGGGCGCCTGAACGTGCGCTACACGATGGCAGTGCGGACGAACAACAAGGGCCCCGCCAAGGCGATCGCCGCCATCGACCCCGACACCTGGGTCGACATCGACTACACCGACGACGGCCAAGCCCAGGTCGCCGAGACCACCTACAAAGGTCGGCGCCTGATCGTGCGCCGCACCCGGCTCACCGATCGCCGCCAACTCAAGCTGTGGCCCGACTGGCGACACTTCGGCTTTCTCACGGACCTGAGCGGTGACGCCACGCAGATCGACGCGTTCCACCGTGAGCACGCCGTCGTCGAGCTCGCGATCCGCGACCTCAAAGAAGGCGCCGGTCTCGAGCACATCCCGTCCGGTGATTTCTTCGCCAACGGCGCCTGGCTGCAGTGCGCGGTGCTCGCCCACAACCTCACCCGGTGGAACGTCACCGTCGGCCAACCCGGACCCCTCGATCAACTCACCGTCGCCCGCACCGTGCGCACCCGACTGATCGCAGTGCCCGGCCGCCTCGTCAACCACGCCGGCACACCCACGCTGCGCGCACCCCTCAACTGGCCATGGCGGCACTGGTTCGCTCGACGGCTCGACGCCCTGCGCGCCCTCCAGCCCCAGACCGGCTGACACCGCCCCAGCGGACGGGCGCGCCGCAGACGAACACTCAAGCGCTGACAACTCACCCACGCAAGTGGCCTGGATGAACGCGGCCATCAACCTCGATCGCGAACCCCAAACCACTCCCCGGCACCGCTGCCCCACCCCGGCCCGCTCACGCCCGACGACCGAGCGTCAATCGGTGCATCCAGGCTAAGACGCACCGTCGCAATACCTGACCGTGAAGGCGCGCAAGGAATCTTGCGATGCCGAGGACGCGACGACGAAGGATCACCTGCCTAGGATCGCCGGACCGTGACCGACTTCCCGCTGCCTTACACCGACGCCGACCTCGCCGGCCAGGTCGCTCTCGTGACCGGAGCGTCATCCGGGCTCGGATGGCGCTTCGCCCAGACCCTGGCTGCTGCAGGCGCCGCGGTGGTGGCGACCGCCCGCCGGGTCGACCGCCTCGAGGACTTGGCCCGCGCCATCACGGCCTCGGGCGGCCGTTGCCGGGCCGCAGGCCTTGACGTTCGCGACGCCGATAGCTTCGCCGCGCTCCTTGACGAGACGGAGGCCACCGAAGGCCTGGTGACGATCCTCGTCAACAACGCCGGGCGGCCCGACGCGCAATGGGCGACGCGGATGTCGCTCGACCTGATCGACGACGTCATTGCCATCAACATGCGGGCGCCGTTCGTGCTCTCGTGCGAGGTCGCCCGCCGGTTGATCAAGGCCCAGGTCCCCGGCCGCATCGTCAACATCTCCTCGACCGGATCGTTCAGCTACGCGGGCGGAGCGGGCACCTTGTATTCGACGACGAAGGCGGCGGTCAACCGGATGACAGAGGTGCTCGCCGTGGAGTGGGCCAAGTACGGCATCAACGTCAACGCCATCGCACCGGGCGCGTTCGAGTCCGAGATGATGACGGGGATGATGGAGCGGGTCGGTGACGTGGTCGCCCTCACGCCGCGCCGCCGCCTCGGTCATCCTGCCCAGCTCGACACCACCCTGCTCTACCTGGTGTCGCCGGCGTCAGAGTTCGTGACCGGCACGATCGTGCGCGTCGACGACGGCCAGGGCGCTCGCTAAGCGAGCCCTGGCCGTCAACGTCCGTCCGTCAGGAGCAGCCGCTCGTCGTCCCGCAGCTGGTGCAGACGAAGCAACTCCCGGCCCGCTGCATGGCGTTGCCGCACTGGTAGCAGTACGGCGCATCCTTGGCCACGGGCCCAACGCCGGCTGCCGACCCCACGCCAGCCACGGGCCCAACGACCGCCGCCGACCCCACGCCAGCCACGGGCCCAACGACCGCCGCCGACGCCACGCCAGCCCCAGGCGACCGGAGGTCGACGACCTGCTCGCGCATGGGCTCGGGCAGCGCCGGCGTCTCGACGACGTGGGATGACTGGGTCGTGCTCTCCTCGATCCCGGGCAGGGTCGGCTGCGTCCGCTCCCCCACGGTCATGATGCCGAGTTCGGCTCGCTCCTCGAAGGGGAGATAGTCGACGGCGAGCCGCCGGAAGATGTAGTCCACCAGGCTCGACGCGATGCGCAGATCAGGGTCGTCGGTCATGCCCGCCGGCTCGAAGCGGGTGTTGGTGTACTTGCGGACGAACGTCGCCAGCGGCACCCCGTGCTGCAAGCTCACGGAGATGGCCACCGCGAAGGCGTCCATGATCCCGGCGAGCGTCGACCCCTGCTTGGAGACGTTGATGAACAACTCCCCCGGCCTGCCGTCGTCATACTCCCCGATCGTGAAGTAACCCTCGCAGTCGGCGACACGGAACTTGGATGTCGAGGACCGACGCTTGCGGGGCAGGTGCTCGCGCAGCGGCTGCTTGACCACGACGGTCTGGCGTTGGAGCGCTTCTTCGAGCAACGCCACCTTCACCGCCAGCTCGTCGTCGTGGGCTTCGGGCTCCGACGTCGCCTCGCCGTCACGGCGGGCGGTGGACAGGGGCTGGGCCACCTTGCAGTTGTCCCGGTACATGGCCACAGCCTTGAGGCCAAGCCGCCACGCGTCGATGTGCAGCTGCTCGACGTCTTCGATGGTGGCCTCCTCAGGGAGGTTGACCGTGTTGTGGTTGACGATGCCGTTCGCCACAAAGGCATGCGTCGTCGGAACCGAGACGTCGAAGACCTCGCGCTCACCCGCATCGGCAACCGCCACCACCGGGCTGAAGTGGAGGTTGTCCCTCAAGATGGCAGAGAGATGTGGCGGCAGCTCGACGCCAGGAACCGCGGCCACCCGCTCCAATAACCGACGACTGACCGCCTTTGTTCGTGGATCGAGCAGGTACGAAAAGGGCGTGCGAACCCGGGTCCCGTTACGCCCGCTCTTGCTCCGAGGAATGAGCGCGTGGAGCTCCCGACCGGCCAGACCGGGGATAACGTCGGCCGTGCTCTGCCCGGTGGCGATCGCCTGGAGGGCTGCCATCCGCTCCGCCTTGTCGGGCTCAATGAACGGCACGAGGCCGCAGAGACGTTGCGCATCGGCTCCCGTCGCGTAGACCTCGTCGTAGGACTTGTCGCGGTCCCGGTTGTACTTGGAAATGCGTCCGTGGACGACGCCCAGGTTGGTGAGCACGCTCTGGAGGTCATCGAGTAGGCGAGGCGAATCAAGGCAGATGGCCCACTTGGGCATCGACACGGCGCTCACGTAGGCGTCCAAGGCCAGTCCCTGCAAGAAGGCGAGGACGTGCTCCCGCGTGGAGCGCATCACGACGTCGGGGATGCGCTTCTCGCTGGCCCGACCGCCAGTCCCGAGCCAGTCAAAGAACTCCACGACTGTCTTCGAGCTGAAGTGGACTTCGGCGCATCTATCACCGTTGTGCACGATCGGAGCGTCGGCGCCGAACACGGTCCGCCACGCAGCCGCGACTCGCTCGAGCACCGCTGGCACGGAGTTGGTGATCTTGATCGTGTAGACGCTTCGCTCGATATGGCCTTCGGACGCGAACGCCCCCAGAAGGAAGGCGAGCTCCGTCGTCATTTCCACCGGGAGGCGGACCTTCTTCTGCGACCCGTAGGGGGGACGAGCGACGAAGTCCCCGAGGAAGGCTGGCAAGGGCGACCAGAGGTCGGCTCCATACCGCACCGCCACAGCGTCACCTGGCTCGATCTCATCGAGCCGCTTCCAGCCCATCCGACCACCATCGCCCGCCACGAGGAGACGGTGGTTGAGCGTGCCAGTGATCCCATGGCCCGAGCGCAGCCGCACCTCCCGGACCGATCTGACGCCGCCGTAGTAAAAGGCGTCAGTCTTCTGGGTCCCTTCGATGCTGGCGACCTCGATGATCTCGTCACGGAACGAATCCGGCCGCTCGCCATCATGGAGGCTCCCGATGCGGATCAGTCCGTCGGCTGTCGGGACGAGCGAGTCGCCGACGATGCACTTGGAGATTGCCCCGGAGATGAAGGGCTGGACCGCGCCCATCATCCGCACATGGCCCGAGTAATGGATGGTGTTGTCACCCATGGAGCAGGCAAAGACCGGCAGATGCTCGGGGCGAAGATCGGGGCAACCGACGATCGAGTCATGCTCGTCGATGTAGGCGATGAGCCTGGTCACCTCGGCCTCGGCGTAGCCAAGCTGGCGTAGCGCCCGCGGGATGGTCTGGTTGACGATCTTCATGTTGCCGCCGCCGACCAGCTTCTTGGACTTCACCAGACCCAGGTCCGGCTCGATGCCGGTGGTGTCGCAGTCGAGCAGGAAGCTGATGGTCCCCGTCGGCGCCAGCACCGTGGCTTGGGAGTTGCGCACCCCATGGACCTCGCCCAGCTCGACGGCAGCGTCCCAGGACTCCTGGGCCGCCGACAACAGGTCGGTCGGGACCAACTCCTCGTTGATCGAAGCAACGGCGTCGCGGTGCATCCGCAGCACCCGGTTCATGTGCTCACGGTTGTCCGTGTAGCCGCCGAACGGACCCATCCGCATCGCCGTCCGGGCGCTCGTCGCATAGGCGTGCCCGGTCAGCAGCGCGGTGAGAACGGCGGCGTAGGCCCGACCCTCGTCGGAGTCATAGGGCAGACCGAGCGCCATGAGGACAGCACCGAGGTTGGCGTACCCGAGACCGAGCTGACGGAAGCGGCGGGTCGTCGCCTCGATCTTGGGGGTCGGATAGTCACCGTTGCCAACGAGGATCTCCTGGGCGGTGAACATGACCTCGATGGCCGCCTTGTAGCCCTCGACGTCGAAGTGGTCCTCGTCGTCCAGGAAGCGCAGCAAGTTGATCGAGGCCAGATTGCAGGCCGAGTTGTCGAGGTGAACGTACTCGGAGCAAGGGTTGGAGCCGTTGATGCGACCGGTGTTGGCGGCGGTGTGCCACTTGTTGATCGTGGTGTCGAACTGCATGCCGGGGTCGGCGCACTCCCAGGCCGCCTTGGCGATCTGACGGAAAAGATCCCGGGCTTTGACCGTCTCGAGCACCGCTCCGGTGGTGACGGCTCGCAGGTGCCAGTCGCCGTCGTCGATCACGGCCTGCATGAACTCGTCGGTGACCCGCACCGAGTTGTTGGCGTTTTGATACTGGATGGAATGGCTGTCCTTGCCATCCAGATCCATGTCGAAGCCGGCATCGCGAAGGGCCCGCGCTTTGCGCTCCTCGATGGTCTTGCACCAGATGAAGTCTTCGATGTCGGGATGGTCGGCGTTGAGGATGACCATCTTGGCTGCCCGCCGGGTCTTGCCCCCGCTCTTGATGGTGCCGGCTGACGCGTCGGCGCCCCGCATGAAGCTGACCGGCCCGGAGGCCGTGCCCCCGCCCTTGAGATGCTCCTTGGACGAACGGATGTTGGACAGGTTGATGCCCGATCCGGACCCGCCCTTGAAGATCGTGCCCTCCTCCTTGTACCAGTCGAGGATGGCGTCCATGGTGTCCTCGACCGCCAAAATGAAACACGCTGATCCCTGCTGCGGCACGCCGGCCACGCCGATGTTGAACCACACCGGCGAGTTGAAGGCGGCCCGCTGATGAACGATCAGGTACTTGAGCTCGTCCCGGAAGATCTCGGCCTCGGTCTGGTCGACGAAGTAGCCGTCCTTGATCCCCCAGTCGGCGATGGTGTCGGCCACCCGGTCGGCGACCTGGCGTAGCGACGACTCCCGCTCGGGCAGTCCGAGCTGCCCCCGGAAGTACTTCTGGGCGAGGATGTTGGTGGCGTTTTGACTCCAGAACACCGGCACTTCGACGTCGCGCTGCTCGAAGGCCACGCTGCCATCCCGGAAATTGGTGATGCGAGCGTCTCGACGCTCCCAAGCGATCTCGTCATAGGGGTGCACGCCCGCCGTGGTGAAGTGACGACGGATGCCGATGCCGATGCGCTCGGGTGCGATGGCCATTGATGGCTGGTCCTTTCGGGGTGCGTAGGCAGCGGCTCCCCTCAGAACCACAAGATGTAGTGGTGCGGGCCGCGGGCCGTACGAGGAGTGGGGTTATTACAGCACTGTAGTTTCACCGGTGTCAATGGTAGATACCGACAAAATCGCCCCACCGGCAAGATCCACCGGTCGCCCACACCGCTATCCCCAGGTCATCCCCAATGCTGTCTACAGGGTTGGAAGCAGCGACGGGGAATATGGCACCGTCCCGGCTCACGGCGTCCTACGCGTTTGACCTTTGATGTCTTCCCACACTCCGCCTCAGGCGTCGGCGATGACGAAGAGGAGGCTGGCCTCGCACGCCAGGCCACCGTCGGCCAGCGTCGCCGTCCCCGACCCGGTCCCGGCCCGGGCCGAGAGACGTCCGAGCGACAGGGAGAGCGAGAGCGTGTCGCCCGGCCCGACCTGCCTGCGAAACCTGGCCTTGTCGATCCCGCCGAACAGCGGCAGTTTGCCGGCGAAGCGAGCGTCGGCGAGGAGTGCGATGGCACCCAGCTGGGCGATGGCCTCGACCATGAGCACGCCCGGCAGGGTCGGCCGGCCCGGGAAGTGACCGCCAAAAAAGGCCTCGTCCCCCGTCAGCGTCCACCGTCCCCGGGCCGACAGGCCCGGCACGACCTCGTCGATCGTATCGACGAACAGGAACGGCGGCCGGTGCGGGATGACCTCATCAGGGCGCATGGATCGCACCGTAGCGGGCTACCTTCGGTCGGCCATGGCCGTCATCATCGCCATCGACGCCGGCACGACCGGGGTGCGTGCCATGGCCATCGATGCCGACGGCCGACCGGCCGGCTGGTCCTACCGCGAGTTCGCCCAGCACTTCCCCCGGCCCGGCTGGGTCGAGCACGACGCCGACGACATCTGGGACGCCGTGCGCACGACGGTCGGGGCGCTCGCCAAGGAGCTGCACGAGGCCGGGACGACCATCGCCGCCATCGGCATCACCGACCAGCGCGAGACCACCGTGGTCTGGGACCGACGGACGGGCCGACCCCTCGCGCCCGCCATCGTCTGGCAGGACCGCCGCACGGCGGCGGCCTGCGACGCACTGCGCGACGCCGGGCATCTCCCGACCATCAGGCGCAAGACCGGTCTCGTCCTCGACCCCTACTTTTCGGCGACCAAGCTGGCCTGGCTCCTCACGGTCGGCGGCGTCGAGCAGACGCCCGACCTTGCCTTCGGCACCGTCGACTCATGGATCATCTGGCAGCTCACCAAGGGCCAAGTCCACGCCACCGACCCGAGCAACGCCAGCCGCACCCTGCTCTTCGACATCCGGGCCATGAGCTGGTCCGACGAGCTCTGCGAGCTCTTCGCCATCCCGCCGATGTGCCTACCCGAGGTGCGCGCGTCGAGCGGCGACTTCGGGACGACCGCCGAGGGTGCCGTCCCCGGCCTGCCCGCCGGCATCCCCATCGCCGGAGTGGCAGGCGACCAGCAGGCAGCGCTGTTTGGTCAGGCGTGCACCGAGCCCGGCATGACCAAAAACACGTATGGCACCGGCAGCTTCGTCCTCATGAACGTCGGCCCCGAGTGCCCCGACCCCGTCGACGGCCTGCTCACAACCGTCGCCTGGACCCTCAACGACGCCACCACGGCCTACGCCCTGGAGGGCGCCATCTTCGTGACCGGCGCCGCCATCCAGTGGCTGCGGGACGGCCTCGGGCTGATCGACGACGCCGCCGAGATCGGCCCGCTCGCCGCCTCGGTCACCGACGCCGGCGGTGTCGTCCTCGTGCCGGCCTTCACCGGACTCGGCAGCCCCTGGTGGGATCCCTACGCCCGCGGCACGATCGTCGGCATCACGAGGGGGACGGGCCGAGCTCAGTTGGCCAGGGCCGTCGTCGAGGCCATGGCCTACCTCACCCGCGACGTCACCGATGCCATGGCCCGGGCGTCCGGGCGCACCGTCACCGCCCTGCGCGTCGATGGCGGCGCCGCCGTCATGGACGTGCTGTTGCAGCTCGTAGCCGACCAACTCAGGGTGACGGTCAGCCGGCCGGCGGTCGCCGAGACCACCGCCCTGGGCGCCGCCTACCTCGCCGGGCTCGGGGTCGGGGTCTGGGGTTCCCCGGCCGAGATCGGCCGGCAGTGGGCCCTCGACCGCGCCTTCAATCCCGCCGCGGCAAGCAGCACAGCCGATGCCGACTATGCGCAGTGGCAGCGGGCCGTCGCCCGCTCCCGCGGCTGGTCCGCCGAGTAGCCGAGCGAGGAAGACTAGGACGCGCTCGGGTGAGCGACCCGCGCCGACCGCAGCACGAGCTCGGTCCAGCGACTGTCGGCGATGCGGGCAAGAGCCGAAAGCTGATGCCGCTCGCGCGCCCGGAACACCCGCCCGGCCCGACCGACGACGAGCGAGAGATCGGCGGTGCCGAGGGACGCCCAAGCAATGTCGTCAGGTCCGCAGTCGCCGGCGGCGACGCTCACCGACGAACGGCTCCCCGCCACGAAAGCGCCGAGCCACGGCGTCGGCGGTGCGTCCCCGACAACGGCCAACGGCACCGGTCCCTCCAGGTCGATGACCGCGCACCACGCCGCTTCGAAGTCGTGCTGGGCGTGGATCACCAGCGCCTGGAGCAACTCGCTCACATCCTGCTGATCGACCAGCACGGCCGCCGTCTCGAGCGCGTCGAGACGAGGGTCGCGCACGATCCGCTCGACCGGTCGCACGTCCTCGACGTCGACGCCATCGACCTGACACATCTCGGCGATCAGCAGATCGATGAGCGTGTCGTCGGGAAGGCTGACGACGAGCTCGTCGATGGCCCGACCGGCGCCCCGTTCGAGGATCTCGATCCCGGTCAGGTCGCCACGCACCGATCCGATGCGGCTGGCCACGAGCCCGAGGGCACCGGGCCGATCGGGCAGCCACACGCGCAGGACGAACGTCGCCATGCCGGCGAGGGTAGATGCCCAAGATGTCGTACGGGTTACAGCCCGGTGTGGTTCACGTTTCGCAAGATCCCAAGCAGTGGAATATGACTCGTTCGCGACTGGGCCATATTCCCCAAGTCCTTAGCCGGCAGCGGCAAGGACCTCATCGGCCGTGATCACCTTCGCCGGCTCGACCGTCTCCGTCGCCGTTTCGCTCGACCGCTTGCAGTACTGGTCCACGTAGGTCTGGCCGCTGAGCTCTCGCAGCTCGAACATGATCTCGTCGGTGATGCGGCGCAGGATGAGGGGATCGTCGGCCCGGTCGGCGTAACGCCCGAAGTCGAGCGGCTTGGAGAAGCGGATCGTGATCGGGCGGAAGATGTTGGGCCGGATCTGGCCGATGGGCTGGGCCTCGCGGGTGCCGATCATGGCGACGGCGAGCACGGGGACCTTGCACTGCAGGGCCAGGCGGGCGACGCCGGTGTGGCCTTTGTAGAGGCGGCCGTCGGGCGAGCGGGTGCCTTCCGGATAGATGCCGAAGAGGCCGCCGGCGTCGAGCACCTCGCGGGCCGAGTCGAGGGCGCGCTGCGACGCCGATCCACCCTCCCGTTTGATCGGGATCTGACCCACGGCTCGGAAAAACCATGCTGTCTTCGGGTCCTCGAAATACTCGGCTTTGGCCACGAACGTGATGCGGCGATCGAGGACGAGCGGCAGGAAGATCGAGTCGCTGAACGACACATGGTTGCTGGCCAGGATGGCGCCGCCCGCGAGGGGGACGTGCTCCATCCCCTCGACGCGGACCCGGTAGAAGAAGCGCAGCAGCGGTCCGATGAGCCGCTTCATCAACGCATATGCCATGGCCCCGGCGAGCCTAACTGTTCGGGCCGTCCGACGTTCTTGACCGTTCGGTCAAGACGGCCGTACGGTGCGCAACACCATGAACCGCAAGCTCACCCCCCGCGGGCGGGAGCGGCGCCGCCAGCTCATGGACTACGCGGCGAGACGTTTCGCCGCGAACGGCTACCACCCGACGTCGGTCGCCGAGATCGTCGATGGCATGGGCGTGGGAAAGGGCGTCTTCTATTGGTACTTCTCGTCGAAGGAGGAGCTGTTCGGCGAGATCATGCGCGAGGCCCAACACGATCTGCGGCGGAGCCAGGAGTTGGCCATCGCCGATGAGCCTGACCCCGTCCGGCGGATCACGCTGGGGATCCGTACCTCGATGGCGTGGCTATCGGACAATCGGCATCTGTCGACGCTGATCGAGTTCGCCGCTTCTGAGGAACGGTTCCGGCCCATGTTGCGACGGGGCCAGGACGTGGCGGTGGCCGACGTGGCCCGTCACGTCAAAGAAGCCATCGCCGCCGGGCAGATCGTCGACACCGATCCGCTCGTGGTCAGCCACGCCATCCTCGGTGTGACCAACCAGTTGGCTCGAGCCTTCGTGTTGCATCGGGGCGACCGGCCCGAGGACGTGGCCGACGCTGCTGTCGCGTTCTGTCTCGGCGGCCTCGTCGGGCACGTGGGCGTTGTCGGGGACGCCGGTGTTGTCGGGGACGCCGGCGTTGTCGGGGACGTCGGCGTTGTCGGGGACGTGGGTCAGGACGGCGCTGACACCTCGCTCACGACGTCGGCCGCCGCTGGTGGCGAGATGGTGACGGGCGTACCCCACGTCACCGTGTAGTGGGCGAGGACGTTGGTGCCGGTCGCGGCGGCGATCTGAAGGAGGAGCTGCGTCGGGTGATCGCTGCTGTCGACGATGACCTCGCCGAAGACGTCGTTGACCAAACCGGCGAGCGAACCCAGCGCCGTGTGCGGGTCGAACCTGACGCTGAGGCTGCGAACGCTCGACGACTGGCGATGCGGGTCGCGGGCGGCGGCGACCAGCGCGGGAATGATGTCCCCGCTCGACACCAGGTCGGCGAGGATGGCGCCGGCGACGGCTGACGGGTCGGCCGTGCCGGTCGCCGACCGGGCGGCGAGAAGGCTGGATTCGTAGTCGGTGTAGCTCGGAGCGTGCACCCATCCGAGGCTGGTCAAGGTGGTCGTCGCGCCCGTCCGCACCCACACGCCGGGAGCCGCCTTGACGGCGAGGTATTCGGTGCTCGTAGGTCCGACCGTCGTGTCGAAATCGGTGGCGCGCGCCACCAGATCGGTGCCGGTCACCTGATGAGTCACGACCAGCGCCGACCCGGCCGCTGACGGCACCGACACCTGGACCGTCGCCGTGTACGACCACGACCCGGCGCGGCCCACGAAGCTGCGGGCGCCGGACAGAACGGTGTCGGGTGGCGGTGCCGCGGCCGCTTCGGCAAAGACGAATCCGCCCGTGGCCAGGACGAGGACGACGCCGATCACGAGGGCCAGCAGGCCGCGGGCGAGGTGCCGTGGCGCGCGGATCGCGTGGCGAGCGCGACGCAGGGTGGGGGGCGCCAGCGAGTCCGGTGCGGTGGGCCGGCGCAGAGGGCCGGGCACGCTGCGGATCGTGGGGCGAGCAGCGGGCAGCTCGCCCGGCGGTGTCGGCTCGCCCGGCGGCGAGCCCGGCGGCGTCGGCTCGCCCGGCGGCGTCGGCTCGCCCGGCGCCGAGCCTGGCGGTGGCGGGCTTGGGGAGCTAGGCAAGCTTGGTGAGCGCCCGCTTGAGGTTGCGGATCGCCTGATGGGTGCGCTGCTCATTTTCGATCAGGGCAAACCGCACGAAGCCGTCGCCGCCCGGCCCGAAGCCCACCCCGGGTGCGGTCGCGACTTCGGCCTCTTTGACCAGGAACGTGCAGAACTCGAGCGACCCCATCTCCATGTACGGCTCCGGGATCGGCGCCCAAACGAACATCGTCCCCTTGGGTTTCTCGATCTCCCACCCGATCCGGTTGAGCCCGTCACACAGCACGTCGCGCCGGCCGCGGTAGATCTCGTTGACCTCTTTGGGATACTCCGACGCCTCGTTGAGGGCAACGATCGACGCGATCTGAATCGGCTGGAACGTGCCGTAGTCGAGGTAGCTCTTGAGCTTGGTGAGCGCCTGGACGATGTCGGCATTGCCGACCAGGAAGCCGACCCGCCAACCGGCCATCGAGAAGCTCTTGGTCAACGTGTACAGCTCGACGGCCACCTCCTTGGCGCCCGGCACCTGGAGGATCGACGGAGGGGTGTAGCCGTCGAAGGCCGTGTCGGAATAGGCAAAGTCGTGGACCAGGATCACCTCGTGCTCGCGGGCAAAGTCGACGAGCCGGGTCATCCACGCCAGGTCGACGCACGTCGTCGTCGGATTGTGCGGGAAGGACAGCACGATGACCCGAGGCTTGGGCCACGCGTTCTCCCACGCCTCCATCAGGTTGCCGAAAAAGGTCTCGCCGCCGTCGTCGCCCGGTGAGCTCCCCAGGGGCACGTGGCGCACATCGGCGCCGGCGAAGAGCGGGGCGTAGATGTGGATCGGATAGCTCGGCGTCGGCACGAGCGCGGTATCGCCCGGTCCGAGCAGCACCCACATCAGGTGCGAAAGGCCCTCCTTGGCGCCGATCGTGGTGACCACCTCGGTGTCCGGATCGATGGACACGCCAAACTTCACCAGGTACCGGTCGGCGATGGCCTTGCGCAGCTTGGGTATCCCTCGGCTGGCCGAATAGCGATGGTTGCGGGAGTTGCGGGCGGCCTCGGCCAGCTTCTCGACGGCGATGTCAGGCGACGGGATGTCGGGGTTGCCGAATCCCATGTCGACGACATCCCGACCAGCTCGCCGAGCCTCGTCCCGCAGTGCGCTACTGATACCGAGGACATAGGGCGGCAGACCGCTGATCCTGCGAAACTCCATGTCTGGCCATGCTAGGGGACGGCCTCCGCAACGAGGCAGATCGTTTCGGCCGACCGGCGCGGCTCATCCCGGCCATCGAGCGGGGCGCAGACGCACCACGCGGCGCCGGCGGCGTGCAGCGCGCCGAGGTGGGTGGCGACTTCCTCCACGGTTCCCGCGACGAGTCCTTGCCGGTCGCCATACCGCTGACGGAGGGTGTCGACCTCGGCGTCGGTGCGGCCCACGAGGACCTGCCCGCTCCACGTGATGAGGGGAACGTTGCCGTTTTGGGTGCTGGCCACGCGCACCTCCTCGACGGTCGCACCCCACAAATTACGGGCCGCCGCCAAGCCGGCCGCCAGGTCGGCTACGGCCTCGGACATGCCGCCGATCCACGGCTCAAAGCCGCGGCCTCGGAGCAGCTCGACGGCGTGAGCCACGTCTGCCAACCGGACTTTGGCTACCGGATACGGGACCCCAAACGCCCAATTTTCGGCCGCGCTCAGACGGTCCCCGGCGCCGACGACGGCAACGACCCGATCCGGGCCGGCGATGGCGCGCAGCGCCGCGAAGGCGTTGATGAGGTCGTCCTCGGAGAGCAGGCCGACGCGCGCAACGAGCGTGCCGACGCTGACCCGCGTCGTCCGGGCGGCGACAGCGCCGAGGACCGGCCACATCCAAAGCGCAGGACGGCCGCGGCTCCCGATGGGCCAGAGATGGTTGAGGGCAAACACGCCGTCGAGGCCGCCGGCCTCAGCCGCTTCCGCGACGGCGAACGCCGGCTCGCCCGTGTGGGCGAAGGCCGGCAGCGTGATGCCGATGCGCAGGCTGTTGCTCATCGCGGCCTGGTGGCTTGGCCGGCCTCGCGTGCCAGCAGTGCGGCGCCGATAGCCCCCGCCCGCTCACCCAACTGGGCGGCAACCAGCGGAACGGGCGGGCGATGATGCCCCCCTTCGAGCAGGAGCTCGAAGGCTGCTCGCGCCGGTTGGAGCAGGACGGGACCGGATTCGACGATCCCTCCGCCGAGGACGATCAGCTCAGGGTCGAGGGCGTTGGCCAGGTTGGCCAAGCCCAGCGCCAGCCACCAGGCGAAGCGCCCCATGACCTCTTTCGCTTGGGCGTCCCCCTCGGCGGCGGCGACGGTGACGTGTTCGCCCCTCACCGCCTCAGGGTCGCCGCCTGCCAGCTGCACCAGCCTGTTGCCGGCGCCGGCCTGGGCCGCCTCGCGACCCATCCAGCCCAGGCCCGAACCCGAGGCGTAGCGCTCCCAGCAACCCTGCTGGCCGCAGGGGCATCGCGGTCCTTGGGGATCGACGACCATATGGCCGATCTCGCCGGCGAACCCGTGATGGCCACGGCGCAGCCGACCCTCGCTGATCAGCCCGCCCCCTATACCGGTGCCGATGGTCGCCATCACCACCTCGCTGGCGCCCACCGCCGCGCCCATCACGCTCTCGGCCCAGGTGGCACAGGTCGCGTCGTTGTCGATGACAACCCGGGCGTTGATGGGTAGGCCGGCTTGGAGCAGGCTACGCAGCGGGAGGTCGACGACGCCGGGCAGGTTGGGCGTGAAGCGCAGCACACCGTCGGCGTCGACGAGACCGGGGGCGCCAACTCCCACTCGAATCTGGGTGTCGGGGATGTGAGCCGACAGCTCGCTGACGACAGCCGCCACTGTCGAGACGAGCGCGTCGCCCGTCCGCGGGGTGGGCAATCGGTATTCACGCAGCACATCACCTGCCGGGTCGAGCACCACCCCAAGACACTTCGTGCCGCCGATGTCGACCCCGATGGTGGGTCCGCTACCACTCACCCCGCGGCTGGGCTGAATCGCAGCACCCGCGCTCGCTCAGTGCCCAGGGTCCGCGCCCATGCCACCACACTCGGATCCTCGGAGAGGTAGATCACCTGCACGTCGGTGGACGATGCGGCCAAGGACTCGAGGAGCGGAGCGGCCATCGCCTCGTCGAGCCCGACAAAGGGGTCGACGACAATCAGCGGGAGGGCACCGAGGTCAGCCCGCTGGGCCGCCGCCAGGCGGGCGGCGACGTAGCGCCCCAGAACGGCGGGGCCGCTTGGAACGGGAGCCGCAGCTTCGGCTGCGGCTGCGGCTGCGGCTTGGGCCTCAGCTTCGGCTTCGGCCGCGCTGGCGGCGGCGCGTTGCGCCGCGGCCTCGGCTTCGGAACCGGCCCTCTCGGCCGCCGCCTGGGCCGCCTGCGCTTCGACCACCTCGGCCGTCGCAGCCGCCATGCCGGCGCGGGCGGCGTCCAGCCTCCGCCGTCGGGCCTCGTCGCGCTCGCGGGCGGCGCGAAAGCCGACTTCAGCCGACGCGACCTTGGCAATGAGAGCCGCCGCCACGTCAGTGGCGGCGTCCGCTCCTTGCCGAGCCAGCATCAGCCGCTGGCGCTGCTCCGCGACGGATGCCTCGAGGACCGCGAGGGGTTCGGTGGTCTCCGGCGATGCCGCCCCGGACGGCGTGACCCGCTGTTTGGCCTGCTCCAGCTCGGCGAGCACCCGGTCGAGTTTGGAGGCCAGGTCGCTGGCGGCGGCCGCTTCGGCCTCTGCCCGGGCCAGTGCCGACTCGGCGGCATCAACGGCGGCGGGGTGGGCGGCCGCGAAGGTCGCCGCCGCCTCGCCGTCTCCGCCAGCCAGCAGCTCGGCCGAGGCCAGCTCGGCTTGCGCCGCGTGACGGGCCTGCACGGCCTGGGCAGCGCGGGCGGTCGCCGCCCCAAGAGCGGATGCCAGGTCAGGGTCCGGCGCGGGGGGGTCCGGCGCAGGGGGTGGCGGGGCGGGGGGTGCCGGCGCGGCGGGCGGCGGCGGGGGTGGCGGCGCGGCGGCGGGGGGCGGCACTTCCGGCAGGTCGGCGGCCCGGAGAAGCACATCGGGCGCCGCCAGCCTGCCGCCCACCCGGCTGGCCCACTCGGCGAGGTCCAGCTTCTCGCCCGCGACATCAAAGGTGGCGGC
>Ga0302325_10016060_pt1 | contig 15890 bp, 15 predicted proteins | sample Palsa_T0_2_FD_201948 | JGI IMG/M metagenome (GOLD analysis project Ga0302325, IMG submission 201948) | Peat permafrost microbial communities from Stordalen Mire near Abisko, Sweden - Palsa_T0_2 | ecosystem: Environmental > Terrestrial > Soil > Palsa > Peat permafrost | place: Sweden: Abisko... | reverse complement strand
CGGCATCCTGCGCGGCATCGTGGTCGACGAGGACGAGACGGTCGCGGTCGGCGCGCAGCTCGCCGTGATCGAGGACGCGGACGCCGCCGCCGCGCCCGCCCCGGCCGAGACGCCGGCCGCGCCGGCGGCCGAGGCATCCCCGGCCCCGTCGGCGCCGTCGGCCCCTTCCTACCAGCCGGCCGCGCCGTCGTACGCGACGCCGACGCCGTCCTACGCGCCGCCGTCAACGCCGGCCCCGGCCAACGGCGGGCAGGCCGCGGCGGCCAACTGGTCGTGGAGCGAGCCGCCGGCGCCGTCCGCGCCGTCGTACGCTCCGCCGGCGCCGGCCGCGCCGTCCTACCAGCCCCCGGCCGCGCAGCCGGCCGCCCCCGCGCCGTCCTACGCACCGCCGGCCCCGTCTTACGCGCCGCCTGCGGCGCCGTCGGCGCCGTCAGCGACATCGGCGCCGTCAGCGCCTGAGCCCGAGGCGGCCGCGGCCGACGCCTACCCCGAGCCCACCCCGCTGCCGACGGGCGACTCACCGTACGTCACGCCGCTGGTCCGCAAGCTCGCGGCCGAGCACTCGGTCTCGCTCGAGTCGATCGCCGGCACCGGGGTCGGCGGCCGGATCCGCAAGCAGGACGTCATCGACGCCGCCGCCAAGCAGCGCGCTGACGAGGCCGCCGCCGCGGCAGCCGCCGTCGCCGCCGCGGCCCCCGCTCCGGCGGCCCCCGCCCCGGCTGAGTCGGCGCCGACGGCCGCGCCCGCGGTCACCGCCGCCCCCGCGGTCGCGCCGGCCGAGGCTCGCCCGGCGGTCGTGCCGTCCGCGCTGCGCGGCACCACCCAGCGGATGTCCCGGCCGCGTCAGGTCATCGCCAAGCGGATGGTCGAGTCGCTGCAGACCTCGGCCCAGCTCACCACGGTGGTCGAGGCCGACGTCACCAACATCGCGCGGCTGAGGGAGCGGGCCAAGGCCGCGTTCGAGGCCCGCGAGGGCGTCAAGCTGACCTTCCTGCCGTTCCTGGCGCAGGCGACGGTCGAGGCGCTCAAGGTCCACCCGAAGCTCAACGCGGTCATCAACGGCGAGACGCAGGAGGTCACCTACCACGCCGCCGAGCACCTCGGCATCGCCGTCGACACCGACCGCGGCCTGATGGTGCCGGTCATCCACGGTGCCGGCGACCTGAACATCGGCGGCCTCGCGCGCAAGATCGCCGATCTCGCGTCCCGCACCAGGTCCGGTCACGTCGGTCCCGATGAGCTGGCGGGCGGCACGTTCACGCTGACCAACACGGGCAGCCGGGGCGCGCTGTTCGACACCCCGATCATCAACCTGCCGCAGGTCGGCATCCTCGGCGTCGGCAGCGTGGTCAAGCGCGCGGTGGTGGTCGAGGACCCGTCGCTTGGCGAGGTCATCGCGGTCCGCTCCATGGTCTACCTGGCGCTGACCTACGACCACCGGCTCGTCGACGGCGCCGACGCCGCCCGCTTCCTGGTCACGGTGAAGAGCCGTCTCGAGGAGGGCGCGTTCGAGGCCGACCTCGGCCTGTAGCCGCGGACCGGCTCGGAGTAATGATTCCGATGAAGGTAGCGATCACCGGCTCGACCGGCCAGATCGGCACCGCGCTCACGGCAAGCCTGCGGGCGGACGGCCACCAGGTCGTCCGCCTGGTCAGGCGGCCGCCGCACGCCGCCGACGAGGTCCGCTGGGATCCGCGCGCGGCCGACGCGGGCGACCCGGTCCTGGCCGGCGTCGACGCCTGCGTGCACCTAGCGGGCGCCGGGGTCGGCGACCACCGCTGGACGGCCGCCTACAAGGCCGAGATCCGGTCCAGCCGGGTACTCCCGACCCGGGCGCTCGCGACCGTCCTGGCGGCGGCTTCGCCGCGGCCGGCGGCGTTCCTGGTCGCCTCCGCGATCGGCTGGTACGGCGCCACCGGCGGCGCCCCGGTGACCGAGGACGCTCCGGCCGGCCAGGCGTTCCTCTCCCGGGTGGTGGCCGACTGGGAGGCCGCCGCCGCGCCCGCCCGCGAGGCCGGAATCCGGGTCGCCCACCTGCGCAGCGGCCTCGTCCTCGGTTCCGGCGGCGGCGTGCTCGGACGGCTGTCACTCCCGGCCCGCCTCGGCGTGCTGCCCCGCTTCGGCGACGGGCAGCAGGTGATGAGCTGGATCTCGCTGACCGACGAGGTCCGCGCGATCCGCTTCCTGCTCGACGGTCCCGGCGCCTCGGGCGGCGCCGAGGCGGAAGGCCGCAGCGGCCCCTACAACCTGACCGCGCCCAACCCGGTCACGGACTCGGAGCTGACGGCGGCGCTGCAGGCCGCGTTCCACCGCCCCGACCTCCCCTGGCTGCGCGTCCCCGCCCCGCTGCTCAAGCTGGGCCTGGGCGAGATGTCATCCGAACTGCTGAACAGCGCCCGCGTCCTGCCCAAGCGCCTCCTCGACGCCGGCTTCGTCTTCGAGCACCCCACAGTAGCCGCCGCCCTGAAAGCAGAACTGGCCGCGTCAGCGCCCGCCCGCTAACCCACGCGCGCCGCGACACATGTGACCCTTGTCACCTTATGTCTAAACCAAAGATTCAGACATATCGACCGAAGCAGTTATCGTGTGCCGTTCGGGTCGTATAACGCCCCTAACGGCACACGATGATGGTTCCAGGAGACGGCCGGGCGGGTTTTGGGGTTCGGGTACTGACGCGCGTCTGGGCTTGGAGGCGGTCTGAGTATTGGGTCGGCGGACGTAGAGCCACCGTTCGTTCGAAAGGATTGTGGGTTTGAATTTAGGAGCCGGGTTGCATGATGATGTCGAAGTCGGCGTGGCGGAAGGGGACCTTGTCCACCTGCCACTTCTCCGCCAGGGCCGGGTCGGAGACCTCCTCGAACTCCGCGATCAGGGACTTCTTCACCGCGAAGACCGTGTCGGACTCGATGTACTCGCTCCCGGCGACGAAGATGTGCGTGGTCAGCGGGCGGTGCCCGGCGGCGGCGACGATGAAGTGGATGTGGGCCGGGCGGAACGCGTGCCGTCCGGTCGCCTTGAGCAGCTCGCCGACCGGGCCGTCGGTCGGGATCGGGTAGTAGCTCGGCACGATCGTGCGGAACCAGAACTCGCCCTTGCCGTCGGCCGTGAACAAGCCCCGGCCGTTGGTGCGGGGCTGCACGTCCGGCTGCTGGACGTCGTAGAAGCCCTGGTCGTTGGCCTGCCAGACGTCGAGCGTGGCGCCGGCAAGCGGGGTCCCGTCGGCCGAGACGACCCGGCCGGTGACCACGCACGGGGTGCCGGTGCCGACCATGTCGATGGTGGCGCCGAGCTCGCGCACCGGCGACTCGACCACGTGGAACGGGCCGAGCACGGTCGACTCGGTCGCGACGCCGTACTTCCGGTTGCTGATCGTCTCGGTCAGCATCGACAGGCCGAGCACGTCGGACAGCAGGATGAACTCCTGCCGGTCGTCGTCGCACTTCTGCCCGGTCCTGGTGAGGAAGTCGATCGCCGCCTCCCACTCGGGAATGGTCAGCTCAACCTCGCGGGCGAACCCGTGCAGGTGCTTGACCAGCGCGGTCAGGATCTCCCGCAGCCTCGGGTCCGTCTGCGCGCCGAAGCTCTCGATGACGGCGTCGGCCGCCGTTTCCTCGGTGAAATCCGTTGCCATGAGCTGAGGCTACGGCCGCGCTGAGGTGCGGGTCTACCACTGCTCGCTGTGAGATTTTCCGCTTGAACGATCCGTGGTTTCACCCCGACGGCGCGCTCGTTCCTCACGGGCGGCAACCTCGACCCCCGCGAGCGGGATCTTCCAGATCGCCACCTGCTGCCGGTCCTCGGCCGACCAGGCCGACGGGCCGGACACGCTCACCGCCGCCAGGGCGGAGATCCTGATCAGGCGGCGGGCCGCGTTGAACATGAGGAACGCCAGCGGCAACTCGATGAACACGGCCGAGGCGACGCTCCCCCAGATGTCGCGGGTGCCGGAGTCGAGGATCACGTCGAACCAGGCGTCGCAGCACAGCAGCGTCCCCGTGATCAGCAGGAAGGCGATCACGATCTGGCGGCCGCGCCAGAACGCCCAGCCGGTGGCGGCGAACGCCATGAACTCGATGATGTCGAACCCGACCCAGGCGCCGCGCCAGTAGTGGGTGTGGAAGGAGCGGTGCAGCGTGAGCACCAGGACGATGATCCACGCGGCCAGCGAGAGGCAGGCGATGATCGAGAACAGGATGCCGACGCGGCGGCGCCGGGAGATGTAAAGACCCAGCATGGGATCCGGGCAGTCGATGGTGGCCAGCGCGCGAGCGAGCGCGCGGCGCTCGGCCGGGCTCATGTCGCGCAGGTCTGACTGGTTGATCACATTTGGGTTCCTTCCCTCTGACGCGGGAGTCTCACCTGCGACGTAATCTCGATGTTGTGGATGCTGAACTCGTGTACGCGCATGTCGGCTTCGGCGCGGAAGCCGTGGACTACCTCCAGGCCTGGGAGATGCAGCGCGCGGTGCACGGCAGGCGGGTGCTCGGGGAGATCCCCGACTGCTGCCTGCTGCTTGAGCACTCGCCCGTCTACACGGCCGGCAAGCGGACGGCGGTGTCCGACCGGCCGTTCGGCGACCCCGGGGCGCCGGTCATCGACGTCGACCGCGGCGGCAAGATCACCTGGCACGGACCGGGGCAGCTGACCGCCTACCCGATCGTGAAGCTGCGCGAGCCGATGGACGTGGTGGCGTACGTGCGCGCGCTGGAGGAGGCGATGCTCGCCGTCTGCGGGGAGTTCGGGCTCGACGCGATCCGGGTCGAAGGCCGCTCCGGCGCCTGGCTGCCAGCCTCCGGCGCGCTGCCGGAGCGGAAGGTGGGGGCGATCGGGGCGCGAGTCGCGCGCGGGGTCAGCATGCACGGGCTGGCGCTGAACTGCGACTGTGACCTGTCGTGGTTCGACCGGATCGTGCCCTGCGGCATCAGGGACGCCGGCGTGACTTCGCTCACCGCGGAAACGGGCATCCCGGTCTCCGTCTCCGACGTGACGCCGCTGCTTGAACGGCACCTGACGACCGCGCTCGGGTACCGCACCTGGTCGCGGATCCACACGGTGACGCCGCTCATCGCCTCGGCCGCCTGAGGCGCTTCGCCCAATCGCTTCCCGCGCGACGTGCTCCGCGCTCCGCACTCCGCGCTGCGCACCACGTGCACCACGTGCACCACGCGCACCGCGCTTCTTGCTGTTATCTCGCGGCAGGCGGGCGAGTGGGGCTAGCGCTGAAAGTTCGGCCGGTGATAGGCGGTCATACTTTCAGCGCTAAGGGCGGGACGCGCGAGGTGGCCGGCGAACATAGGCGGGACGCGCCCGGCGGCTGGCGAACGCACGGTGGTGGTGGGGCGGGTCACAGGGGTGGGGGACGCGCTTGGTGGCTGGCGAACGTAGGGTGGAGGGGTGGTGAGTACCCCGGAACTGGCCCCTGAGGGGCGGCGGATGCTGCGGCTTGAGGCGCGCAACGCGCAGACGCCGATCGAGAAGAAGCCCGCGTGGATCAAGACCCGGCTGCGGACCGGGCCCGAGTACACCGCGCTGCGGGAGCTGGTCAGGGCCGAGGGTCTGCATACGGTCTGCCAGGAGGCGGGCTGCCCGAACATCTTCGAGTGCTGGGAAGACCGCGAGGCCACCTTCCTGATCGGCGGCGACCAGTGCACCAGGCGGTGCGACTTCTGCCAGATTGACACCGGCAAGCCGCTGGCGCTTGACCTCGACGAGCCGCGCCGGGTGGCCGAGTCGGTGGCGACGATGGGGCTGCGGTACGCCACCGTCACCGGGGTCGCCCGCGATGACCTGCCCGACGGCGGCGCCTGGCTGTACGCGCAGACCTGCGTCGAGATCCACCAGACGGTGCCGGGGTGCGGGGTGGAGCTGCTGGTGCCCGACTTCAACGGGAACCCGGATCAGCTTGGCCGGGTGTTCGACGCGCGGCCCGAGGTGTTCGCGCACAACCTGGAGACGGTGCCGCGGATCTTCCGCCGGATCCGGCCCGGGTTCCGCTACGAGCGCTCGCTCGACGTGCTCCGGCTGGCGCATCAGGCCGGGCTTGTCACCAAGTCCAACCTCATCCTCGGCATGGGCGAGACCCGGGACGAGATCGCCCCGGCCATGGAGGACCTGCGCTCGGCCGGCTGCGACCTGCTGACGATCACGCAGTACCTGCGGCCGTCGGCCAAGCACCATCCGGTGGACCGCTGGGTGCGGCCGGAGGAGTTCGTCGAGCTGCGCGACGAGGCGCTGGCCCTGGGGTTCGCCGGCGTGATGGCCGGCCCCCTGGTCCGCTCCTCCTACCGCGCCGGGCGTCTGTACGGCCAGGCGATGGAGCAGCGCGCGGCGGCCTCGTCGTAGCGGCCCGCTTCTTGCTGTTATCCGGAGATGGGGTAACGGTCGAGCCCGGCGGCGCCACCGTCCGTTCAGCATTCCGCTTCTTGCCGTCATCTGGAGACGAGGGCAGCGGTCGAGTCGGGCGGCGCCACCGTCCGTTCAGCAGGCGGGTTTTGCGGGTTTGACCTTTCCTTCGGTTACAGACCTGCGGGTCGGAAACCGTATGCTGCCTGATGTTGGCACACGATTTGAGGGAAGGCTGAACCGGTGGTTGACAATTACAGCTCCGAGGACCTCGCGAAGGCCGGGCGACTGAAGCAGATCCGGATGGTCGCCAAGCTGGTCAACCAGCAGAACAAGCGGGCGCTGCCGATCACGATCGGCTCCGCCGTCGGCATCATCGTGGTGTTTGTGCTGGTTGGGATCCTGACCGGGCTCGGGGCGTTCCTGATCCCGCTCGGGGTGCTGCTCGGCTTGATCGCGGCGATGATCCTGTTCGGGCGGTTCTCGCAGCAGGCGCAGTACACGGCGATCGACGGGCAGCTGGGCGCGGCCGCGGCCATCCTCCAGTCGATGCGCGGCGACTGGACGGTCACCCCGGCCGTCACCGCCAACCGGACCATGGACGTGGTGCACCGCGCCGTCGGCAAGAAGGGCGTCATCCTGGTCGGGGAAGGCGCGCCGACCCGGGTGAGCGGGCTGCTCGCGGCCGAGCGGAGGAAGACCGAGCGGGTCGCGCACGGCGTGCCGATCTACGAGTTCCAGGTCGGCAGCGGCGACGGGCAGATCCCGGTCAGCAAGCTCCAGCGCGAGATCGTGAAGATTCCCGGCAGCCTCAAGCCGGCCGCGGTCAGCGACCTGAACTACCGCCTCAAGGCGCTGCAGCCCACCATGCAGGCGCCCAAGGGGCCGATGCCGAAGGGCGCGCGGCAGCCCAAGATGCCGCGCCCCCGCTAGGCGACTCCGTCCCCCTCCCGGCGAGCCAACGGGCTAAGAGCGCCCGGCGGCGAACGGGGAAAGCACAGCTAGATGCGGACGACGATCGTGTCGGCGGCGCGGTCGTGCAGGCCGCGCAGGTCGCGGTCGGTGATGCAGGCCGGGATGACGAAGAGCAGCAGGAGGGTGCGGAGCGCGGCCCACTTGAAGCCGGGGTTGCTGCCGTTCGTGCGGATCGCGCGGATGCCGAGCAGCCGCTTGCCGACGGTCAGCCCGCTGACCGCGGTGAGCAGGTAGACCTCGAGGGTGTACAGGATCAGGGTTCCGTACTGCGCCGCGAAGTAGTGCGGCTCTTGCGCATTGCCGAAAAGGATGTGCCCGGTGATGCTGGACACGATCAGCGAGCAGAGCAGCCAGTCAACGATCAGCGCGATGAGGCGCCTGCCCATCGGCGCCACCGACATCGAGCCCGTCATCGGCAAGCCGAACTGCTTGCCGGGGTAATCAGGCGTATCATCAGCCGCAGCGGCACCAGGCGATGTGGCTACTGCCGTCGCGTTCCGGGTACGCGGGCGTCGGGGTTCTTGGGACACAGGACTACGGTATCCGCTTGCCCGTCTCGCCTGCGCAGGCACTCCTCGACCAGCGACGGCGGCCGCGACGGCCGTCAGACGGATGACGGCAGCTCAGGCGGCGGGGTCGGCAGCGTGCCATGCACTTGCGTAACACTGGTGAAACGTCGCGGATACTGGGCCGAAATTGCGGACAACTACCGTCCGAAGCGGTGTCCATGACGAAAAAACGAGACAAGCCTACCTATGCGCGCCCCTGTTCAGGGAGGGTTGATGTTCAGCACTGCCGAAGAAGTCCTTAGCTTCATCGCTAAGGAAAATGTGGAGTTCATTGACGTCAGGTTCTGCGACCTGCCGGGTACCATCCAGCACTTCACCGTTCCGGTGTCGACGTTCGATGCGGACGTCTTCACCGAGGGGCGGATGTTCGACGGCTCGTCGATCCGCGGTTTCCAGGCGATCCACGAGTCGGACATGCTCCTGCTGCCTGACCCGTCGACCGCGGTGCTCGACCCGTTCCGCCAGCACAAGACGCTGAACCTCACCTTCTCGGTGTTCGACCCGCTGACCGGCGCCCCGTACTCCCGCGACCCGCGTAACGTCGCCGCCAAGTCGGTGGAGTACCTCAAGGGCACCGGCATCGCCGACACCTCGTACTTCGGCCCCGAGGCCGAGTTCTACATCTTCGACTCGGCTCGGTTCGCCACCGGCCCGAACGAGGGGTACTACCACCTCGACTCGATCGAGGGCGCGTGGAACACCGGCGCGATGGAAGACGGCGCCAACCTGGCCTACAAGCCCGCCTACAAGGGCGGCTACTTCCCGGTGTCGCCGACGGACCACTTCACCGACCTGCGGTCGGAGATGGTCAACAAGCTCATCGAGTGCGGCATCGAGACCGAGATGCAGCACCATGAGGTGGGCACGGCCGGCCAGGCCGAGATCGACGTCCGCTTCGGCCCGCTGCTGCAGATGGCCGACAAGCTGATGCTGTTCAAGTACGTCATCAAGTCCACCGCGCGGGCGGCCGGCAAGACGGTGACGTTCATGCCGAAGCCGCTGTTCGGCGACAACGGCAACGGCATGCACTGCCACCAGTCGCTCTGGAAGGACGGCGAGCCGCTCTTCTACGACGAGACCGGCTACGGCGGCCTGTCCGACATCGGCCGCTGGTACGTCGGCGGCCTGCTCAAGCACGCCCCGTCGCTGCTGGCGTTCACCAACCCCACGGTGAACTCCTACCACCGCCTGGTGCCCGGCTTCGAGGCCCCGGTCAACCTGGTCTACTCCGCCCGTAACCGGTCGGCCTGCTGCCGCATCCCGCTCACCGGCTCGAACCCGAAGGCCAAGCGGATCGAGTTCCGCGTGCCGGACCCGTCCGCCAACCCCTACCTCGCCTTCGCGGCGATGCTGATGGCGGGCATCGACGGCATCAAGAACAAGATCGAGCCGCCGACGCCGGTCGACAAGGACCTGTACGAACTGCCCCCGGACGAGGCGGCCGAGGTCCCGACGGTCCCCGGCTCGCTCGACGCCGTGCTCAACAACCTCGAGGCCGACCACGGCTTCCTCAGCGAGGGCGGCGTGTTCACCGAGGACCTGATCGAGACCTGGATCGACTACAAGCGGAGCAAGGAGATCGACGCGGTCCGGCTGCGCCCGACCCCGCACGAGTTCGAGATGTACTTCGACTGCTAGCAGTGCCGTAAGTCGTAGCAGCGGAAGCCCGCAGAGAGGTCTTGAGCCTCGCTGCGGGCTTTTCGCATCGCGCGCCTGATCGCCCACGGGGACAGCGAGCCCGGAGTCCCCGTGGGGAGGCACAATAGGGTCATGAACCGTCCTGGTCGGGGTCCTGTGCTCCCGTCGCCGCCGGTCGATTTCCCGGTCTACGGCCTGGAATCGTCGTGGCCTGGCTCGCGGTGGCTGGAGGTGTTCGGCGGGGCGATCGGCGATCCGGTCCCGTGGATCAGCCTCGGACATCGGAGCCTCGATGGCGAGTCGATCATATTCGTGGAGACGTTTTCCCGGTCGCGTACCGATGCGCTCGTGTCCTCGTCCGGCGTGCCGCCGCTGGAGGACGTGGCCCACGACGCCGCGAACTGCCTGATCAACCTGACGTTGCCGGCTCACTCGGCGCCGCTGCCGGACGGCTTCCTGCGGGCACTGAGTCACCATGCCTACGAGCGCAGCCTGCAGTGCGCGCAGTGGCCGCTGGTTCGCTGGCGGGTGGATGGCGTCGTGGTGACTGCGCGCGGGTGGCGGTTCGCCGGCGGGTGGGTCGCGATCAGCGATGCCGTGCCGGACGTGTACCTGGCCGCGGTCGGGATGGGCACTGATCCGGATGGGCTCTCGCTGGCCGGGCTCCACGACGGCAGCGGCTACCATTTCGACCTGGATCAGCCGCTGCGTCCGCGCATGTTGCAGGAGGCTCTCGATCGTGACGGCGGCTATGACCGGCGGTATCTGGTCCGTCAAGAATTTCACGCCGACCAGCTGCGGCTGCTGCCTGATCAGCGCTGGCACTTGAGCTGACAGCTGGCGTGCTCGATGTCGCCGGCGTTGATACTGCTATCAGCCATTCAGGGGAGGAGTGTCATGAGCGACGCGGCGGACGAGCGGTGGATGCGCCTTGCCCTCGAGCTCGCCTGGCGGTGCCCGCCGTCGCCGACCGCCTACTCGGTCGGCGCGGTCATCGTGGACCCGGGCGGCAACGAGATCTCCTGGGGGTTCTCCCGCGAGGACGACCCCCTGGTGCACGCGGAGGAGTCCGCGCTCGGCAAGCTCTCCGCGGCCGACCCCCGGCTGGCCGGCGCGACCATTTTCAGCACCCTCGAGCCCTGCTCCCAGCGCAGGTCGCGGCCGCGCACCTGCACCGAGCTCATCATCGCGGCCGGCCTGGCCCGGGTTGTCATCGCCTGGCGCGAGCCTGACCTGTTCGTTGCCGACTGCCAGGGGGTGGAACTGCTCGCCCAGGCCGGGCTCGAGGTCGTCGAGCTGCCAGACCTGGCCGAGCTCGCCGCCGCGCCTAATCGGCATCTCGCGCGTTAAGCCAGGTCGATGCGATTTTCGTCACGACCGGGTGGGCGCCTTCCTAATCCTGTTGGCGGTCTGCGCGCCCGCGCTTAGGGTGGGAGTGCCGTGAGCGATTCCGTTGTAATCGAGCGTATCGACGCCTTCTGCGACGTTGTGCCCAGAGAGCGCACCAGGGCCGAGACGATCGGCCCGCTTGTGCTGTTCGTCCCCGTCGGTTCTGGGTTCCCCTACTATGCCCGGCCGCGCTCTGGCCCCCGGCGCCCGGTGACCGCCGCCGATGTGCGCGCGGTGCGCGCCCGGCAGCGGGAGCTGCTGATCCCCGAGTCCTTCGAGTGGATCGAGCGAACGGCGCCCGAGATGGAGTCCGCCGCGACCGCGGCCGGCCTCGCCGTGCACGCGCACCCGCTGCTCGCGCTCGGCTCGCTCGCCCAGGCGCCTCGGGTGCCTGACCTGATCGACGTGCGGATCGTCAGCCCGGAGGACCCCGATCTGATCCTGGCGTGGGCGGTGCCCGGGGTCGCGTTCGGCCATCCGGGGACGGCCATCGGCGAGGCCGGCGTCACCGAGCGGGACAAGATCGCCGCCAACCACGACGCGGCGACCATCGAGATGCTCCGCAGCCGACTCCGGTCGGGCCGGTCCGTGCTCGCCACCGCGTCCGGCCCCAACGGTCCCCTGGCGGCCGGCAGCTACCAGCTCGCCGGCGGCACCGCGGAGATCACCGGGATCGGCGTGCTGCCGGCCAGCCGCCGCCGGAGCCTGGCCGCCGCCGTCACCCACGCGCTGGCGGCCGACGCGCTGGCCCACGGCGCGCGGACCGTGTTCCTCTCGGCGACCGACGCGGCCGTGGCCCGCATCTACGCCCGGCTGGGCTTCCGCGAGATCGGCACCAGCCTGATCGCCGAACTGCCCGAGGATTGAGGGGCCCGGCGGCCTTAGTGTCGGCCGCCCTCCGGCCCGGTCGGCCGCGCGCGCCGGATGCGGGCCAGGCGGGCGGGGGTGAGGCCGGACAGGTCGGAGCATTCGCGGGTGAGGTGGGCCTGGTCGGCGTAGCCGGCCTGCGCCGCGACGGCGGCCAGGTCGGGCGGCGCCGGGGCGGCGTCGAGCAGGCGGACGAAGCGCTGGAAGCGGAGCACGCGCTGCAGCGTCTTGGGGCCGTAGCCGAGGTCCGCCTGGCAGCGCCGGCGGAACTGGCGCGCGCTCAGGCCGACCTCGGCGGCGACGGCGTCGGCGCGCGCGGCCGGGTCCCGCAGCAGGGTCGCGGCCCGGGTCATGGCCCGGTCAGGCGCGCCCTCGGCCGCCAGCGCGCCGGTGACGGCGAGCACTCGTTCGGCCGCCTGGGCGGGGTCAAGCGTGGCCGGCAGCCGCCTCGCGGCGGGCGGCAGCAGATCGGCCAGCGCGACTCGCTGGTTGGTGATCTCGCTCAGCGGCGTCTTCAGCACCCGGCCGCCCGCGCAGGGGCGGAAGCGGACGCCGACGATGACCGTTCCGGCCTTGGTCATGGGGCGGGCCGGGCCGGTGTCCGGGCCGGCGATGTAGCAGCCGACGCCCTGTTCCCAGATGAGGTCGCTGCAGCCGTCGGGCAGCACCAGCCCGGGCTGGCCCGCTTGGTCGTGCTGGTTGTCGTCTGCGGGCTGGTCGAGGGTGAGGCTGGTCCACAGGCACGCCACCGCGCCGCGCAGCGCGGGTGGCGGCGCCCACTCCGCGTACCCGGGAACCAGCCACGCGCCCGGGGGCACCCAGTCGGCCGGAGACATCATGCCACCAGGATGCCACGGCGACGTGACCCGGCGTCGATGGCCGTTTCGTTCAATACGCCCGCGTGGCCGGGTGGTGGGATGGGGGCATGAAGAAGACACCAGATTTTGACGCGGCGGCCGGGTTCGTGGCCGGGCACGCGCGCGTGGTCGACCGGCGGCTGTTCCAGCGGTTGTTCTCCGGCGGCGCGGGCGGGGCGGGCGGCGCGGGCGGGGCGGGCGGCGCCGGCGGGGCGGTGCGGGACGCGGTGGCGGCCTACCGGAACTCCGACGGCGGCTTCGGGTTCGCGCTCGAGCCGGACTGCCGGGCGGCGGCGAGCCAGCCCGCCGCCGTCGAGATGGCGCTGCGGCTGCTGGACGTGGCCGATGAGTGGGACCCGCGGCTGGTCAGCGACGCGGTCGACTGGCTGACGACGGTCGCCCCGGCCGAAGGCGGCGCCGCGTTCGTCGAGCCGACCGTGGCCGAAGGGCCGCACGCGCCCTGGTGGGTGCCGGAAGCGGGGCACCCGGCCTCGCTCATCCAGACCGGCCAGATCGCGGGGGTGCTGCACGCGCGCGGGTTCGCGCACCCGTGGCTCGACCGCGCCACCGAGGTGATGTGGTCGCGCATCGACGCGCTGACCTCGCCCGGCGGGTACGAGATGTTCGGTGTGCTCGCGTTCCTGCAGCACGTGCCGGACCGGCCGCGCGCCGAGGCGGCGTTCGCGCGGGTCGGGCCGCTGCTGCTCTCGTGCGGGCTGGTCGCGCTTGACCCGTCGGCGGAAGGGGAGACGCACTCGCCGCTGGAATTCGCGCCGCTGCCTTCCTCGCTCGCCCGCGCGCTGTTCTCCGAGGCCACGATCGACGCGCACCTGGACCACCTGGCCGGGGGGCAGCGGGACGACGGCGGCTGGACGTTCAACTGGCCGTCCTGGTCGCCCGCGGCGGCGGCCGACTGGCGCGGCTTCCTCACCGTCGACAACCTGCGCATCCTCCGCGCCAACGGCCGCGCCTGACGTCGGTCGGCCGTCTGCCACCGCTGGCGTCGCTCCAGTCTCTGATGATTTATGACAACTTCAGATGTTTTCTGATGACTTCAGACGGTTTAGCAGGGCTTAAACGGCCGAAATACCATCTCGACTGCTCATAGGGACAACCTCTAGGGTTGCCCCTATGACGCGCGTGCCTGCGGATCGGCAGGCTGATCGGTAGTGTGGCGGCTCGCTCGATGCGCGGTCCCGCTCGCGGTCTGCACCGCCCTGTTCGGGTGCGTGCCGGGGGCGGCGGGGGCGGCCGTGGCGGCAACGCCAACGGCGGCAACAGCGGCGGCGGGGATCGTGGCCGCCGCGAAGTCGTCCGGCTCGCCTGGCTGGCGGATCATGCAGGTGCTGGCCAACGCGGCGATCGGCGGGCTGTGGGCGGACGCGGCGCGGGATGCCTGGCTGGCGGGAGACGAGTGCGCCGATCCGGTGACGTGCGGCACCGGTGACACCGGCAACGGCACCGTGGTCGTCCGGCACTGGGACGGCCGGGCCTGGCGGGCCGTGACTCCGCCCAGCGCGTATATCAACAGCCCGCTCGACCAGGGCGTCGCCGCGGTGGCCGCGACCTCGGCCGCGAACGCCTGGGTGCTGGCCGCGCGCGGTACCGATTCGGTTGACTACACCGACGCGCTGCACTGGACCGGCAGGCGGTGGGCCGCGCCGGTCAGGCTCGAGGCCGCGATCCAGGCGGCGGTCGCTCCGTCGGCGACGCAGCTCTGGGCGTTCGGCCAGCCGACGACGGTCGAGTCGCCTGGTTACTTCGCGCACCTCAACGGCAGAACCTGGACGTACGGGTCGTTCCCGCTGACCGGCACGGCCGCGGCGGCGCGCTCCGCCGGCGATGTGTGGGTCGGCGGCAACACCCCCGACGGCCTTGGCATTGAGCACTGGGACGGGCGCCGGTGGCACGTCACCGCGCTGCCGGACCTTGGACTCGGCCCGGGCAGCGCCTCGCAGCTTTTCGCCGACGTCTCCGGCCTCGCCGACGTCGCGGCCGATGACGTCTGGGCCGACATCGGGGTGCTGAACGCCACCGGCGCGAACCCGCCGGGCACGATCATCCTGCACTGGAACGGCAGGGCCTGGTCCCGGGTGAAGTTCCCCTGGGCGGGAGACGCCGTGACTCCGGTCGCGTATGACGGCAACGGCGGAATCTGGCTCGCCACCGCGGCCGGCACCGGCCGTGACGTCACCTTCTGGTTCGATCACTGGAACCGCGGCCGCTGGACCCGGGTCAGGGTTCCGAGCCGCGGCGGCGACCAGCCGGAGATCGACAACCTGAGCTGGATCCCCGGCACCGGCTCGCTGTGGGCCACCGGCGGCGTCGATTTCGCCAACGACGGCGAGGCCATCCTCACGTACGGCCGCTGAGCGCGCCGCCGCCCGGTGCGTCGGTCAGAGCGGGCGGGTGAGGATGTCGCAGACGGGGGCGGACGGGGCCGGCCCGCGCGCGCGGCCGACCTTGGTCCAGCCCCAGTTCCTGAAGACGGTCTGCGCGGCGGCGGCGCCCGGCGGGAGCTTGACCGTCGCGCGCTCCTCGGCCCGGCCGTTCAGGAGGAGGTCAAGCAGTTCGGTGGCGATGCCCTGGCGGCGCCAGGAACCGCGGACCAGCAACTGGGTCAGCGCGAAGGTGCGGCCCTGGTGCTCGTCGGTGATGGCGGCGGGCGGCGGCGCGGTCACGTCCCGCCACCAGTCGGTGGACGGGCGCAGCGGCAGGCCGCACGCGTAGCCGACCAGGTAGCCGCCGTGCCTGGCCTCGGCCAGCACGAAGCCGGGCTGGCGGCGCCACACCCCGAGCCGCCGCGCGAAGCCGGCGTCATCGGCGCCGAAGACCTCGTCATGGAGGGCGATGTGCTCCTGCTCCGATGCCGCCGCCTGGCGGCCTGCCGTCAGCTCCAGCATCACGCCCGGGGCGGACAACGAGGGGATGCTCACGGTGGTGGTCTCACTGGCCGACGGCGGCGTCGGCGATCGTCGCGGCGGCGGCTTGGGCGATCGCGGCGGCGGACAGCAGGCCGGCCGCGATCGCGGGCGGCGCGGTGGTCGGGCGGCAGCGCCGGGTGCTCTCGTCGTACTCGGTCATGACGATGCCGGCGTGGTCGGTGTCCGTCTCGGTCAGGCCGACGGGCCACCCGCGGCTGGCGGCGGCCGCGGCGAAGTCACGCGACCGCTGGATGTTCACCACCGTGTCGCGGGTGCCGTGCACGAGGCGGAACGGGACCGGCTCAGCCTTGGCGGCGGCTCCGGCGGAT
>Ga0302325_10016055_pt1 | contig 15891 bp, 12 predicted proteins | sample Palsa_T0_2_FD_201948 | JGI IMG/M metagenome (GOLD analysis project Ga0302325, IMG submission 201948) | Peat permafrost microbial communities from Stordalen Mire near Abisko, Sweden - Palsa_T0_2 | ecosystem: Environmental > Terrestrial > Soil > Palsa > Peat permafrost | place: Sweden: Abisko... | reverse complement strand
CTATTCAGGAATTGGGTGAATCTGTCCTGCCACGATTAATAAGCATCAGCTATCACATCATAGAGTGGCGTTCTTAGCGATGGCCTCGGCTTTCAGTGCAAAGCTTGGGGGCAACGGTTCACCCATACTCCGGAGTTCTCCAACTGCTGCTCCTACAAAAGGGCCATACGCTTGTTCAAAGTCTCTATCAATCACTACCCGAGTATCCGGATCGTTATTGACTGAGTACATCACGGACATGATTGACCCGTAGACAAGCTTCTGCATGATATTAGCTGCCGCCCGGCCAGCGTATGCCGCAGCGCGCGCCCTTTCACCTGTTCTCAGATTCTCTCTAGCAGCTCTCACGTTTAAAGAGTAGGTACCGAATGCGGCTAGATATCCTCTTTCTGGGTTCATGAAGATATCCTAACACTACTTGCTGTTCTTAGCGATGATGGCTTCGGCGACGTGGTTGGGGACGTCGGCGTAGTGGTCGAGCTCCATGCTGGAACTGGCACGACCCTGGGTGGAGCTGCGCAGGTTGGTGGTGTAGCCGAACATTTCGCCCAGGGGCACGAAGGCCGTGATTTCCTTGATGCCGGCAGTCAGGTCTTCCATGCTCTCGATGCGGCCGCGCTTGGAGTTGAGGTCGCCGATGACGTCGCCCATGAATGATTCGGGCGTGACGACGACGACTTTCATGATGGGCTCAAGCAGCGTCGGTTGGGCTTTTTTGACGCCTTCTTGTAGGGCCATGGAGCCGGCGATCTTGAAGGCCATTTCCGAGGAGTCGACCTCGTGATAGGAGCCGTCGTAAAGCTCGGCCTTGATGTCGACCACCGGGTAGCCGGCGATGACGCCGTTACTCATGGCCTCTTCTATGCCCTGCTGGACGGGCTTGATGTACTCGCCAGGAACAACGCCACCCTTTATGGAGTTGATGAACTCGAAGCCCTGGCCGGCTTCGTTCTGGCTAAGGCGCAGCCAAACGTCGCCGTACTGGCCGCGGCCGCCGGATTGGCGGATGAATTTGCCCTGGACCTCGACACCGTCTTTGCGGATAGTTTCGCGGTAGGCGACTTGCGGTTGGCCGACGTTGGCCTCAACCTTGAACTCGCGCTTCATGCGGTCGACGATGATTTCCAGGTGGAGCTCGCCCATGCCGGAGATGATGGTCTGGCCAGTCTCGTCATCAACGCGGATGCGGAAAGTTGGGTCTTCTTCGGCCAAGCGTTGCATGGCTAGAGACATCTTCTCTTGGTCGGCCTTGGTCTTAGGCTCGATAGCGATCGACACCGGCGGTTCTGGGAAGGTGATGCTCTCTAGGACGATCGGATTGTTCTGGTCGCAGATGGTGTTGCCGGTGGTAGTACCTTTGAGCCCGACAATGGCGGCGATGTCGCCGGCGTCGACTTGTTCGACGTCCTCGCGCTTGTCGGCTTGCATACGGACTATACGGCCGACGCGTTCTCGCTCGCCCGTGGAGCTGTTCATTATATAGCTGCCGGATTGGAGCTTGCCGGAGTAGACCCGGAAATAGGCTAATTTACCGACGAACGGGTCGGTGGCAATCTTGAAGGCCAGGCCTGCAAAAGGCTGGGCCTCGTCGGGCTTGCGCTCGATCTCATCGCCGCTCTTGGGGTGCACGCCCCAGGTGCTACCGCGCTCCAGCGGGCTGGGCAGCAGATCGTTAACGGCATCAAGCACCTTCTCCACAATTACGCCGCGGCCGTCGCCGCCGGTCACGGCGAAGAACTTGCCGGTCAGGACAGCGCTGCGGATAGCCTGCTTAATATCATCATCATTAAGGCCCTCTTCGCCGACTTCGAAGTACTTCTCGAGCATCTTCTCGTCTTCGGCAACGGCATTTTCGACCAGCAATGAGCGGTATTTCTTGGCCTTATCGAGCATATCGGCGGGGATCTCACCCTCCACCAGCTCATGGTCGGTGAATTCCTTGTAGGTGTAGGCTTTCATGCTAATCAGGTCGATAACCCCGTTGACGGACTGCTCGAAGCCGATTGGCAGGTGGATCGGGAAAGCGTGCTTACTGAGCCTGGCGTGAAGCGTATCCAGCGACTTATAGAAATCGCCGCCGGTTTGGTTAATCTTGTTAATAAAACAAATGCGCGGCACGCCGTACTTGTCGGCCTGGCGCCAGACGGTCTCGGACTGGCTCTCAACGCCCATCTTGCCGTCGAACACGACCACGGCGCCGTCGAGCACTCTGAGTGAGCGCTCCACCTCGACGGTGAAGTCAATGTGACCGGGAGTGTCGATAATGTTGATCTGGTGATCTTTCCAATAGCAGGTCACGGCGGCGCTGACGATGGTGATGCCGCGCTCGCGCTCTTGGGCCATCCAGTCGGTGGTCGTCTCGCCCTCGTGTACGGCACCAATCTTGTGCTTCAGCCCGGTGCGATACAAAATTCCTTCGGTCGTGGTGGTCTTACCGGCATCAATATGCGCGATAATACCGATGTTGCGGATCTTGTCCATTGGTGTTTTCTTAGTTGCCATAATCGCTTAGTCCTATTGCTCCCTGCTAGTAAGTTTGTTTTTTACGTCTTCAGCAACAGCCAAGCCTAGTGCGAGGCCTATAGACCCGACATAAACAATCATTTTAGCCGCACTTCTAGCATATGGGTTCTGTATGTGGTCTAACCTTGAAAGCAATCTAATATATGAGCTGACAGGTGGTGTAGACTGCTCAATAGCAGTCTGGGCCTGAGACATCTCGCCGGGGCGGTCAGGGATGCAGGCCTCATACGCAGAGCCAAGATTACCATATAGTGCACTATTCGGCATGTTCATGATTCTAGGTTCTCGCGAAGTGGGCGAAAGCGCGGTTCGCATCGGCCATCTTGTGAGCGTCTTCACGCTTCTTAACGGCGGCGCCCTGGTTGTTATAAGCGTCCTGGAGTTCGGCGGCGATGCGGTCTAGCATGCTCATGCCTTTGCGGGCGCGGGCGGCCGCCACGAACCACATGGTCGTCAGATGTTGCTGGCGTTGGCCCCTAACCTCGAACGGGATCTGATAATTAGCGCCACCGACGCGGCGGGAACGGGTCTCGAGGTGCGGCTGGATGTTCTTCATGGCCTGCTCGAAGACCTCAAGCGGGTTGTCGACCTTGAGCTTGGTGGCAGCCTTCTGCATGCCGCCGTAGACCAGGCGCTCAGCCAATTGTTTCTTGCCATTGAGCATAACGCGGTTGATTAGGCGCTGGACCTGCACGTTGTCATACATGCGGTCACCAGGAATGTCGCGGATTAGGGATTTAGTCTTCTTACGCGGCATTACTTGCTCGCTTTCTTAGTACCATACTTGGAGCGGCCTTGCGTGCGGCCCTGGACGCCTTGGAGGTCGAGCGAGCCGCGGACGATGTGGTAGCGAACGCCGGGCAGGTCCTTGACGCGGCCGCCGCGGACCAACACGACGGCGTGCTCCTGCAAGTTGTGGCCTTCGCCGCCAATGTAAGCCCAGACTTCGTAGCCGTTGCTAAGGCGGACGCGAGCTACCTTGCGCAGGGCGGAGTTCGGCTTCTTGGGGGTTTTGGTGGTGACTTTGACGCAGACGCCGCGCTTGAATGGTGCCGGCTTCTCGTAGTTGCGGGTCTTGAGGTTGTTGGTGACGCGCTGCATAGCCGGCGACTTACTCTTGGTCGTCACCTTGGTGCGAGGCTTGCGTACTAACTGGTTAATAGTTGGCATTCATTCTCCTTAGTCCGGCGATCTGCTGCTGCGGGGAGCATGCCAACTTCCCTGGCTCGGATCGCTCTAAAATTTAGTTTGCTAGTTTTAGTTGCCCCCATTGTAACAGATTCAGGCTTCGGCTTCAACTGGTGTGGATGGCTCGCCGATGATGTGCTCGGCTTCGGCGACCAGGTCTAGGTCGGTTTCATCTTCGTCGACCAGGCCTTTGGCGCCAGTGCCGACTGGAATTTTACGGCCTAGGATGACGTTTTCTTTAAGGCCGTACAATTTGTCGACCTTACCACTGGTAGCGGCCGCAATCAGGACACGCGTGGTGTCCTGGAAGGAGGCGGCGCTCAAGAAGGAATCGGTGCTCAAGCTGGCCTTGGTGATGCCAAGCAGTAGCTGGTTGTACTTGGACGGGCTCTTCTTATCGGCAACGAGCGCCTCGTTGGCCTCGACAACAGCCAGTTTGCTGACGATGTCACCGGTGACGAATTCGCTGTCGCCGGCTTCTTCGATCTGGACACGGCTGAACATCTGGCGCACTATGATTTCCAAGTGCTTGTCGGCAATGTTCTGGCCTTGGGCGGCGAAAATCTTGAGGATTTCGCCCATGATGTAGCGCTGGGTGGCTTCAATACCTTGCAGACGCATCAGGTCGTGCAGGTTGATTGAACCATTGGTCAGGCGCTGGCCAGATACGACCTTGTCGCCGTCTTGGATATGGATTTGCTTGAAGCCGGGGATTTCGTAGCGCACCACGCTCTGTTTGGTCGGCGTAATGATGACGGCCTTATCAGTTACCTGGGCCTTGCCGGCCATCGGCGCGGTCAGCGGCTCGGAAGCGTCTTCCAGGGCAGCCACGACATCGCCGGCAACGACGTCGGTGCCGCTCCGGACTTGGGCTTTGCGCTCGCCAAGCTTCAGCTCGACTTTTTCCTTGTCGTCAGCTGTGACCTGGACGATGTAGTGGTCGCCTTCTTCCCAAGTGTTGGCCACGCCGGCGATCTCCGTCAGGTAGGCTTGGCCCTTTGGCGTGCGGACTTCAAAAAGCTCCTCAATACGCGACAGGCCCTGAGCCGTGTCGTCGGCGATGGCGCCGCCGGAACGGTGTTTGGAGTCAAGTGAAAGCTGGGTGCCGGGCTCGCCAATGCTCTGGGCAGCGATGACGCCTATCGGGTGATTTTGGGCGACCAGTTCGCCGGTGGCCGGGTCAAGGCCGTATGACTTCTGGGACACGCCGCGGACGTTGGTGCAGCTCAAGCCGCTCATGATCTTGATGCCGTTAAGCGACTCGTCGGCTTCGATCTTCTCGGCGTCCTCGGCCGTTATTAGAGCGCCTTTCTTGACGAAGCCCTTGCGAGTTTCGGCGGCGAAACGGCCGACCAGGCGCGAAGCGTACGGCACGCCGATGTAGTTAGCGTCGGCCCTGAGCATGGCAAAGCCGGGGTCAGAAGTATCATCGTTGATCGTGAAGACGTCTTGCGACACATCGACCAAGCGGCGCGTCAGGTAGCCGGCATCGGCCGTCTTGAGGGCAATATCGATCAACGCCTTGCGGGTACCACGGGTACCGGTGAAGTACTCCAAGGGACTCAGGCCGTTAATATAGCCGGACTTGATGGGCAGTTCGATGACGTTGCCGCCAGCATCTTGTAGGACGCCGAGCATACCAACAGCGTGGTTGAGCTGGGAAATGTTACCACGGGCACCGGAGTTAATCGAGATGGCCATCGACGAATCTTGGCCGACCATCTGTTCGGTTAACATATCCTGAACTTTGGTCTCGATCTTGGTCCAGTTATCGACGGTCAAGCGGTGACGTTCGTCGTCTGTGATGAAGCCTTCTTCGTACTGGTCGGAAATGGCGGCCGCACGCTCTTCGCCTTGTTCAAGCATGGTATCCATGCCCTTGATCGGCTCGAAGTCGCCCATGCCCATGCTGAGGCCGGAGAGGGTCGCGTAGTAAAAGCCGAGGTCTTTTAGGTCGTCGGCGATTTCGGCGGTGCGCTCCTGGCCGTAGCGGGCGTAGACCTTGGCCATGACCTGTTGCAGGCGCTTTTTAGTCATGGTTTCGTCCTGCAACGGGAAGTCCTCGGGAAAAACTTCATTAAACAGGATGCGTCCCAGGGTGGTTTGGCGGATCTCGCCCCTAAAGGATAGCCTCACCCGGCTTTGCAGCGTAACCGTGTCGGCGTCCAAAGCCATCAACGCTTCGTCGATGTCGGCAAAGGTTGCAATGGGCTGGTCGCTGGCCTGAGCCCGTTCGTAGGTCAAGTAGTAACAGCCAAGCACGATGTCCTGCTCAATGTGCAGGATTGGCGAGCCGTCGGCCGGTTTGAGCAGGTTGCGGTTGGCGGCCATGATCTCCCGGGCTTCAGCCTGCGCCTTGTCGCTGAGCGGCAAGTGCACGGCCATTTGGTCACCGTCGAAGTCGGCATTGAAACCTTTACAGACCAGCGGGTGTAGCTGGATGGCACGGCCTTCGATTAGTACCGGCTGGAAAGCTTGGATACTGAGGCGGTGCAGCGAGGGCGCACGGTTAAGGAGCACGTACTTGCCCTTAATAACTTCGTCCAGCGCGTCCCAGACAACAGTCTCGCCCATCTCGATGAGCCGGCTGGCGCTCCGGATATTGTGGGCTTGCTCGCGGACAATCAGTTCGCCGATTACAAACGGCTTGAACAATTCAAGCGCCATCATTTTAGGTAGTCCACACTGGTTAATCTTCAGTTCAGGGCCGGCAACAATGACTGAACGACCGGAATAGTCAACGCGCTTGCCGAGCAGGTTCTGGCGGAAACGGCCTTGCTTGCCCTTGAGCATATCACTGAGGCTCTTGAGGCGGCGGCGTTGGCCGGTGGCCGCTACGGCCCGGCCGCTACGTGTGCTGTTGTTATCAATCAGGGCATCAACGGCTTCCTGCAACATACGCTGTTCGTTGCGGCGAATAACCTCCGGTGCATTGAGGCTGATCAGCTTCTTAAGCCGGTTGTTGCGGTTGATGACACGACGATAGAGGTCATTGAGGTCTGAGGTGGCAAACCGGCCGCCGGTCAGCTGGACCATCGGCCGTAGGTCGGGCGGGATCACCGGTAGTACGCTAACGCACATACTCGACGGCTTGATGCCGGCCCGGTCCATACTCTCCAACAAGCGCAGGCGCTTCATCAGTTTCTTGCGGCGCTGGCCTTTGGCGCTTTCGGCCTCTTTGCTGAGGTCGTCGATCAATTGTTTGAGATCGATGCTGACCAGCAAGTCTTTAAGCGCCGCGCCACCCATGCCGACTTCGACTAAGCCGCGTAATTCATCCGGCAGGTTGCGGTAATCAGTCTCATTGATCAGGCTGAGCCGCTCCAGAGCGGTGAGCTGATCACGGTAGGCTTCAAAATCCTTGGTCAATTGCTCAAGTTCTTTGGTTTGCATCTCTCCCAGGGCCTTAACGTTGGCTTCCTTGGCCTTCGCTTCCTTCTCATAGCGAAGCTTGATGGCTTCCTTGGCAGCGGCAAATTCGGCTTCTTTATCGGCTAGCAGCTTATCGCGCTTGTCGTTATCAACTTTCTTAATGATATAGCTAGCGAAGTAGGCCACACGCTCCAGATTCTTGACCGTCATGCCAAGCAGCAGACCCATGGCGCTTGGCGTGCCGCGTAAGAACCAGATGTGCGAGACCGGCACAGCCAGGTTGATGTGGGCCATACGCTCGCGTCGGACGATGCTGCGCGTTACCAACTCGCCGTTCTTGTCAACGGCGGCCTCGCGGCTGCGCACGCCTTTGTATTTGGCGTCATGCGGGTTGATGTCTTTGACGGGACCGAAAATGCGCTCGCAGAACAAGCCGTCGCGCTCCGGCTTCTGGGTACGGTAGTTGATGGTCTCCGGCTTGGTGACTTCGCCGTAACTCCAATCGAGAATGTCGTCAGGGCTGGCGACAGCCAACCGTACGGCATCAAAATCGGCTATATCGGTACCGGTGTTGGTATAGCGTTGCGGTGTCATACTGAGGCCTCCTTACCTTTAGTATCATCTGCGGCAGTATCCTCTGCAGCCATTGCCAAATCATCGGCATTGGCCTGGGCGTCCGGGCTGCCATTCTCGTCTACGCTAACTACGCTGAAATCTTCATCGCCGATTGACTCTTCAGTCACGTCGACGTCCGAAACGGCCGCTTGCGGCACATCGACGTCCGATGGGTGGGCGGCTTCTTCTTGAATGTTACTGGCCAGGACGGCTTCGGCGTCGACGACTTGGTCAGAGTGCACCAGGTCGACTTTGAGGCCTAAGCCCTGCAGCTCCTTGACCAGCACATTGAAGCTCTCCGGAACCTTGGGGCCGACAATCGGTGTCTTCTTGATGATCGACTCGTAGGCTTTGCTGCGGCCGTAGACATCGTCAGACTTGATGGTCAACATCTCTTGCAGGGTGTAAGCGGCACCATAGGCCTCTAGTGCCCAGACTTCCATCTCGCCGAAGCGCTGGCCGCCGTTCTGGGCTTTGCCGCCGAGCGGCTGCTGGGTGACCATGGTGTAAGGCCCGGTCGAACGGGCGTGGATCTTATCAGCCACCATGTGGTTGAGCTTGATCATGTACATGCTGCCGACGGTGCTGCGCTCCTTGAACGCCTCGCCGGTACGGCCGTCATATAACTGTTGTTTGCCGTCTTCCGGCAGACCGGCTTCCTTGAGCAAGTCGTGAATCTTGTTGACCGGAACACCGTTGAATGACGGACTGGCAACCTTCATGCCGAGCGCCCGGGCGGCCATGCCGAGGTGGGTTTCAAAGAGCTGGCCGACGTTCATACGTGAGGGCACGCCCAGAGGGTTGAGGAGGATTTCTACAGGGGTACCGTCGGCCAAGAACGGCATGTCTTCAACCGGCAGGATGCGGGCAATGACGCCCTTGTTGCCGTGCCGGCCGCCGAGCTTATCGCCGACGGCAATCTTGCGCATCTGGGCCACGAAGACCTGGATTTGCATGATAACACCAGCCTTGAGCTCATGGCCGTTCTCGCGGCTAAAGACTTTGACGCCGACGACCTTACCGTGCTTGCCGTTAGACATACGCTGGGAAGTATCGCGGACTTCTTTGGCCTTTTCGCCGAAGATGGCGCGCAGCAAGCGCTCCTCAGAACTGAGCTCCTGTTCGCCCTTGGGGGTAATCTTACCAACCAGGATGTCGCCTGGATGGACTTCGGCACCAATGCGGACGATGCCGTCCTCGTCGAGGTGGCGGAGGGTTTCTTCGGAGACGTTCGGTATGTCGGATGTAACGATTTCCGGACCGAGTTTGGTCTCACGGACTTCAATCATGAAGTCAACAATGTGAACAGAGGTCAGGGTATCGTCTTCGACCAGTTTGCGGCTGATGATGATGGCATCTTCGAAGTTATAGCCGCCCCACGGCATAAAGGCGACAATAAGGTCTTTGCCGAGAGCTAGTTCGCCGTCGGCGATGGACATGCCCTCGATCAGGACATCGCCCTTTTTGACCTTGTCCCCGGTGTTAACGACAACTTTTTGGTTGATTGACGTGCCTTCGTTGCTGCGTACGAAGCGCTGCGGCTCGTAGGTTCGGTTACCGTCCTTATACTTAACGACAACTTCCTGGGCGGCGGCCTTGGTAACCTCGCCAGGACCTTCTGCCAGTACTAATTGGCCGGTATTCTGGGCGGCCGGCTTTTCCAGACCGGTGCCGACGATAGGACTATTAGGTTGAATCAGCGGTACCGCCTGGCGCTGCTGGTTACTACCCATCAGTGAGCGGTAAACGTAGTTCTTTTCGATAAACGGAATCAGGCCGGCACTACTGCCGATAATCTGGTTGCGCGAGGCGTCCAGATGTGTCACGTCATTGGCGTCAACTTCTCCGGAGTTGAGGTGCGAACGGGCGCTGACGCGGTCGTGTACAAAGTAGCCGTCCTTGTCTACGGCGCTACCGCCGCCGGCAATAATGGCCGCCGCTTCTTCGAAGGCGTCCAGGTAGACGATCTGGTTGGTTATCTTGGCTTTGACCGGCCAAGTAGCGCGGCCCTCGACCTTGGCGAGACGGGCCGCCGTGGCGGCAGAGATTTTGGTACCGGCCAGCACGATGACCTTGCCTTTGGCGTCGGCCAGGTCCTCAGCGGCGATATGGCCGACTGCCTCCTTGGCCGTAACGGCGTTAATAACCTTGCGGTACGGCGTTTCGATGAAGCCATAGTCGTTGACACGGGCATAGTTGGCTAGGTTCAGCACCAGGCCAATGTTGGCGCCTTCCGGTGTTTCCACCGCACAGATGCGGCCATAGTGTGTCGCGTGGGCATCCCGCACCTCGAAGCCAGCGCGTTCGCGGCTGAGGCCGCCCGGTCCCATCGAGCTGAGACGACGCTTATGGGCCAGCTCGCTCAAGGGATTGATTTGATCCATAAATTGGCTGAGCTGGGAGCTGGCGAAGAATTCGCGCACCGCCGCTACCACCGGCCGGGCGTTGATAAGCTGGCCAGGTGTAACCGTCTCGATCTCAGACATCGACATGCGGTCTTTAGTATTACGTTCCATCCTAAGCAGTCCAATTCGAAACTGGCGTTGCACCAGCTCGCCGACCAACTTAACGCGGCGATTGGCCAGGCTATCGATATCGTCGGGCGCTTCTTGGGTGTTGTTGAGGCGGATCAGCTCAGTGATAATGGCCTCGATGTCTTGTAGGCGCAAGACACGGTTCTCCAGCGTGTTTGGTACGTTGAGGTCGAGCCGTTTATTGATCTTATAGCGGCCGACACGGCTGAAATCGAAGCGCTTATAGTTATAGAACATGTTTTCGATCAAAGACTTGGCGTTGTCAACCGTGGCCAGGTCGCCGGGGCGCAGGCGGCGGTAGACTTCGATGAGGGCATCATTCTGGCCCTTGGTCGGGTCTTTTTCTAGGGTAGCGTCGAGGTAGCTGCGCGGGCCGCTGTCGACGTGTTTGAAGCTATCGCGCATGCGGCTCTCGGTTACGCCGAGGGCTTTCAGGAGCGTCGTAACAGCCAGTTTGCGCTTGCGGTCGATCTTGACGAATAGCGCACCGCTGGCAGCCGTCTCAAACTCCAGCCAGGCGCCGCGGCCGGGAATAACTTTGGCACCGTAAAGATTGGTTGAGCCGTGCGGGTCGGCCGTGAAGAAAACGCCAGCTGAGCGGATCAGCTGGCTGACGACTACGCGTTCGGCACCGTTAATTACGAACGTGCCGCGGCTGGTCATCCAGGGGTAGTCACCGAGGTATATCTCTTGCTCTTTGACCTCGCCGGTGACCTTGTTGGTCAGTTCGACCTTGGCCATTAGCGGTGCGTCGAAGCTAACGTTATTCTCGCGGGCCTCACCCTCACTGAGTTTGGGGTCGCCGAAGTGATAATCCTTAAACCTTAATGATAATTTGCCGCCGGTGTAGTCGTCGATTGGGCTAATCTCGGCTAACAGTTCGCCAAGACCTTCGTCGACAAACCACTGGAACGAGCGGTTCTGGTGGTCGACCAAGCTGGGTAACTCCAAGACATCCTCGACGTCCGTGAAGTAAACCCGTTGTGTAGTACTCTTAATAGCCTTTTTCGCTTTAGTAGTCGATGTATTTGCCATACGCGTCGTGTCGTCCCCTAATTAATTATTAATGAAGTTAATTTTTAGCAACGGGCAACCGGCCGGCGACTGCCGCAGAGACTCTATATTTGTAACCCACCACAGATTGACAAGACCCAATTGCTACTTCCCTTTGGTTGCTGGTTTAATCTGTTTTTGTTTGATTCGGCCGAAGATCTCTAAGCAAGGGTTTGGAGCTTGATAAATTTATAAGCGCCCTGAGCTTACACTACTTCTTAGGATACCATTGTGAGGCAAGCAAGAAGAATTGTCAAGACAGGCTTTATGCCAGCTGGTAGACCTGCGCTTTGGCCCCACCGCGGGCGACCATAAACCGATCCGGCCCGTCCGTGCTCAGGGGTGCCGGGTCACCGACCGGTCTCATATGCAGCCCGAGAGCATGATCTTTCTGGCGCTGCTGCGCACTGCCGCTTACTACCGTGGCGAAAGCCGGCCGGCCCTCTTGACCCTCACACAACTAGGCGACTACGGCCCGGTGCAGCCCGTTTGAACTGAGCGATTTTAGCCAGTAGTCGAGATCATCGCCCTCTACTCTGCCTTCACTAGGATGAACGATATGTTGGTCTCGGATAACAGTAGCGAGTCCAATAGCGGTGTCATCCTTACGAATAATGTAAGCATCTAGTTCTTCCGAGACGGCAAGGCGACGGACTCGCCTGTAAGCGTCTGTAAATGTGCTGTAACCGGCCACCACATCTCGCCAGTCATGCGCCAAGTGTGGTGTCTGGGCAACCACTAATCGAATCAACTGCTTGGCCTGAATCGCTGCCGAATTAGGGTCCTCGGCATAAGCCTCTAGGTGTATCGGCTGGGTTGGAGCTGGTTCATCTATTGACACAGCGAGACTCTGCCAATTAGGCTTTCGGCGGGCTCTGGATGACAGCATCAACGAGGCCGTACTTCTTGGCTTCGGCGGCCGTCAGCCACTTGTCGCGTTCCATGTCCTCGTGGATCTTCTTGACTGTCTGGCCAGTGTTTTTGGCCATAATTTCTTCGAGCAGTTTCTTGACACGCAACGACTCTTGCAGATCAATCTCTTGATCGGTGACTTTGCCTCGGGTGCCTGATGACGGCTGATGGATCATGGCAGTGGCGTTGGGCAGCATAAAGCGCTTGCCCTTGGTGCCGCTGCTGAGCAGGAAAGCCGCGGCCGACGCCTGGACGCCAATGCCGACGGTCTGGATGTCATTAGTCACATATTGCATGGTGTCATACATAGCCAGCGCGTCGTAGACGCTGCCGCCGGGGCTATTAATGTAGAAGAAAATGTCCTTCTTGGAATCTTCGGCCTGAAGGAATAGCAGTTGGGCGACCACGATGTTAGCGCTGGCTTCGTTGACGTCGCTACCGAGGAAAATGATGCGATCCTTGAGTAAGCGGCTATAGATGTCGTAGGCCCGCTCATAGCGGCCTTCGTTCTCTATAACAGTGGGGATAAGCACGCTCATAACAGTGTAGTATACGCCGCGAATTGGCACTCGTCAAGCTAGAGTGCTAATCCAGGATTGTTCGTGCGGTTGATTAGGCTGCTGCCTCAACCGGTCGCAATGTGGACGGCATGACTAAGGTGGCTTCCGCAATCATTACGCCTTCTTCAAGCTGTATCTCATAATTCTGACTAACAAGCAGATTCCCTACTCTTCTAAGCTTATAGTTAGCAAAAGGAGGAGATGGGAAATCCAGGCAAGCAGCCAATAAGTTAGCATCGCTTTCGTCTATTCCAGCCAAATCCTTACGCACTATATCAAATCGCAAAGCCCGGCCCATAGACATGATGTCAGGCCTTTCCCTCGGATACACACCGACTGTGAATACAAAACCTTCTTCATCTTCCGGGCTTATAGTTACAAATGAACTTTCTAAATCAATGGATTCTACTCGCATAATTCCCCTCTCTTTCCGAGAGTGTAACAAAAGGGGCTCTTAGCAAGCAAGCTTAAGGGTCTTCCTCGTTACTGAGTGGCGTAGGCGCGCAGCTTGTCGAGGGTCTTTTCCGTCAGCATGCGGCCGCGGATGTCGCGCTGGTTTTCGGGCTTGTCGAGCTCGGCCTGCATGGCCGGGTCAGTGTACTGGCCCTTGAGCAGCTGGAGTCGGATTTCTAGCTCTTCCGGCGTGACGTTGACGTGTTCGCGTTCGGCGATCTCGCCAAGAATCAGGCCGGCCTTGATACGCATTTCGGCAGATGGACGTTTCTGCTCGCGGTGGGCGTCGGCAGTCAGGCCTTCGGCGTCGAGGTGTTCCTGCCAGGTCTGGCCGCGGTAGACGACATTGCGCTTTTCTTCTTCCTCCAGATTGTTGAGCTCTTCGTCGACCAGAGTCTTGGGAATGGCTACGGTGCTCTTGGCGGCAATCTTTTCCAGCAGCTCATTGTCGTAGGCCTGTTGGGACTCGCGGCGTCGCTCGGCCGTGAGCTGTTTCTTAACATCGGCTTTGAGCTCGGCTAGCGTTTTGAACGGCCCGACGCTGGCGGCAAAGGCGTCGTCAAGCTTAGCTAGTGCCAACTCCTGCACCTTCGTCACCGTAACTTTGAACGTCACTCGGCGGTTTTGCAGCGCCTGGGCGGCGTAATCTTTGGGAAAGGTTAGCTCGAAGGTCTTCTTAGCGGCAGCTTTCAGGCCGATCAGCTCTTCTTCAAAACCCGGAATAAACGCCTGGCTGCCGAGCAGCAACGGGTAGTCCTTGCCGTCAGCACCCTCGATTGGCGCCTTGGTCTCGGCGTCAGTGCCGGCGAAGTCGATAGTCACCTCGTCGCCGGCCTTGGCCGCCCGTTGGACATCGGTTTTCGTGGCGGCTCGACGGCGCAAGTTTTCCAGCACTTCGTTCACGTCCTTAGCAGTCACGCTGACAGCCTTAGGCGCTAGTTTGATGCTCTTATAATCAGCCAGCTTGATGTCACCGATAACTTCTACTTCGGCCGTGAATTCCAGGGTGGTGAATGGTACGAACTTGCTAATGGATACCTGGGGTTGGGTCACCGGCCGCAACTTCTCTTGGCGTACGGCATCACTATACAAGCGGTTGACGGCTTGTTCCAGAAACTCGGATTGCAACAGCCGCTGGTCAAGCTGTTTCTCGACCAGGTGGGCCGGAGCTTTCCCGGCGCGGAAACCGGCTACCTTCAGCTCGCCGCCCAACTGCCCCAATACCTGCCGCTTGGCACCGTCCAGCGACGCCTGGTCGGCAGTGATATCGAGCCGCAGCCGGTTAGGATCGATCGTCTCCTTTGTAATCTGCATAAGGTGTTATTTTAGCAAATGACGCAGCCTTTTGCTACTGCCAGCGCAGAAACGGCCACAACAGGGCGATGGCCGCCGTGAACCAAGCGACTTCGACGACCGCGCCAACCGGCCTCTCAAACCACTGGATGTCATGGGCAAAGCGGGAATAGGCATTGCCATGCCACGGCCGATGCCTCAGCACGGCCTGGTAGCGGTTAAAAGACAACAGGTCAGGCGCCGCCGCCGCAAAAGCACAGACGGCAGCCAATAGCCAGTGCTGCGGCCGCACCGCCACCAGCACGCTTACCAGGCCAAGGCACAACGTGGCGTCGAGATACAGCAAGTTACGGAACCGCTTGCTCCGTAAATCCCGGGCCATTGGCTGATTCAGGCCAAAATGAGGAATCATGTCACAGATGTAGTGCGAAATCACTGCTGCCGGCACGGCAATCAGGGGTTCCGTAATAGTGAGACCGATAACAGCGCCTGTCAAAGCGTGGTTGATGGCGCGCATCTAGCGGGTTTTCCGTACGTGGGCGGCCAACTCAGTAAGCGTGCCAGTTGTTTGCTGGCCGGTCTGTAAGTTTTTCAGGGCGTAAGTGCCGGCCTTGAGCTCGTCGTCACCAATGACCAGGACATGCTTGATGCCTTTTTTGTCAGCTATTTTGATCTGGTCGCCGAGCTTACGGCCGGATAGGTCAACGGCGACGTTCAGGCCGGCCCGGCGCAAGGTGCTGACCGGTTTTTGGAAAGCCGTGCCGATGTCGCCAACCAACACTACGTAGACATCGGTCTCCGGCGGTAGGTCCGGCAGCAAATGGTGCAGCTCCAGAAAGTTAGCGAGCGTAACGTCGCCCCAACCGAACCCAACGGTCGGCACCGGCTTAACGCCGAATAGTCCGACCAGGCCGTCGTAACGCCCGCCGCCCAGCATCGAGCGGTTATTGTCGGGATGGGCGTCAAAGACCTCAAAGACGACGTCAGTGTAATAATCGAAACCGCGGACCAGGCCGAAATCAAAGCGCACGTTGTCGATGCCGGCCTTGCTTAACATGTTAATTATGTCCTGCAGCTCACCGACAGAATGGTGGCTTTGCAAGGCAGATGGCAGATCCTTGAGGTCTTTGGCATCCAGCAAAGCAAGCAGTTTTTCGACACTGCCAGCTTCGCGCGCTTTCGGACTAACGGCGGCGTCTATCTTGGCGATGAACTCGCTGCGCGACGTTTTGGCCATCCGGTCTATAAGTTTGCTAACGTCATGCGTTTCCTGCTGGTTCAGACCGACGTACTGGCCGATCGCCTGATCAGTTAGCTGCCGGCTGTTGAGACGGATTTCATACATGTCATGGCGGGCTCCGAAAGCCTTGAACATGGCGTCAACAACG
>Ga0302325_10016053_pt1 | contig 15892 bp, 16 predicted proteins | sample Palsa_T0_2_FD_201948 | JGI IMG/M metagenome (GOLD analysis project Ga0302325, IMG submission 201948) | Peat permafrost microbial communities from Stordalen Mire near Abisko, Sweden - Palsa_T0_2 | ecosystem: Environmental > Terrestrial > Soil > Palsa > Peat permafrost | place: Sweden: Abisko... | reverse complement strand
AGTTCGACAAGGTGATCGACATCGACCAGAGCCCGATCGGGCGCACCCCGCGCTCGAACCCGGCCACCTACACCGGCGCCTTCACCTCGATCCGCGACTGGTTCGCCGGCTTGCCCGAAGCCAAGGCGCGCGGCTACGGCCCGGGCCGGTTCTCGTTCAACGTCAAGGGCGGGCGCTGCGAAGCCTGCCAGGGCGACGGCCTGATCAAGATCGAGATGCACTTCCTGCCCGACGTCTACGTCACCTGCGATGTCTGCCACGGCCAGCGCTACAATCGCGAAACGCTGGAGATCCTGTTCCGCGGCAAGTCCATCGCCGAGGTGCTCGACATGACGGTCGAGGAGGCGGCGGACATGTTCAAGGCGGTGCCGCCGATCCGCGACAAGATGGAGACGCTGAAGCGCGTCGGCCTGGGCTACATCAAGGTCGGCCAGCAGGCGACGACCCTGTCGGGCGGCGAGGCGCAGCGGGTGAAGCTGTCGAAGGAGCTGTCACGGCGCGCGACCGGCCGCACGCTCTACATCCTCGACGAACCGACCACCGGCCTGCACTTCGAAGACACCCGCAAGCTGCTGGAGGTGCTGCACGAGCTGGCCGACCAGGGCAACACGGTGGTGGTGATCGAGCACAACCTCGACGTGGTGAAGACCGCCGACTGGGTGCTCGACTTCGGCCCCGAGGGCGGCGACGGCGGCGGCGAGATCATCGCCGTCGGCTCGCCCGAGGACATCGCCGCCAACGAGGCGAGCTGGACCGGGCGATACCTGAAGGAAGTGCTGGCCCGGCACGCGGCCCGCGCGAAGAAGGCCAAGCCGCGGGTGCTGCAGCGGGCTTAGTGACAGCTGCCCGGTTAAGCTGGTCTTTTTGAGGTAATGTTGCAGGCGTCGCCCGACCAGTTCGGATCACAAACGCATTTGCCGTGTGCGACATTGCCGTGAGCGCAAAGCAACGGCGCGGTCTGACAGGCGCCGCCCTTCCAGCCGGGCTGGCATACGCACCAGCCGTGGGAGGATTTGCCATGGTCGCCGCAATCGAGCGGCTTTTCGGGCGTGTCGCACTCAGCGCCAGACCAGCCCGGGTCGCAGAAGCAGCGGCCGAAATCCGTGTGGCCGTGGCCGCTGCAGGGCGCCGAGTTCCATTGTCCCGGGGCGCCGCCCCCAACTGGCTGAGCCAGGGCCGCGGGGCCTAGGACCAGTGCGAGCACGGCGAATGAGGCGGCGAGTCTCACAACCCCTCCCGGACATCGTTTACCGGCAGCTTCACCGTGCCGAAGATCAAGTCAAACACGAACATCTCCGTCAGTCTCGCTTGCGGCGGCCGAGACGCCCAGGGCATCAGGTCAGCCGCTGGTGACGAGGCTGATCTGAGCCGCCACCACCTTCGCCGCCCCAGATCACTTTGTCAGGTCCATGACGAGTTTCTCGCCGCGATACTCAGTCTTGCCCTGCACTGCGACGACGGCCCCAGTCAGGGTCAGCGTATGGGGCGACGCCTCATATACGGCGTGGTCGGCGCGGGCGATGCCGTGGGCTGAGACATAGAGAACATGGCCGTTGGCCACCAGCTTCTGCACCGGGCCCGCCGCATAGACACTAAGCTCATCGGACATCAAGCGGTCGCCTCCCATTGTCACCGACGCGTCGCCCCGCCAGATGGAAAGATGTTCGCCATCGACGACCTTCCCCTCATCGGCTGTAACGTCGATCGGCGCCGCGGGTGCTGGCTGTGGGAGAGACGACACCGGGACTGTAGCCGGCTTGAGCTGCGGGTCGGCGGGCTGAGCGGGGTCGAACGGAGCTAACCGCGGAGGCGTTGACTCGCCAGCCTGGGCAAGTGCGACGCCGGCGGACGCCGGCGCCTGCAGTTGCGTGGCGTCGGCGGTTGGTTCGGGCTCGACGTCGACGCCCCCGGACGAAGAGCCCGGCGGCAACAACGCCGGGGCGGCGGCAATTTGCACGATCGCAGGCATGAGAGAACGTGCCTGTTGCGATCCGGCAGGCTTCACGGACTCCCTCACGGGCGGCTCCGCCGACCAGGCGGCAACGCCAGCGCCAACCGTAAGGATTGCGACGACGGCCGCGCCCGCGGCCAGGCGCAGGCGTCCAGGTGAGTTATGCGCCAACATTTCGATCCTCTCAGCGAGCAGGGTTGGTGACTTCGCGGGCCACGCACAGCCGAGAGGCAGTGGCGCGTCGGCGAGCTGGGTCTTCAGCAGGGTTTGAGCGTAGGTCCGGCGCTCGGCGGGGTACCGGCTTACGACCGCCGCATCGCAGGCTAACTCTTGGTCCACCCGGGCGCAGCGCGCGGCGAGATGGATCAGGGGATTGAACCAGTTCAGCGCCTGAACCAACGCCGTCAGGGCGTTGATAGGCGCGTGACCGCTGGCCAGGTGCGTACGCTCGTGGGCGAGGATCAGGGCGCGCTCGGCAGCGTCGAAACGAGTCTCGAAGTCGGCCGGAACGACAAGTCTGGGTCGGAACACGCCGACGACCGCCGGACCGACGTGGGCATTGGCGGCGTGGGCGAGACGCGGGTCGTCGGCGTCGGGGGTGATCGCGCCGAACGGCTTCAGCGCCCGGCGTTGGCCGAGGACCAGCAACGCCAGCGAGACGGCGCTCCCGACCAGCCATAGACCGAGCAGGACGTGAGACATGTCCGGCGCTCGGCTGGTCACCGGGACGGCCAGGGCCGTGAGCTGAGCAAGGGATGCAGGGAACGCGGGCGTGGCTGAGACGGGAATGCTCGCGAACGACGCCGGGGCGGCCACCGCAACTATGCGCGGCGGCGCCAGGATGGCCAACATGGCCGCCGGGACGACCAGCCAAAGCGCATAAGCGATCCTCGGGCCGACCAGCGCGCGCGCTCGGCGGCGCACGGCCAGCACCGCCAGAATCGCGACTGCGGCGGCCAGGTTCGCGTCCATGAGGGAGGAGAGCAGGCTATTTGTCACCTTCCAGCCTCTCGATCAGGATGCGGAGGCGGGCGATCTCGTCGCTGCTCAAGTCCTCCCGCTGGGAGAAGTGGGCGACAAAAGGTTCGAGCTGGCCGTCGAAAAGCCGGTCAATCAGGCTCTTGCTCTCGGCGTGGACGTAATCGCCGCGCGCGACGAGGGGGCGATAGAGGAACCGGCGGCCATCCTTGGAGGCGGCGACCGCCTTCTTACGAACCAACCGGTTCAGGAGCGTGCGGATGGTAGCGTCGGTCCAGGTCTCTTCCGTCAGCGCCTCGCTCACATCCTCGACCGCCAGCGATTTGTCACAGCGCCAGAGCACCTCCATGATTTGGCTTTCGGCGGCGGTGATCTTCACGGTGGGTACGCTTGCCCGCCCATAAATGACGATTGTCGCGTTTACAAATGACGTTTGTCGCGATTGGAGTCAAGCCTGCGCGAGACGCCTCAGCCCGCGGTTCTCCTCGTCGCGGTGAACGGCGGCAGGGTGCGAGCCCGATCTCGTTGTCCAGGGCTCGAGGCCGTACCGGGACGGACCGATACCAAAGGCTAACTTTAACCTGGGTGTCGGCGGCGCTATCTCGGCGCCCGTGGAAGCGCGTCTTATCTGAATTGGAGCCGTCTATGAACCAAGTACAGGTCGAGCAGCAAAGCTATCAGATGCCGCCGCAGGATGGGTTTAGCGTCGCACACTTTCTCACCGTCGCCGACATCGAGCGATCGGCTCGATTTTACGAAACGGTCTTCGGAGGCCGCATTCTGAGCAGCGGCGACAGCAGCGGCGCGCCGGGGTACATCCAGATCGCGAACACGTGGCTGATCGTCAACGTCGGCGGCGGTCCGACACCCGATAAACCATCGGTAACGCTCAGCGCCCCGGGCCCCGACGCATTCAGCAGCTTCATGAATATCCGGGTGGCGGATATTCATGCGTGCTACGAATCATGGCGAGCTCGCGGCGCCGAATTTATTACGGAGCCAAAAGAAAAGTACGGCGAGACCCGCTGCTACATTCGAGATCCTGATGGATATATTATAGAAGTTGGGCAAAGCAAGCCGGGCTTCACTTACGGCTAGGCAGGAGCGCCTCGACTCATCCCTTAGGCGCTACCCCCCCGAGCTATCGACGGGGTAGTCCGGCGATCCTGACGGCGACCCCTTCAGAGACTCGCCACCCAGACCAGCCCGGCCCACGGCTCTGCATTGTCCTCCGCGATGAAGTCCCGGCGAGGATCGCGTCGAAGATCCAGCCGCGCCATCACAGCTTGCGACCTCGTGTTGTCAGCCGCGGCGTAGGCCAATACCTCCGACAGTCCGGCGCGTTGGAAGACGTCTTTCAAGGCCGCTTTGGCGGCCTCTGTCGCATAGCCCCTGCCCCATTCGCTGCGCATCAGCCTCCAGCCGAGTTCATAGTGTGCGCCGAGCGGGTGGCCTTCGCGCGAAGGCATGACTCCCGTGTATCCCACGAAGCGTCCATCCGGCGTCTCGACCGCCCAGCGACAGGAGCCCAGTTGTTCGAAAGCGAAGGCATATCGATCAAGTTTCCGGTTGCTTTGCGCTCGCCCAAGCGGCCCCGACGCGTAGTCGACCGTCACGTCCGGGTCGGCGTGCATCGCCGCGAAGTCGCCTCTGTCGCCCTCACGCCAGGGGCGCAGACGAAGCCGGGTTGTCTCGATGATCACTGCGGCGCCCAGAAGTTTCCCCTCAATCTCCTGTGCTCGCTTGAACTGCTGGGCAAGGTCGGCTCCCCGCAGTCCTTCGAAAGGTCCGCCGTCCGCTTTTCGATAGCCGGGCTGATCTGGCGAGGAGGGCGCACAGGCTTGTCCGCCTGGTGTCGTTTTGTGGACAAGGTGGCAGTCGGCTCTCCGGCGGAGGCCCAACGGGTAACTTCCACCCATCGGGGACGTTGAAAACCTACGCAATCCTGGGCTCTGATGAACTTGCGACAAGCGCCGTCACGTCGTGGAGGTTTTGGGCCACGCAAACGCAGAGGGCCCTGATTTCCGCGGTCGGGGGGACGAGGTCAGGCACCATGATCGTCATCATGCCTGCCGCGGACGCGGAGCGAACACCACTATGGGAATCCTCTAGCGCCAAACAGAAGCCAGCTGGCGCCCCCAGACGCTCAGCCGCCACCAAGTAAGGATCCGGCGCCGGCTTGGAATTGCGGTAGTCGCCATGGCCGATAACCGCATGAAAGCGATGTGTCAGTTTATGCGCGGCTAGGTGATCCCGTACGGTCTCGTGGGCCGATGAGGTCGCAATGCATCTGGGAAGATCAAGATCGTCCAGCAAGTCGAGCAGTTCGAGCACGCCAGGCTTGAGCCTGAGTTCGGTAGCCGACAACTCCACAAACCTATCCGTCATCCGGGTGTAGTAATCGTCGATGCGAAACTGCTCGCCAAGCTGCTGGAGCATCATCCCGCGACCCCGCACCCACGGCACCCCGATTGTTAGCCGGATGACGTCAACCGAGACGTCGTAACCGCCCAGCTTGGCCGCTTCGAGGTACGCCTGTTGGTACAGTGCCTCGGTGTCGAAGAGCAGCCCATCCATATCGAAGATGACGGCTTGAGGTGCGTGGGGCAGAGACATGGTCTGGCTCAACAGTACGTCTGCGATGGCTTCCAGCGCAAAGGTCTGACTTCAAGAGCAACTGCTGAAAATCCACCCGTCTCTCTGGGTCAGCGGCTGCCGCTAAGCGCGTCCGCTCAAGCTCGTTGTCGGCTGGAACGCCGCTGTGTGGACCGGGGTCTCGCTACTGCTGGCTGCGGACTCGACAGTCTGGCCGAGGGGTTTGACCCTCAGAGCCTCTGTGAACCGACCCAGCAGTTTCTTCATCTCGCTCCCGCGACACTGCCTAATCCTCCGTCGCCGCTCTCGATCCGAACCGCCAGCCGGACGCCAGGGCTTGGGCGGCGCAGTGATTCAGCTGGAACACGGCTGCGAAGTGCCGCTCCATCGCCCGCGACAGCGCCGGCCTGAACACCACCCGGTCGCTATCGACGCACTCGATGGCGCCCGACTCGGCCAGTAGCTTGTTGATGTGCGCCCGCGAGACGCTGTAGCGACGCGCCAGGGCGTAACGCGAGATCGGCGCGGTCTCCAGCAGCCGCTTGCGATCGGCCGCCTGAGCCCCGAGCAGGTCGAGCAGGATCAGCATCCCCGCCTCGCGATCGAGGAAGAAGCCGATCGGCGGAATGCTCTTGAAGGTGAATATCTCGCGCCGCCGACTGGCGACGATCGAGATGGCGACGGCGTAGGCGACGAAGCCGTCGTCGGTCTGGGCGATCTCCGCGGCGCACGCGAGTTCGGGCGCCAACCGCAGGGTTGACCGCAGGTCGATCAGGGCGCGGTCGCGCAAGGCGCCCACTAGGCTGGCGCCCAGGCGCATCGGCCGACGGGTCCAGAGGCCGGGTCCGGCCCCGATGGTCATCTCGCCCATATCCTGGCAGCGGCGGACCACCTGCTGCACCCGGCCCGGGCTGGAGATCCCGTTCGCGACGCAGCTGGCGGTCAAGGCGTGAACAGTGAGTTCGCCCACGAGATACAAAATCAGCGCGTGAACGCAGATCGCAGCACGGCCGACGTCTTTGGTGATCCATTGATAGGGGGGATCGAGATTGCGGAAATGGGCGACGCTGTGCGCGGCGGCGGTCTCGACAGCGGCCCGAAATTCGAGATGCTTGCGCGCGCAGGCGAGCGCGTCGTCGGCGATGCGGTCGGCGAAGCTCGCTGGTGTCATCGCCCGCTCCAGTTCACAAAAATCTACACCTTTCCCGCGTCAGGGCGCGCGTCAAGCTCGGCACAGGGTTGTCGGCCGGCATCCGGCGTGTCTTCTCGACCCAGTGAGAATCGGGAGGAGGAGCGGATGAAACTTTACGGGGCGCCAAAGCCGGCGCCAAACCCCAGGCGTGTGCGGATGTTCCTGGCCGAAAAGGGGATCGACCTTGCCGAAACCCCGGTCGATCTGGCCACGAGGGAGCATAAGTCGCCCGAATACCGCGAGAAGAACTCGCTCGGCCAGGTGCCGACGCTGGAGCTCGACGACGGCACGACAATCTCCGAGACCGTCGCCATCTGCCGCTACTTCGAGGAGTTGCAGCCTGAACCGTCCCTGTTCGGACGCACGGCGCTGGAAAAGGCCCAGGTAGATATGTGGGTCCGGCGCGTCGAGTTCCAGCTTATGCAACCGGTCGGTCAGTTCTGGCGCCACGCGCACCCGCGCACCGCCGCCTTGCTCAATCAGTACAAGGAATTCGGCGAGTCCAACCGCGCCGCCTATTCCAACGCCCAGCGCTGGCTGGACGGCGAACTCGCCGACGGACGGCCGTTCATCGCCGGCGAGGCGCTGAGCATGGCGGACATCTGCGCCCTATCGACGATCGACTTCGCCCACTGGATCGGACTCGACATCGATCCGGAGCGTCCGCACCTGAGCGCATGGCACGAACGGGTCAGGGCGAGGCCCAGCGCCGCGGCTTAGGTCCGACTACGGACGAACTTGAGCGCGGTCTTGGTGTCCGAGAAGGCGCAGACCTTGGTGTCGACCAGGCCGTGCGCCTTGGCGGCCGCCATCACCTCGATGTCGCGCACCCGCATCGCCTCGCCTTTCAGCGAGACGATCCACAGCGCGCCGCGTGGCGCGAGCCGAGGGATTAGCGCGCCGATACCCGCCAGCTCGGCAGCGCCATCGGCGCCGTAAAACAGCAGGTCGAACGCGCCCTCGCCGGTCGCCAGCGGGGCCTGGGCGGCGAGCTCCGCCGCGAACGCCGGATCGTCGAGGTTGATCGCGCCGATCCGCAGGCCCGCCTTCACGCCCAGCTTGTCCATCCGGCCCTTGGGATTGAGAATCGCCTCGGCCCAGCTGGCCGCGGGCGTCGGCAGGCGAAAGCGGGCCCCGCCGGCGAGCACCAGGTCGCGGCCATCGGCGCGGACCGCGGCCAGGCTCTGGCCCTCGAACACCCGCCGCGCCGAGCCGCGGAAGATCAGCCTGGGCGGTTCGTACTGAAGCCGCCCCGCCTCACGCTCGCCGCCGGGCCAGACCGCCTCGACCTGCGCTTCCTTGCCCATGCAATGGCTCCGCCTTCTCGTAGTCAGGCTAGGAGAACGACGCGCCAACGTCGAGGCGACGCTTGCAAACGGGCGCGTGTGGTCTCGATAAGTCGGGCGCGATGCGCATCCTCACCTACAACGTTCACCGCTGCGTCGGGACCGACCGCAAGCTCGACGTCGCGCGCGTCGCCGAAGTGATCGCCGCCCAGTCGCCGGACATCGTCGCCCTGCAGGAACTCGACGTCGGCCGCGCCCGCACCGGCGGCGTCGACCAGGCGCATCGGCTGGCGCAGCGGCTGGGCATGGCCTTCCATTTCAACGCCGCGTTCCAGGTCGAGGAGGAACTGTACGGCGACGCCATCCTGACCACCCTGCCCGAGCGCCTGATCAAGGCCGGGCCGATCCCGACCCACCCCCGCTTCAGCCGTCTGGAGCCGCGCGGGGCGCTGTGGATCGCGGTCAGGGTCAGCGGTGTGGAGCTGCAGGTGATCAACACCCATCTCGGCCTGGTGCCGCGCGAGCAGCGGCATCAGGCGGCGGCGCTGGCCGGCGCGGACTGGCTGGACGCCGCCGGACGTCCGTTGATCCTGGTCGGCGACATGAATGCGACGGCGCGCGCCGGCGCCTATCGCACCTTCGCCGCGCGCCTGACCGAATCGCGCCGCGCCGCACGGCTCTCGCGCCCCGCGCCGACCTTCCCCTCCACCTTCCCGGTGCTCGCCATCGACCATGTGTTCGTCAGCGAGGGGGTGGTCGTGGAGGGCGTCCGCACGCCGACCGACCCGCTCTCGCGCCTCGCCTCCGACCATCTGCCGCTGGTGGTCGACTTCAGCTTGACGCCAGCCTAAGCGCCCGCGCCTGGGCTAGCAGGCGCTCGCGCCGCCACGACGGTCGCCAGGAGTCGGCCGGTTCGGTCGGATCGCCGAGATGGAACTCGGCGATGAACTCGCCGGCAAGACCCAAACGCCGCGCCTCCAACGGCCGCAGCCGCACCCCGCCGTCGAGCATCCAGAGCGACTCGGCCAGGCTGCCGGACAGGCCGCGCAGCTCGGCGATGTCCTGCGCCGACTTGCCGACCCAGTGCGCCGCCAGCCGATCGCGCACGGCGGCCAACGCCGCGCGGTCCGCCTCGCGCTCGACCTCGATCGCCAGTTCGCACTCGGTATCGAAGCCGTGCGAGCGGTTGTTGAGGTTGGCCGAGCTGATCCGCAGCAACCGGTCGTCGATGGCCATCACCTTGGCGTGGGCGATGATCGGCGCGCCGCCGGCGGCGTAGGGGGCGAAGGCGTGAAAGCGGCCGAACACGTCGCTCGTTTTCAGCCGCCACAGCGCGGTCGACCGCGCCCGGTCCATGGTGATGCGGTCGAAGTAGCTCGGACTGCGGCCGCTACAGACCAGCACGATCTCCGGACCCGACGGTTCGGCCAGCCGCGACGCCAGCGCCTCCACCGCCAGCGGCCAGGTGAAATACTGGTTCTCCAGATAGATCAATGTCTTGGCGGAGGCGATCGCCTCGAGCGTCAGCGCGCCGATCTCGCGCACCTCGGCGTTGCTGCGCCACTGCGGCTCGGTGCGGGCGATGGCGCTAAGCCCGCCGGCGATGTCCGCCGCAAGATTCTCGGGCCATGCCGCGGCGTCGCCTGGCTCGGGGTCGGGCAGCTCGCCAACGGCGGTGCGCCAGCGTTCGCGAAACAGCGCGCCGAGCGAGGCGGCGGCGGCCCCATCGGTCATCGCCATCACCTCGTGCCGCGGCCCGTGGCGGCGGCCGTCCGGCGCCACGCGACGGGGGTCGTCGTCGAGATGGCCGCCGGAGTCCCAGCGATCGTCGGCGAAATCGGCGCCGCCGACGAAGGCCAGGCTATCGTCTATGACCACCACCTTCTGGTGATGGCAGGCGCCCAGCGGCACCTTGTCGTCGAGTTCGAAGCGCACCGGCGTGCCGCGGAACCAGCCCCTGGCGCGATGCGGGAAACCGGATTGGGTGGCGCTGATCGGGAAGGCGGAGCGCCAGACCAGCAGCCGCACGTCGAGCGCCGGGTTGGCGCGCGCCAGTTCGATCAGGGTGCGGCCGATCTCGGCGGGATCCGACGCATCAGGCGTCAGGCGCGCCCGCGGATCGAAGCTCCAGCCGAGCAAATGGATTGAGCGGCGCGCCCGGCGCATCGCATCGAGCAGGGTGCGAAAATAGTCCTGGGTATCGAGCAACACCCTGACGAGCCCGGTGGGACCGAGCCGCCAGCAGGTCTCCGTGGCCCTCAAGAGGCCCATGCCTCACCGCCATCGCCGCCGGTTCGAGAACAGAGAACCGGCGGACGGGTTCCGGCCAGGCTCCGGCGTCGCCAGGGACGCCGGCGCCATCTAGTGTTCCGATTCCGAAGTTCGCAAGTGCACGATGGCGGGCGTCGTCGATCTTCGGAATCGATCAGGACACTAGCAAGTATAAGTATCTAGTGTGCTTTTTCGGATTTGAAGTTCGCTCGGCGCCCGATCGCGAGTAAGGCGAAGTTCAAATCCGGCACACTGGCCGCAACGGCGGTGAAGCGTGCAGCCTATTGCACCATGTTGTGCGGGGCGCCCGGGGTGGACGCCGTGGTGGTGCTTGCCAGGGCGCGGCAGACCCCGTCGCGCTCCGCGGCGAGCCGCGCATTGTTCTCGGCGCCGGCGCGCGATGCGTCGCGCACGCCGTCTTCGCGGATCTGGTCTGCCTTGTCGTAGATGTAGCTGTCGCGGCCTCCGGTCTGGCCCTTCAACAGCTGACGCAGCGCGTCCGCATCGGGCGATGCGAACTGCTTGGTGCTCTCGATGCCGAGGCAACGGTTGGCGGCGAGGAACTGAACGTCGCTGAGCCGAGGGGGTGAAGCGACAGCGACGGCCGCGCTAGCGCAGACCGCGGCGATGGTGAGGGCGGCAGTGACGAAACGCATGTGACTCTCCCTTGCAGAACGCAGCTGTTCATGCCGGCCCGCGCGACGGAGAGCTAATTAAATCGAGTACAGATTGAACAATTAACTCGGCGTAACAAAGATTCCCTGTGTATTCGTCACCAATGCTTACGTCCGTGTAAGGCTGACTTACAAACCGGCGCGCTTGCGTCCCTGCCCCGGCTGCGCCATCTGCGCGGCATGGATGCGCCACCCCCGCTCGCCACGCCCTGCGTCAAGATCTGCCTGATCGACGGCGAAAGCGGCCTCTGCCTCGGTTGCCAGCGCACCCTGCCCGAGGTGGCGAGCTGGGCGCGCCTGACCGACGCCGAGCGCGCCGAGATCATGGCCGCCCTGCCGGCCCGACGCGGACGCATCCGGCCGGAGAAGCTGGCGATGTTCGGCTAGCCGACGCTCGCCGCCCGCGATTCACGCGTTGCAAACCGCTCTCGCATATCTTGGCCGCAACGGTCGTCAGAAGCGCGACCGATCGAGAGCCCGAAAGGCGGCGTGATGGTGCGGTTTATGATGATCGGCGTGGTGGCCGCGCTATGCGCCATGGGCGGCGCGCGCGTGCTGACGACGATCGCGGCCAACAACAACGCGCCCCAGCCGGCGGCGGCGGTCGCGACCGTCGCGCCGGATGCCACGCAGCCGCAATCGACGGAGTCCGGCGAAGCCTCCATCGCCAAGTCGACGGACGGCCACTTCTGGGCCAATGCCGAGGTGGACGGCCATCCGGTCCGCTTTCTGGTCGACACCGGCGCCACGGCCGTCGCGCTGACCGCCGACGATGCCCGCAATCTCGGCATAGACCCGTCATCGCTGCAGTATCAGTACACCGTGATGACCGCGAACGGCCCCGCCAAGGCCGCCCAGGTGAAGCTAGGCCTCGTCGCGGTGGGGCGGGCCGAAGTGTCCGATGTCGACGCCTTCGTGATCGACAAGGGCTTGGAAACCTCGCTGCTCGGCATGAGCTATCTCGGTCGTCTCGCCAAGTTCGAGGCCACGCCCGACGCCCTCGTCCTGCGATCCTGAGCGCAAAAAGCCGCGATCACGAAAAAGAGACGTAGGCGTTGCGCACGGTCGTGGCTATTCGCACGTTCGTGGGTTGAACCCGGACGCTGCGTGCCTTGACAGAGTCTTCCTTGGTCCCGAGCCAATCCCCGCGGACAGCCGTCTCCGCTGGGCCGGTGCGCGCCTGGACGCCGCCCGAGCGCCCGCTGGCGCCGAAGGTCGGCGCGCTGCAGCAGTTCGTACGCCGGCTCGACGCCTGGGTCCGCCGCCAGCAGGGCTTCATCGAGTTCAACGACAGCCCGACCTGCATGCTGCGGGTGGTGGTGAAGCGGGCCGAGTGCGAGCTGCGGCTGTCGGACGGGGCGGTGATCGCGCCAGGCGAGACCATCATCGACATCCACTTCTGGAACGAGCGCCTGCCCAAGGCGTCGGCCTGTCAGGGGCTGGGCTGGGGCGGCCGGTTCGGACGGGCGTTGATGCGCTCGTTCGTCGACCTCGCCGCGGCGATCGACACCGACCCGCGGCTGGCCGGCGCGGTCGCGATCCGTGGCCGCCTCGCCTTTGCCCACGGCCGCAACCGCGAAGAAATGAGTCGGTTCGGCCAGTGGTTCGGCTTCGAGTCGATCGAAGACACCGGCCCGCTCCCACTGCGCCGCCGCCTGCATGACGCCGCCGAGGATCTCTGGCTGCTGGCGCTGACCTGGACCTTCAATCCTGGCAGCCTGCCGACCCGCAAGACCATCCGCCGGCGCGAGGACCTGTGGATCTCCAAGGCCAAGCTGGTCGACCGCTACATCGCCCGCACGCCCCCGCGCCGCGCGTCCTAATCCCCTATCGGGGGCGCCCTGATTTGGTCCCGGTGCGCAGTTTGGTCCGCGTTTCGCGCACGGCGATGGCGGGCAGCGCGGCGGCGTTCGCATCGAGGTAGGCGGCGACGGCGGCGCCATGATGGCCCACCATCGAGCGCAACAGCCATGAGACGGCCTTGGTGATTAAAATCGGCCGCTCGGACTTCAGCAGTTCAATGACCTCGAACGCCAGGTCGCGGTAGCGCGGGTCGGAAGACGTTCGCGTCGGGCGGGTCAGCAGCACCAGCGCCGCGCGCCGGCGGTTGATGTTGGCGTCCCGGCTGAGACGCCGGATCAGGTCTCGCCAGGCGGGCCAGTCGACGTCCATCTCATCCGGACCAAAGACGCTGGCGCACAGGCTGTCGATCTCGGCCCAACCTTGCAGGTGATCGAGCCAGCCGTCAGCAAACGCCGCCGTACCCAGGCGCCGCATCCGCGCATTGGCGGCGAGCAGGATGGCCGCCAGCACCTTCTCCTCGTACGCCTCGCCGGCGAACAGGCTCGCGGCCACGGCCAGCAGGTTGGCGTCGTCCACCTTGCGACGCCCCGCCAGCCACGCCCGCCCGATCCGCCGCAGTTCCGGTGCGGAGACGTTGAAGAACGGGTGGCCGCTGCCGCTGTAGGAGTCGTTCTGCTGGCCGCCGCGATAAGGCGCGCCGGCCGCGCGCAGCTGCGCGACAAGACCCGCGTGCTCGGCGGCGATGTCTGGCGCATCCGGCATCGCCGCCGAGCTTAGCCGCGCCGCCCGAGGCTTGCCAGAGCTTCCGCGGGGTGACGCTGGACGGCGGCCGCGGCCCTGGCGCTAGATGCGGTCAAAGCCCCTGGAGGAGACCGCCATGGCCGACGAGCCGATCCTGCTGACCGACGATCCGGCGGCGCACGTGCGCCGCATCACGCTCAACCGTCCTGCCAAGCGCAATGCTTTGTCCAACGCCCTGCGCGGCGAGATCTTCCAGGCGCTGGAGGAGGGCGACGCCGATCCCGAGGTGCGGGTGATGGTCCTGCGCGGCGCCGGCAAGTGTTTCTCGTCCGGCTACGACCTGGCCGGAACCGGCCCCCTGCCCTATCAGACCTCCGGCGGCCAGGGGCAGTGGGCGCGGCACGTGGTGGAGGGCTGCTTCCGGGTCTGGGACCTGGCCAAGCCGGTGATCGCCCAGGTGCACGGCTGGTGCCTGGCCGGCGGCTCCGAGCTCGCCGTCGCCTGCGACCTGGTCTACGTCGCCGAGGACGCCCAGATCGGCTACCCGGCGGTGCGCACCATGTCGCCGCCCGACAACCAGTACCACGCCTGGCTGATGGGGATGCGCCCGGCCATGGAGATGATGCTGACGGGCGACGCCATGACCGGGCTCGAGGCGGTGCGGCTGGGCTTCGCCAACCGCGCCCATCCCGAGGCCGAGCTCGAGGGCGCCGTGCTGGCGATGGCCGGGCGCATCGCCCAGGTCGATCCGGAACTTGCCCAGCTCAACAAGCGGCTGGTGCACCGCCAGATGGAGGCTATGGGGCTGCGCGCGGGCCTCCGCGCCGGCACCGACCTGCATGCGCTCGGCTGGCACACCCAGGCCTCGCGCGCCTACATGGCCCAGCTGCGACAGGGGGTGAAGGAGGCGCTGACCGTCCGCGACCGGGCGTTCGGCGACTACCGGACGGGGGTAAAGGCGGAGTAGTCTCCCGGTAACGACGGGAGGGGATCATGCACGCTCGAACCTGGCTGGCGCGGCTCGCGTCCGGCTGCGCCCTGCTTCTGGCCGGCGGCGGCGCGACAGCCGCGACCCAGTCGCTGACCATCCTGCACGACAACGACATCCACGGGCACCTGCGCGCGTTCTGCTACGTCGAGGTCGCGAAAGGTCCCGACGAACACTGCGACGTCGGCGGGGCCGCTCGGCGGGCGACGCTGGTCAGGAAACTGCGCGCCGCGGCCCACGCGCCCACGCTGCTGATCGACTCCGGCGACACCACCACCCGCGGGCCGCTGGCAACAGAGTACGAAGGCGTCGACGAGATCGCGGCGATGAATGCCATCGGCTACGACCTCGCCGCCGTCGGCAACAACGAGTTCAAGCTCAAGGACGCGGCCGACGTCCATGACGCCGCCGGCGCTCAGGCCGAACTCGCCCGGCTGGTGCGGCACTCGCACTTCCCCTGGATCTGCGCCAACGCCAGCGAGGCGGACGGCTCGCCCCTGCCCGGCGTGAAGCCCTACATCGTCAAGCGGATCGGCAAGCTGCGGGTCGCGTTCCTCGGCATCACCACCCAGCGCTCGCAGAACTATCCGCAGACCAAGGGCCTGACCTTCACCGACCCGGTCGAGGCGGCGAAGCTATGGGTTCCCAAGGCGCGCGCCGAGGCGGACGTGGTGATCGTGGTCAGCCACATCGGCGTCTTCGACGACCAGCGCGTCGCCCGCGGTACGCGGGGGATAGACGCCATCGTCGGCGGCGACTCGCACACCTATCTCTACAAGCTGCTCGAGGAGAAGAACCTCGACGGCGCGCTCGTGCCGATCGTGCAGGATGGCGAGTTCGGCGTGCGGCTTGGCGTGTTCGACCTCGCTTTCGAGGGCGACCACGCGCACGGTTGGCGCCTGACCCACTACGCCGACCGGCTGGACGCGGTCGACGCCGCGCTCAAGCCCGACCCAGCCGTCGCCGCGCTGGTCGAGCGCTACGCCCGGCCGCTGGACGTGGTGGTGGGCCAGCTGGGGCCGATCGGCGCGACCCCGGCCGAACGCACCGCGCTGACTGCGCAGGACTTGGCCGCCGCGTTCAAGCTGGCGGCCGGGGCCGACATCGGCCTGCAGCCGGAGGGGGCCATGTTCGAGGTCTTCCGCACCCACCAGGTGACGCGCTTCCAAGTGCACGCCATCGTGCCGTTCCACGACACGGTCTGGAAGGGCGAGATCACGGGCGCGAAACTGAAGGGCATGCTCGCCAAGCCCAACGCCCTCGGCGGCGTCGCGCACGCCACCATCGCCACCGCCGACATCGATCCGGCCAAGACCTATTCCGTCGGGACCACCGACTTCGTCGCCCAGCTGGCGCTGGGCGGCGGGACCGACACCGGCGTTGACGCCCGCGCGGCGGTTGAAGCCTGGTTCA
>Ga0302325_10016051_pt1 | contig 15892 bp, 16 predicted proteins | sample Palsa_T0_2_FD_201948 | JGI IMG/M metagenome (GOLD analysis project Ga0302325, IMG submission 201948) | Peat permafrost microbial communities from Stordalen Mire near Abisko, Sweden - Palsa_T0_2 | ecosystem: Environmental > Terrestrial > Soil > Palsa > Peat permafrost | place: Sweden: Abisko... | reverse complement strand
CCGCGGGCGCTGGTCTACAAGGACCGTTCGGTGGCCATGAACATCCACATGGAGCGCCCGGCGTCGCCCCGTGCCCACTGGCAGATCATCCCGATGATCCGGCTGATCGGGCCGGGCCGGGTCGCGATCCAGTCCCAGTACGGCTTCGAACCCGAGGCCCACTGGGGGTGGGACCTACTCGGGGCGGACGGAAGCTGGCGGAACTGGAACCCCGACCCGAACCTCTGGAAGCGCGGCCCCAAGGAACGCGAGCCCCTGTACCCCTAAGGCGGCCGGCCCCCTCGCGGTGATCACGGGCGGGCTTGCCGGTCGGCGGGCTCGTCGATGAGCTGCTGTTCGAGGTGGCTGAGCAGCTGATTGCAGTGCCGGACCGCGTCGAGGTCGTCGCCGAGCACACGCTGCTCCGCGGCGGCCTGACCACGGCTAGCCTCAGCACGCTCGGCGTCGTGCTGTGCGCGGCCCTGGGCCTGCCGCTGGTCGGCGGCCTCGCCGCGTCCGCCATGGGACTTGGCGGGGCAGCCACCGCCATCCCCATGGGCATCACCATGTTCGCCTGCGCGACCGCCGCCCTCGTCATCCTGCTCATCCGCCGCCGCTGAACTGGGGCGCGTGTCCACGGGCTGGCGTGGGCATGGCCGTGGGGTCGAGCCGGGCTCGTTCAGGTCGATGTTTTACGGACGGCCGTGGGCGGGAGCAGCGCGGTGCAGTCAATTCCCCGCCGCATCCGCACCACCCGCCACTCACCACTCGCGTGCTGCGCTGGCATCGCACCGGTGGAACCTGCCGGTTATAACCGCTGCCCCATGAATACACTCCCACCCCATACGTCTCAGCCCGGTTTGTATGGTTGCGGCAACGTACACAACCCTCTGTGTGTTGAGTCGCAACCACACCACTCGTCGCCCCGGCCGGGCGGGGCCACGATCCGCAGCCCGCGTTTCGGACCCGCGTTTCGGACCTGTGGACCGGTCCGTGCTCCGGCCGAGATACGCCGGATGGCGGATGATTCGCCGGCTCGCGATTTCTAGGTTGACTGGTATGAAACCACTTCCGCTGATCCTCTCGTTCCTGCCCCTGATCGCCTTCTCGCTGCTGGCCCGGCTGCTGCCGCACGGCGACGTCGGCGTCGCCGGACTCACCGCGGCCGTCATCGCCGTCATCGGCGCGGTCGCCGTCCGCCCCGTCTGGCCGCCCAAGGTCATCAACGCCACCTCGATCGTGCTGTTCACCGTGTTCACCGTGGTCGGCTTCGCCGGCAGCGCCGGCACCGACCGGTGGCTGGCGACCTGGGCCGCGGCCGGTGTGGCCCTCGTCATGGGCCTGGTCATCCTGGCCCTGATCCCGGTGGTGCCGTTCACCGAGCAGTTCGCCCGGCTGAGCACCCCGCAGGCGTACTGGTCCTCCCCGACGTTCAAGCAGATCAACCGGGTGCTCAGCCGGGGCTGGGGCGTCGCCCTGCTCGGCGTCGGCGCCTCCCGGGTCGTCGCCGTGGCCATCAACGGGCACACCACCCACCGCCTGCCGGACCTGCTGCTCGGCCTGGTCATCCCCGGCCTCATCCTGACCTACATGCTCAAGTTCTCCAAGAGCTACCCCGAGCGGGTCACCCACCAGGCACCGGCCGAGGCTCCGGCCAAGTAGAGCATCGTCGGCGTGGTCGCCAAGGGCGGGCGGCACGCGTCGCTAGAGTGCCTATGGTGACGCGGATCGGGTTCGTCGGTGTGGGACGGATGGGCCTGCCCATGTGCGCGAACCTCGTGGCCGCCGGGCACACGGTGACGGCGGGTGACGCGCGGCCTGAGCTCGAACCAGCGGTCGTTCGGTGCGGGGCTCGGTGGGGTGGCACGCTCGCGGAGGTCGCCGCGGGCGCCGATCTCCTCATCACGATGCTGCCCGGTTCTGCTGAGGTACGCGAGGTGGTGGCAGGGTCGGGCGTGCTGGGCGCCCTGCCCGCCACGGCCGTCTGGGTGGACATGACCAGCAGCAGCCCCGCGGCCGGGCGGGAACTGGCCGCCGCCGCGCAGGCCCGCGGCGTCGCCGTTCTCGACGCTCCGGTGGGCGGCGGCCCTGCGGCCGCCCGGGCGGGGACGCTGCAGGTATTCGTGGGCGGCGATGCGGCGGTCCTGAACCGGTGCCGCCCCGTGCTGGAAGCGCTCGCCGACCCGCAGCGCATCATCCACGTCGGCGGCCAGGGCGCCGGGTACACGGTCAAGCTGCTGGTCAACCTGCTGTGGTTCGGCCAGGCCGTGGCGACCGGCGAGGCTCTGCTGGTCGCCCGCCGCGCCGGAATCGACCTCGACGTGCTCCGCCAGGCGCTGACGGCCAGCGCGGCCGCCACCGCCTTCATCCGGGACGATCTCGGCGCGCTGCTCGACGGGGACTACCTCACGTCCTTCGGGCTTGACCGGTGCTGCGAGGAACTCGCAGCGGTCGCGGATCTCGCCGGCGAACTCGGCGTGCCCGCTCAGCTGACGCAGGTCGTCGAGCAAACCTACCAGCGGGCCCTGCGGCACTTCGGGCCGGTCGACGGGGAGCTCATGGCGGTCGCCCTGCTGGAGGAGGAGGCCGGACTCCGGCTCCGGGACGATCCAGCCCGGCGCTTGCCACCGAAGTGACGCACGTGAACAGACGGGGGTTATATGCCGGCCGGTCCGCACCCTGACCAGATGGCCCCGCTGGACGTCATGACGTTCAATCTCCGCTACGCCAGTGCGAGCACCCCGCATTCCTGGGCCGAGCGCCGCCCGGTCATGCGCAAGCTGCTGGCCGGCGAGTCCCCGCACCTCATCGGCACCCAAGAGGGCCTCTACCAGCAACTGCGCGACATCGAGCAGGACCTCGGCGCAGGTTACGCGTGGATCGGTACCGGCCGCGAAGGAGGCAGTCACGGTGAATTCGTGGCGATCTTCTACGACACGAGCCGGCTCGCCCCGCTGGAATACGATCATTTCTGGCTCTCCGAGACCCCCGACACGATCGGATCGGTGGACAAGTTCCGGAAGAAAGCCGAACGCGCCGGGTCGCCGCGCATGGCGACCTGGGTGCGCTTCGGTGTCCGGGGCACCCCCGGCATGTTCTACGCGCTCAACACGCATCTGGACAACCGGAGTGAGACCGCGCGCCGGCGCGCCGCAACTCAGCTGGCCAGGTTCCTGACCAGCCGCCTGGATCCGGAGTTGCCACGGATCGTCACCGGCGACTTCAACGCCCCCGCGGCCGCGGGCACGAGTGTCTACGACACCCTGCTCCACCAGGGAAACCTGGTCGATTCGTGGACCCGCGCCGCGAACCGGGGTGAGCACTACGGCACGTGGCACGGCTATCAGCAGCCGGTCCCGGGCGGCGTGCGGATCGACTGGATCCTCACCTCACCCGACGTCGTCACCTCCTACGCCGCCATCAACCCCTACCGCGATCAGGGCCGGTACCCCAGTGATCATCTGCCGGTGCAGGCCGTCATCACGCTGCCCGCGAGGGCCGGGTCCGGCGCGGGTAAAGCAGCGCCGTGACGACGGCACCGGCCGGCAGCGGGCCGGAGAGTTCCTGACCATCAAGACTCAGCGGTTTTATGCGGCTGTCAGTCAGCGATCGCCAGGGCGGCCAAGCACCGGAAGCATCGCGTGCAACATAGTGCCTGCTCCCGCAAGACTGGTTATCGCGAGGGTTCCGTTGCTTGCTTCGATCCGGTCGAGCAGTCCTGTTAGTCCCGAGCCTAGTTTCGGGTCCGCGCCGCCCGTTCCATCGTCGCGCACCTCAATGTTCAGATGATTGCCGTTGACGGCGAGTTTGACGGCGGCCGTTTTGGCGCAGGCGTGTTTTATGACGTTGGTCAGTGCTTCGGCGACAATGAAGTACGCAGTTGTCTCTGTGCTGGGCGCTAGCCGCGGCACGGTGACGTCGAATTCGATGGGTAGCGGGAAGTCGGCGATAAGCGATTCGATTCCCGCGCGCAGGCCGCCGCGGGTGAGCGCCGCGGGCAGGATGCCGTGTACCAGGTCGCGTAGCTCGCTGTTCGCTCGTTGAGCGTTGGTCAGGGCCTCGTCGACCAGGTCGGCCGCGGGATCGCCGGCGGCTATCGCGGCCCGGGCGAGTTTGAGCGCGATGATGGTGTGGACGAGGCGTTGCTGAGCGCCGTCGTGGACGTCGCGTTGTAGTCGGCGGCGGGTTTCGTCGGCCGTGGCAACGACGCGGGCCCTGGATGCGCTCAGTTTTTCCTTGTTCTCGGCGTTGGCGACTGCGGCCGCGGCGAGTTCGGCGAAGCGGGCCAGGCGATCTTCGGTTGTGGCCGGCAAGGGAGATTCGGACCTGATGCTGAGGTTTCCCCAGATGCGTCCTTCGACGGCGACGGGCACGGCCACCACTCGGCTGGCGGCATTGAAGTCGGCAGGCATGCCGACTAGGCCGGCGCCGATGACACGGTCGATGCGACTGGGCCCGCCGGTGTGCAGCACCTCGCCGGTAGGGGTGTCTGGCGTAGCCGGAACCTGAAATCCGATCGGTAGCGGACTATTGCATTCGGCCACCACGGCGGCAATTTCCCCCGACTCGTAGCGCAGCAGGGCCGTGGCGAGGTTGCCGAACAAGTGCGACGCTTCCACGGCCACCGAGGCGAACACCTCCGGCAAAGCCGCGCCGCGGGCCACGAGTTCGGCCACTCTGCGCAGAGCGCTTTGCTCTTCGGCTAGTTGCTGTAGCTCGCGGCGAGCTTGCGCCGCGGCAATCGCCGTCGCGGCGAGCTCGGCGAAGCTCGTCAGATGAGCATGGATCTGCGCCGGCAACGGCTTGTCACGGCCGACCACGACCAGCACACCCCACAAGGTTCCCTGGCTGAGGATGGGCACTGCGGCGCTGGTCGTGAACCCGTGGCCATGAGCCACCTGCGCCCAGTGCCCGGAACTCGCGGCGAGGTTGTCGATGCGGGCCGGGCGTCCGGTGCGCCAGACCAGTTGGGTTGCGCCATCACCGGTAGCGGGTCCCCGCATGCCGACTGAGATACCGGCCGGCGCGCCGTCGAGAGCAGCAATCTCGGTCGAACCGTCGGGTTCGAACCGGAGCAACGTGCTGAAATCGACGTCGGTCAGCCGGGATGCTTGTCGGGCCACTGCCGCCAGTACCTCTTCGGCGGGTACGTCCTGCGCGGCGAGCTCAGCCACCGATCGCAGCGCGGCCTGTTCGTCGGCCAGTGATTGGATCTCGGTGCGGGCTTGGACGTTGGACAAGGCGGCGGCGACGAGGCCAGCGAATTGGAGCAGCCGTTCTTCGGTGCCGGCCGGCATCGGTGCGCTATCGGAGGTTGCCGTGAGCATTCCCCATACGTCGCTACCGACCGAGATAGGCACTGAGACGGCGGCCGCCAAGTTGAACTGGGCCGCGAGCTCGGCGTCCAGCTCCCGGCTGTAGTCGTCGACCCTGACCGCACGGGCGACGCGGCGGACTTGGTCGGGGAGTGTTTCCGGCTGGTAGGCGATGCGGGTCCCGATAGGGGCAGGCCCGCCGTGGGTCGCCAGCACAACCAGGTCACCGTCGCCGCCAAAACGGGTCAGGGTCATCGGCGCGCCGTTCAGCAGACGCGAGGCGTTGACGGCGGCGGCGGCGAAGATCTCCTCGGTCGGTGCTGTCCGGGCGATCAGCTCGGCCACCCGGCGCAGCGCGGTCTGCTCGTCGGCCATTCGCTGGAGGTCCGAACGTGCCTGAGCATTGGCGAGGGCTGCCGCCACTAGTTCCGCGAACTGGGCCAGCCGGTGCTCGGTGTCGAGGGGCAGCCGACGGCCGTCGCTCGTAGTGGCGCCGAGAATGCCCCAGATCCGGTCGTCGACGATAACCGGCACCGCGGCGGCGGATCCCAGCCCGAGATGGTCGCGGGCGTAAGCCGGACCGCCGTGTCCGACGTAGTCGTCGCGGCGGGCCGGCAGGCGAGTGCGCGTGATCTCGGCGAGAAGGCCCTCATCATCATCGGCAATTGTGAATCGGGTCCCGACCGGGGCCGGGCCGCCGCAGACCGCAATGAACGAGTAGACGCCCTCGCCTTCGACTCGCAGGAGCGTCGTATCCTCTTCGATCAAGCGGGAGGCCTCGATCGCGACGGCCTCGAACAACTCCCCTTCCGGCGCTCCTCTGGCGACCAGCTCGGCGATCCGACGCAGACCGAGGTGCTCGGCCGCGAGTGTGCCGAGGTGTTCGCCGTCGGCCCGCGCAGCTGACGCCCCGCCCGGGCCGGGTGCCGGATCGGCCGGCCCGTCGCGATGACCGGACATCAGGGCCGGTTGTGCTGCTGGCGCAGGAACATGAGCACCGCCTGAACCCGCCGGTGCTCGGTGCTCGCTGGGGCGATGGCCAGTTTACGGAAGATCGCGGTGACGTACTTCTCGACCGCGGCCTGGCTGATCAGCAGCGTCTGGGCGATGCCGAGATTCGATTTCCCCTCGGCCATCACGGCGAGCACCGCTTGCTCGCGGGGAGTGAGGCGGCGTAGCACGTCGCCTGGTGCGCGGCGTCCCAGCATTCGGCGGACCACTTCAGCGTCCAGCGCGCTGCCGCCGGACGCGACCCGGGTGATGGCGTCGGTGAACGTCGTCACGTCGCCGACCCGCTCCTTGAGCAGGTAGCCGACTCCTTCCGGCCGGTCTCCGATGAGCTGCACCGCGAACGAGGGTTCGCAGTACTGCGACAGGATCAGGACGCCGAGCTTGGGCAGGCGGCGCCGCAGTTCGACGGCGGCGCGCAGGCCGTCGTCTTCCCGGCGGGGGGGCATCTGAACGTCGACGATCGCGACGTCGGGACGGTGCGCGAGCGTTCGGCGCAGGAGTTCATCGGCGTCCCCGGCTTGCGCTACGACACGGAGGCCAGCGTCGGAGAGTATCCGGGCGATGCCTTCCCGGAGAAGCACGTCGTCCTCGCCGATCGACACGCGAAAGGCGGGCGGCGCGTCGGTGGGGACCATCGCACCTCACCAGCCTTCGATCAGCTGGCGGAGCGCGACACTGGGCAGCTCGTCCTTCGGCACGAAGCTGTCCGCCCCGGCGCGACGGGCGGCCTGCACTGTAGTCCGGTCTGCTTCGGAGGAGATGAGCACGACGTGGACCGTCCATGGCATCGCGACAAGCTGCTCGGTTAGGGAGAACCCGTCGCCGTCGGGCAGCCCGATGTCGACTAGCACGGTGTCCGGCCGGAGCCTGGCTGCCTGGGCCAGCGCCTCCGCAACGCTGCCAGCCTCGCCGATCACCGCGTGACCCCAGCTGGTCAGGATTCTCGTCGCGAGATCGCGGAATCCCGCGTCGTCATCGACGACGAGCACCGAACGAGGCATTCGTTCATAGTCCCAGCCTGTCACACCGCCCGCAGTAGGGCTAGCCGGAAACTTTCTCCGGCCAGCAGCGTGGCCCGGCAAGCCGATGACCGGCAGGGTCATGGGCATAAGCCAGCCTTTCCGAGGAGGAATCATGGGTATCGTCACCGTCGGCCGGGAGAATTCGACCCCGATCGAGCTGTATTACGAGGATCACGGCAGCGGTCCGGCGGTCGTCTTGCTGCACGGCTGGCCGCTGGACAGCCGGTCCTGGGAGCCGCAAGTGCACCCGCTGCTGGCCGCGGGGTACCGCGTCATCACCTACGACCGCCGGGGATTCGGCCGTTCGAGCCGGCCCACCACGGGTTACGACTTCGACACCCTCGCCGCCGACCTCGACGTGTTGCTGGCTCAGCTTGACCTGCGCGACGTGACGCTGGTCGGGTTCTCTCTCGGAACCGGGGAACAGGCCCGCTACGTCGGCACTTACGGCACCGGCCGGCTCAAGAGCCTGGTGTTCATCGAGAGCCTGGCGCCGTCGTTCGCGAAGTCAGCGGACAACCCCAGCGGGGTCGACCCGGCCGGGGTCGATGACGTGCAGCAGGCCATCCTGGACGACCGGTTCGCCTGGTGGACTGGCCTGCTCGGTAACTTCCTCAACCTGGACGAATACCTCGGCTCGCGGGTCAGCGAAGAAACCGTCCGGGCGGCCTGGGACGCCGGCGCCGACGCGTCGCCGTATGCGACGTGGGCCTGCCCGCGTACCTGGCTGGACGACTTCACCGGCGATATCAAGCGGATCGACATTCCCACCCTCGTACTGCACGGAACCGCCGACCGCATCCTGTCCATCGACGGGCAGGGCCGGCGCATGCACGCCGCGCTGCCCGGCGCCCAGTACGTCGAGATCGAGGGCGGCCCGCACGTCATGTGCGTCACGCACGCCGCCGAGGTCAACCGCGAGTTGCTCGCCTTCCTCGGGAAATAATCCCGCCTTTCCGCTGCCCGGCCGTAACGGCACGGCCAGCCGCGCCGATGCCCAGGTTCATCCGCCCCGAAACCGCCAGGCCTTCAACTGACAGGAGCACCATCATGCCCGTCCATCCGACTATCGTTCTCGAGCCGGCCGCCCAGGATCTCGCGGATGCCACCTCGAAACCGCCGTTTCTCTACGAGATCGGACCAGCCGCGGCCCGCAAGGTCCTCGACGACCTGCAAGCCGCACCGGTCGACAAGCTGCCCGTCGACGAAGAGTGGATTACCGTCCCGGCGGCCGTCGGCGACGTCCGCGTGCGGATCGTCCGGCCGCAGGGAACGGACGGCACGCTGCCCGTCGTCGTCTACATGCACGGCGGCGGCTGGATTCTCGGCAACGCGGGCACGCACGACCGGCTCGTGCGCGAGCTAGCCGTCGGCGCCCGGGCCGCGGTCGCGTTCGTCGAGTACACACCCTCGCCCGAGGCACGGTACCCCGTCGCGATCGAGCAGGGCTACGCCACCGCCCAGTGGATCACCCGGGACGGGGCAGCACGCGGACTGGACGCCTCCCGGATGGCCGTCGCCGGCGAATCGGTCGGCGGCAACATGACCGCCGCGCTGGCGTTGATGGCCAAGCAGCGCGGCGACGTGACGTTCGTGCAGCAGTCCCTGTACTACCCGGTCACCGACGGGGCCATGAACACCGACTCCTACGACCAGTTCGCCACCGGCTACTACCTCAGCCGGGCATCGATGGAATGGTTCTGGGACGCCTACACCCCGGACCCCGCGCTGCGCAGCGAGATCACCGCTTCACCCAACCAGGCCAGCCTCGAACAGGTCGCAGGCCTGCCACCCGCGCTGGTCTTCGTCGACGAAGCCGACGTCCTGCGCGACGAGGGCGAAGCCTACGCGGCCAAGCTGCGCCGGGCCGGCGTAGCGGTGACGACCGTTCGCTACGACGGCACCGTCCACGACTTCATGCTGCTGAACTCCCTCAGCCAGACGCACGCCGCCCGCGCCGCCATCGCCCAGGCGACCTCGTTCCTGCGCGCCGCTCTGGGCACCGAGTAGCTCCGGCGCTGACCAGGCGCGAGCGGAATTCCTCGGCCAGCACCCGATCACGCCCAGACACATGTAGACCAGAGAACCTGGAGGATCAGCCATGTCACCCGACGCCGTCAAGCAATCCGAACCATCGGACGCGCTCGCCGCCACACTCAAGCGGACCGAGATCCAGCGCGGGCCCTTGTCGATACCGGGCCGCGAGATGGTCCAGGTCCGCACCGAGATCCCGCCCGGGGTCGCGTCGGGCTGGCACACCCATCCCGGCGAAGAGGTCGGCTACATCATCGCCGGCACCGTCCAAATGGAGATCCGGGACCGGCCCACGCTCCTACTCAACCCAGGCGACGGCTTCCTCATCCCGCCCCGCGTACCCCACAACGCCCTCGACCTCGGCCCCGCCACCGGGCTGATGCTGTCCACCTACATCGTCGAGGTCGGGCAGCCTATCGCAACTGTTATGGAGCCCCCGGAGTCGTCCACTTAATGACCCGTGGCTCGCGTGCCCGGCCGGCCGCTGAAGTCCGAGGTGGTCACGCAGCGTGGGGCCGGCGTACTCGGTGCGGAAGCGGCCCTGTCGTTGCAGGATGGGCACCACGTGGTCGACGAACGCGGTCAGCTCGTACGGCAGGGTCGAGCCCATGATGGTAAACCCGTCGACGGCTCCTGCGTCCTGCCAGGCGATCGCGTGCGCGGCGAGTTGCTCGGGTGTCCCGATGAAATGCATCTGTCCGGCGCCGCCGGTGATCTGCTGGGCGACCTCACGCAGCGAAGCATCCGGCCGCGATCGCGCGATCGCGAACAACTGCTCGGCGCGACTTGACGGGGCCGCCTGCCCGGCCCAGAGCTCAGCGGGCAGCGGAGCGTCCGGGTCGAAAGCGTCCGGGTCAAGCCCGGCCGTGTACAGCGCGTTCTGCCAGCGGAACTCGGGACTCATCAGCTCTTCCAGCCGCCGGGCCCGGGCCTGAGCTTCGGCCTCGGTGCCGCCCAAGGTCACCATCAGCGCGGGCAGCACGAGCGCCTGCGCCGGGTCCCGGCCTGCGGCGGTGACCTGGGCGTGCAGATCGGCCCGGAAGGCCACCGCGGCCTCGAGCGACGGCGGCCCGGAGAACACCAGCTCGGCGTACCGCGCGGCCAGCCCGACGCCGGCCGCGGACTGCCCGGCTTGAACGAGCACCGGGTGACCTTGCGGGGAGCGGGGGAACGGCAGGACTCCTTCGGAGTCGTAGTACTTCCCGTGGAAGCGAGGGTCGTGCAGCTTGCTGCGGTCCGCCCACACCCCGTTGGCCCGGTCACCGACGACCGCGTCGTCCGCCCAGCTGTCCCACGCCCGTGTGACCAGGTCGACGAATTCGTGCGCGCGCGCGTAGCGGTCGGCGTGTCCCGGATGGGCGGGCTCGCCGAAGGCCGCCGCGGCCAGCGGCGTGATCGTGGTGACGATGTTCCAGCCGGCCCGGCCGCCGCTGAGATGATCCAGCGTGGCAAACCGGCGGGCGAGCTCCCACGGCTTGCTGTAGGTCGTCGAGCCCGTCCCGATCAGCCCGATGCGGCTGGTGACGGCGGCCAGAGCCGAGAGCACCGAGATCGGGTCGAATTGCGTCTGCGGCAGGTAGGTGGCCCGGTATTCGGCGATGGCGATGTTGTCGGCCAGAAAGATCGAATCCATCAGGCCGCGTTCGGCGATCCGGGCGATGCCGGTGTAGTAGGCGAGCCCGAGGACGTCGCGGACATCGTCTTCGACCACGCGCCACGCGGACTCGTGGTAACCGTTCGGCCAGATGAAGGCGTTGAAATGCAGTGGCCGTACGCTCATGCCTCGACAGTCTAATTCGTGGCTGGCTAATCCGTGGCTGGCTGGCAGCCGGCGTCCTTGAGACTGGCCAGGTCCTTGAAGCCGCAGACCGCCAGGCACAGGTCGAGTTCGGCGAGAAACGACTTCAGGAAGTGGGTCAGGCTTTCGGCACCGCCGTAGGACAGTGCGTAGGCGTACGGCCGGCCGAGGCCGACGGCGGTGGCGCCCATCGCCAGCGCGATAATGGCGTCCGTCGCATCCCGCACCCCGCCGTCGAACATGACCGGGGTCGAGCCCGCCGCCGCCAAGATGCCGGGCAAGAGCTCGAGCGTCGAGATGCCCGAATTCGCCTGGCGGCCACCGTGATTGGTGCAGTACAGCACGTCGGCGCCGTTATCGATCGCCAGGCGGGCGTCCTCCGGGTGCTGAATCCCTTTGACCGCGAGAGGCAGCTTGGTCTGCGACCGGATCCAGCGGAGATCGGCCCAGGTGATCGGGTGCTGAAAGATCTTCCCGTAGTGCCGCAAGGCGGCGGGCTGGTCCTCGCGCGGCGGCTTCGCGAGGTGTTTGGTGAAGTTCTCGTCAGAGTAGTAGTTCTCCATGCAGAAGCCGCGGAACTGCGGGAAGTTTCCCCGCTGCAGGTCGGCCGGCCGGAAACCAAGAGCCCAGGTATCGACGGTCAGCATCAGGGCCGAGTAGCCGCTGGCCTCGGCCCGGCTGATGAGGCTGGCCGCCAGTTCCCGGTCGTTCGGCAGGTACAGCTGGAAGAAGATCGGGGTGGCTCCGGTGTGCGGGCTGACCTGCTCCATCGGAGCCTGGGCGAACGTCGAGAGCGTGAACGGCACGCCGGTAGCGGCCGCGGCCCGGGCCGCGGCGACATCGCCCTGGAAGTCAGGCGCGCACAAGCCGATCAAGCCGATGGGGCACATGAAGATCGGAGTGTCGAAACGCTGGCCGAACAACGTGATCGATAGGTCACGTTCGGGCGGGCTGACCATCATCCGGGGAATGATTCCGTAGCGTGAATATGCGGCGATGTTGGCGCGCTGGGTCCGCCCATCTCCAGCGGCCGCGGAAACATATCGGTACACCCAGTCGGGCAGCGCCTCAGCCGCCTTCCGCTCGATCGACTCGGCATCGAACGGGTACCGCGAGTTGACGCCATTCACGGCGTCCAGATAGACGCCCATTTGGAAGTCGCCGAAGTTTCCTGGCATAGCTTTTCGCCCTTCTCGCCCTGCGGCTAGCCCGCCAAGCCCATACGGCAGGCTCGCCGCTGTAAAGGCCGGGATGGCTATCGGGTCATCGGCCTGAGCTATAAACCGAGTCCAGACCCGATGTCAGCCGGCGTGCGCGAGGATGGCGGTGATCAGCGAGCGGGCCGTCGGTGCGGTACACGATCTTCGGCGCGATGCCGCGCCGCTGCCACGTCTCCTCCAGCTCGACCTGGACCCGCCACCGGTGGCTCCAGGCGACGAGATCGAGCTGATGGAGCACGTCGAACCCGGGATGTTCCATGGTCGCCAGCTCGCTGTCGCGGCGGGTGAGGATCGCCCAGGGGTCGTCGACTACGGCGGGCGGCGATGACATGGTCCGGGTCACGATCAACCATCATCCGCTGACCGCGACGGCGGCCCTGGTCTGGAACGGCGACCTGCCGCGCCCGCTCCAGCAGGTCCTGTTCGAGACGGCGGACGGCGTAACCTCGCCCACCCCGGCCGGGTCAGCTCGGCGAGCTTGAGGGCCAGGTGGATTTTCAGCCGGTCATCGCCCCGGCTCAGGTCGACCGCCAGCAGGTCGCTCACCCGGGCCAGGCGCCAGTACAGGGTGGTCCGGTGGATGTGCAGCCGCGCCGCGGCCTGCTGGACGCCTCCGCCGCAGTCCAGGTAGGCCCGGATCGTGGCCTCGTACATCCCGGTGCGCTCGGTCAGCAGCGCGGTGATGCCCGGGCAGATCCGCTCCGGTGCCGCCTGGTCGCGCGGCAGGTACTGGAAAACGGCGTAGCTGCCCAGCTCGCCCCAGTCCGCGGCCCGGCCGAACGCGGGCACGGCCGCGGCGACCTCGGCCGCGTAGCGCGCATTGTCCAGTTCGGCGTGCACCGCCGCCAGCGCCGCCGCGGCGCCGGCCGTGCCGATGGCCAAGGGCGGCCCGGGCAAGGCCCGGACGGCATCGCGCAACGGGCCGGTCGCGTCCTGGGTGGTGATCGCCACCAGCTCGTGCGGCCCCGGGGTGGCCAGCACGAAGCGGCCGGGCGCCGCCCGGCGCCGCAGGTCGCCGGCCACCTGCGGCAGGTTGTCGCGCTCGGCCGCGGGCCCATCGGCCAGGTACCGGATCAGCGCCAGGGCGTACGGGGGCGAGCCGGTCAGCGCCGCCTCGCCGGTCAGCTCGCGGGCCGCCGCGACGCGGTCTCGGTCATGGGCGGACAACAGCGCGTCGGCCAGCCCGGCGAAGGTGCCGAACTCCGCGGCCTGCCGAGCCGCCCGCTGGTGCAGCAGCCGCGCGGCCTGCGCCGCGGCGGCTTCGGTCCGCTGGAGCTGCGCCGCGGTCAGGGGCGGCTCGTCGATCAGCCACAGGAAGCCGAGCAGCTGATCGCGGTGCGCCAGCGGCAGGCACAGCCTGGGCAGGCCCCCCGGTTCGGGAGCCGGGATCGACACGGGCTGCCGCGCCTGGAAAATCCCGTGCTCGGTGAGCATCCGCCGGTGCCGTGCGCTGGTGCGCCGCTGCAGCACCGCCTCGATCCGGCTGGCGTCCACCAGTCCGGTCTGCGCGCTGACCGCCACCGGGCGCAGCGCGGCATCGTCGATGATCACCGATCGCTCCAGGGCCTCGGCCAGCTGTTCGGCCATGACCTGGAGGTGCTGCTCGAACACGCGGCCCTCCCCGTTCGGATCCTACAAATGTATAAACCGGCGGAACGGAACCTCTGGCAGCTGTCCGATGAGCCAGCCGCAGCGGGCTGGTTACGCTGGGCCGCGTGATCGCTGACACAGATGAGCTCGCCCCGACGCTTGGCGGTCCTTATTACACCGATCCTGACATCCTGACGGCCGAGTTCGAGCGTATTTTCGAGCGCGAGTGGTACTATGCGGGCCGGGCCGACGAGATTCCCTCCCCCGGCCGGTTCGTCCGGCGGCGGGTGGGCCGCGAGACGGTCATCCTGGTGCGCGGCCGGGACCAGGCGATCCGGGGGTTCCTGAACGTCTGCCGGCATCGTGGCGCGCAGCTGTGCCTGACCGACAGCGGCGAGGTCGGCCGGACGATCCGCTGTCCCTACCACGCCTGGTCCTACAGCCTGGACGGCCAGCTGGTCGCGGCGCTGGCCGTATGCGAGTGGCTGTTCTCGGCCCAGACGCTGGCGGCCGGGCACGACGTGACGGATGCGGTGGCCCTGTTCAGCAAGGTCAACGAGCAAGACTTCGCCGCGGCCCAGTGGTGCCAGCCGAACATGAGCTCGCGTGCCTACGCCCACGGCGGGGTCCTGGTGCCCAGCGAGGCCCCGGTGATCTCCCGCTACTACCAGTGGTACGCCGGCTTGATGGGGGCGGCGACAGGTGTCACCTGTTAAGGCCGGGCGGGCAGGATGGCGCGGAGTTCGGAGGCGGCGTGGCGGACTTTTGCTGAGGGGGGTCGCGTACCCGCCTGCCGCCCGGGTTCCGCGAAGGGTTCACAGTCTGCACAGACTGTGAAGCCTTCTTCAAAATCGGAAGCAGCGGAGCGGACGCTACGAGGTGTTCCGGTCGCGGAGAGCTAGCGGCCCGCTGCCAAGCGCGGAGGGGTACCGCGGGGATCGAGCGTGCGTACTCGTCGTTTTGAGCATCGGCGCGCGGGGCGCGTTCACGCCACCGTAGTTCGCCGCGCCGAGCGCGACGACCAAGATCAGGCCCGCGCCGGCCAGCGCCGGGATCCGCACCCGTCCCCGCGCGCGCCTGGGCGCAGGCGGCGCTACCCTCCCAGCCGCGACCGGCCGCCTGGACTCCCGTACGCCCTGGTACCCCGCGGCCAGGACGAATAGCGGCGTGCAGCCGATGATGAAGAAGTCCGCGACGTTGTAGTAGTGCCCGCCCACGTGGATGAAATCGACCACGCCGCGGACGCTGCCCGGGGCGGTCCAATAGTGGATGCCCAGCCGGTCCAGCAGGTTGCTGCCCCAGCCGCCGGTCATCAGGGCGCCGGGGGCGGCGACGGCGGCGGTCGTCCGCCTGCGCGCCAGGACCGATACGACGACGCTCAGCAGCCCGAAGTCCAGCAGATCGAACAGCGCGCCGGTGACCGGGGCGGCGTACCACGCGCCGATCTTGCGCCCGACGAGGATGTCGCCGCCGGAGTTGATCCTGGTCCACGAGAAGTGCCGCCAGGCCCACCACTTGGCCGCCTGATCCAGCATGACGACCACGACCAGCAGGGTCAGTACCATCACACTCTGCCGGGTTCTGTCCCGTCGTCCGGCGGCGCGCGGCTGAACGACAGGATCCGCGGCGGGCGTGCGGGCTAGGGGGAGAAGACGGTACGAGTCCTGACACACATCTCGGGACGATAACATAAATATCACGCCAAGATAACGTCGAACTGTGCCTGCTTCTGCCGGGCGGCCCGGTCCGTCGCGGGCGACCTGCGGGCGGGCTTGCCGATCCTCACGCTACGGTGGGATCGGGCTGAGATAGGGACTTGGTGATCGCCATGCAGCAATACAGCAGGCAGCACGTGATGGACCTGCTCAACCACCTGGGGTACACGCAGCTAGCTGAGGAGGCGTCGCGGGTGCTGCCCGATCC
>Ga0302325_10016049_pt1 | contig 15893 bp, 2 predicted proteins | sample Palsa_T0_2_FD_201948 | JGI IMG/M metagenome (GOLD analysis project Ga0302325, IMG submission 201948) | Peat permafrost microbial communities from Stordalen Mire near Abisko, Sweden - Palsa_T0_2 | ecosystem: Environmental > Terrestrial > Soil > Palsa > Peat permafrost | place: Sweden: Abisko... | reverse complement strand
AAAGACGACGCGTCGCCTTTATCCTATAACGAACCTAAACGAATCATACGAAACACGACCCTAAAACAAAGCCCTATTGCATAAGCACAAATTGAACGAAATAGCACGATCTCATCACAAACTAGAGGCTAGCACTACAACTAGTTCTCATACACCTAAACCTACGAACCCTCGACTAACCCGTCCTTCCTTAATTCCTGAAGAACCTAAATTCAACCTTAAATACCTCCGATTTGAATACTAGCAAGACCCTAAACAACTCTATAAACAGATTCTAGAAGCTCTTTATTAACGTGATAATGCAAAGGACCGAGTTATTATTTTAGAGGCTAAAGCTTTAAAACAACGAACCCAACTAGCACAACTCGATATTAGGAACGAAGCCCTTTAAACCGAGCTCCTAGAAGCCTACCGCCGATAAGCTACTACTACTCCCTTAGCACAACGCCCTCTACGCTCTACTAAGCTCCTTAATCCCCCTATCTTTAAGGATATTAAGGATATAAGTCTTTTTAACTAAATCTCCCGAATTAAGAATAAGCTTCGTGAGAATGCAGATTATTACCCTATTAAATTAATAAAGCTTGCATTAGTAAAAGGCTTAATTAAGGGTAAAGCTACAAAGCATATATCTTTACGCTTAAGAGAGGATGCTATTAATCCGTATACGACTATCTAAGATCTATTCGACTATTTAACCTCTACTTTTAAGAACCCGAACCGGTTATTTATAGCTAAAAATGATTTTAAGAAGCTCTTTATAAAGTTTACCCAATCCTTTTACGACTTTTATACTAAGTTCTTGTAATTAGCCTCCAAAGCTAAAGTCGCACTTGCGGAATTAAAGTACAAATTAAATAATAAGCTATCCTTTAGTCTTTAAAAGGCAATTATTTCGCATTTTAATACCGAATTGTCCTTTTATAAATTTGCAAAGCAATATACGATTTACAACTAATCCCTTAAAGCTATTAAAGAACGCGAGTCACGTGTACGAAAACCTCGCAATATAAATAAGATAAACACCCTTATAATTGCACTTGCAATTACGACTACAATTGCAACTACAATTACCTTGCCGACTACCCCTTATACAAATACCTTCTAAAATACTCTCCCGAAGCTTATATACTAAAACCCTTTGCACTAGTAGCTAAGCAATACAAGCAAGTGTTTTATTTGCCGGGAATCGGGTTATAAGATGAATAATTGTTTAAAGCATATAAATATTAAAGCTATTAAGTAATCGAAAGAAGTTTTAAAGTTATTAAAAAACGATAACCTTTAAAGGAAGTCTTTACTTTAAAGTTATATAATATCAATTTGTGCGAAGTAAACTTTAGTCAATTGCTTAAAGGTAATTCTTTTACCTTTTTATATACGATTAATAGCAATAAACTAAGAATAAAAACATATACACTTATTAATATTAAAGTAAACGGATATGCTTTTATTAATACCGAATTTGCAGCTCTTATTACCCGATTCCTTAATACAAAAACACAATAACTCCTTATACTATATAATATATAAGGATTTAATAGCAAAATTGTATAGCTAATTACCGATTATATAAAGTTAACACTACTTATAAATAAAAGACAAATAAAGGTCCTTATACTAGTTATACGGCTAGGGGGACAAGATATAATCTTAGGCCGCAAATGGGCCGCAAAAATAAGAGTCTTAATTAATTATAAGAACCGGCAATTAATATAGCTAGAGGATTACTTTAAGGATAAAGGCTAAAACCGTATACTAGCAACTACTAAGAAGAACCTCTTGCTGCAACCCCCGAACCCTATATATTAAAAGGATGCTAATCGACGTATAAAGCTAATAGATAAAGATATTTAGAGGCTAAAAGCTATACTTAAGCTAGACCCTCGAACCCGTATAACTTAAAGAACTAATTAAGAATAATAGTATAAGGACATGCATAATAAGCTATAAGGTCGAACTAATAAGCTTAAGCTACGCGAGCAACTTACAAAGTAACTTATAATCGAGAAGCTTAAACCCGAAAAAACTATCGACATTTGCGAAATTAGCTATTTAGCCTTTTATATAAACCTTAAATACTCTAAAAATACCTTATTCTTATTGTCTTTATACGAATTAGATTGTAAGCTCGCGGACCGAAAACGAGGACAAGAATATAAATTAAAAGTAAAAGAGCTAAATCTTATAAAATAATAACCTAATAAAACCGAATTGCAATAGCTATAAAGGATATTACTAAAAAAGCTTAAGGAATTTGCGGATATATTCTCAAAGATAGCATCAAATAAATTACTATTATACCGGCTATACAATTATAAGATTTAGTTTAATAATCCGGAAGATACAAATAAAATCGGATATTCCCCCTTATATTAATAGTTTACGCAAGAACTCGAGGAAATAAAGAGGTTTCTAGAAGAGAATTTATATCGGGGCTTTATTAAAGCTAGCCAATTGCTATTTGCATCTCTAGTACTATTCGTTAAAAAGGCTAATAATTCCTTATAGTTTTATGTCGATTTTCGAAGATTAAATAACCTTACTTGTAAGGATCGATACCCGTTGCCGCTTATCGATAAAACTATTGCACGATTAGCTAAAGCAAAGATTTATACAAAGTTAAATATTTGTCAAGTATTTTATAAGATTCGAATAGACCCTAATTCTAAAGAACTTACTACTTTCTATACCCGTTACAGGTCTTATAAGTGCAAAGTCTTATAAGAAGGCTTAACTAATAGACTTGTTATATATTAACGATATATAAATAATGTTTTATTCGACTACTTAGACGATTTTTGTACTATATACTTGGACGATATTATCATTTACTTTAAGGACCCTCTAAAGCACAAATGCTATATACGAAAAGTCCTCGAACGGCTATGCTAAATAGGTCTTTAAGTCGATATTAAGAAATCGGAATTTAATGTCACTTGCACGAAGTTCTTAGGCTTTATCATTTTTATAAATAGTATTAAGGTAGACCCGGAAAAGGTTATTATAATAAAGAATTGGAAGGAACCGACTATAGTTAAAGGAATATAGTCCTTTTTAGGGTTTTGTAACTTTTACTAGCAGTTTATTATAGATTATACGCGAATTGCTAAACTATTAAACGAATTAACTTGTAAAAGAACCGTATACTTATAAACAACGAGCTGCTAATCCGCATTCGATTAGTTAAAGCAAGCTATGCTTATAGCACCGATTCTATAATATTATTAGCTTAAGTTACCTATAATAGTAAAGATAAACGCCTCGAATGGGGTTATAGTAAGTGTATTATCTTAGCAAGACCCGCAAAGCTAGCTATAGCACCTTATAGCTTACTTTTCTAAGACTATACAACTAGCTTAGCTAAACTATAACATTTATAATAAAGAGATACTCGCTATTATCTTAGCATTCGAGCAATAGCGAGCTAAACTAGAAAGAATATAAACAAATAATCCCTTTTTAGTCTATTCGGATTATAGGGCACTTGAATACTTTATAACAACAAAGAAGCTATTAGCAAGGCAGGCCCGTTGGGCAAAATATCTCTCTCGATTCTATTTTAAGCTTATATACTAGGCAAGGAAGTCGAATAAACGAGCAAATGCTTTAAGTAAGAAGTATAAGGATGTAAAAGAGCAAAGCAAAGTTATAAAGGAATATAAGACCTAAGTTTTGCTCCCTCGAACGAAAATCGATTCTATAGTTGTATAAGACTTGCAATTAGCACTTATAAAGCCGGAAGAACTAGAACTTATAATAAACTTTACCCCTTAACTGTATAATAGCATTTAGCTACTCGACAAGATCCTAATCGCTAACCGAACCTCCCCCGAATTAGAAGAGCTTTATATAAAAGCAAAATTCGAGCAAGAAAAGACATGGATATTAAAAGATAGCTTGCTATTACAATATAAGAAGTTATATATGCCAGATAATATGCTTATAAATAAGATGCCTTTACATATTGCAATTATCCGTAAAGCTTACAATTAACCTCTTTTTAGTCATCTAAGACGAACTAAACTACGTCATTTATTGCAGCAACGATATTATTAGCTAAATTAGAAGAAGGATATCGATTAGTATTAAGCTAATTGCTATACTTGCCGTCGCTCGCATGTTCTTAGGGATAAGAAACTAGGGTTTTTGCACCCTTTGCCTATTCCGGATCGGCCTTAGTAGCATATAACAGTCGATTTTAAGAAATGTCCTAAGAGTAAAGCTAGCTATAATATAATAGCTATATTTGTGGATTAACTAGGAAAACGTCCAATTATAATACTCGTATAAGACACGATTATAGCATAGGAACTAGCTCTATTATTCTTATTACACGTGATATAGCATGTTAGCATTCTAGAGACAATTGTATCCGATCGGGGCCCTTAATTTATATTAGACTTTTAGAACAAGTTTTGCAAATAGATTAAAGTAAAACTTAAGTTGTCGACCGCAAACTACTTGCAAATAAATAAATAAACGGAAATCGTGAACTAATACTTCGATTAGCGATTGCGCCCTTATATTAATTATTATTAAGATAACTAGGACAAACAGACTTGTTCATGGGTAGGGGTATACCCCTGGGTATCCGGTCGACGAGTTCCTGGGTATTACCCAGCCAATTTTAGCTAGATTAGGTATCCACCATTAAAAAACTAAGTGGTTCCGGTAGGTAATAATGTCATTTTGCCTATTTTGGAAGTGAGGTTTAAGGGTGAAGTGTCGATTTATTCAGCTAAAATTACTACAATTTTAGTACTATCCTCACTAATTAAAATCTCTCCCTCATCGTCGGCATTATCTAATATACCCTAGCTTCTTAAACAAAGCACGTAACGCACATTCTCACTTGATATTCGTGTTCGTTTCTTCGAGACCAAGTTGCTAGCCATGCTAAATACTCGTTCGGAAGGAGCAAAGGTCGCAAGGATCGCATGATAATCGCGCGCCATTTAAGAGATTATTAGGAAGTCCTATGCCTTTGAGAGCATATATAATCGTTAAGCCTCTAGTGTTAAATCGCGCGGGATCACTAGTTCGTTTAACCATCTAGCGACTTTATCGTTTGTGGCTGCTAATTGTATACTATAAGTAAAGCCGCCATATATTTGTCCCATCTATATAAAGGATCAACCCGCTATGCCTCTAGTCCCTCGACTTCAAGAGTCGGCGATCGACTGCTACAAGCATCAATTGCATTATTCTCTAGCCGCTACTGCTCAAGCTTTGCTAGGCCTACTGCTCTCTTTTAGTACTACGAATATATATGTTAAAAGTGACCCTTCGCACGCTTGTAACCTGTCGATTCGATGCCTCTTAACGCGTTAAAAAGGAACTCTAAGGCTTTGAGCTTATATCGAGGATCGCAGATAATAGCGACGAACGAATAGCGCAAGGAGATAGCTTCTTTGTAGTAGTCCTCCATGACTCTATAGGCCGCTTTCGCCGCGAGCTTAAGGATAGGCTATTCGTCTTAAGCTTGCTATACATTTAATTAGCAGAGTATATAAAGGTAGTTTGGGATAGCATTGTAAAGCGTAAGGTATTCGTCTACTTGAGATTGTACTATAAGTTTCTTGAAGATATTAAAAAAGACTACCATCTCTTTTAGCGTATTCTAATCCTCTTTTGTTAGTGTTAAATTTTGCTTCACTGATTTATCCCAAGTCTGCGCAGTTAAGACTACTATAATCGCCTTTTTTATGTGTAATCTTGCATCAAGCATCTTATCTGTTAAATTCTATTATATTAGCATATTGCACATTAAGTCTTTATACTTAATACCTAGTATAATACATATACTTTTAAGCTATGCGCGAGGCAGCTTCTATAGCTTAAAGATAATCGACAAACTTCGTAATTTGTAAAAGGCAAAGCATTCGGTAAAAGGAGGAGGGAGTGCTTCGTTATTTGTATAGTAATAATCGGAAAAGTGTTCCTTGGGTTTTGCTTTAATTGCTTTAAGAGCTAAAAAGTCAACATATTAGTTCCGAGACTATCGACGAATTGGCATAAAATTAACTCGCGCCTCCTACTATTTTTGTAAGAGGCGCGAGGAATTCGAATGCCAATTTGTCGCGCGTATATAAGAGTAAATGTATACTTGCTTGAATTGCAATATTATATATATGCGCGACGCACCGAACGTCGCTATCCTTTTAATTAAACTTATAATAGAACTTAGCTTAGTCTAATTCGTTTATAGCTTCTTATTGTAATGCTACGATAGCCTTAAACTCCTCTAGCATTATATTATTCGGTGAAGCATTATCTCAAGTAATTGACATAATCGCGCAAGTGATATGCAATTAATTTGTAATTTTAAGAAGCTTTTGACAAAGGTATAAGCTATTATATACAAGATTTGTCAATTCGATAATGTCTAAAAGCATAGACTCTATCTTGCCGTCTGCCTTGTGTATAATATGCCCTGTAATAGCAATATAATCGAGCTTATTATTGCTAGCCTAGCCATTAGTCGTTAATGCGATCCTTTTACTAGTAATAATATAATCTTAAAGCTTTTAATGAATCTCCTCTTCTCTAGCTTTATATTATTTCTTTAAGTCTCGCATTAGAGTCGGTTGTGATATTTGCGTCGTAGTCGGAGAGAGGAAGGAGAAGAGAGCTTTAGTCTTTGGCTAATCGACAATTGCAAAGGAGAGGTTATTTTTAATAACCCATTTAAGGAGGAGGTTTCTAAACCTCTTATTATGCGTTTAGTTAAAGACAGGTTTGTCGAAGAACTACGCTCTTGCTTTTGCCGCATTAGCTTGCATTATAAGCCTTGCTTTTAATTCGCATGATAAAATGTCTTTATAAGCTTATCGATAGTGTGTCTTGTGGTTATTAGTACTATAAAGGACGCAGTCAATAACCTTCTCGTATTTGCAGTCGGTTTAGCTACATCGGATTAACATCTTAGCATGCTAGTCTTTAATAACATGACAAGTGTAAAGAGGGTAAACTCCTTTAAATATATAGCTATTCGTTGGCTTAAGTGCAAGTGCTTTCTATATAGCACGAGTCCGTCGATGCGGAGGCAAAGTCGGTTTAATAGTTAAGGTCGTAAGAGCTCGAGGACGCTTTAGGAGGGCCTAATTTAAGCGTGCTAAGGGAGTTGGGCTATCTCTAGCTCTTGGGTGAACTGAATCTAAGAAGTCCAGAGCTTGTTAATTGTGTCTAGCCATGATTGCTATTAGTGATATGTGTATTGGGGTTAATGGTTGATAAATTTAAAGTTTTAAAAGTGCGACCAAATATAGCTTAGTGCCTAAAATCAAGCCTTCTAATTAGTTAAATAAGGGATTTGTAGTCACATGATTTACCCTTGGATAAACCATCCATCTAGACAAATTCCTGGGTAACTATCTATGTAAAATCACCCTAGATAGGTATCCTCCGCTATACCCTCTAGATGCTGTCCGGTTTTACCCATGAACAAGTCTGAGGACAAATGAGTGTTTATTATAAATTACTAACAAGCTGCCTTTTAGCATAAAACTATAGGCTAATCCCCGTTCTTTACTAAAAAGGGCTATAAGCCGCGTACATTATTCGATTAGGATACGCTTATTAAACTAAAGTCGGGTATACTTAAGGAGAAACTAAACCGTATAAAGGCTAAGGCCCTAGTAAAGCAATTGCACAAATCTTAGAGTATTGCTTAAAGGAATATAGCACAATTACAAGAACGATATGCAAAACAAGCAAACAAGTACTGCCGTATAGTAGATTTTAGAGTAAGGGATAAAGTCTAAGTTATAGTAAAGTATTAGAAAAACAATCGACCGAGCTATAAATTAGCATAGCAAATGGATAGCTTATACGAGATTTTAGAGCAAATCGGGCACTCTTTTAAGCTTAAGCTGCCGGAATCGATTAAAGTGCACCCGGTATTTTATACTAAAAAGCTACGCAAGGACCCTAAAAACTTACTACTTAGCTAAACTAATCCGGAATACGATTTAATAGAAGTGCAAGAAGGCGAGGAGGAGTATGAGGTACAAGAGGTACTAGTAGTAAAGCTTCTTTGTAGTAAACTGCAGTATCGGGTAAACTAGAAAGGCTAAGATCTTAATCTTAATTAGTATCTTGCTTCTTTATTAAGCAATAGCCCTATTGCTTTGCAGGAATTCTATTATGCGTACCCTAATTGACCGGGCCCCCCAAGGAACTTAGCATATTAGCTAAAATGCGCATAAAAGGATAAGTTTCTTAAAGCTAAGGTAAATGATAATTTAGAAGGGTTAAAGCTTAAAAGTTAAGGCTACCTTAGGAGAGGGAATTCCCCCTTTAAGGGCGGCTTAACAAACGAGGTAGCACGTCATGTAACTCGGCAAAAGAAAAGGAATTGTAGCTGTTTTAGAACAAATCGGGAAGAAACTACGAAATCGATAGTATAATTGTACAATTATAGAATACGAAGCTCGAGGACGAGCTTTCTCGAAAGGGGGGGGGTAATATTACGGTTTTGGCATTCTATTCCATGTCACGTGGTCACGTGTACTAGCGCGGCTAGTAGAGGCGGTGTAAAGCGGCAGAACTCGAGTATTTGTACAAACCGATCCTTTGTAAATAACCTCTTCTTTCCTTAGCTTTGAATAGTCGTAATTGGGACCATTCAACCAACGCTCGTTCCTGGGCTATGAATCTAGCGCTCGTGACAAATTAAATAATTAATTAAATAATTAAAGATTTTGTAAACTATTATTATTTTAATTTGTAAGATTTTAAATCGGATTTGTATTTAATAGTATTATATTAGGTTTATTAAGTGTATTAAGTGTATATATTTCTTTAAATTGTATATTGCTTGTAAGACTAATAAAAACCGAAGTAAGTAAGCTAGCTATAAGGTCGACTTTATATTCTTAAATATCCGCTTTTATTTATATATATATTATTTCCTTTTAAGCAACTTAGTAAAATGCATTTGTATTTGTAAAGTTTACCCTTAATTTATTTAATATATAAATACTATTATACTATAATAGCTTTTTAAATTTAATTAAATTGCCCTTATTAATCTTAGCAAAATCGGCAAATGCAAAGTCTTTAAAATCATTTTAGTATACTTCTTATAAGTTTTTATTTATTAGTTTATTTAGCTTTTATATATAATGCTTAAACTTAATATATCTTATAATTAAGTCCTTATTTGTCTTTAATATATTAATACTATTTTTAAATTTAACCTTATCCTTTTAATATTATATATTATTGTCTTCTTATATTATATTTGTTAGTATAATGCTTTAGTAAGCAAGAGGTGAAAGAGGAGATAGTTAGTCTTGCTAAGGGTTATAGAAATATTAAAGTCTTAAAGTATTTGGTAAGGAGGGGGTTTATTAATTTGTAAAAGGATTTATTTAAAGGTTTTTATATATTTTAGTTATATTTTGTCAAGTATTTATAAGGTTTATACTCGGAGGATTTGTAAGCATTAAAGATTAAGGGCAATAAGCTAGCCTTTAAGAGACACTTTATTGTTAGCAAAAATAAGGATTAATAGATAGCCTTTAAAAGGGTCTTTATTAATATACTTTTAACCGCTAATATAAGTAATAAAAAGTATTACTTGTTAAGATAGCCTCTAAAAGACTCTTTAACGCGCTTTCTTATTTCCTTCTAATTTAAATGCAAATTAATTAGTGTCGGTTTACTTAGGACGCGTAGCACGATATGTAAATTATAATATAGTATGCTAGTTGCGTAATAGGTAAAAGTTATCTTATTAAGTTGTGCGCGTGCAAAGGATATACTCCACAAAAGTGCGGAATGCGCTAACCGCATTAGGCCTAGTGCCCTACACGTGATTATTCTCCTAACAAGAAGTAAATGGAACCTAATCTAAGTAATGAAGCTTATTCCACCTAGAATATGATCCTATTGCCTAGTAGGCAACTGAAATAGTGAGTCATTTAATGAAAATAATGAAAGCTAGTAATAGGCAACTCAAACAACCCATATATGACTAAAGTCTATACTTTGAAGCCTGTACTAAACCCACAGCTATAGCTCAGCTCTCGTCGCCACGCATGTTCTATACATAAAATATATCAATAATAAAACAAGTTTTATATGCATTAAGTTAATATTATTTAAATGGGGTTAAAAATTCATTATTATATTAAAATAAATACATTTTCGATTTTCTGAATTTCAAAAATCGCATTGTGTTGTTTACCTAAGTGTCTCTTTAATATCCCCGCATGCACACGCCACACTCCACAATATCGCGTGTGTGCCTAGCCAACTGTGTTTGAGTCCCTGGTTACTATTGTGCTATATAATATCCTGATTCGCTAGAATTACTTTGCTAAATTGTATTAAAGTGTATTTAGTGATTTTTTATATTAACAAAGGCTGAAGAATTAAATCAGTTTATGTTAATCTATATAATAAATAAATTTTGGTGCAAAAATTGCTACGAATTTGCAATATTATATCTCAGCCACTTGCGTATTAAGTAATTGTTGCAGTTCGTGGTGCGGAGCATGCCGGCGCTAGCTCAGCGGGGCTAGGATTTTGCTGTATATATATAGACGACGTTCTCCTTATTTCTAGGAAATCAGTCAATTCTTCCTGCAGAGCTTCGCGTACGCCTTTTCGGTGCGTGACAGTAATGTATATTGCAGTGCAAACGATCAAACGTGCTCTTGCCCTACGGGTAGACTTGAACTGCTTAGTAAAAACCTAGTAAGTATTATAACAATGCACTAATTCGTATGAACCCGGGCTAAGCATTCATATATAACGGTTAGCTAAACGGCTAACTGTCTGGTTGGTTATATGTGATAAGGGAACAATGATACGAAATGAAGGGTAATATCCAATCAGTGTTACTAAAGAAAGGGTTGAAGTTGCTTAATTGAGTTTGAGCACGAAGCTCTGTGTACTAAGGAAACTATCCTACTTATATACCGATAGACCTTTCGTTCTCCGGGGCGGTCCACACGTGACCAACGAGCCTCCCGCCTGGGGTTCTACGGTAAGCACTCGCTTACTGAGCCTAAGGTCCCCGGGCCTTATGGTGGTTCCTCACATCATATCAGACAAAAGTCTTCCTGCTCTCTTGTACTCTCCTGTACTAATTCACCCCTCATGATACCGTGCACATCTGTTTTCCGTTAAGTTAACCCTGGATTCAGTAGCACAAACTAAGCCGAAAAAGGTACTCACAGCATTCTCCAACGAGCAACAATCTGCCCGTTTCCTCAGCCTTGCGGAGGACAAATGGCACCTTTGCACCAAGGAACACCACTACCAAATCTCCCACCTGCATGCCATGAAGTCCTCGACCCATATATCCATTTGCCGTACCAAAGAACTGGCGCCCCGCTTTCCCAAATGTCCTTGATCCGAGTTGTTCTTTTGTGACGCCATTCCCCCTGCGGCATACAGCAATGTCGAAGAATTCCTGACCGCCATCACCTTTATGAGGGTTATCCTTGTTGTGCAGGCCCAGGTAGAACGTTTCGCGGAAAGCCTCACGCTGCTCTTCAAGGTTGCCGTAAGGGGTGGACGGATAGTCATAGCGGTTCCATGTTGCCCAATCTTCACTAACTTGCTGCCAACGCGTTGTCTTGAGGTCGGTCGATACGATGGCAATGGAGTCGAGGAAGATGCCGCAGATAGTCACGGAGTTGCTACCGTGGGTGTGTTTTATTTCTGGCTGTCCAGTCCCGCCGGCAAAATAAGGGTTGTTGCATAGCGGAAACACTTGGTACTCTTCATGGTCTCTGTTGAATGGTACGCGCCAGTCAGGAATCCAGGATGGCAGGGTGGGATTAGATTCTGAGCGTGGATCAATTCCAGATGCGGGAGTACCCTCTAACTCCTGAAGAGGTTTATGCAACCGTTCGGCGTTCGTCTTTATTTCGCAGCAAGCGCTGAGTATGTCGAGGTTACCATCTCTAACGACCATATTTTCGACAACTTCGTGATAAACTTTTCCTACAGTCTTCTCGTAGTCCGAGTCAACGATCCTAGGACGTGCCAAGCCTAGAACTCCATAAACATGGTCGCGAGCATCCGACGCAGACCTTTGGCGACTGATTAGTAGATAATCCAGGAAGTTTGCTTTGCCATGCCTTCGCCGATGAAATATTTCAACAAGTAACCTAGGAGGAAGCAAACGATCCAAAACAGCTATCCTTCCCTCATGTGTGTGAAGTTGAACGTTTTGAGTAGTACTAAGCGTAATGAGTGAGCATATATCATCCCACGTACAGGTGTCGTTGCCACATAGGATGGTAGTAGGATGGGACAGGAGAATCTCTTGGATGATCCATACTCGCGTCCAGTAAGGCCGTTTAAAGAGCTTCTGCAGGGCAATCCAAGACTGCTTCCTTTGCGTGGAGTCATCTTTAGCAATGACTTTCAGCCGTGCTGAAATTTCCGCTTCGGCATTTGCGCTATCTTGGACATTCGCAGTTATAGATGAAAGTAGCTCCATTGCCAAAGAGCTATCCTCTGCTTCTTCGCCTAGCCACACAAAATTCTTCTTTGAGCTCTCATAGATATCTCCCATCATGTTGACTTGGCTGCTTCGTTCGGAGTCGTTGCTTTGGTCTATGCACAGCGCGTCGATCCATAGCAGCTCTCCCGGTATCTTATCGCTTAGACGTCGAAGGGCATTAAAGAGATTAGGTCTGACGGCCTTTTTGAGATTGTTGAAAAGGATGGTATCACCCTGTTCGGGCTGGGCCCATTCGTAAGACAGAGTGTGATACGTAGCAGTATCGAGGCTCTGATGCGTGATGTCGCATTGGATCTCGTATGACGTTGCGGGACGCAGAGAAATAAGGCGTATCTCTCTCTTGGCCGGATCTAGCTTGCGATACTCGTATGTCATAGCTAGAGCTTGAACTAAGATTGAGTTGAGTGGTGCGGTGCAGTGCGGTGTAGTGCGGTGCGGTGTAATGTGGTGTATCGAGCTTGATGCCAGTCTCGACCTGTTTTGCTTTTTCATGCCCAGAAGCAGCTAGACGAATTTGTCTACCCTCAGCTGAAGATTTGAAGGAGGCGTTATTTCTAAGCGTCTTCCTGCATATGGGCCAAGCGATTGGCTGCGGCTGAGAAACAAAACGTTCAAGGCGGAAGCCGATTTTGCTACTGACTGTATCTAATAGGCTGCAAGTTTTCGTGTCGCGATGTGTCTTTATTCGATCCACTCTCACCTGATCAATTGCGCGAACTAAAAGGTCGATATGTAAATAAAATCCCTGGTGGTAATAGTCGGACTAAGGCCCTGTCTATTTTCACAATTTGATGAAATCGATGTAGACCTATTTGGAGGCCATTTTATAAAATAGAAATTTCTATTTCAAGTTGATGAAATAGCCTCCTGGTTTGATCAAATGCGTATCTGTTTTGCGGATAAATTTGAGCTATTTCGCCCGTAAAATAATAAAAACAACCAAAAAAATTAAAGCCTTTAAATTTTTCTAATAATTTACTATATTATTATACATAACGCGGCGATTTTTAGCTATCTTGTTCTTTTATTAATACGAGCTGTGGGTGAAAAGCTAAGCTTAAGGCGTGCGATATCCGTGTGTCTAAAGCTTTATTGGGGGCGAAATAAGCTTGGCAATTTGATGAAAGTAGGTTGCGACTTACTTTTATGAAACAGGGCGCTTGGACGAATTTTGTATGCGTTGAAACAAGTCTATTTGATGAAATTGGACCTACAATCAATTTCATCAACTGCGCATCTTGTAAAAGGAAATACAACCCAAAATAGGGAGGGAACTCAATCGGTGTAGATTATCTGACTGATTGACTGACTGATTGACTGACTAGTGTAGTAGGGTTGGCAAGGCGTACAACCAAATGAATGGAGGGAGTACAAATGATGGTGCATTTGTTGACTGAAGAACTAAGTGTACAAGTGTCCTGAATCGCGATACTTATGTTCCTTCGCTTAGGTCACGTGCAGGTGCCACGTGACCCCACCACATTATGTAACCTAATACATTATAAGAACCCCTTTATCTCCAATTAACCACTTCCTAAACTGCTATAGCTTAAAGTTTTATTCTACTTACAAGTCTTTATACTCCTTAATATACTACTTAATAAGCTTATTAATTAAGACATTAAGCACTTGAAGATAGCTTATATAGCCTTTAAAGATAAGAGATAAAGTGACGTTTAGCTAAGCAAAAGCATCCCGTAATTACTATTGCAATTTCTCTTCTAATAGCCTCCTCTCCTTTTGCTTTTAGGATTCCTTTTACTTTTACTTTTTTCTTTTATTAAAGTATAATATAAATAAATTAAGGGTTAAAAATTGAGGTTTGTTGTTTCGGAGGGGGTATACAAAGGTAGTCGAATATTAATATTTAACCCAATTAAGGGGGTTAAAAGTATTAACTTATGCTTTTTCATTAAAAATAGCAACTATGCTAAGGTAATACTTCTTTTGCTTTGCCTTCTTGCGGTTGTTGTCACGAGCGCCAGATTCATAGCACAAAGTGCGTTGGTTAAATGGTCCCAATTACGACTATTCAAAGCTAAGGAAAGAAGAGGTTATTTACAAAGGATTAGTTTGTATAAATACTCGGGTTCTGCCGCTCTACATCGCCTATACTAGCCCACGCTAGTGCACGTGAACGCGTGACATAGAATGCTAGAATTGTAACATTACCCCCCCCCTGTTGATTTATAATCATTGATTTGTAAGGTATTCGGGTTTAAACCTAATAACCGATATGATTTATAATAAGGATTTCTAATAAGTGGCAAGTATAACTACTAATAGGTGGCAAATATGACTCCTAGTGGCAAAAGAGTCATATTTGATTACAAAGGGTATTCCTTATAACTATAAAGCTTACGAGTACTCCATAAGTTATTAGCCACTCCTTTTGTATATATAAAGCCCTAGAATCACTCTTAAAGTGTCCTTTAAGCTTCTTAGTTTTTAGTTGATATATCACATGATCATCACATGACCTACTCGCTCAACACTTTTTACACCCCCCTTTCGAGAAAGCTTGTCCTCGAGCTTCGTATTCTGTAATTGTACAATCGATTTTGCATTTTCTTCCCGATTTGTCCTAAAAACAGCTATAGTTTTGTAGAGTCACATGACAAAGCTGCCTTAATTGTTAAGCCACCCTTAAAGGGGGAATTCCCTTTCCCAGAGCAGCTTTAGTTCTCAGGCTCCAACAATCCTTCCAAATTATCATTTACCCTAAAATCAAGAAACTGATTAGTTTGCGCGCATTCTAGCTAGTATATCAGGTTTTTCGGAGGGCCTAGCTAATCAGGGTATATATAATAGAATGCCTGCAAAGCAATAGGACTATTGCTAAGCAAAGAGGCCGGATACTAATCAAAATTAGGATCTTATCCCTTCTATTATACCTGATATTTCAGTTTCCCCCGAACAAGCTTTACTGCCAAAACCTCTTGCACCTTATACTCTATTTCACTATCCTCGACTTCTAATAGTGGGGGTTCCGGATTAGTTTATCTAAGGAAAAGATTTCTAAGGTCTTTGCATAGCTTTTTAGCATAAAATACCAAGTATACCTTAATCAATTCAAGTAATTTAAGCTTAAAAGAGTATCTAATTTGTTCTAAAACCTTATATAGACTATCTATTTGCTATGCCAATTTATAGCTTAATCAATTGTTATTCTAGTGCTTTGTAATAACCTAGACCTTATCACTTACTCCAAAATCAACTGCCCGCTAGTACTTATTTGCTTATATTAAATATTATTCTTGCAATCAAGCCATATTCCCTTATATAATACTCTATAATTCATGCAACTAGTCTACTAAATTCTTAGCCTTTATACAATTTAGCTTTTCCTTTAGCATATAAGCTTTAATAGATATATCCCAGTCAAATAAAGTATATGGTTTAT
>Ga0302325_10016048_pt1 | contig 15893 bp, 15 predicted proteins | sample Palsa_T0_2_FD_201948 | JGI IMG/M metagenome (GOLD analysis project Ga0302325, IMG submission 201948) | Peat permafrost microbial communities from Stordalen Mire near Abisko, Sweden - Palsa_T0_2 | ecosystem: Environmental > Terrestrial > Soil > Palsa > Peat permafrost | place: Sweden: Abisko... | reverse complement strand
ATGAGCCAGCGTCGTCCGCGGCGCCGTACCGCGTGCCTCGCGCTGGCGATCCGCGTCGCGGCCGCGGCGGCGCTGGCGATCCTGGCGTCGGGCTGCCGCGCGTGCACGCCGGCCGAGGGCGTCGTCGCACGGCTCGCTGACTTTCAGGGGACGGCGATGCGCGCGGGACCCGGCGACGGCGCCGTGTGGTCCCCGGCGTCCAAGGGAGCGACGTTCGTCTTTGGCGATGCCGTTCGAACGGAATCGGGGTCGACGGCGAAGGTCGATCTGACCGCGGGCGGCGCGCTGAAGCTGAACGAGAAGACCGTGGTCCGATTTCTCGCGAAGGGCGTCACCGTCGGAGCCCGCCGTGTTCATGTCGAGACGGGCGAGGCCGAGGTCGAATCGGGCGGTTCGGGCCTCGACATCGACACCGCGATCGGGCTGGCGCAAATCGAGCCGGGCGCGCGCGTCCGCATCACCGCGACCGCTTCGGACGCGCGCTTCCAGGTGCTGGTCGGGCGCGCCGAGATCGACGCGGATGGAGGCGTCGCCGCGCGGCTCGAAGCGGGAGAGAGATTCACGGTGAGCACGGGGGCCGCGCTGCTCGATCCCACGGTACCCGCCGAGCGCGACGCGGGGATCGCGGGGGGTGCGACGCTCGACGCGGCGGCCGACGCCGGCGCACCCGCCGCGATCGTGACGGCCGACGTCCGCGGCGCCGGCGTCCGCGTGGCGGCCTCCACGCTCGCGCCCCTCGTCGCGCTGGCCCCCGGGACGGCGCGCCTCGCCGAGGGCGCCCGGCTCGTCGTACCGGACGGCGCCAGCGTCGAAGTCTCGCGCGGCGACGATCGCGCCGTCGTCGCGGGACAGGCCGACATCGTCGTCGGGCACGATGGCGGAGCATTGCTCGAGGCCAAGACCGGTCGCGTGATGATCGTTTCGCCCACGGCGGGCACGCGGGTCGACGTGCCCGGAGGCTCGATCGTCCTGGCGGTGGGCAACGGGGGCGGCGCGCAGGCGCAGGTATCGCTCGATCGCGGCACGGCCCGCGTCGTCTCCAACACCGGCCAGCTCGAGCTCCGCGGCCGCGCGGGCGTCGCGGTGCTCTCGCCGGGGCAGAGCGGGTCACTCGACGCCGCCGGCGTCGCCGTGGCCGACATCAAGGCGCCCTCCGCGGCCGACGTGACCGTGCCCGGCGGCGAGTCGCCCGTGGTGCACAGCCCGCGCGGCGCAGCGGCGGTGCGCATCCGCTTCGACGGGGCATGCTCGGGCGACGCGTTGGTCGACGTCGGCGCAGGTCGCGCCACGCGGACCATGTTCGTCGGCGGCGCGCTGTCGGCGGTCGTCGTGCCGCTCGGCGTCGGCTCGTATCGATACCGGGTCCGGTGCGTCGACGCCGGCGTGCCGGGCGAAGCGCGGCAGACCGGCACGATCCAGATCTTGCGCGACGGCGGCGCCGCCCCGCTCCCGCGGTCGGCGCCGCACGATTTCATCGACGCCGACGGCCGCAAGTACAGCGTGCTTTATCAGAACGTTTTGCCGCAGATCACGGTGCGCTGGCCCCACGCGCCCGACCAGCCGTCGTCTTTGCACCTCGAACGCGCCGCCGGCAAGGTCGAGACGGTCCACGCGCCGTCCGGTACGGCGGTGCTGCCCGCCGGCGCCGTCGAAGAAGGCTCCTACCGTCTGTGGTTCGAGGCCGACGCCGACGCCGCCAAGCGTTCGCCGGACACGACGTTGAAGATCGCCTTCGACAACGCCGCGCCGGCGGCCGAGGTGCTGCAACCCGTCGACGGGCAAGCCCCCGGGGACACCGTGCACGTCGCGGGCATCGCGGTCGAGGGGGCGCAGGTGAGCGTCAACGGCGTCGCCGTGCAGCTGGACCCGGAGTTCCGATTCCGCGGCGACGTGCCGGCGCCCACGACCGGCGGCGACCGCTCGATCGCCATTCGCATCGCTCACCCCCTCCGTGGGGTACACTACTACCTTCGTACGCTCGGAGGCGCGTGACACCATTGGCGGCCGATCCGTTCGTCGGGCGAAAGGTACTCGGGCGCTATCGCGTCGTGCGGAGCATCGGTCGCGGCGGGATGGGGCTCATCTACCTGGCGCGGCTCGAGGGCGCGGCCAACTTCATCAAGCCGGTGGTGGTCAAGCGCGCCGCGCCCGATCTCCTCGCGAAGGAGCCCTCGCTCCTGCAAGTGATGGGGCGCGAGGCGCGGATCATGTCGCACCTGCACCACCCCTCGATCGTGAGCGTCATCGACTTCGCCGAAGAGGACGGCGCGTACTTGCTCGTGCTCGACTACGTGCACGGCTATCACCTGGGGCAGTGGCACCGGTACGTCCGCGGTGCGGGCCGTTCGTTCCCCGCGGACGTGGCGATCCACATCGTGTGCATCGTGCTCGACGCGCTCCACTACGCGCACACGATCTGCGGCCCCGACGGGATCGCCCTCGGCATCGTGCACCGCGACGTGAGCCCCGGCAATGTCCTGCTCGACGTCGACGGTCACGTGAAGCTCGCGGACTTCGGCATCGCGCGCATGCACTCGGATCAGACCGAGACGACCGACCAGCCGGGGCTCATCAAGGGCAAGTTCGCGTACATGGCGCCGGAGCTCTTGTCGCGGGCGTCGCCCAACCCCGTCACCGACGTGTACGCCGCCGCGGTGGTGCTGCACGAGCTGCTCTCGGGCCGCAACGAGCTACGCGCCACCGGGTCGATCGAGGCGACGATCGCGCGCGTGGTCCATCACACGCCGTCGCGCATCGCCGCGAATCGGGCCGACGTGCCCAAGGGCCTCGACGACGTCCTCGTGCGCGCGCTGGCCAAGTCCCCGGACGACCGCTTCCGCGACGCCGCGGAGCTCGCGGGCGCCCTGCGCCGCGTCCTCGGCGTGCCCGACGACGAGCTCGATCGCCGGTTGGCCGCCGCGATCGCGGCCGACTTCCGCGGAAGCGCGATCGCCGCGACGCTCGACGTCACCGATCTGGCCACGCTCGATCGCGCGTGGCGCGGGGACCCGAGCGGGACCGACTTCGAGGCCGTCGTCGCCGTGGCGCAGTCGCGCGCCGAAGCGGCGCTCGATCGGGCCGATGCAGAGACGGTGATCGCGCCCGCCACGGTCGCGCGCGGCCGGGGCGCGGCCCGGCCATCGCGAGGAATGCTGTACGCCGGGGGCGCGGCGGCGCTCGCGGCGCTCGGCGGTGCAGGCCTCTTCTTGGCTCGGCCCGGTCCTGCGCGCACGGGCAGCTCCGCGGTCGTCGTCGTCAACGGCCAGGTGAGCGGCGTCGACGGCCTTGTCATCGACGCGGGGCCCGCCGCGACCGCTCCCGATCCGGTGGCCGCCATCGCCGCGGCCGCTCCACCGTCCGCCACATCACCGGCGTCGCCGGCGGTGTCCGGATCGTCCGCGTCGCGTACCCCGGGTGCCGCCGCGCACACGGACGGCGCCGAGGGTCTGACCCGCGCCTTCTCGCGCCAGCAGCCACAGGTGGCCAGCTGTTTCGCCGCCCACGCCTCCGACGTCACGGGCTCCCCGGAGATCGCGATTCGCTTCGGCGTCGACACCGCGGGTCACGTCACCGCCGCCCAGGTGTTGCCCCCCGCAGTCGCGTCGACGCCCCTCGGCGCGTGCCTCGCCACGGTCGCTCAGGCCACCAAGTTCTCTCCCCAGGCGCACGACGTCTCGTTTCGCATCCCCATCGTCGCGCGCCGCGCGCCGTAGGTCGGTCGAGCACGGCCGCGTGCTCGACGTCGGCGCACCCGCGAGTCAGGGGCCGAGGACGGGCGTGCAGAACGATCGCACGTCGTCGAACGGCGGGCCGTCGGGCGGCGGGGCGATGTACATGAAGAACTGGCCGAGCCGGTGGCCGTCGTTGCCTGTCGTCGTCGGCGAGGCGAAGGTCACGTTGACGGCAACGTTGAAGCCGACCATGCCGCCCGAGGCGAGCGACCACGTCGTCAGGTTCAGATCCGACGCGACGATGAAGGCCTCGAGCACGTAGCCCGTCGGCGTCCCGTAAAGCTCGAATTTCGTCGATGTCCAGGGACCCACGTAGGCGGCGTTGCGCCACACCTCGCCCGTCGTGCTGGTCGACGCGCCGCTGTCGGGCGCCTCGGTCACCAGCTGCTCGGTGCCGGCGTCGTCGTAGAGCGGCGAGCTCGGGAAGAGGCCGTTGCTGTCGACGTAGAGCTCCACGCCGTTGCCTTCCCACGCGTACTCGCCCGCCCCCGCGACGATGAGCTGCGGGCAGGTGACCGAGACGTAGACGTAGAGCCCATCGGGGCGCCATGCCGCCGCGACGCTGGCCGAGTTGCCCGCCGGCACCACTCCGGGTCCGCTCCAACCGACCGGGACGACCGGCAGCAGCTGCGGTCCGCAATCGAGCACGCCGTCGATGTTCGGCGGCGCCGGCAGCAGCGGCAGGGCGGCGCAGTAATTGACGATGGGGCTCTGCGCGCAACCCGCTTCACCAGAACCGGGCCCCGCGTCCGGCGTGCCCGCCTCGGCGTCTGCGTCGGGGGCCTCGGCGTCCGCGGCCTCGGTAACGCCGATGGCATCCGCGACGTCGGCAGCGGTCGCGTCGATCGTCTGCGCATCCGCCGGCACCGCCGTGGCGTCGGCCGGCGAGGCGTCGTGCCGCTCGTCCGCCCCGGAGTCGGCGGGGGGCAACTCGAGGAGCGTGAATCCGATACGCCCGCAAGCGCCCGTGGCGACGAGCAGCGCCGCGGCGTACGCGCCGCCCATCGGCCGACCCGGCAGACCTGGCCGACCTGCTGGCGGCGCGCGGTCGGCGGCCGCCGGCTCTGACCCGTGCCGCCTATGCCATGGCTGCGCGGAGCTCATGGTCTGCCCTTGTAAACATTCAAGCACCTCGAACCCAGCGAGTCACCTTTCGAGGCCTTGGCTTGACAGTGCGGCCGCCGCGGGCTTGGCTTTGGCCATCATGCGCGCTTCTGCCGCTATCGCTTTGATTGCTTACTCGGGGTTCTTGGTCGGTGTTGCTTGCGTCGGCATCAGTGTCGACGGCTGCGCCACCGCTCCCGACGACTCCGACGCCGGCTACGTGTCGACCACGCCGACGGGAACGACGAGGACGCCGACGCCCGAAGCCGCGTCCCCCTCGCAAGGGGATGACGAAGCCTCTTCGCCGCCGCCCGACGAAGACGCGCCGACGACGACCACTGGGGACGACGGGGGCGAGGACGCCGCGGGCGACGACGCGAGCGACGAAGCCGCGACTCCACCGTGCGCCTCGAACCAGACGTGCGTCGATCAGGCGCCGATGGGCTGGACGGGCTACGTGCAGCTTCGCATCGCGACGGCCGACGCAGGGGTGGGAGCGTGCGGGTCCCCGTACGGAGCCGTGCAGCAGTCCGGCGTGGCCGACCCTTCGGGTCCGCCGGCGCAGTGTTCGCCGTGCACGTGCGGATCGCCGACCAGCGCCGTCACGTGCTCGTCGGGAATCACCACCGGATTTCTCTGCACGAGCAACGACGTCGCGACGACGTTGCCGGCAGGCGCGTGCACGCAGGTCATCATTCCGAACAGCGGCACGCAGGCCCCCACGGCAACGGGAAGCGCCACCTGCGCCACCGATGGCGGGCACGTCGTCGGAACCCCCGACGCCGCCGCGTCGACGCCCGCGATCGTGTGCGCGCTCGGCGCGGGCGACGCGGGTGCGACGGCCGTCGATGCAGGGGCCGCCGCCCCGGGGCCGATCTGCAGCTCGACGCAGGCCTGCGCCGCAGCCATCGGCTCGCAGTCGGGTCCTTCGGGAGTGTGCATCTATCAGATGGGGATCACGACGTGCCCCATGGGTGTCATCTTCACCGAACAGCACCTTGTCGGCGCGTCGCTCGACGACACGAGGGGCTGCGGCTGCTCGTGCGGCCCCGCTCAGTGCCCGGCCGATTGGAAGATCGAGGGGTTCACGAACAACGGCTGCACCGGCACCCCGGCGGTCACTCTCGCCGCCGGGACCGCGTGCGGGACGAGCGTCAACAACGCAACGTCGTTCAAGTACATCCAGTCCGCGTCGGCGTCGCCGGGCAGCTGCGAGGTCGACGACGCGGGCCCCACGGGCGGCGTCAGCGTCGACAGCACGACGGCCATGACGCTCTGCTGCATTCCCTAGCGGGGTGCTGAAGAGATTTTGAGATCACAGGAAGACGGGAAGACGGGAAGGTTCTCCGGCCAAACGATCCTTCCCGTCTTCCCGCCTTCCTGTTGAAATTCTTCGATGCGTCACGGAGCTGCCAAGGGCTCCGCCGCCAGGTAGTCCACCATCTCTTTCCACTCCGCGTCGGTGAGACGGACGCGGTTGTGGTGGTGCGCCAGGGCGGCCTCCAGCTTGGCGCGCGTGCGCTGGCCCGGGTCGACGCGCGTGTGGCACGCGCCGCAGTGCGCGCGGTGCACCCTGGCGATCGCGGCGTGCGGGCCCGTGGGCTCCGGGGGCGCGTTGCACGCGAGCCCCGCCGGGATCGCGGAGAGCGCGGCGACGGCGATCGCTGCCCAGAGGCGTGCGGGGACATGGCGCACGGGCGGATCGATCGTCAGCCGGCCACGGCGTCGCGCGCGGCGGGGGCGGGCAGCGTGTCGTGGCGGGTCGTGCCTGGCACGTCCAGGACGAAGTCGGGTCCGAACGCCATCGCCGGTGTGAGCGCGCCCGCGAGCGTGGACGCGAGGATGCGCTCGACGGCCAGCAGGCCCGCCACCGCGGTGAACGAGTAACCGTCGAGCGTCTCGAGCCACGCTTCGGCCGATGGCCCCGCCGTGCTCGATGCCCGCGCCCAGACCTGCGAGCGCGACATCGCGCGGCGCGCGTCGTCCGGGCCCTTCACGGTGCGCTCGATGCGCCGCTCGATCGATCGCCGAACGGGCGCGGACCCGAGCAGCAAGCGCGCGATCGGCGCGGCGGCCGCGCCGACGGCCCAACCGCCCTTGGCCAGCGCCGCGAGCCCCTTGGGCACGGCCATGTACGTCGTGATGTTGGGGATCCCCGTCGTGTGGAAGGCCGTCTCGAGGTCGCCCCAGGGGATCGGCAGCACCGCCCGCTCCCGATCGGCGAACCGCACGCGCCGCCCGCCCTTGCCCAGCGGCGTCGGCACCAGCTTTCCGCCACGCCGCAGGAAGCCGCCGACGAGCGCCCCCTCGAACGTGCTCTTGGCCGTGCCGCCGCTCGGCTGCGCGAGACCCGCGAACGCGATCTCCAGATCCGTCGCGCCCGGAGCCTTGCGGGCCACGTGCGCCGCGAGGCAATCGGTGGGCACCACGTCGAATCCCGCGCCCGAGAGAAGCACGATGCCTCGCTGTTTTGCCTCGGCGTCGTGGCCAAAGGTGGCGCGAAAGACGGGGATCTCGCCGGTGATGTCGACGTAATGCGCGCCGGCCGCGAGGCACGCCTGGATCATCGGCTCGCTCGTCCGGACGAACGGCCCCGCGGCGTGGAACACGAGCCCCACGCCGTCGACGGCGCGCGCCAGGCGGGCGGCGTCGTGCAGGTCGACCGCGACGGCATCGAGGCCGAGCCGGTCGGCCATCGCGCGCAGCTTGCTCTCGTCGCGTCCCGCGAGCCGGGGGCGGTGCCCGCGCCGCAAGGCTTCGCGCGCCACGAGCTCGCCCGTGTAGCCGTAGGCGCCATAGATCATCCAGGGTTTGGACACGCTGACTCTCCTTGGGCCCTTGTACCGCGCCCGCCGCCCGTCTCGCCCGCGCGGCTCCGGCGCTTGTCGTGTCCCCGGCCTGAGTCGAACAGGCGGCCTGAGCTTTAGGAAAGCCCTGCTCTATCCAGCTGAGCTACGGGGACGCGTGACGACCGAGCACCGCGCGCCGTGTCGTCACGGGCGTCACGGGCACGATACGTACTACGACTCGGGCCGGAGCGCTCACCGGGAAATCGCCGCCGCGTTGGCTCCCATGCGAGACTCGCGGGGGCGTTCTCGGGCGCGAAAGGGCCGCGGGAGGGACAGCGGGAGGGACACATCGTGCGAACACTTCTTGGGCTGCTCATGGCGGGTTGCGTCGTCGCGTCCGCGGCCGGCGCGGCGGCGCGCGCGCGGCCCGAGGGCCCGCGCGCCTCCACGCGCGTCGCGCTCGTCGCCGGCGACAAGGGCGTCCTCGAGGTCGACTCGGATCCTCCCGCGGCCGTGTGGATCGACGACGGCGACACCGGCAAGCTCACCCCTGCGCGCCTCGACCTCGCCGTGGGCCATCACGCGCTCACGCTCGTCTCGCCCCGCGACCCGACCCGGCGCCGCACGATCGGCTTTGCCATCGACGCCGGCAAGACGACCAAGCTCACGCTCCACCTCACGGGTTGGCCCAAGTGAGAGGCCGCAGGGTGATAGCCTAGGGGGTGGATGCCGGGCGGAAGCGAAAAGGATCCGGGCGACGACCTGCGCATCGACTCGACCGGAACGGTGCACCCGCTGAGCGTGCACGCGAGCCAGGCGCTGCGCGCGAGGGCCGGGGAGTGGAGCCTGGTCGACAGTCCGCCCGAGGTCGTGCTCGCGATGCGGCGCGGCGGGGCGCCCAGGGCCTTGCGGCTCGCCGGCCAGGTGCGCACGCCGGGCGCGCTGTGCGACGTGGTCCAGATGATCGAACAGGGCTCCTACGGCGGAGAGCTGCTCCTCATCGAGGACGCCGCCGAGCGATCGATCTTCTTCGAGCGCGGACGCGTCATCGGCGCCGCGACCGACGTGCCCCGCGAGAGCCTCGGCGAGATCCTCTGGCGCTTCGGCGCCATCACGCGCGACCAGCTGGACGAGGTGGTGCGCACGGCGGAGACGATCGGCAAGCGCGTGGCCGAGACGGCGATCGACCTGGAGTTCGTGGAACCCGAAGAGCTGTTCAAGATGATGTCGCGCCAGGTCGAAGAGGTGTTTTACGGCGCCGTCCACGTCGAGCGCGCGGCGTTTTATCTCTTCGACGGGTTCGACGAGGCGCGCCTGACGCGGCGCCAGCCGATGAGCACCGGGCAGCTCTTGATGGAGGCGGCGCGCCGCATGGACGAGCTGCGCTTCTTTCGCGAGAAGGTGCCGAGCGACGCCTGGGTCCCGGTGCGCAGCGCGGCGGCGGCGAGCAAGACCGCGGCGGCGGAGCTCGCCGAGGTGTTCGCGCAGTGCGACGGGCGGCGCAGCGTGGCCGAGATCGGGCGGCGCATCGGGCAGCTCGAGTTCGAAGTGACGCGCGCGGTGTACCAGCTCGTGACGGCGGGCCTCGTGACGGTGGCGCCGCCGCGGCCCGAGGGCGCCGGGGCCATCACGCTCATCTACAACCGCGCGATGGCCGAGATCCACCGCGCGTGCGACGCGGCCGGCGTCGGCGCCGAGCTGCGCTCCGGCCTCGCGCAGTTCACGATGGGCACCGGCGTCTACATGCCGCTCTTCCACGGCGCCGGCCCGCTCGACGATGGCTCGCTCGACGCCGCGCGCCTCGCGGGCAACATCGGGTCGCTCGCCGGCGACGACGCCGACGCCTGGCTCGCGCAGCAGCTCGTCGAACACGCCAGCTTCGCGCTGTTCCACGCCGGCTCGATCCTGCCGCGCGACGCCGACCCGACCCTCGGCGCCCGGGTCGCCGACGTCATCGGGCCGCTCCGTCCGCCCTCGTGAAACACGCCCCGCGGATTCGATTCCGCGGCGTCACTCGCGGAGCGTAGGAAGGGCGATGCCTCGCGTCTCCGGAAGCACCCACACCCACGACGCCGTGGCCATCGCGAGGACCATCGGCACGCTCAGCCCTCCCGCGAGGCCGTGGCGCGCGACGGCGCTCTGCACGACGACGGGCGCGAGCAGCTGCACGGCCCGGGCCAGGTTGTACGTGGTGCCCATGGCCGTGCCCCGCACCTCGGTCGGGAAGAGCTCCGCGAGCAATGCGCCGAAGCCCGCGGTGCAGCCCGAGCCGACGCCGAGGGTGAACATGGCCGTCCAGAAGAGCGCCGGCCGCGCGGACAGCTCTTCCCAGCGAAAGGCGAGGGGCGCGATCGCGCACGCCGTCAGCAGCGAGTAGAGCGCGAACGCGGGCCGCCGTCCCAGGCGGTCCGCCACGACGCCGAACGTGAGCATCCCGAGCAGTTGCCCCGTCTGCGCCGTGAGCATCCACGTGAGCGACCGCGCGATCGGCTGGTGCATCTCGCGCAAGAAGCCCGGCAGCCACGTGTAGCAAGTCCAGTACGTACCCAGCTTGAAGACGCCGAGCAGCCACGCCGCGGCGAGGCGCCAGCGCAGCCCCGGCTGCAGCAGCGGCCGGAAAGTCTCGGCGAGCGTCTTCGCCTCCGACGCGGCCTCGTTCGGCAAGTGCACCGACCGGCGCGCGAACACGGCGATCAGCGCGGTGGCGCTCGATCCGATGAGCACCGCGCGCCACCCGACGCGCGGCAGCACCAGGTACCCGACGACCGCGGCCAGCGCCACGCCGAGCGGCTCGCCCGACTGCAGCGCCGCCGACCAGCGCCCGCGCTTGTCGGCCGGCACCGCCTCGGCGAGCATCCCGTGCCCGATCGCCCACTCGCTGCCGACGCCGAGGCCCACGACCGCGCGGCCCGCGACGAACGTCCAGGCGCCCGGCGCGAGGCCGCAGAGCAGCGACCCGGCTGAATAGACGAGGACCGTCCAGGCGAGCATCGTGCGCTTGCCGATGCGGTCGGCCAGCGCGCCCCCCACGATGCCGCCGATACCCGACGATCCGAGCGCCACGCCGAGCAGCCACGCCTGCGCCGTGGGCGTCAGGTGCAGGTCGTGGCCGACGGGCTCCTTGATGAAGCCGAGCAGCACCAGATCGTAGAAGTCGAAGGCCCAGCCGAGCAGCGCGAAGAGGTAGAGCCGGAGCAGCGACGCGCGCGCCATCTACCGCGCGCCCCGCTGGCGCAGCACCTCGTAGAGCGCGATCGCGACGGCGACCGACGCGTTGAGCGAGCCGATGGGCCCCGGCATCGGCAACCGCGCGAGCGCGTCGCACGCCCCCTTGACGGGCTTTCGCAGCCCCTTGCCTTCGGCGCCGACGACGACGGCGACCGGGCCGGCGAGGTCGACGCGATCGATCGTCGTCGGGCCCGCCATGTCGAGACCGAGGACGAAGACGCCGCGCTCGCGCAGCTCGCCGAGCGCGTTCGGGAGCGACGTGACGCGGCAGAGCGTCGCGTGCTCGATCGCCCCGGCCGACGCGCGGAACATCCCGGGCGACAGCGGCGCCGACCGATGCTCGGGCCAGAGCACCGCCGAGGCGCTCATCGCCACCGCCGAGCGCACGACGGCGCCGAAGTTCTGCGGGTCTTGCACCTCGTCGAGCGCGACGAGCAGCGGACGCTCGCCGAGCTCGAGCTCCGCGAGCGACGTGACGCGCAGCTCGGGCGCGTACGCGATGGCGCCCTGGTGGCGCACGCCCCGCGCCAGGCGATCCACCTCGGCCCGCGCCAGCCTCTCGACCGGCGCGCCCTGGTCCCGCGCGAAGCGCGCGAGCGCCTCGAGCTGCGGCGACGCGTCCGCGCGGGTCGTCTCCACGACGACCACCTTGGCGAGCCGGGCGCCGTGCGTCCGGATCGCCTCGCGCACCGGCTGCACGCCGCACACGATCCGCATCGGCCTTACGTATCAGGCTTGGCGTCGGGACGCGCGCGCCGCGGCGATCTCGCCGGCGATTCGCCGCGCGGCGGCGGCAGGGTCCACCGCGTCGCGGATCGGGCGTCCCACGACCAGCCAGTCGGCGCCCGCGGCCACCGCCTCGGCGGGCGTCATCGTGCGCTTCTGATCGTCCTTGCCCGGCCCGCTCGGCGCGTCCGAGGACCGCACGCCCGGCGTGATGATCGTCGCCCCGGGGCCCAGCGTGGCCCGCAGGCGCGCGGCCTCGTGCGGCGAGCACACGAAGTGACGCACCCCCGAGTCCCACGCGAGCCGTCCGAGCCGCTCGGTCTGCGCGCTCACGTCGGCGCCCGCGCCCACCGCGTCGAGGTCACGCGCGTCGAACGACGTGAGCACGGTGACCGCGACGATCTCCGTCGTGCCGCCCTCCTTGGCAGCGCGGTCGACGGCGCGGCGGAGCATCGCCGGGCCGCCGCTCGCATGCACCGTCAAGAGGCGCGCACCGAGCGCCGACGCCCGAGCGACCGACCGCTCGACCGTCTCCGGGATGTCGTGCAGCTTGAGGTCGAGGAACACGGGCCGGTCGCATTCTTTGCCGATGGCCAGTGCGCGCGGCCCCACCTCGACGAACAGCTCGAGGCCCACCTTGACCATGCCCACGCCGCCCTTCACGGCGAGGGCCATCGCCTTCGCCTGATCGACGGACGGAAAATCGAGCGCGAAGATGACGCGGGAGTCGGCTGCGCGCTCGCTATCCATCGCCTACAGGCAGGAGCAGAGCGGGTCGCCCGGCGTGCAGTTGCAGGCGGCGCCAGGCTTGGCCGCCGGCTTCGGCGTAGCGGCACCACCGCCGCCGCCGCCACCACCACCACCGGTGTAGGCGGGCGCCTTCTTGATCTCTTGCTGCTTCGTCTTCGCGTCGTCGGCCGCCTGCTGCGCTTTGGCCAGCTCGGCTTGGAGCGCGGCGATCTTCTCCGGGTCTTTGGTGTTGGCCAGCTCGGCGCGGACCTTCTGCGTCTGCGCCTCGGCCTCGTCGAGCTTGTCCTGCTGCTCGCGCATGCGCGCCGCGAGGGCGGCCTTCTCGTCGCTCAGGTTCTTGAGGTACACGCCGCCGCCGACCGACGCGCCGACGAAGAGGAGCGCGAGACCGATCAGGATCATGCGAAGGTTCTTCTTGCCCTTGTCTTGCGACAGGACGTGCAGGTGCCGCTCGTGCTCCTGGCGGGCCGTCATCTCGGCGAGGCGGGCCTTGGCCTCGGTCTCGGCCTTCGCGCGCTCGACGGCGGCGCCTTGCATCGCCGCAAGCTCCGCGGCGCGGCGCTTCTCTTCGTAGGCGCGGCGCTCGCGATCATCTTCCTCGGCCTTGAGGCGCGCCGCTTCTTCTTCCTGCTTGCGGCGGATGTCGTCGATGCGGCCCTGCTCTTCGGCGCGGGCGCGCTTCTCTGCTTCGATCCGCTCTTCTTCTTCGCGGCTCTGCGCGTCGCGGAGGATGTCCTGGATCGAGGCCATCACCGAGGTTTCTTGCCGTTCCGCCATGCGAGAAAGGTTACAGGCTTGTGCGGGCCTTCGCAAACGGCGATACGGCTCCCGGCCGGGGCGCCAAGTGCGGTACGATATGGGTCGATGGCGACGAACGTGAACGCCCACATCACCGGGACGGTGTGGAAGATCGAAGTGGCGGTGGGCGATGCGGTGGGCGAGGGGCAGACGTGCGTCATCCTCGAGTCGATGAAGATGGAGATGCCGGTCGAGGCGCCCGCGGCCGGGCGTGTCGAAAAGGTGCTCGTCAAGGAGGGGCAGGCCGTGAACGAGGGCGATGTCCTGGTCACGCTCGCGTAAGTCCGCGATAGCCGCCGGCGTGCTCGGGCTGGCCGCGGGCGCCGGGGCGACCGCCTTGTGCGGCGCGTGCAGCTCTGCCGAGAAGCTCGCGGCGGAGGGGGGCTCCTGTTTCCTGGTCACCGACTGCCAGGACGGCCTGGTGTGCGTGCCAAAGGTCGCGAGCCAGCCCAACGGCGCCCGCGTGTGTTCGAACAACGTCTCCTCCATCGTTCCGGGCGACACCGGCACCGCCGAGCCCGACGCCGGGGGCATCCCCACGACACTCCCCACCTTCGACGCGCAGCCCGTGCCCGACGCCCTCGTCGGCTCCGACGCCGGTGCACCCGAAGACGCGACCACGCCCCCGCCGCAAGAAGCCGCGCCCCCGCCGCCGCCGATGGAGGCCTCGTCGCCGCCGCCGATGGAAGCCTCGACGCCTCCGGTCGAGGCCTCTGCCCCGCCGCCGGCCGACGCCTCATCGCACGACTGACCCGCTACCTACGGCTCTCTTGGCGCCTTGGCGCCTTGGCGGCTCTCATTCACTCACTCGCGCCACAAGAACTTCCAGGGGTTGTGCTTGAGGTCGCGCACCATCTCCTGCATGTCGTCGTAGATCTCTTCGTCCATCACGAGTGCGCCCACGGTGCCCTTGCCGCTCTTGATGTGCGTCACGATGGCCTGGCCGTCGGCCGCCATCTGGTTGGCGCGCTCGGCGAGCTGCGCCAGGTCGACGAGAGCCTTGCGGATGCGGTCTTGCTGCGCCGGGTCGCCCACGGTGGCCGAGATGCGGTTCAGGTTGGCCAGCGCCTCGCGCGCGTCTTTCAGCATCGGCTCGGCGTCGGCGTGAATCTTCTCGGTCAGGTCGGCGATGTTGTCGACGGTGCGCTGCACCTTCGGGTTGTCGACGTAGTTCACCCGCGCGTCGTGGGTCAGCTGCTTGGCCTCGACCGTGAGGTCTTCCACGTTGGCGAGGGTGCGCTCGATGCGCTCGCGGTTGCCGCTGACGATGAAGTTGAGGCCCTTGAGCAGGCCCGCCGTGTTGCTGACGATCTCGCCGATCGTCTCGCGGTTGTTGTTGATGCCGTTGACGGTCGTGTCGAGTAGCTCGTACGCCTTGGCGAGAAAGAGGTCGAGGCGCGGCGGGTCGATGCCTTTGACCTCGACGCCCTCGCCGAGCAAAGGCTTGTCGGGGCTGCCCGGCTCGATGGCGAGAAATTGCTCGCCGAGGACACCCTGCGCAGTGACGAAGAAGTCCGCGTTGGCGTGGATCGAATCCTTGACCCGCTCCTCGACCGCCACCGTGGCCCTGACGAGCACGCGCCGGCCCGTCTTCGGATCGATCTTGCCCCCGAGAAACTCGAGCCTCTTGACGCTGCCGACCTTGACCCCGCCGATGCGCACCGCGGCGCCGGAGAGCAGGCCGCCCGGGTTGTCGAAGTCGACGTAGAGCGGATACGTCTTTTCGAACGACAGCCCGCCCATCACTAGGACGAACGCGGCGAGGATGCCCACGGCCACCAGGATGAGGGCCCCGACCTTGACCTCGACCGATCGCTCCTGCGGCATCGCCCGCCGAGCACCCTAGCTTAACTCCATGGGCCCGGTGGCCTGCCCTCGGATGAACTGCTGAACGACGGCGTCCGGGCTCGCACGCACCGCGTCGGGGGTGCCGGCGACGCGGACCTGGCCGCGGTAGAGCATCACGATGCGATCGGCAATGGAAAAGATGCTCACGAGATCGTGGCTCACGACGATCGACGTGACGCCCAGCCTGTCGGAAAGCTCGCGGATGAGCGCGTCGACGCGGCGGGCGCTGACCGGGTCGAGCGACGTGGTGGGCTCGTCGAAGAGGACGTAGCGCGGGTCGAGTGTGAGGGCGCGCGCGATGGCGACGCGCTTGCGCATACCGTCGCCGAGCTCCGCGGGGTACCGGTCCGCGAACTCGCCCATGTGCACTTGCGTCAAGCGCCGGCGCGCTTCGTCCTCGGACGCGCCGACCGAGAGGCCCTTGTGCTTTCGGAGCGGCAACGCGACGTTCTCGACGCAGGTCATCGAGTCGAAGAGGGTGGAGTGCTGGAAGACCATGGCGCATTTTTTCCGCACGTCGGCCATCGCGTGCTCGGTCTTTCGCGAGACTTCTTCGCCATCGATCCAGATTTCGCCCGCGTCGGGGGAGAGCAGGCCGACGAGCTGTTTGATGAGGACACTCTTGCCGACGCCCGAGGCGCCGATGATGAAGAGCACTTCGCCGTCGTTGACCTGGACGTCGACGCCCGTCAGCACGGGCTTGCCAGCGAACGACTTGTGGATGTTCTTGAAGTGAATCATCCGTGCACGAGGTTCGCGTAGAGTTGCACGGGGGTGGGCCGATCGCCCGCCAGTGGCGGGGTCGAGGTCGGGGTCGGGGTCGGGGTCGGGGTCGGGGGTGCGGCTGATGGGCGGTCGCGGGGCGGGGGGGGGCGGAGGGGGGGGGGGGGGGGGCCCCCCCGCGGGGGGGGGGGGGGGC
>Ga0302325_10016047_pt1 | contig 15893 bp, 16 predicted proteins | sample Palsa_T0_2_FD_201948 | JGI IMG/M metagenome (GOLD analysis project Ga0302325, IMG submission 201948) | Peat permafrost microbial communities from Stordalen Mire near Abisko, Sweden - Palsa_T0_2 | ecosystem: Environmental > Terrestrial > Soil > Palsa > Peat permafrost | place: Sweden: Abisko... | reverse complement strand
GACGGATTACTGCGCGACGCGGGGGTGAAGGTTGCTACGGTCCACGACTATCGGGACGTGCTGTTTGGCGGGCACGCGCCGGAACCGGACGATCACCTGTTGGAGGATCTGCGGCAAAAGATGCGGGCGACGGGTGCGCATATTGGGATTGCGACCGACGGCGACGCGGATCGCTTCGGGATTGTCGATGGGGACGGGACCTTCCTGCAGCCGAACTACGTGGTTGCTTTGCTGTTCGATTATCTGGTGGAGAGCCGAGGATGGAAGAACGGGGTGGCGAAGTCGGTGGCGACCACGAACTTGATCAATGCGATCGCCAAGGCGCGCGGCGTTGAGCTCTACGAGACGCCGGTGGGGTTCAAGTACATTGGCGAACTGATCATGCAGGACAAGATTGCGATTGGCGGGGAAGAAAGCGCGGGGCTTTCGATCCGGCATCACGTGCCGGAGAAAGACGGACTGCTGGCGGGGTTGCTGTGCTGCGAAATGGTGGCGCGGCGAGGGAAGCCGCTGAGCGAGCAATTGAAGGCCTTGAGTAACCAGGTTGGTTCCTATTATCCACGACGGGAGAACTTCCGCTTGACGCCGGAGGTGAAGGAGAAGTTCACTGAGAAGTTAAGGTTCGATCCGCAAGAGTTCTGCGGGCGCGGGGTTAGCGAAGCGGTTCGCAAGGATGGGTTGAAGCTGGTTTTCGAGGACGGATCGTGGGTGTGCTACCGGCTTTCGGGAACCGAGCCCGTGGTGCGAGTGTACTCAGAAGCGCGGAGCGAGCGGGATCTGGAGAAGTTGAGCGAGGCGGCCAAGCAATGGATTTTCGAGTGAAGGATATTTCAAGAATCCGGCGATTTCCCAGTCCGCAGGATGGGTTGCGCGCGATGGCCGAGAGGGCGCCACAGGCTGAGGCGCTGGCTGCGTCGTGGATGGAGAGTGCTCGTCCGTTGGGGATGCGAGTGTATGGCTTGCGGCGACGCATTGCGACGATCGCGGTCACGATGCTTGCGAGCCTGCTGTTTGTGCATGTGATGCTTGGCGCGAATGGCATGATTGTCTACAAACAGAAGCGGATGGAGTATGAATCACTGCAGCGGCGGATCGTGCAGGAAAAGAAGGAAAACGAACTCTACGCGCAGAAGATTCAGGGATTGAAGACGGACGAAAAAGCGATCGAGAAAGAGGCGCGCGAGCAGTTGCGCTATTTGCGTCCCGGGGAGTACGTGTACGTCCCAGCGGCTGCGGCGAATCCGGCGCCACCGGCCAATCACTCAGCCAAGAAATGAGCGCGGAGTGCGGCTCGCTTCGTAAGCCGTTCGCGTGGGATTGGTCTGCGCGCGTCGTGACAATCGTAGCGTTTCTCTGTGGTATAGTTCGGGGCGTTGATCGCCGATCGGTGGTGTGAGTTGCTACCGCGCGTGGGATTTAAAACTCCTGCCGTAACCTGCGGGTTGGGGCCGCGATCGGGATTTCAAAAAAGGAGAAAAACCGGCCATGAGAAAAGTGCTAGTGCTTTGTCTTGCGATATGTTTCGTGTTCGCCCTGACCGCTTTGGCGTTTGACGATATGGGAAAGAGCACGACCGTCAACGGGTACGTAAGTGACAGCAAATGCGGTGTGAAGGGCGCCAACGCCAGTCATGCGGCGTGCGCGAAGAAATGCGAGGCGGGAGGCGAGAAGCTGGTGATTGTGACCGACGGGGATCAGAAGGTCCTGACGGTGGACAATCAGGATGCGCTCACAGGACATGAGGGACACCACGTCGCCGTGACCGGAACGCAGAGTGGCGATTCCTTTCACGTGAACGGTGTAAAGATGCTCTGAGGGAGATTTGGTTGTGATTGGGGCGGCTGCGGCCGCCCTTTTATTATTTCGCTGACATTGGTTTTGTGGTTGAGGCCAGCGGCGAGGACGCCGGTGCTACTGGAACAACGGCCTACCGATTTCCCAATGATGTCCGAAGGGATCGACGATTCGTCCTAAGCGCCAGCCATACTGGTTGGCGACTGGCCACACCACCGTGGCTCCTGCGGCGACTGCCCGTTCGAAGGCGGCATCCGGATCTGCCACGGTCATGACCATCCGCACAGAGCCGCCGCCGAGAGACTCAGGGCTGAAGTTCTTGTGCTCCGGAGACTCGTCAGCGACCCAGAATTCGGCAGAGCCTACGGAGAGCTGAGCAACCACCGCTCCATCCTCACTGTCAATGCGGTACAACTCGCCTGCTCCGAAAGCCGCCTTATAGAATTCGATTGCCTTTGCCCCGCGCCGCACTGAGAGCATTGGGGCTATCGAGGTCTTCGGATCCAAGGCGAGTTTGTCAGGAGAGCCCATAGAAACCTCGTGGCGCATCATACGTGGCCGGTTGCCGGCGAGACGCCGGCGCTACCTAACGGACTACGCCTTCCAGCGGGGAACTCGCCGTGGCATACAACTTCTTCGGCATGCGGCCTGAGAGGTAGGCTTGGCGTCCGGCTAGTACGGCGTGGTGCATGGCTTCGGCCATCAAGACCGGATCTTGCGCACTGGCGATGCCGGTGTTCATGAGGACGGCGTCAGCGCCGAGTTCCATGGCGACGGCGGCGTCGGAGGCGGTGCCTACGCCGGCGTCCACAATCAGCGGAACACCAGTGATCATTTCGCGCAGGATGCGGATGTGGGTCTGGTTCTGAATGCCCATGCCGCTGCCGATAGGGGCGCCGAGCGGCATCACGGCGGCAGCGCCGGCCTCGACCAGGCGCTTGGCGAAGACAATGTCGTCGGAGGTGTAGGGCAGAACGGTGAAGCCTTCGCTGACCAGAACGCGCGTGGCCTCGAGCGTGGCCTGCACGTCGGGGTAAAGGGTGGACTGGTCGCCGATCACCTCGAGTTTCACCCAATCCGACAGGCCGACCTCGCGGCCCAGGCGGGCGGCGCGGATGGCTTCGTCGGCGGTGTAGCAGCCGGCGGTGTTGGGCAGGAGGAAATATTTCCTGGGATCGATGTAGTCGAGCAAAGATTCCTTGCTGCGGTCGAGGTTGACGCGGCGGACGGCAACCGTGACCATCTCGGCGCCACTGGCTTCGAGCGCGCGGGCAGTTTCCTGGAAGGACTTGTATTTTCCCGTGCCGACGATCAGACGGGAACGGAAGGAGCGTCCGGCGATAAGGAGTGGGTCGGTCATGGAATTCATTGTAATGAAATCGGAAGGCAACGGACATAGTTGCTTTGTGGTGACGGTTTCGGCGGAGCGGTTTACTTTACGGCACTCCTACTTTCCGATTACTGTGTAGTTGCTCAATCCATCCTAAGCTCGATGATCGTCATCGCGATGCAGGGACGAGGCTAACATGTCTCAAAAGGAACGCGGATGAATGTCCTGGAGTTTAGCCTGATAGTGTGGGCCGGGTCGCTCATTGCTGGTTTTCTGGGCGCTCTGACGGGACTGGGCGGCGGCGTGGTGCTGGTTCCGATGCTGACGCTGCTGCTTGGAGTGGACATCCGGTATGCGATCGGGGCATCGCTAGTGTCGGTGATCGCTACTTCCTCGGGAGCGGCGGCAGCTTACGTGAAAGAGGGCTTTTCCAATATTCGAATTGGGATGTTCTTGGAAGTAGCCACCACGATTGGGGCGTTGGTGGGCGCAACTCTGGCCACACACGTTTCCGGCGGCGCCATTGCGACGATTTTTGGGCTGGTGCTGATTGGCTCGGCGTATCTCTCTCGAAAACCGCGTTCGAAAGAAGAACGAGAAGCCCCGCAGGACCCGCTCGCCACCAAACTGCGGTTGAATGGGAGTTTTCCCGATGCGGAAGGACTTCGCGAATATAACGTGCAGCACGTGCCTGCCGGTTGGAGCCTGATGTTTGTTGCTGGAGCCTTGTCGGGATTGCTCGGCATCGGCTCGGGTGCGATGAAGGTGCTCGCCATGGATCGGGCGATGAAGATCCCTTTCAAAGTTTCGACCACGACCAGCAATTTTATGATCGGTGTAACCGCGGCCGCCAGCGCCGGAATTTATTTCTCCCGCGGATACATTGACCCTGCGCTTTCCATGCCTGTGATGCTAGGTGTTCTTGGCGGATCGTTGCTGGGAACTCGCGTTCTGGTGAAAGCAGAAACCAAGTGGCTGCGACGAGTGTTCAGCCTTGTGATCGTGGCTCTGGGAATCGAGATGCTATATAAGGGGCTTTCGGGGAAGATATGAGATGAGCACGGACCGGAGTTGGAACGATAGGAAGATGGATATTTTTATCGGCGATCTGCTGCGCGCGGGGGTGCTGTCTTCCGCGCTCGTCGTCTTGGTTGGCGCGATCATTTATCTCGTGGGAAACGGCCGTTCCCCTGCCGACTATCGGCTGTTCCATAGCGAGCCTTCAGACTTTCGCACAGTGAGGGGAGTCTTGCGGGATGCGATCGCGCTGCGCGGCAGGGGAATCATCCAACTTGGATTGCTGTTGCTCATCGCCACTCCCGTGGCGCGCGTCGCATTCTCCATCTTTGGATTCGCCAGGGAGCACGACCATCTTTATGCCATTGTGGCGGCGATTGTGCTGTTGATTCTGGTTTACGCTCTTGTCTTCTCCTAAGGTGCGGTGGTTTCCGCCTGGGCGTAGAGGTCGTCGATCTGGGTGCGATAGCGGTCTTCGATTACGCGGCGTCGTAGTTTCATGGTGGGTGTGAGAGCGCCGTTTTCGGGAGAGAATTCGTCGGGGACGATTAAGACGCGCTTCAATTTTTCGAACCGTGCGAGATTCTGGTTCACCTCTTCCACAATTCCCTGGTAAAGCGCTTGGACCTTTGGATCGGCGACGAGGGCGGCCCGCGAGGAAAAGGGAATGTCCTGGGTAGCGGCCCACGCTTCAAGAAGCATGAAATTGGGCGAGATGATGACAAAGCAGAATTTGCGCTTGTCGCCGAGGATGACGGCGGCGGCGACAAGAGGGTTCAGCTTGATGGAGTTCTCGATGGGTTGCGGAGCGACGAACTTGCCGCCCGAGGTTTTGATGAGTTCTTTCTTGCGGTCGGTAACCGAGAGATATCCATCGGCGTCGATGTGACCGATGTCTCCAGTCTTGAACCAGCCGTCCTGGAAGGCGTTCTGGGTTTCTTCGGGGCGATTCCAGTATGCCTTGAAGACGGAGGGGCCGCGGACCAGAATTTCGCCGTCTTCAGCGATGCGAACTTCTAGATTGGGCAGGATCTTGCCGACGGTGCCGATGCGATGGTTGGCAGGCGTGTTGACGGCGATCACCGGAGAAGTTTCGGTCAAGCCGTAGCCTTCGTGAATGCGGATGCCAACGGTGGCATACCATTCGGCGAGTTCACGGCCCAGAGGCGCGCCGCCGGAAATGAAAGTCTTGACGTTGCCTCCCATACCGGCACGGATTTTGGAAAAGACCAGTTGGTTGGCCAGCTTCCACCTGGGCGAGGCGGGAGTTTCTCCTGCGAGAATTGCCGGCTTGTTGGCACGGCCGACGGAAAGCGCCCAGCGGTAGATAGGGCGCTCGGGGAAGCCGCGGGCCGACATTTCGGTCTTGGCGTAGATTTTTTCGTAGACCCTGGGTACAGCCACGCATTCGGTCGGGCGCACTTCCAGCAAGGTTTCAGAAAGCTGCTCCATGAAGGGGCAGTAGGCCAGAGTGACGCCGTGGTAGAACATGGCAAAATCCACGTGGCGCGCCGTGACATGCGAGAGGGGAAGGAACGAAATGCTGGTCATCCCGGGGTGCATGTCGAAGCCGAGCAGCGAGCAGTTGATGTTGGAGGCCATGTTGCCGTGGGTCAGCATGACGCCCTTGGAGGTTCCGGTGGTACCGGATGTGTAGATGATGGTGGCGAGGTCGCCGGGCTGGATGGAGCGGGCGAACGATTCGGTCTGGGCGTCGAGGGTGCTGGGGCCCTGGGTCATGAACTGGGACATGAGCACGCAGCTTGCGGCCAGATCGCCGGGGATTTCGACTTGATCCATGACCACGATTCGCTGAACTTGCGTCTGGGAGAGAATGGTTTGGATTTTGCGGAGTTGCTGTTCGGTGGAAACGAAAACGACGCTGGCGCCGGAGTCGCGCAGGGTGTAGGCGGTTTGTTCGGGGGTTAACGTGGCGTAGATGGGAACGGTGACGGCACCGACCAGCAGGATGGCGAAGTCGGCGGTAGACCACTCGGGCCGGTTCTCGCTGAGAATGGCGACGCGGTCGCCTTTGCGGATGCCCCATGCCCGCAGCGCGTGGACGGTCCCGGCGACGTTGCGTCGAAGATCTGAACAAGGGATAGGCAGCCACCTTCCGGAGGCGCGGGAGAGCATCATGCGGTCGAGATTCCGCTCAGTGGCGGCGAAGAAGACGTCGTTCAGCGTGGCAAGGCTCATTGGGGCGTGGAACGGATCTTAAGAGCAATGTACTGGGTTACGGTTCTCTTCGGCAATGCGAAAGGTGCGAGGGCAGGGTACTGATTGACGTCCTGTCATGGCGCGGGTTTCAGGCAGCAGGCAGGTCAAAGGAAAACACAGAGCCGCGGCCGAGTTGGCTGGTGACGCCGACAACTCCGTTGTGGGCTTCTACGATGGCCTTGGCGATGGCCAATCCCATGCCCGTACCTTGCACGCTGTAGCGTTGGTCGCGACCGCGGTAGAACTTGTCGAAGACCAGCGATTGCTCGAAGTCATCGATTCCCGGCCCGTGATCGGTGACGCTGGTGACGATGCGGTCTCCCTTGCGTTCGGCGGTAATGGTGATGGGCGAAGTGGACGGGGAGTATTTGGCGGCGTTTTCCAGCAACTGCTTGAGCACTTCCGCGATGCGATCGAAATCCACGTGCACTTTGGGCAGCGATGGAGCCACGCGCACGTCGAGTGGATGCTGGCCAAGGACCGTTCTCGACTCTTCCACAACGGACTCGATCACAGTGGCGATATCCACGGGAGCCATGTGGAGTTCGACCTTGTGGGCATCGAGCTGGGCCATTTCCGTGGCTTCGCCAACCAGGCGGTCGAGGCGATCGGTTTCTTCGTTGATGACGGTGAGCAACTCGCGGCGCTGCGCGTCGTCGAGGTGGTAATCGGAGAGCAGACTGGTGACTGCGGCCTTGATGCCGGTGAGGGGGGTGCGCAGTTCGTGAGTCACGGAATCGAGCAGAACGGAGCGCAGGTTTTCGCTTTGATGAGCGGCTTCGGTCTGAGAAAGTTTTTCCATGGCTCCGGCGCGCTCGATGGCGATGCCGATCATGCTGCCCAGAGCCTCCAGAGTGGCGCGTGAGAGCGCTGGTCCGGCGATGCCCACGGCTCCGGTGGTGCGCGTGCCCAGATGCAATGGAGTGAGAGAAATTCCGCGCTGCGAATCGATCACCGGCTCGCCGCGCGAACTAACCATTTGAAGATCCTGCAGGGCAAGCCAGGTGGCTTCGGGGTCGGTGCGGTAGACCTGCCGGGAACTGAGCAGGTAGATGGCGGCGGCTTTGGCGCCGAATCCATCACACACGTAGGCGGGAATCGCATTCAGTAATTCGGCTACGTTGTCGGTGGCGAGCAAGCGCTGGCTGAAGCTGTAGAGACGTTCCACGTCGCGGCGGCGCTGAATGGCGTCGGCGGTTTGGCGGCGGGCGCGATCGGCGAGTTGGCTCGCGATGCCGGCAGTCACCAGAAAGGCGAACAGCGCCACCCAGTTCTGCGGGTCGGCGACGGTGAAGGTTCCAATGGGAGGAAGAAAATAATAGTTGAAAGCGAGCGTGGCCAGGACCGCGAGAAAAACGGAAAAGCGAAATCCCCAGTAAGCTGCGACCCACAGCACCATTAGCAGGAACGTCAAGGCCACGGTGGTGGGGTTTACCTGGACGACGTGCCGATAGACTTGTGCCACCAGCTCGGCGGCCACGACGCAGGCGGCGTAGCGCAATAGGTGTTGTGGCCACCGGGCTTTCACGGGCATGATTGTAACGGAAGCGAGCAAAAAAGGCTTTTCACCACAGAGACACAGAGACACAGAGAAAATCCTTAATCGGTCTTGCTTTTCTTTCTGTCTTCTCCGTGTCTCCGTGACTCCGTGGTGAACAGATTCGACAATTTCCGCGCGGGCGTGGAGAATAGCGGCGATGCTCAAGACTCCTGAAGAATGGCTTAAGGAAGTGGATACCGCCAAGCGGCCGGCGGTGTTCAAACTGTTTCTGGGCTATGCTCCCGGCGTGGGAAAAACGTACGCCATGCTGAGTGAAGGCGTACGGCGGGCGAGCCGCGGCGAAGAAGTGGTGATCGGCGTGGTGGAAACCCACGGCCGTAAACCGATTATGGAACTTTCTTCGCGGCTGGAGACGGTTCCGCGCAAGAAGCTGGAATACAAGGCGACGATCTTTGAAGAGATGGATGTGGATGCGATTCTGGCGCGCAAGCCGCATGTCGTGCTGGTGGATGAGTTAGCCCACACCAACATTGAAGGCAGCAAGCACGCGAAGCGCTATGAAGATGTGTTTGAGTTGCTGGATGCCGGGATCGACGTTGTTTCCACGCTCAACGTGCAGCACATCGAGAGCCTGTCGCCGACGATTCAGGGTCTGACCGGCGTGCATGTGCGGGAGACGGTGCCGGACTGGGTGATCCGCCGGGCGGGCGAGATCGTGATGGCGGATCTTACTCCGCAAGCATTGCAGACGCGTATGAAGCGCGGAGATATTTATCCGCTGGAACGCGTGGAGCGAGCGCTCGCGAATTTCTTCCGGAACACAAATCTGGTGGCGTTGCGGGAACTGGCCCTGCGGCAGGTGACTCAGGCGGTCGACCGCACGCTTTCCGAACTCAAGAACGAAGACGGCCAACTCTTGCAGGTGCGGGAACGCATTGCAGTGTGCATCAGTTCGAATCCGGCGGCGCAATATTTGATTGCACGGGGCGCGCGCATGGCTCAGGCATTGGATGGCGACCTGTTTGTGCTTTACGTGGACACGGGCTCCGATGAGAGCGACGAGAACCAGCGAAGCCTGGCCGATAATGTGCGCTTCGCGGAGAGCGTGGGCGCGAAGGTGGTGAAGACCGAGGGGAAAGTGGTTGCGGAAGCGGTTGCGGAGTTCGTACGCGAGAATCACGTTACGCAAGTGGTTTTTGGGCGGTCGGCCACGAAGGGATGGAAGAGGTATTTCTATCTCTCGGCGATACACAAGTTTTTGCGCGATACCCCCGCGGTGGATGTGCACATCGTGACCCAGGAAATGCGGTAGGGCGATGGTCGAAAGCGGAAGATGACGAACGAGCACAAGCGAATCCTCGTAGTGGATGACGAACCGCAGATCACGCGGGTACTGCGCACGACGCTTTCAGCGCAGGGGTACGACATCCGCATAGCCAACGACGGGGAGATGGCGCTGGAGTTGATGAAAAATTGGACGCCGCACGTGGTGGTGACGGACCTGGCTATGCCGAATGTGGATGGTGTGGATCTGTGCCGGAAGCTACGGAAAACGTCGCAGGTGCCGATCATCGTGCTCTCGGTGCGCGGACAGGATCGCTCGAAGGTGGAAGCTCTCGACGCGGGCGCCGACGACTACGTCACCAAACCGTTCAGCATGAATGAACTGCTGGCGCGGATCCGGGCGCAGTTGCGGCGGACCCCGGCGGCCGAGGAACAGCCCAGCGCGATTACCGCCGGGGACTTTTCGATCGATCTGGATGGGCGTTCCGTCAAGGTTGTGGGGCATGAAGTTCATCTCACGCCGAAAGAGTTCGATCTGCTGGTTTATCTGGCACGGCGTCCGGGCAAGGTGGTCACGCATCGCACGCTGCTCGCGGCCATCTGGGGCCCGAATAGCACCGAACAGCCAGAGTACCTGCGCGTCTTCGTGGGGCAACTGCGCAAGAAGATTGAGACGGATCCCTCCTCGCCGAAGTACCTGCTTACCGAGCCCTGGGTTGGATACCGGTTCGAACCCGGGTCATAAGTGCTGCCTTTCGTTGATCTTCCTGTCTTTACGAACATTTTATGGAGCCTTTATTCAGTCCTTCCGCCCTTACGTGTCCAATAGTTCGTGTGGCCAAAAAGCCGGCCCCAACAACGCTGCAGGTTCATGGAGAGGAACAGTATGTGGATTCACGAGGTAGCCCCGGAACGGTTGGCAGAGCTCTTCCATCACTATCATCAGGCACTGACGCCGGAGATGTCGGGCAAAGGCAGCGAAGGCCACGGCTCATGGAAAGAAGTTTCCCCGCAGGAAAAGAAGCGACTGGTCGCGGCAGCGCGCCTGGCGTTGCTCGAACTGGAATCGATAACCAGCGGCCGCGCGCAGTCGCGACAGTATTTTGCCCAACCCGGCGAAGCTGAATGGGGCTGTTGAAGGCACTGTGCTCCGCGGTTGGCCGCCAGAATGATGATTCCCGAGACCATGGAGTCCGGTTCATTTCTGTCTTGATCCTTACGAATTCTTTAGGAATTTCTTAAGCCACCTTTACACCTCAAATGGTTCACTGGATTGTTTGCGCGGGATACTCGCGCACACGTGCAGGAGACAAGAGTATGTGGGCTGCATGGGTGGTTGCCGCCGTAGCTCTGGCAGGGTGCGGGTTCATGCTCAGGTTTCTGATTGCCATGCTGCGTGAGGGTGCGCCGTCGGTTTGCTACTGGATTGTTCCAGTCCGCCGGAGACCAGAGAGAGAAATTCTTGCAGCCCTGAGCAGCGATGACGTCGAAGACGATTGGAGCGTGATCTCCGGGCAGTTCGCTGTGGCGCAGCGTGAGCTTCCAGCAACGAAACCGGCCGGAATCCCGGTGCGACGGTTGCGCCCAACGGGCTTCCCTGGTAGGCGGATCTTTCTCAAACTAAGGATCGGGCCACCATGGCAATCCTGGTAAAGTTCAAGTGGATCCTGGTATCGGAGCCAATACAATGCAAGACGTGATCTTCCTTGCTGTGACGATTCTGTTTTTTGCGGTGTCGCTCGCTTACGTGATGTTTTGCGAGCGAGTACGTTGAGGGCGATATGAGCTCTGGGCCGATCATCATGCTGATCATTTGCGCGGGGCTGCTGGTGTATCTGGTGTACGCCATGCTGCGGCCGGAGAAATTCTGATGACAGCGAATGGATGGCTGCAAATTTTTTTCCTGCTGTTGGTGGTATTCCTGATCACCAAGCCGCTGGGCGGATTCATGGCGCGGGTGTTCGGCCGCGAGCGGACCTGGCTCGATCCGGTGATGCGGCCGGTGGAACGGATTCTCTACCGGCTTACGGGCGTGAACGAAAGCCACGAGATGGACTGGAAGGAATACGCGCTCGCGCTGCTTTTTTTCAGTGGCGTTTCCATGATCCTGCTTTATGTGCTGGAGCGGGTGCAGTTGTGGCTGCCTTGGAATCCGCAAAAGCTGGCAGGGGTTGCTCCGGCGCTGGCGTTTAACACCGCGGCTTCGTTCACCACGAACACGAACTGGCAGAACTACGTGCCCGAGACCACCATGAGCTACCTGACACAGATGGTGGCTCTGGCGTATCACAATTGGGTTTCGGCGGCAGCGGGAATGGCGCTGGCGATAGCGTTCATTCGCGGGATTGCGCGGCGCGAGCAAAAGACCATCGGTAACTTCTGGGTAGATCTGGTTCGCGGCACGTTGTGGGTTCTGGCTCCGCTGTGTCTGGTGGGCGCGCTGGTGCTGGTGTCGCAGGGCGTGGTGCAGAACCTGAAGCCCTATGAAACGGTACAAGTGCTCGACCCGTACCAGACGCCGCAGCTGGGAACTGACGGAAAACCTGTGACCGGGCCTGACGGTAAACCTGTGATGCAGACGGTGAGTCAGCAGGTGATCGCGCAAGGGCCTACGGCTTCGCAGGAGATTATCAAGGAATTGGGTACGAACGGAGGCGGCTTCTTCAATGCGAACAGCGCGCATCCGTTTGAGAATCCCACGCCGTTCACGAACTTTCTGGAGATGTTCTGCATCCTCGCGATTCCTTCCGCCTTCACTTACACGTTAGGAAAGATGACCGGCTCTCCGCGGCATGGATGGGCCGTGTGGGCAGCGATGGCGTTGCTGTTCCTGGCGGGAGTGACCACGGCGTATTGGGCGGAAGCGCGGGGCAACCCCTTGGTAACGTCTGCGGCGCAGCATGGCTCGCAGCATCCGGCTGCGGTTCAAGCCACGGGCAACCTTGAAGGGAAAGAGGTGCGGTTCGGCGTGGCGAACTCCGCTCTGTTTGCAACCGTGACTACTGACACGAGTTGCGGCGCGGTCAACTCCATGCACGATTCGTTCACGCCGCTGGGCGGAATGGTTCCATTGATCAACTTGATGTTGAGCGAGGTGATCTTCGGCGGAGTGGGCGCGGGGATGTATGGAATGCTGGTCTTCGTCATTCTGTCCGTTTTTATTGCGGGATTGATGGTGGGGCGCACGCCGGAGTATCTGGGGAAAAAGATCGAAGCTTACGACGTAAAAATGGCGATGCTGGTGATACTGATCTTTCCACTGGTGATTTTGGTGTTTACGGCCATTTCGGTTTTGTACAGCTTCGGCACCTCAGCCATAACGAACCCGGGGCCGCACGGATTCAGCCAAGTGCTGTATGCCTTCACCTCCTCGGTGGCCAACAACGGTTCGGCTTTCGGCGGGATCAGCGGAAACACGCTCTGGTATAACACCTCGCTGGGTATGGCCATGCTGGTGGGCAGATTCATGATGATTCTGCCCATGCTGGCGATTGCCGGCAATCTGGCAGGCAAGAAACAGACTCCGTCAACACTTGGCACTTTTCCGGTGACGGGACCGTTGTTTACGGTGTTGCTGATCGGTGTGGTTGTGATTGTGGGAGCGCTAACGTTTTTCCCGGCGCTTAGTCTAGGGCCAATTCTCGAACACCTGCTGATGACGGCGGGCAAGACCTTTTAAGCAGAACTTTCTTAGGCAAATATGACAGGCAAGAAATCAAAACGCAGCTTGTGGGATATGAAGATTGTGCGCCGCGCGGCGTGGGATTCGCTGGTAAAGCTGCATCCCGTGACCATGATGCGCAATCCGGTGATGTTCGTGGTGGAAGTGGGCAGCGTGGTAACTACTGTGCTGCTCATTCTGGAGCGGATGCACGGGCAGCCGGGATTCGGATTCAATCTGCAGATCACGCTGTGGCTGTGGTTTACGGTGTTGTTTGCCAACTTTGCCGAGGCGATGGCGGAGGGCCGCGGTAAGGCGCAGGCTGATGCGTTGCGGCGTGCCAAAGCGGAGACGATGGCCAACCGACTGCTTTGCGACGGAAAAACAGAGACGGTGCCAGGATCCAAATTGCGCTCGGGAGATATGGTGCTGGTGGAGGCGGGCGAGTTTGTTCCTGGCGATGGCGAAATCGTGGAAGGCGTGGCGTCGGTGGACGAGTCGGCGATTACCGGTGAGTCGGCGCCGGTGATTCGGGAGGCGGGTGGCGACCGCTCGGCGGTGACTGGCGGAACGCGCGTGCTGTCGGATTGGGTCAAAGTAAAGATCACTTCCAATCCCGGAGAAACATTTCTGGATCGCATGATCGCGCTGGTGGAAGGCGCGGAGCGGCAGAAGACGCCGAATGAAATTGCGCTGAACATTTTGCTGGCTGGACTGACAATTGTGTTTCTGCTGGCAGTGGTCACGTTGCAGCCTTTTGCGATTTACGCGGGTGCGCCGCAAACCGTATTCGTGCTGGTGTCTTTGTTGGTGTGCCTGATTCCGACCACGATTGGCGGACTGCTTTCGGCGATTGGCATTGCGGGCATGGACCGGCTGGTACAGCACAATGTGCTGGCGATGTCGGGACGCGCTGTGGAAGCCGCTGGCGATGTGAATACGTTGCTGCTCGACAAGACTGGAACCATCACGCTGGGCAACCGCCAGGCTACGGAGTTCGTGACCGCTCCGGGGGTGACCGAGGCGATGCTGGCGGATTCAGCGCAGCTCTCTTCGTTGGCAGACGAAACTCCCGAGGGACGCTCGATTGTAGTGCTGGCGAAAGAAAAATACGGATTGCGCGGGCGCGAGATGAGTTCGCACGATGCCGAGTTTATCCCGTTCAGCGCGACGACTCGCATGTCGGGCGTGAACCTGGATGGGCGCGCCATCCGCAAAGGCGCGACGGATGCAGTTGCCAAGTATTTGGAGGATCAGGGTAGTTCGCTCCCAGCGGAAGTGCGGGCTGCGGTGGAAGCGATCGCGCGCTCTGGGGGAACGCCGCTGGTAGTGGCGGAAAACGGCCGGGCGCTGGGAGTGATTCAACTCAAAGACATTGTGAAGGGCGGCATGCGTCAGCGTTTTGATCAGTTGCGCGCGATGGGAATCAAGACGGTGATGATCACGGGGGATAATCCGTTGACGGCGGCAGCGATCGCGAGCGAGGCTGGCGTGGATGACTTTCTGGCGCAGGCTACTCCGAAGGACAAGCTGGACTTGATCCGCCGCGAACAGGGGCAAGGCAAACTTGTTGCTATGACAGGCGACGGCACCAACGATGCGCCGGCGCTGGCGCAGGCGGATGTGGGCGTCGCCATGAACACCGGCACCCAGGCGGCAAAAGAGGCCGGTAACATGGTGGATTTGGATTCGAATCCGACCAAGCTGATTGAGATCGTGGAAATCGGCAAGCAGTTGCTGATGACGCGGGGCGCGCTGACCACATTTTCGATCGCGAATGACGTGGCCAAGTACTTCGCTATTATTCCGGCAATGTTTGCCGGGACATTTCCGGTTCTGCAGGCGCTCAACGTGATGCGGCTGGCGACGCCCCAGTCGGCGATCTTGTCGGCGGTCATTTTTAATGCGCTGATCATCGTGGCGCTGATTCCGCTAGCGCTGCGCGGGGTGAAATATGTTCCGCAAGGAGCGGCCGTGCTGCTGCGCCGGAATCTGCTGCTATACGGGGTGGGCGGAGTGATCGTTCCGTTTATTGGCATCAAGCTGATTGACTTCCTCATTGTGCGGGTGGGGTTGGCGTAGAGGCGACTATGAAAAGGAATCTGATCACTGCGGTGCTCATGACGCTGGTGACGACCCTGTTGTTTGGCCTGCTGTTTCCGCTGCTGATCACGGGACTGGCGCAGGTTTTGTTTCCGAAGCAGGCCAATGGAGAGTTGGTGACGCGCAATGGCAAGGCGGTGGGATCGCGATTGATCGGGCAGTCGTTCTCCTCGCCCGGCTACTTCCACTCGCGTCCGTCCAGCGCCGGAACTGGCTATGATGCGAGCAATTCCGGCGGGTCGAATCTCGGGCCGACCAACCAATCGCTCATCGCGCGGGTTCAGGGAGATGCTGACCGGTTGCAGGCGGAGAATCCCGGAGCCGCAATTCCGATGGATTTGCTGACGACGTCAGGTTCGGGGCTTGATCCCCACATCTCGCCTGAGGCGGCGGAATTTCAGGTGCCGCGCATCGCCAAAGAGCGCAATCTGAGCGAGGATAAGGTTCGCGAAGCAATTCGCCAGCATTCGGAGTCGCGGCAGTTCGGATTTCTTGGCGAGCCGCGAGTGAACGTCCTGGAATTGAATCTTGCGTTGGATGAGATCTCGCCGAAGCCAGTGACTCGCTGATTCAGGATTTTCGTCCCACGCGATGCGGCAGGAGAGTGCGCCCAAGAAAGGACATTGACGCGAACCGCTTGCGTGCGGTCTGATAAGGTTCGCATGCGATGCGACTTGCAAGCGGACCGACGTGAGAGTAGGGAGACGACTATAGCGCCGGGAAGGCGGGGAACCAGCCCGCTCCCGGCGCATTTTGTTGTTGCGATCCTGCCATGAGCGAACAGAAGCGTCCGGCGTTTAACTGGATGGATGTTCTCTGGCTGCTGTTTTTGGCCGGACTGGCGGCGCTGCCGCCGGTGGCGGAGATCCATAAACAGCTGACGCTGCTGGCCATTGGGGTGGTGCAGTTCAGCGAGGGCTGGCTGCTGGCGCGGGCTCCGCGGCGGGGTAAGGAATATGTCGTTCTGCTCAAGATCGCGCTGG
>Ga0302325_10016046_pt1 | contig 15894 bp, 13 predicted proteins | sample Palsa_T0_2_FD_201948 | JGI IMG/M metagenome (GOLD analysis project Ga0302325, IMG submission 201948) | Peat permafrost microbial communities from Stordalen Mire near Abisko, Sweden - Palsa_T0_2 | ecosystem: Environmental > Terrestrial > Soil > Palsa > Peat permafrost | place: Sweden: Abisko... | reverse complement strand
CGCCCAGCAGATAGCCGGGCACGAGCAGGAGCATCGAGTACACGGTGCTCTCCACCAGTCGCGAGGCATCGTCGGTATAGACCTCGAGCACCGACTGGGCGGGCGGAAAGAAGGGCAGGGGCAGGATCCCCGTCTTGGCCGTGAGGACCTCCCAGGCGGTCAGGCCGAGGGCGGTCGCGCAAAGCCAGTGGCCATTCGGCGACACGCGTGCGCGGAGCTCACCGAGAGCGGGAAGGGCCGCGACCAGCGCGACCGCGATGGCGACCGTGATCTCGATGGCGGCAAGGAGCCGCGTCCTGGACCAGAACGTCTGATCGCGCCAGACCAGGGTCACCACGGCGGCCAGCACCCACAACGCCACGGCCACCCTGCCGCTCGCCCAGGGCTCGATCGTGGCGGTGCGCCGGGCCGCCACTCGCGGCGCGGCGTCGCCCGGCGCTCGCGGCACGCCTTCGGCGCCAGCGCTCTCGATGATTTCGCTCATGGCGCCCTCTCGTGTGCCGTCACGCTCGTGCGAAGACGTCTTGGACCACTTGGTTGGCGAAGGTCGTCGGGTCGGTCGTGGCCTTCATGACGCCAATGTCCCTGAGCTCGTAGGTGTACTTGGAGATGTCGCCCCGGAGATCCTGGCCGACGGGGTGCCGGCCGTGCGTCTGGGACTTGAGTACCCACACGATGTCCTCGACGCTCGCCTTTGCGTAAGGCGCGAATACTTTTGCCACGGCTTCGGGGTTATCGACACAAAGCGAAGCCGCGGTGACCAGGGACCGTGCGAGAGCGCGCGCGCTCTCCGGATCCGAGCGCAGGAGGTCGCCGGAGGCGCCGACCACGCAGCAGACTCGGTCCTGCCAGGGGGCGGACAGGTTCGTCATCACCTCGATGAGGTCCCCGCCGGACTGCTGCTGCAAGATATGGAGGATCGGGTCCATGTCGGCGATCGCCTGGACCTCGCCTTTCTTGATGGCTTCCCCGAGGAGCGGTTGGGGATACGCGCGCCAGGTCACGTCGCGCTCCGGATCGAGCCCGTGCGCCTTCAGCAGCACCGACCACGTGTTGCGGCCCGTCCCCGACACGTCCGCCAGACCGATCGTCTTCCCCTTTAGACTTGCAGGATCGTCCGTCACGCCCGCGCTCTTCGACCCTGCCATGCGCGCGCAGCCGCCGTGCGTCCCGGCGATGAGCTCCACGTCGAGCCCGTTCTTCTCGAAGATTCCGAATTCCTTGGCGTAGACCAGCGGCGACAGGCAGATCGCCGTCGCGTTCCACGAGACGCGCAGCTTGCGAAGACCGCCGGCGGTCCGCGCCGCGCGGGCATGCCGGTGGACCAGCGCTCTCGCTCCTCCGGCGAGCGCTGTCCCTGCCAGGGCCAGTCCGGCGCCGAGCAGCGTTCGACGGGTGACGAGTGGCTTGCGGGCCGGCGGCTCGGGTTCAGCGATGTCGTCGATCGGGGGTTCGCTGGACATGATCGTTTCCGCTTTGCGGTGGGCGCGCGCATCCCATCGACGGTGTTCGACCGACGAGCAAGTGCGCGCGGTGGGCGACGGAGCGACTCGTTCTCTACGGCTGTCCAACCCGACGGTCAAGGCGAAATGTCTCGTATTGGAGACACGCATCTATGATTTCAGATGGGTGAGCCTCGTGTCCGAACTCGCGCTCGGTCGTGCGTCTTGTTTGGTGGACGTTCATGAACTAGGGTCCACCGCGGCATCAAGCCCGTAGTGAGGGCCCGCCCACGAGCCGCGATTCGCGGTGACGCTGGTGCCGTGACAGGTGGGTATCGATGACGGAGGCGACGGGGGTCGGCGATCCGGCGCCGCTCGTGGCACGGCGGCCAGCGCGATTCGCGGGAAGGCCCCGGGCGCGCGCGCTGGCGTATGCCCTCGCTGCCGGTGTGCTGCTCGCCACAGCGACGTTGGCGGTGAGGTCGCTATGGTTCTCGAAGACGCGCGCGGAACTGCCGTCGGCTCAATGGATGGTCCCGCCGTTTGCCTTCGAGGACCCGACAGGCATCTCCGTCTCTCGTTCGTCGTTGCTTGGACGCCCCTGGATCGCAGACTTCATATTCACACGCTGCACGAGCGCTTGCCCGATGATGACCGCCCGGATGCGTATCTTGCAGCGGGCGATCGACAGCCCCGATCTCCGCTTTGTCTCGTTCTCGGTGGACCCCGCAAACGACACGAGCGAGGCGCTGCATCACTACTCCGGGCTCTGGGGCGCCAGGGACCCGCGCTGGATCTTGCTGCGCACGGAGACCGAACCGCTTCGAGAGCTGCTGGATGGGATGCGCGCCGTCGCGCTGCCCGCGGGTGAGGTGTCCGATCTCATCGTGCACACGACGTCGTTCTTCCTCGTCGACGCGACCGGACGTGTCCTCGGGACCTACGACAGCGCGGACGACCGCGAGCTGCAACGGCTCCTCGCGGACACACGACGACTGCTCGCGGAGAGCGCCGGGCATCGCGCGATCAGCCACGCGACGGAGGATGGCAAGGCCCAGATGACGGAGCTTGGCTGCTCCGGGTGCCACGATAACCCCGCGTTGGCTCCGTCCGTGGACGGCATCTGGGGCCACCAGGTCCATCTCGCGGACGGATCTACGGTCACCGTCGATGCCGCTTACATACGCGAATCGATCCTGGCTCCCGAAAGGAAGGTCGTCGCCGGCTACCTGGAGACGATGCCGTCGTATGCCGAGGATCTCTCCCCGGAACAGCTCGACGCCCTCGTCGACTACGTGCGATCCCGGTCAAGTACCGCGGACGGCGCATCGGCGCCCGAGGCGATCACCGCGCGCGACCCCGTCTGCGGGATGACCATACGCGTCACGCCGGATACGCCGCAGGTCAGTCGCGCGGGGCACAGCGATTACTTCTGCTCGGAAGCCTGTCGAACCAAGTTCGTGAACCGGTCGCGCGGGGCCCCGTAGAGGACGATCGCGTGCCACAGGCGCCGGAACCCGCGTCTCGTCGACGGGCGCGCCTACGTTGCCTCGAGCTCGAAGAACCGATTGGCGGGCCGCGCGAGCCCGAGGTTCTCGCGGAGCGTGGCCCCCTCGTACTCGCGGCGAAAGGTGCCCCGGCGCTGGAGCTCGGGAATGACCTTTTTCACGAAGTCGTCGAGCCCGTCCGGCAAGAAGGGAAACATGAGATTGAAGCCGTCCGAACCTCCCTCGAAGAGCCATCGTTCCATCTCGTCGGCGATGGTGGACGGCGTCCCGACGAACGCCAGGCCTGCATAGCCGCCGAGGCGCTGGGCGAGCTGCCGGACCGTCAGCTTCTCGCGCTCACCGAGCTCGATCGCCCGTTCGCGCCCGCTGTGGCTCGCGTTGGTCTGCGGGATAGGGGGCAGCGGGCGATCGGGATCGAACTTCGAGGCGTCGACCCCGATGGCGATGGAGAGCGACGCGATGGCGCTGTCGAAGTGGACCAGGCCATCGAGGCGCGCGCGCCTCGGCCTCGCTGTCTCCTACCACCACGAACGCGCCCGGCAGAATCTTCATCGAGTCGCGCGAACGGCCCAGCTTCCCCATGCGGCCCTTGACGTCGGCATAGAACCGCTGCGCCACCGCGAGCGTCGACGATGCTCCGAAGACGACCTCCGCGGTCTCCGCGGCGAGCTGCCTTCCTGCCTCGGACGCGCCGGCCTGGACGATGACCGGCCAGCCTCGTCGCGGACGAACGGATCCTTTCGGTGGAGACGGCGAGCGCCGACAGCAGCGTGAACGGCTCGAACGACGTCACGGTGTGACTCCGCTTGAGCGCCTCGACTGGCATGTTCAGGACGGCCAGATGGTCGGCCATGAAGAACATGTCGAAGCGTCCGCGCTCGAGCGTCTGCGCGAACCGACGCAGGTGCTGGAAGTTGAAGTTGGCGTCGGGGAAGGCGCCGGGGTACCGCCAGGCGCCGGTGTGAATGGACACCGGGCGCATGAAGGCACCGAGCCTGAGCATCTTCGACGAAGCGGCGACCAACGGACTCTCCCGGCTCGGCGCTACCACGCACGCGTGTACTGCACGGGGCCCGCGATCTTGACGCCGAGCTCCTGCGCGGCCCGGCGCGGCCAGTACGGATCACGCAGCAGCTCGCGCGCGAGCAGGACCGCGTCTGCTTGCCCCGTCCGGACGACGTGGTCGGCCTGGGCCGGCGCGACGAGCATCCCGACGGCGCCGGTAGGGACGCCGGTCCGCTGCCGGATGGCGGCCGCGAAAGGCGTCTGATAGCCGGGACCGATGGGGAGGGTCGCCGAGGCCACGTTCCCGCCGCTCGAGACGTCGACCAGGTGGACCCCTTCCTTCTTGAGGGACTCGACGAGCGCCGAGGACTGCTCGAGATCCCACCCGCCCTCGGTCCAGTCGGTGGCGCTGATCCGGAGAAGAAGCGCGGTGCCCGCGGGGACGGCGTCGCGCACGGCGGCCACGACGCGGTGCACGAGACGTATGCGGTTCTCGAAGGAGCCGCCGTACGCGTCCTGCCGCTGGTTGCTGAGGGGGGAGAGAAACTCGTGGAGCAAGTACCCGTGCGCCGCGTGGATCTCCAGGACACGAAAGCCCGCCGCGTGTGCGCGCCTTGCTCCCGCGGCGAAGGCGGCGACGACGGTATCGATATCGACCACCGTCATGGCCGCGGGAGTCGGGTATCCCTCCGCGAACGCAATGGCGCTCGGGGCCAGCGTGGGCCACCCGCCTTGGCCTGGGGCAATCTCTTTCCCTCCCTTCCAGGGGACGGCGGTGCTCGCCTTGCGTCCGGCGTGGGCGAGCTGAATGCCAGGGACGGCACCCTGCTCGGCGATGAAGCGGGCGATCGACGCCCACGCCTCGGCTTGTGAGTCCAGCCAGATGCCGGTATCCGCCGGCGAGATGCGGCCCCGCGCCTCCACGGCCGTCGCCTCGGTGAGCACGAGCGCCGCGCCGCCGACCGCGCGACTCCCGAGGTGGACCAGGTGCCACGCCGTCGGGTGACCTTCGTTCGCCGAGTACTGGCACATGGGCGAGACGAAGATCCGGTTCTTGAGCTGTACGGAGCCGAGGGTGAGCGGGTCGAAGAGGTGCATGAAGGATGGATGCCGTGTTCGGGGCGTCAGTTGTGGCCGGCGCGACGAACGAACATGGATCCAGCCGAAAAGGGCGACTCGTTCGTGTCTAGGCGGCGCCGATCGTGGCTCCAGCCACGGGCTCGCGCGCGATGCCGCGTGCGGATTCGCGCCGGCGGACCTCTTCACGCACTCTCGGAATGAGTTCGCGTCCGAAGTCGATTGCGTCATCGTAGGGATCGAACCCGCGGATCAGGAACGTCGACACGCCGATGTCGTGGTAGTCGAGCAGCGCCTGCGCGACCGTCTCGGCCGACCCGACCAGCGCCGTGCTGTTGCCCGGCGCCCCGAGCTGCTTCGCGATCGCGGTCCAGAGCGCTCTGTCGTGGCGCTCTCCCTTTTCCGCGGCGGCGAGGAGGCGCTGGCTGCCTACGGATCGAGCGCCGCTCGCCACCCAGGCCGTCACGTTTCCGCCGCTCCGCGACTTGATCCCGTCGAGGATTCGGCCTGCGCGCTCCCATGCCAGATCGTCGGTCGCCCCGAGGATCGGCCGGAAGGAGACGCTGATGCGCGGCGGGTCGGACCGGCCCGCCGCCTTCGCGGCCGCGCGGATGCTGTCGATCTGCTGCTTCGTCTCGGCGAGGGGCTCGCCCCAAAGCGCGTAGACGTCGGCGTGCTTCGCGCCCACGCGATAGGCCACTTCGGACGAGCCACCGAAGTAGAGCGGAATGCTCGGCCGCTGCACCGGCCGCACGGTCGGCGCGTAGCCCTCGACCCGATAGAACCGCCCCTCGAAGTCGAATGGGGCCTCGGCCGTCCACGCGCGGCGCACGATTTCGAGGTACTCGTCGGTACGTGCGTAGCGCTCGTCTTTGCCGAGGAAGTCTCCGTCGCGGCGCTGCTCGGCGTCGAAGCCGCCCGTGATGATGTGCACCGCCGCGCGCCCGTTCGAGAAGTGGTCGAGCGTCGCCAGCTCGCGCGCGGCCACGGTCGGGGCGCGAAAGCCAGGCCGGTGGGAGACCAGCATCGAGAGCCGCTCGGTGTGCGCGGACGCATAGGCCGCGACCTGCGAACCCTCCGGGGCGATGGAAGCCGTTCCGATGAGCACCCGGTCGAAGCCGGCGTCCTCGTGCACCTGCGCGAAGCGGCGCACGTAGCCCCGATCGAGGGCGAAGTCGCCCGGGCCGCCGAATGCCTGAAGGTCCGACCCGCGACGGTGGAAGATCATCCCGATGAATTCGACGCTCATGGCAAAGACCTCGTTGGTTCGAAGCGGCGCACGACCGAGCCCGCGGGAAAAGCGCGAGGGGTCGCATCCTCGTCATGCCGCGGGCTGGGCGGCGGGGACAATCGAGTTTTCGTCAACGCACCGTTGAGCAGTGCTTGTCGTCCTAACGACCGGCGGACGGCTTCGTCCAGTCGGTCGCCACTTGCGGGCGTGCCTCGGCAGCCTGCAAGCATTCGTGCAAGATCCCGTAGTAACGCGACGTGGCGTCTGCCCCGATGAGAAACGGGTTCGGCTGGCCCGGCACGCGCGCGCGGGCGGCGGCGAGACGCGCGAGACCGCCCTCGGCGAAGACGTGCGTGTTCAGGATGCCCGTGGCGCCCGCGCTGCGGCTCACTTCGCCGAAGCGCTGCACGGAGGTGTCGTACTTCCGGAGGCCGCCCGTCCGGTCGGTGGGCTCGAGAGAGGGCGGAAACGCGACGCTCCCGTAGAGCGAGAGCGTGTAGTGGTTCGCTCCTTCGGTCACCGGCACGATCGCAGACACCGTACCGGGCGTATGCCCGGGCGTGAGGTAGAGCGTCACCGTCGTCTTGCCGAGCGTGATCTGTTGCCCGTCGGTGATCGCGATGTCGTGGCGCGGAACGGGGTGGTCCTTCACCTCGAGCGCGTCCGCCGGCGCCTTCTCGACGAGGTCCCAGTCGGGCGCGCCCAGCGCGATCCGCGCGCCGAACTGCTGCTGCAGGTACGCCGCGCCCCCGAAGTGATCCCAGTGCCCGTGCGTTACGACGACGTATTTGATGTCCGCGGGCTTGAGGCCCAGCTTCTGCAGACCCGGTACGAGATGCTGCGCGGCGTCGTCCGCGCTGCTGCTCGAGTCGAAGAGAATGAGCCCCGCGCTCGTCCGGAGCACGAACACGCCGACGAACTCGTTGCCGACGTAGTAGAGGTCGTCGAAGACGCGAGTGGGTTCCACCCACTTGGACGCGCCGGTCGCCAGCGCCTTGCGCACCACGTCGACCGAATCCGCCCTGCAGAGGAACAGCGGCGTAGTCAGGTCGTCCTTGGCGAGGGCCGTCGCAAGGCGAACGTGCTCCACGGCTGCAGGGGGATCCGCCGCGCCGGCAGCCGGGGGATCCGCCCGAGTATTCGAGCTCCAGGTGACGACTCCCAGTGCACCCAGCGCGAAGAAGTTGCGTAGTCCACGGGTCATCGAAGGGCGTCGCGTGTTCATGGTGGGGCCTTGCCTGCTCAAATTTTCCAATTGAAAAACAAGTTGAGCATTCGCGGCGGGTTGTACGCGTAATACCAGAGCGGGTTCGCCCCGGCGTTCGCGGGCGCATAGCCGCCGCCCTGGAACCGGCGAAGGTTCAAGATGTTGTTGCCGGTGAAGCCCGCGCTCCACGACTCGGATTCCGACGTGTAGCTCAAGATCCCGTTCAAGAAGGCCTGCGCGCCCACGTGGAGCTGCGCCGTATTGTAGATATCGAGGAAGTGGCCCGACTCGTAGGGAACATCGGCGCCGATGCGCCAGCGACCGGGCATCGAGATCGGCACCGTCCAGTTCGCGGCGAAGCTGGCTTGCCACGTCGGGGCGAGCGCAAACTGCAGGCCGACGAGAGTCGTGCGGCCGGCGACGTTGGGCGGAAGCGTGTTGTTGAACGTGTCGTAGCCGGTCTGCAGGTATGCGCCGGATCCCGAGAGGACGAAGCCCTTGAAGGGGTTGAGCGCGAGTTCGAGCTCCCCGCCATAGGAGTGCGCGTTGCCCGTGTTGATGAGCGAATTGACCGGAGTGCCCAGTGCGCCGTAGCTCGTCGCGCGCGCCTGGAAGTCATCGATGTGATTGAAGTAGGCCGCGAGGTTCGCCGTCACGTGGTTGTCGAGGAACGCGGACTTGATGCCCGCCTCGTACGTCGTGATGGTTTCCGGCTTGTACGGCGTCAGCGAGCCGTTGAGGGTCGTCGCACGAAGGTCGTAACCGCCGCTCTTGAAGCCTTGCGAGAAGCTCGCGTAGGTCAGGACGTCGTCGGTGGCCTGCAGCTGGAGGCCCACCTTGGGTGTGAACGCCCCGAACGTCTTCGTCGGAGCATTCGCGAGGAACGTCGTGGAGCCCGGGCCGAAGAGGTTCCCGAAGAGGTTCGGATTGAAGTTGCCAGGCAGGGGGTAGACGAGCGGCGTGTTGTTCTGCTGCTGGCCGAAGTTCGTGAAGCTCCGGATGTCGGCCGTGTAGCGGGCGCCGAGTGTCGCGGCGAGCGCCTTGGTGATCTTGTAGTCGGCCTGCCCGAACCCGGCGTAGCTCTGGGTGTACAGACGGCTGTCGTCGTGCTGGATGATTCCGAAGTTGTTCACCGGCGCGGCGGCCGCCTGGTTCACGCGATCGTTGTGGAAGAACTCGTTGAAGTAGTAGACGCCGCCCACGAAGTTCAGCTTGTCGAAGTCGCCGTTGATGCTGAGCTCCTCGGTCTCGTAGTTCTCGTTGAATCCGGCGTAGCTGTCGCCCTTGATGAACGTCGTCCCGTCGTTGTCGTAGTAGATGGGGCCGTGCATCCCGCGAACGGCGGAGACGAGCTTGAGCGTCAGCGCGTCCGTCAGCTCGTATCTGAAGGTGAGCGAGCCTCCGTACACCGTCGTCTGGTTGTACGGGATGGTGTTCGAGTAGGTGACCGACGGGTCCGTCGGGTTTCCGGACGGGACGCCATTCGGCTGGTTCACGGGCGTGTAGTAGGTGGCCGTGGAGCGGTCCCACATCGCGTCGAGCGACAGCGTGGATGTCAGGCGGTCGGTGATGACGCTCTTGAGCTTCGTACGGGCCACCCAGAGATCGAGGTTGTTCACCCACTGCGCCATCGGGACGTCGTACGTGTACCCCTGTCGCTGGTGACGAACGACGCTGACCGAGACGTTGAGCGCGTCGTCGGGGAGGACCGCGCCGTTGGCTCTCGCCTTGACGTCTACATTTTCGTAGTTGCCGAGGGCGACGTCGAGCGAGAACGTGCGCTCGGCGGTCGGATCTTTCGTGATGAAGCGGATCGCACCGGCCGCGGAGTTGCGCCCGTAGAGCGTTCCCTGCGGTCCTCGCAGCACTTCGACGCGTTCCAGGTCGGGGGTGTCGTAGATCGAGCCCACCGTCCGGGCGAGGTAGACGTCGTCGATGTAAACGGCGACCGAGGGTTCTGGATAGGTGTCGATCTCGCCGATACCGCGCATCGAGTACGTCTGCGTCGTCTGGGCCGTCGACGTGAGCGGGGCGAGCAAGCCCGGGACCTTGCCGCTGAGGTCGCGGAACGTCGCTATCTGCTGTTGCTTGATCGCATCCTGGCTAAATGCGGTGATGGATATCGGCGTCTTTTGTACCGTATTCGCGCGCCGCTGAGCGGTCACGGTCACCGTCGCCAGGGACGACCCTTCGCCGGCTCCGCCGTCATCCGTCGGGCCCGGGGGTGCACCACCGTCCGTATCCGTCGCCGCGACTGTGGCGCCACCGCTCGCGTCGGCGAGCGCGGCCGCATCCGCGGGGGATGCCGTAGTGGTGCCGGCGTCGTCGGCGCCGCTCGGGGCGGAGGGCGGCGTCGGCGCGCCCGCATCGCTGGCCGTTGCGGGCGGCGGTGGTGGGGCACCCGCGTCGTCGCCGGCGGGGTTGGGATCGGCCCACGCAGCGGCGGACAGCCAGAGCAAGGAGCTCGCGATCAAGGCTAGGACTAAACGAAATCCGATTCGAAGGGACATACGCGTTCTCGTGGGGAATGAAGGACAAAGAGGTGGCATGACCTCGGAACGAGGCCCTGGCGCGCAAGAAGCCTGCGCGGCGGATTCAGCGCTGCCGGCGGCGGCGTCGCGCGTAGTACAGGCCGATGACGATGACCCCGAGCGGCACCGTGACCGTCGATTCCCGGAGCGGGCCGCGCACCAGGCTGCACGAGAACCCGTCGTGGTCTTCGTTCAGGCTCCACGTGGGGTATTGGTCCAGCGTGAGGAGGCCCTCGCCGGCGTCGAACCCCGTCCAGGGGGGCGGCGGCGCTGCATCGGCCGATCCGTCACCCGGTGCGCCATCGCCGGCCGATCCGTCCGTGAAGGCGCCATCGCCTGGCTCCGCGACGGAGATATCCTCCGGGGCGTCGGCAGCTGCTGCCGCGTCGCTCGCGGGCCCCGCCGCCGCTTCGACCGGGGCGCTCTCGGACGCGTCGTTCCCCGAATCCGCGGCGACTGCCACTTCGGCGTCACCCGGGTCGGAGCCTGAATCTGTGTCGGCCATCACCGTCATGGGCGTCAACGCCAATGCAATGAACGCGGACAGTCCCGTCGTTCGCCAGACGGCCTGGCGCAACGCGCGACGAGCCACAAGTGTCTTGGGAGGACTATGTCCTCCAATTCCTCTCTCCATGTCCTCGGCTTTAGAATCGCGGTGTCTGTTCGGCAAGACAAAAAGCCCGATACGGCCTTGTAATTTCTAATAACGAGTCAAGAGAACCGAATTGTATGAGAGATGGACGCGCATGCCTCGTGCGCTGTCGTCGAGATGAGATCGAGGCTTGCTGTCGTCCTGAGCGTAGCGAATGACCCAATGTGCCGAGTGGGGTCCTTCGCTACGCTCAGGATGACAGCAATTTCAGGCCGTTCGGCGAGCTCCCAACTCGACGGCGCTGCACTGGACCGAAGCTACTCCGCGGCGGTCTTGCTGCGGTCTTCGCGTGCGGCCGTATGACGGTTCTGCGGCACGGCGAGGCCGAGGTGGCCGCGCAGCGTGGTGTCCGCGTAGTCGGTTCGTACGAGCCCTCGAGCTCGAAGGATCGGCAGGACCTGAGCGTCGAGCTCGGCGAGGTCCGTTGGCTCCCCGATGCCGACGATGATCCCGTCGAGCGCACCGTCACGAAACCACCGTTCAATCTCGCCGGCCACGGTGCGCGCCGAACCGACGAACGGAGAGCGGTGGCGGGCGAACCGCAACGCCGCCTGCCGGACGGTCAGTCGCTCGTCTCGCGCGATCCGCTTGATTCGCTCTGCCGCGCTCCGGTACCCGTTCGCACCGAGGTCTCCCAGGTCGGGGAACGGCCCGTCCAGCGGGTAGCGCGAGAAATCGTGGTAGCCGAATGGCCGGCCGAGCTGCACGAGCGCCTTGGACACGTCGATCTGGTCCTCGCGCTCCTGCTGGATCGCGTTGGCCTGCGCGTCTGTCTCGGCGATGACGAAGGTGATTCCGGGAAACACGAGGAGATCTTCGGCCCGGCGACCGGCGGCGACGACTCGTCGCTTGATGTCCCGGTAGAACTCTTGGGCCTCTTCGAAGCTCTCGCTCGTCGTGAAGATGGCGTCCGCGCTCGCGGCGGCGAGGTCGCGGCCCTCTTCCGAACCGCCGGCCTGGAAGATCACCGGTTGGCCCTGGCGCGAGCGGGAGATGTTCAGGGGCCCGGCGACGGAGAAGAATTCGCCCTTGTGATTGAGCCGGTGTTGCTTGGTGCGGTCGAGAAAGACGCCGGCCGCCTTGTCGCGTGGGAAGGCATCGTCCTCGTACGAGTCCCAGAGGCCCCGTACGGTCGACAGATGCTCGCGGGCGCGCCTGTAGCGTACGTCGTGCCGGAAATGCTCCTCGCGACCGTAGTTGCCGGCGGCGCCTTCGAGTCCGGTCGTCACCACGTTCCATCCGGCCCGGCCGCCGCTGATCAGGTCGAGCGACGCAAATGCTCGCGCGACATTGAAAGGCTCGTTGTACGACGTGGTCAGTGTCGCGACGAGTCCGATATGGGACGTGGAACCGGCGACCGCCGACAGCAAGGTGAGAGGCTCCAGCCGGTTGAGAAAGTGCGGCGCGGAGTCCGGTGTGATGTAGGGGCTGTCGACGATGAAGACGAAGTCGAACTTGGCGGCTTCGGCCCGCCGCGCGCCGTCTCGATACCAGTCGATGTCGATGCTCGCGTCGCCCGGAACGTCGGGGTGACGCCAGCCCGTGGCGGATGTCCCGACACCCGCGAGGATGGCACCGAGCTTCAGCTGAGCGTTCGCCATGGCGTCTCTCCGTTCTTGCGTCCGGCGGTCGCCCTAGGCCGCCGAGGCTCGGGCCTGGCGCGCGGCGACCGCGGCGCGGAACGGCCCGAGAAGATTCCGTCCGTAGTCGACCGCGTCCTCGAGCGGGTCGAAACCCCGGAACAAGAACTTGGTGATGCCGAGGTCATAGTAGTCGAGGAGCGCGTCGACGACCTGCTCCGGTGTCCCCACGAGCGAAGTCGAGTTCCCCTGGGCCCCCGTGAGCTGGGCGATCTCGGTCCACAGGCGCTTGTCGCGCACGGACCCGCCGCGCGCCGTTTCGAGGAGGCGCTGCGATCCAGTGGACTCGTTCTTCGCGCGCCGGAAAAACCCCGGCTTGCCTTGTTCCTTCAAGGCCTTGGCCTCCTCGAGGATGCCGCGCGCCCGCGCCCACGCGTCCTCCTCGGTCCTCCCGAGGATCGGGCGAAGCGACAGGCTGAATCGAATGGCGTTCGCCCGCCCGTGGGCCGCCGCCGCCGCGCGGACCTTGTCGAGCGTCTCGCGAACGCCGGCGAGGGTCTCGCCGAAGAGGGCGTACACGTCCGCGTGCTTTCCGGCGACCGCGACGGCCGCATCCGACGACCCCCCGAAGAAGACCGGGATGTGCGGCTGCTGCACCGGCTTGACGGACGAGAAGTTGTCGACGAGCTTGTAGTGTGCGCCCTCGTGATCGAATGGGGCGGTGCTGGTCCAGGTCTTCTTCAGGACTTCGATGTACTCGTCGGTTCGTGCATAGCGTTCGTCCTTCGAGAGAAAGTCGCCGTCGCGCTGCTGCTCGGCGTCGGAGCCGCCGGTGATGATGTGCACGGCCAACCGCCCGTCGCTGAACTGGTCCAGCGTCGCGAGCTGCCGTGCGGCGAGCGTCGGCGCGACGAAGCCAGGGCGGTGCGCAAGAAGAAACTTGAGTCGCGTCGTCTTCGACGCCGCATAGGCGGCGACCTGGAACCCATCCGGCGAGCCGCTGTGGTAGCCGATGAGCACGCGGTCGAAGCCCCCAGTTTCCTGGGCGAGAGCCAGGGCCCCGACGTACGACTTGTCGACGACCGGCCCCGCCGGAGCGTGCGTCTCCGAGGCGTACTGGGTGGATATCAAACCGAGAAGTTCGAGCTGATCGGAGGGATTTGTCATTTGGAATGGCTCGGAGTGCCCGGCCGGTCGCTCGAACACGGGCGACGTAGCCGATGGTCTAGGCGACCGTAGTCGCACGCTCCTTCGCCGGTCCAACGAGAAGAAGTCGACAGCCACGTGAGCGCCGTTCATAGAGCGGCCACCGCCGCGCCGGCGAACGGGCCGCGGGCGCCGCTATTCGCCGGCCAAAACCGATAGCTTGGTGATCCCGGCCCGGTCCACGGCACTCATGGCCTTCACGACCACGCCGTAGTTCGCGTCCTGATCGGCGTTCAGGTGAATGGAGAGCTCCGGGTCCGCGCGATGCAAGGCGGACAACCGGTCCTCGAGGTCGCGCAGATCGACGGGCGCGTGGTCGACGTAGACCTTTCCCTGCGCGTCGACGCCCAGGCTCACCGGGGGCTTCGGCTCGGCCGGTGAAGTCGCATGGTTCTGCGGGAGGCTGACCCTGACGGCATTGTTCAAGAGGGGCGCCGTCACGATGAAAATGACGAGCAACACCATCATCACGTCGACGAGCGGCGTAACGTTGATCTCGCTGACGACGTCGTCGGCCTCGCCCTGGGCTTGGATGGCCATCAGGCTGTCGCCTGGTCGGGCACCGAGATGGGGCGTTCGTGCGAGCGCTCCAGTCCGGTCGCGTTGGAAAGTGTGCTGATGACGGCGCCGTTCGTGAACGAGGCGGCGAGGTCTTCGAGATCTCCGCTCAGTCCCTTCAGCCGTTTGACGAACACGTTGTAGGCGAGGACCGCCGGCACGGCGACGGCAATTCCGAATCCGGTCGCGACGAGAGCTTCGCCGATGGGGCCAGCCACGACGTCGAGGCTCGCGGACCCCATGCTGCTGATACGCCCGAGCGCATGAATGATGCCGACCACGGTGCCGAACAGGCCCACGAACGGAGAGGTCGTGCCGATGCTTGCGAGGACGGCGAGTCCGCCCTCCGCCGCGCGCTTCTCACTCTGGATTTGACGACGTAGCTCGCGTTCGAGGAGATCCCGACGTACGTCGAGCTCGTCGCTCGGCGAGCCCACGCTGCTCGAAGCATCCACCCACGTGGCAAGGCCGGCCTCGGCGAGCCGCGCGGCGGGGCCCGACTGGTCTTTCAGCGTGGCCGCCGAGGGCAGACGCGTCAGCTTGCCGACCGCTCGCGCGAACCGAGCGTTCTGCCCCGATAGCCGCCATTGCTGCACCGCCTTGACGAGCACGACCGTCCAGGTGAGAGCCGAGAAGAGGACCAGCAGCCCCAGGGTTCCCTTGACGATCCAGTAGGTTACGGCATCCGACATGGTTGAGTCCTCCGGCGCGGTCGCGATTCGACGTGGACCGAGCCTGCGCGGCGACGCGGCAGCCGGCCGCTCCGCGCCGTCGACCGGCGTGACGTCGACCGGTCCAATGAAATCGACAGTCATCGCTATAGTGAATGGATTCGAGCTCTGTCGAGGCGAAAAGCGAGCGCGGATGCCGTATTCGCCGGCGCGCGCAGGTCATGAGAAGTCGTCATACGACGCGGCGCCACGCCCGTTGCCGAATTGACGAATCGAATGATCGCATGATGAAAACTGATAAGCGAAATTCGGCCGCCGGCCGAGGCGTGTCTGGTAATGGGAGGGCCCCGAGCGCATCCGATGACCGCGCGCCCTTCCTCGACGCTCTCGATTCCGGACGACCAGGCCACCCGCACCGATCCACTGCGATTCGTGGCTCACGTCGCGGCCAGCCGCTACAGGTGGTGGATCGGCGGCATGTTCGTCGGCGAGGGCATCAACGCCGTGTGCGGGATCCTTCTCCCCTATGCGCTGGGCGCCATCACGGCGCACGTGACCAGGGCGCCGAGCGGATTGCAGGCAGTAGGGCCCGCGTTGCGTCGACCGCTGATCCTCTTCGCCGCGCTCTGCGTCGCAGAGTTCGTCCTCGGGCGCACGAACTCCGCGCTTCAGCTGCGGGTCGCGCCTCGACAGCGGCAGTACGTGGCGAAGGCACTCTTCGCGTACGTCCACGGGCATTCGCATCGGTTCCTGAACGAGAACTTCGCGGGCGCGCTCGCGCATCGCATCAGCGAGACGGCGCTCGGCGTCAACCAGGTGCTGTGGTCGATCATCCAGGAGTTCTGGCCGATGGCCATCGTCATCGTCGTGGCCAACCTCCTGCTCGCGGTGGGTGCGAGCCCGTGGCTCGGGCTCTTCATGGGCCTCTGGTCGATTGGATTCGTCGGGATCTCCGCCGCGCTCGCGAGGAGGACCCAGCCGCGAGCGTTTGCCGCGTCCTCGGCCCGGAGCCACACGGCGGGGATGGTCGTCGACTCGGTCGCGAACCACTCGACGGTCCGCCTGTTCGCGGCGTTTGGCCAGGAGCGTGATCGCATCGACCGGGCTTACCGGTCCGAGCTCGAAACCGTGCTTCTGGCCAACATCGAGATGGAGCGCATCCGCGTGTTCCAGTTTGCGGCGGCGGCAGTGCTCAAGGTGGGGACCATCGCGCTTGCCATCTTCCT
>Ga0302325_10016045_pt1 | contig 15894 bp, 11 predicted proteins | sample Palsa_T0_2_FD_201948 | JGI IMG/M metagenome (GOLD analysis project Ga0302325, IMG submission 201948) | Peat permafrost microbial communities from Stordalen Mire near Abisko, Sweden - Palsa_T0_2 | ecosystem: Environmental > Terrestrial > Soil > Palsa > Peat permafrost | place: Sweden: Abisko... | reverse complement strand
GAGTATCTTTAGCGTCGTGAGCGTCTTTGGAATAATAAGTGTGACAACTTATTATCTCTCGGCACCCATAATATCAAATAAGGTTGCTTAAGGCTTGGCGGCGGATTTTCAATTTCCGGACCGACAGGTTTGAAGCGGCCGCCCGAATTGGACGATCGAGCGGCCGCTTCATCCGGATTTCTCAGGTCTTCTTTACCGTCGCGATCCGCAGCGGCAGGCCAGTGGTGGCGCCGGCGCCTCCGCTGGCGCTCGCGCCGGTCACCGTGATGCTCGAGGTCGGCCGACCACCAACCTCCGCGGTCGAGCTGCCGCCGCTGCATCCGCCGACCGCGACGATCAGGATCAGCGCGCCCGCCATCAGGAGCCAGCGACGGCGACGCATCGCCGACGCCATCAGCGCCAAGCCGGCGACCGCCACAAGGCCCATCCACGGGATAAGGCCTGAATTATCAGGCGTACCCGCGCCGCGCTGCGTCTCCGCATAGGCGACGCCGCTCAAACCGAGCATCGCCGGGCCCTTCAGGTTGAGCGCGGCACCTCCCGAGATCGTGCCGGTCACGGTGAAGGTCACCGAGCCTCCGCTCGCGACCTCGATTGCGGGCGAGAAGGTGAACGTATTCGAATTTGCCGGCGGCTCCGGTGCACCAGTCCCGCTCTCCTCGCCGACGCTGAGTGCGAGCGCCGAGAAGACCTTGGGGTTGCTGAGGCCGATCGTCACCGAACTTATGGTCTCCTCTGCCCCAGTCTTATTGGACGCTGCGAACGTGGTGCTCACCTGCCCACCTGGCGAGCCGTGCAGATTCACATGCGTTCCCGAGAACGCGGTGACCGGCGTCGGCGTCGCCGTGGGAGTCGCCGTGGTCGTAGGCGTCGGCGTGGTGGTTGGCGTCGGAGTGACTGTTGGCGTCGGAGTGACTGTTGGCGTCGGAGTAACCGTCGGCGTGGGCGTCGGCGCGATTAGATTGACGCTCTCCGATGCGTTCGAAGCCAGCAACGAGTCGGTACCAGCGAACGCGCCGGCCAGCGGTACCGTCCCCGCGGCCGTCGGAGTCACCGAACAGCTCGCGTTACCTTTGGCGTCGGTCGTAGCCGCGCATTCCAGGGCTCCCAACGTGAGATTCACCGGCTGCCCGGCGATCGCGCTAGGCGGTGTCGTCGAGGAATCGGTCAGCGAGGCAACCAGGGTTAGCGGCACGCCGACCGTACCCGTCGTCGGGCTCTGATTGAGGTTAAGATAACTCACGTCGATGCCCGGCCCCCACGTAATGACCGCCTGATTCGACGTTATCGTATTGCCGCCCACGACGGCCGACGCCGTGATCGTGTCGATTCCCTGGAACTTCGCGACGTAGCTGAAAGTCGCCTTGCCCGTCGCGTCGGTCAGCCCGGAAACATTCTGCGTGTTGGCGCCCGCGACACTGAAAACGACCGTCGTTCCGGTCGGTACCGTCGTATAGTTGAAGGTCGTGGTGAAGGTCTGCGAGCTGCCCTGCGCCGGATTCGGCGACACCAGTTGCGGCGTCAGTGTCAACGACGGCGGCTGGCTCGGATTGGCGTACTCGCACAGGCCCTTGTTATCGGTGATCTTGAAAACGCCGTCGCCCTGCGCGGCAAAGATACATCCGCCGGGCCCGATGACGAGGTTTTCCGCGCTGCCAGTGGACAACAGAACGCCAGCGCTCGGCGGGCTGGTGGTGAGATCCTCGGCACCGATACCCAGGGCGGTGGCGGTTCCGGCATCGTACGGATTGAGGAACAGCAACTCCGCGTCGCCATTGGTCTGATGTCCCAATGCAATCAGCCCCAGGTTCGAGACCGCGAGATTAGGCACGGCGGCGACCGTTGGCGGCGTGGGTCCGTTGGTGGGACTCACCTGGATTACATTGGCTAAGGCTCCGTTAATACCCCAAGCATAGATTTCGCCCGTCGCTGTGAAGGAAATATTGGCGTTCGGCGTTCCCAGCAGATCGGCGTACACGACGATCGTCGGTGAGACGCTGCCGGGATCTTCGATGCGCCACAACGCGGGATTATCCGATCCGTCTCCAAAGCAGGAGTCGTCGGTGAACAGATCTCCGCTCAAAGGATCGAGCGCGAGGGCGCTCGGACAAGTAAGCGGCGATGCCACCGTGCGGATAATCGTGCCGTTGGTGGGATCGATCTGGAAAACGGCGCCGGTGAAGAAGTTCCCGGTCGTCGCGTCGCGGCTGGCGTACAGATTGCCGCTCGAGTCGAAAGCCAGTCCATAGAGTGACGGGCCAAGCGCCGTCGTGGTCACCAGGGTAGAGGAATCGGCGACGCCGCCACCGGGAGGAAACTTGTAAATGTTCCCGGTCGGCGAGTCGGAGACGAACATGTTGCCGTCCTTGTCGAAGGCAATTCCGTAGGCGCCGGGACATCCGGTGTAGTTGATACTGCCGAAGGAGTAGTTCTGCGCAATAAAGCCGGTTGCGTAGGGCGTGACCTGAAATCCGGGGAGCGACGGCGGTGCCGCATTGCCACATCCGTTGGCGGGTCCGTCGACGAAACTCACGACGCCGGTGGTGGGAAACGGGATGTTGCCGTCGGTCACGTCGACGGCCGAATAGGTGACGGACTCCGCCACCTGATCGACCGCGGTGAAAACGACCTGGCCGCTGGCGTTAGTCACTGAGGGAATCGGTCCCGTGATGACGGAGTGCCCGGTGCCCTGCGAGACGTTCACCAACTTGCCCGGCGAGGGCCGGCCCAGCGAGTCCTTAAGAGTGATCGTTATTGAGGCGGAGCTATTGCCGTCGGCGGTGGCGCTGGCCGGAAAGGCGTCGAGACCCGCGCCGGTTGACGGCGCTGCGACGAATGCGAACGTCGGCGTTTGGGTCAGCGTAATACCGTCGCCCGTCGCGGTGAGCGTCAGCGTCTCAGCTTTCGTATCGGTCACCGTGAAGGTCACGGCGCCGTTGCCGATACTGGAGTCGCCGCTGGCGGGCGTGATCACCGCGGAAGTGCCGGCGTTCGCCTTAAGCGTCACGGTCTTGCCCGACACGACATTGCCTTTGGTGTCGCGCAGCTGCACGACCACGTAGGCCTTGGTCGTGCCGTCATCGGCGACGTTTTCATCGGCCGGCGTGACGTTGGACATGGTGGCGTCAGTGGTGCCGGCCGTGGCCTTATTCAGCTCAAGATTCAGATAGCTCAGGTTAGGCGATCCCAAACCGACGTGGGCGAAATCGCTGCCCATGCTGGCGGCGTCGTGAAACGCGTTGGTGCCGCTAAGCAGATAGATTTGGGGATTGATAAAACCAAGATTCTTCGTTTGCGAACCATTCAGATCGGCGGTGAATGCCGCCCATAACGGCGCGGCGATGCTGGTGCCGCCAAAGAGCTGTCCGTTCGGGCAACCTCCCGCGTCGGCCTGGCAGATAGGCAGGCCAAACGCTTCGGGATCGGCGTTGACGACAACGTCGGGCACCGAACGGTTCGCAGTCCCGCTAAGCGCGGTCTGATAAGGCTTGGCGACGAAATATTTGCTCACGCCGAAGCCGCCCTGTCCGGTCGGTGGCGTGCCGGCGGTGCCATTCCACCAGGTCTCGCCGCTATACGATCCGGCCGTCGCTGGAGTGATCAGCGAAGTCCCGCCGACCGCCGTGGCGTTGGGCGAGTCGGCTGGCACCGCGACCGTATTGGGGCTGCCGTCGAGGCAGGTGCTGCCACTGTCGCCGGCGCCATTGAACACGCTGATTCCGGCGGCGGCGGCGTTCTGGAAAATCGAGTCGATACTGTCGACGTCGGCGTTGGTGGTCTGATTCTCGCAATAGGCCCAACTGTTCGAAATGACCGTCACCTTGTCGGTGATCATCTGGTTGAGCACGGTCTGGAAGCTCGTGCCCGGCCCGGTGAACGGCGACGAATAGACGGATACGTTGGCACCCGGCGCAATCATCAGGGCGGTATCGACGTCGAGCAGGACTTCGCTCTCGCCCGAACCGATCGGCGCGCCGCCGCCTATCTTGATCTCCTTGACCTGGCTGATCGTCGACGCTGCGCTGGTCAGATTAAGAAAATCGCTAACGTCGGTCGGATTGTAGGAGTCGAACTCTACCAGGCCGATCGTCTGACCGGCGCCCGGCAGGGCCGCGGGCTCAACCACCGGAGACATTGCGGAGGTGCCGATGCCGTCCGCGGCGGATGGCTGCGAGACCGCACCTCCGGGATTAGGAGGATATAGCGTGCAGAACTTGCCGGTGACTAACCAGGCAGGATTAAGGCAGTTGAGATCGTAAATGATGGCCAGAATAGCGTAGCCGATTCCGCATGCGATCGTCGGAACATACGAATTGATGTTGTTCTTGTTGGCGTCGTAGCAGCCCTTCAACGAGTCAACCGACCACTTGACCGGGGCGTGGCTGACCTGGGAGGTGGCCAGGTTGGACAGACCGATCACGGCCTGCACATGGGGCGCCAGCGTACTCGGGATCGCGGGATCGTCATCGTTGGCGAAGTAGGTCTTGTCGCCGATGCGGTAATCCTTGATCGCCACCGCGAACGCCCGCTCGGCCTCGGCGCGCGTCCCTCGGACCGTAATCGTCAGGCGATTCGACGATCCGCGGACCAGGTGGAATCCGTTGGCGCGAGTGAAATCCAGCACGGCATCGTAATCGGAGGCGCTCGGGCCGAAGCGATCGGCGATCTGGGGCTGCGTCAGGTAATGGCGATATTCGCTCGAATGGGGATCATAAAGGTCACGCAGGAAACTATTGAATCCAGCCTGATCGTCGCGCCGCAGTACGATCGTCAGGACGATCGGTTCGTTCTCGCGATTCATCCGGGCTCGATTCGACTTCGCAGGACGTGCCGGAATCAAAATCGATCTGGTAAGCGCGGGCAGGACGTGACCCGGCAGGCGCACCGATGAGTCAGATTGAGTCGCGGCGGCCGCAGCCGTCGCAATCGAAATCGTAATGAGCAGGCCCAGCGCGCAGGCTTTTAGACAGGCTCTAGAGCTGGCACTTGAGATTAGCCGCATGTTTCTCCCCCATACGTTAAATCGGCCCTTGGCAGTCTGAAAAAACCTGAAATTCCGTTTTTTAGCTTTTAGGCCAATCCTGCGGTCTTAATAAAACGAAATTGCTCATATGACAAGTCTTTTCACTGTCATCCATTGTAAGAGACAGAAATCTACATTCGTAAGATCAGATGATTAATGCTTGATGCAAGGAGATTAAATTCAAAACGGACGCGGATTAACGTCTACTCTATTGAACTCGCGAGAGCCGGCCCGGATGGACGGCCCAACAAGCCGAGCGCACCAAATGCATACAGCCGGTCCGGGGGGGATTTCTCCCCCGAGAACCGACCGGCTGGACGCGTTAACTATATGTGGAGAGTAGCGGTCTGCTAATGGGCAGCTATTTGGCGGTTATTTAGGGGGTTCGGTGGTGATCGTGATGTGCTTGATATGGTCGCCGACGGCAATCTGATCGACCACGCTCATCCCCTTAATTACGCCGCCGAAAATCGTGTACTGCTGATCAAGTCCCGGCTGCGGCTCTAGGCAGATGTAGAACTGGCTGCCGCTCGAGGCGCGCGACGGATTGACGTCGTCGCCGGTGCGAGCAGTCGCCAGCGTGCCGCGCAGATGCTTTTCAGTCGGGCTGATTTCGGCCGGCACCGTATAGCCGGGGCCGCCGGTGCCGTTGCCGGCCGGATCGCCACCCTGCACCACGAAGCCGGGCACCACGCGATGGAACGTCAAGCCGTTGTAAAAGCCGTCCTTTGAGAGCTTCTCAAAGTTGGCCACCGTTTTGGGCGCCACGGCCGGATAAAGCTCGACAACTATCGTACCCTTATCGGTGTCAATCACCGCGTACTGTCCAGTATTGCGCATCGGTAATCCGTCAGAGTTATCGGCCCGGACCGCAGCCGCGGTCAGCATGACCATCAGCGCCGCCAGACCAGTTAAAATCAGCCTTGAACCTTTCATCGTTTCGCTCCGCCTTAATCCTCAACCAAGTATTCGAGCAAGGCGCGCCGCGCAACCCCGTCGCCTGATTCATTCGCTAGACAACGACGTCGGTGCGCGGGCTCACCCGCAGCGCATAGCGGCCGCCCCGCTTCGTCAGCCGGATAGGCGCGTCGAACGCCCGCGCCAGCATCGCGGAGGTCAACACATCGCGACGGGCGCCCGAGGCGAGTACGCGGCCGTCCTTGAGCATCAGGACGTGCGAAAAGGCGGGCATGATTTCTTCGACATGATGGGTCACGAGCACCATCGTCGGAGCCGACCGGCGCCGCGCGAGCCGCTCGATAAATTGCAGGAAGTGCTCGCGCGCGGCAGGATCGAGACCGGCGCAGGGCTCATCGAGGATCAGGAGCTTCGGCCCGGCCATCAGGGCCCGGCCGATCAGCACTCGCTGGCGTTCACCTTGCGACAGGAAGCGCCACGGCCGATCGGCAAGCGCCGGGCATTCGACCTGGCGCATCAGGCGGAGCGCGCGCGCACGATCGGCAGGCGCGACGTCGCCCCAGTTGCCGATCTGCGCGGTCTTGCCGCCGATAACGATCGCGAGCGCGTTCTCATGGCCTTCCATCAGGTTGTGGATACTCGAACTGACCAGCCCGATTCGCGTGCGGAGCTGACGCCAATCGCTGCGGCCGTAGGTCTCGCCGAGCACCGAAATTACGCCGGTCGTTGGCGGCATGTAGCCGGTGAGCGTGCTCAGCAGCGAGGTCTTGCCCGATCCGTTGGCGCCGATGATCACCCAATGCTGCCCGCGTTCGACGCGCCAGTCGATTTCCACAAGGATCGACCGCTCGCGCTCGACGCCGAGGCGCGAAACCTCGATAACGACGCGGCCCATCGCGATCGCTCAGCGCTGCCCGACCCAGTTGGGCTTGCTTACGATGCGCCAGCGCTCGCGAATCATTTCGTAGTCGGTCTTCGGCAGTGGTCCGGCGGCGATCGCGTCTGCATTATGTTGCCATCGTCCCGGCTGGGTGGTGCCGACAATCGCGGTATGGACGCCGGGCACGCTGAGCGTGAAGCGAATCGCCATTGCGACCGACTCGCGCGCCGACGCCTTGAGGAAATCGTAATCGAGGCGCTTCAGCCGATCACGATAGGCGCGGAAGTACGAATCGAGCCATGAACCCGCCGGCTTGACCCATACGGCGTTGGCGATCGGCCGCTTGGCGATCACGCCCATCCCACGCTTTGCGGCCTCGGCAATCGCACCGTCGATCGCCTCCTGATCAGCGATACTCACCGAAATCTGCAGCGTGTCGAAATCGCCCGACTTGACCGCGATCATCGCGCCCTCGCCGTCGCCGCTGTAGCCGATAAAGCGGGTGAGGCCACGATCGCGGGCGCGTTTGAGCGCTGCCGTAACCTCGCCGCGGCGGAGCACTTCGTCGGTCGGCCCGTGAAGCTGCACCAGGTCGACCCGATCGGTGCGCAGGCGTTTGAGACTGCGCTCGATACTTGGCTCGATCAGCGCCGGGCTCCAGTCGCGATGGGACAGTCCCGAGGAGTGTCCGCATTTGGTGAGGATGAAGTATTTATCGCGGCGGTCGCCGATCGCGGCGCCAATCAGCTCTTCGGCGTTGCCGTAGCATGGCGCCGTGTCGATCAGGTTGAGGCCGGCGTCGACCGCCGAGGCGAGCATCCTATCGATCGCACCGGGCTTGACGTCTTCGTAGCCGATCTCGGAGCTGCCGAGGCCGAGCGCGCTGACGGCCATCGCCGTTTTGCCAAAAATTCTGCGTTCCATCGCGGCGGAAAGATAATCGAACCGGGATTTAGACTGCCGAATCGTCGCGGCCGGCGCAAATCACAATGGAAACCGCACGCGTCAGCTTTTGAAAAAGTCAGTCACCAGGGCCGCGACCGTGTCGGGACGCTCCAGCGGACACATATGCGAGGCATCGTCGACGATCGCGACCTGCGAGCCTGCGATCTTGCCGTGAAACTCCTCGGCGTAAACCGGCGGCATCAGGCCGTCGTGGCGGCCCCATATGATGAGCGTCGGCGCGCTTATCCGATGGATCCGCTTTTTGAGTCCCTTGTCCGGCAGCGGCCAGATGAACTTGTTGGCGCAGTTGATTGACCAGGTCACCCGGATGACGGCGTCATGATCGTGATGGTCGGGGAAGGTCAGCTTGGTGGCGGGATCGCCCGGATCATGAAAGATGCACTTTGCCAGCACCTTCGGCGCGAGCGCCGAGGCAAGCGGCACGGGAGTATCGTCGCGCCAGAGCCCGTAGGCGTCGATCAGTGCGAGCTTGCCGACTCGCGCCGGATCGCTCGCCGCCAGCTCGGCTGCGATCATGCCGCCGAACGAATGGCCGACCACCGCCGGCGACTTGAGCCCAAGCGCGTCGAACAGCTCGTAGTAATAGAGCACCAGGTCCCACAAATCCTCGAGCGCGCGGATTCCATCGACATCGTCTGGCCCGGTGCCGGGATGGGATGGCGCGTAAACGGTATGGTTGCGGGCGAGCGCCGCCAGAAAATGGTCCCACATCGGTCCGAAGGCGCTGTGCAGAAAGACGACCGGCTCGCCGCGTCCGGCAATCCGGACCGTCGGCTTGATCTGTCCGTTCCACAGCGTGAGCTTACGATCTTCAGCCATCGAAATTCAGCCTTCCGAAATTCAGCCTGGTCGCGTCAGGCGCCGGCCGCCGCGTCCTGCCGCCGTGCGAGGAGCCCCTTCGGCCACCATCGATTCTCCCACTCGTCATCCCATACGTCGCGGAAATGCGGCAACACCTCGCCACAAAACAGGTCGATATTCTTGAGCGTTTCTTCGTGCGTCATCGATCCGATATGCAGCAGTACCATCAGGTTGCCGACGCGCAGATTCTTCACCGCCTCCATCAACTGATCGCGTACCGTGGCCGGACCGCCCGCGATGACGAACTGGTTCTTGACGAAATCGGCGAACTTCCAGTTTTTGATTTGACCGATAATCCGGCCCAGCCGCGGGTTCAGATTCTTGACCGAGTTGACGAGACTCCGATGGTCCTGGTTGCCGCTCGAGGAGATGAACTCGTCGGGCACCAGCAGGCATTTGTCGTAGAAATATCTGATGTGCTTGTAGTAGTCGCGCTCGGCCTGGGCGTCGTTTTCCGACACCGCGACAAGCTGCAGAAAACCCACTCTATAAGGATTCGCATCGAGTCCCTGCTTGGCGACGTATTCCCAGAAGCCGTCGAGCACCTGCTTGCCGAACTGATTGCCGAAAAAGCTCAGGTTGCAATAGCAGTGGTCGTGCTTGGCTGTGAATTCCCACGTGCTCAGACTGGTCGAGCCGGGAATCCAGACCGGAGGATGCGGCTGCTGGATCGGACGCGGCCACAGGTTGACCATCGGCAGTTTGAAGTAGCGACCGTTCCACGCGAAGGTCTCGCGCGCCTGCCACGCCTTCATGATGAGGTCGTGCGCCTCATGATAGCGCTCGCGATGCTCGACGGGCGGGATGCCGTAGCAAAGATTGACGTCTTGCGGCGTGCCGAGCGGCATCCCGGCGACCAGGCGGCCACCGCTGATACAATCGATCATCGCGTATTCTTCGGCGACCCGGATAGGCGGATTGGTCGTCGGCAGCGTGCATCCCATCTGCACGATCGCGGTGTCGAGGCCGTTGGTTTCGCGCGCCAGCACCGATCCCATCACGTCCGGATTCGGCATCATGCCATAGGCGTTCTGATGGTGCTCGTTGACGCAGATACCGTCGATTCCGGCGCGCGCCGCATGGATCAGCTCGTCGAAGGTCCAGTTGTAGTACTGGCCAATCTTGCGCGGATCGGCGATTTCCCAGTACGGCGGGTCGACCCAGATAGAGTGATAGCGCTTTTCGAAATCGTCGGGCAGATCGCGATATGGCATCAGATGGAACATCGATATTTTCATCTAAGCGTTGCCTCTCTATTACAGCGGTATCACCGACTACGGGCGTTACCTCGGCTACGGCCTTAACACCGCTATCGCGTTATCATGGCTACGCCGATATCACGGCCGCCGGGTAGCCGCCAGTTCGTCGCGCGCCTTGATGATGCGATCGACAATCGGCATCACTCGATCGCCCGCATTGCTGCCACTCACAAGATCATCGTGGCCAGTCTCGCGCCCCAGCTCCTCGATCACCGCGGCACCCGAGTCGGCCAGTGCCAGCAGGTCGTAGCCGCCCTCGAGCGCGATTGCCAGGCGGCCGTCGCAGCATTCGGCGGCGAGATTCATCACCCGGCGCGTCATCGCGGCAAAGCCCGCCTCGGTCACGGACATCGAGGCCAGCGGGTCGCGGAAGTGACAGTCGAAGCCCGCCGACACGAGCACGAAGCCGGGCGCGAACTTTCGCGCGGCGGGAACGATCAGCTCGTCGAAGGCGCGGATATATTCGGCGTCGCCGAAGTTCGCCGGCATTGGCACGTTGAGCGTGTATCCGGTGCCCGCCCCCGCCCCCATCTCGCCAATCGCGCCGGTGCCCGGATAATGGGGAAACTGATGGGTCGAGACGTACATGACTTCGGGCGAATCGTAGAACATCTCCTGCGTGCCGTTGCCGTGATGGACATCCCAATCGATTATGAGCACGCGATCGATTCCATGCTCGACGAGCCAGGTCGCCCCGATCGCGACGTTGTTGAACAGGCAGAAGCCCATCGCGCGCGCCGGACGGGCATGATGGCCGGGCGGCCGTACGATCGCAAAGGAATTGTCCACAGCACCCCCGAGCACGGCTTCGACCGCGTGGATCACCCCGCCGGCACCCAGCAGCGCGGTGCGGAACGAACCGGGAGATGTACGCGTGTCGGGATCGAAGTCGTAACGATCGAGGCCGGCGGTCCGCGCAACCTCCGCGATATAGCGGCGGTCATGGCATAGCGCGACTTCATCTAAGGTGGCTTCGCGAGGCGCGATCAGTTCGAGCCCTTCGCGACCGAGTCCTTCTGCCCTGTCGTTGAGCGCCAGTACTCGTTCGGGCCGCTCCGGATGGGCGGTGCCGGGGCGATGGTTGGCGTAGCGACGGTCAGCGATCACCGCGGTTTTAAGCATCGTTGACACCCCCGCCGGCAAGCACGATTATGGTCGGGCGCACGTCGCGCGATTACGGCTGTAATTAAGATAGGTAAATAGCCGTTTTTCGCAACGATGGTCGCTTCCACAGTGGGCATTTCTGAAATTATCGTCATCGCGGTTATTGCGCTGATCGTTCTGGGACCCGAAAAGCTCCCCGACGTGATGGTCGCCGTGGGCCGCGTAATGCGCGAACTGCGCGCCGCCAGCAACGCCGTGATGCGCGAAATTCACGCCGACTTCGAAGAGCCGCCGCCCGTCCTGATGCGCCGCGAGCAACCAACTCCGCCCGCGGCTATCACCAGCGCCGTACAGCAGGACCCTGACGCGGGCGAGCCTCGTCCGCCCGCGACCCGAGCATAACGCGCCCGCGCCTTCCGTGGCCAGCATGCAACCACCTGCCGGGGGCGGATACCCTGGTTCATCATCCGAACAACCCAACGACGGCCGGATGCCCTTCATGGAGCATCTGGGCGAGCTGCGCACCCGACTTATCCGATCGATACTGGCGGTCGCGGTCGGATGCTCGATTGCCTACCTGATCTCCAACCGGCTGTTCGCGATCATCACACAACCCCTGCGCGAAGTCGGCCACGGCAAGCTGATGCTGATCGGTACAGGCGTCGGCGAGGCGTTTTTCACCGAGCTCAAAGTCTCGCTGATCGCGGGGCTGTTCCTCGCGAGTCCGGTGGTCTTCTACGAGATCTGGAAGTTCGTCGCGCCGGGACTATACGACACCGAGCGGCGGCTGGCGCTGCCGTTCGTCGCGTCGGCGACGTTCTTTTTCGTCCTCGGTGCCTACTTCTGCTGGGCGGTCGTGTTCCAGCTGGGTTTCAGGTTCTTCCTGGCTCAGTACGCCAATATCGGGGTGACGCCGACGCTGCGGATCAGCGAATACCTCGGCTTCGCCTCCAAGCTGCTGCTGGCGTTCGGAATCACTTTTGAAATGCCGATCTTCGCCTTCTTTTTGACCCGGGTGGGTGTAGTGGACTACCGCATGTTGATGGGGTACTTCCGCTATGCGGTGCTGATAATTTTTGTAGTCGCGGCGTTATTGACGCCACCTGACGTGTTTTCGATGATCCTGCTGGCGATTCCTTTGATGGGCCTGTACGGATTGAGCATCGTGGTTGCGTATTTCGCGCGTGCGGAAGCCGGGCCCGGGACGGCCGCGGCGACGCCGGAACCCTGACGGGCGCTACGCCCACCAAATGCATTCGGTCACTGTGGGAGCTTGATACATGGCGATAATTGAAGATTCGCCGCGGGCCTTCGGAGCCCCGGGTATCCCGCCGCGATGGACCCATAGCGCCAAGGAGGTGGTCGGCACCGCCTATGCGACGCCGAGTCGGCTATGGTTCACGGTCTCCGGCGGCGTGATGAACGAGGTCTATTATCCGACCATCGACAAGCCGCAAATCCGCGACATGCAGTACCTGGTCACCGATGGCGAGACGTTTTTTCACGATATCCATCGCCATATGGACGCCCACACCGAATATATCGGCGATTGCGGGCTTGGCGTGCGGATTATCAACTCAGACCGCGAGGGCCGCTACCGCCTGGTGATCGAGATTATCTGCGACCCCCATCAGCCGTGCGCGCTTGTCAACACCCGCCTTGAGGGTAGCGAACCCGAGTTCCTGCGCAAGCTGCGCTTGTTCGTCCTGCTCGCGCCCCATTTGGATGTCGGCGGATGGGGCAACACGTGCAATTTCGCGTCGATCGCGGGGCATCAGTTTCTCTCGGCGCACAAGGACAACACCTGGCTGGCGCTCGGCGCGACGGTGCCGTTCGTGCAGCGCTCGTGCGGATACGTAGGGTCGTCTGACGGTTGGACGGAGCTGTCCGACCATTTCAACCTGCAGAATCATTTTGCCTCGGCCTCCGCGGGCAACGTCGCGATTACGGCCGAGATAGATCTGACCGGCGGCTATGAATTCACTCTCGGACTCGCCTTCGGCCACAATCTCCATCGCGCCGTCACCACGTTGTTCCAGTCGCTCGGACAACCGTTTTCCCAGCACAAAACACGGTTTTTCGAGCAATGGGCGCGCGCGTGCAAGGACTTTCTCCCGCTCGGCAAGCAAAGCAGCGACAAGGGCCATCTCTATCACAAGAGCCGCGAGCTTATCCTGGCGCATGAGGACAAGAGCTTTCCCGGCGCGATTATCGCCTCGCTGAGTATCCCGTGGGGCGAAATCAAGGGCGACGAGGACCTCGGCGGATACCATCTGGTGTGGACGCGCGACATGGTCAACAGCGCGACCGGCCTGATGGCTTGCGGCGACTTTACAACAGCTCTACGCGCGCTCATCTACCTGGCCTGCTCGCAGCGCGCTGATGGCGGGTTTCCACAGAATTTCTGGATCGACGGGACGCCCTACTGGAGCGGTATCCAGCTCGACGAGGTCGCCTTTCCGATCATGCTCGCGTGGCGCCTGCACAAGGCGGGCGGGCTCAACGATTTCGATCCGTATCCGATGGTGCGGGCGGCCGCGCAGTATCTGATTCGCAACGGGCCTGTCACGCCGCAGGAGCGCTGGGAAGAAAACAGCGGCTATTCGCCGTCGACGCTGGCCAGCAACATCGCGGCACTGATCTGCGCCGCCTGCTTCGCCCGCGAACACAGCGACCCGGCCACCGCTTCCTATCTGGAAGACTATGCCGATTTTCTCGAGACCCACGTCGAGGCGTGGACCGTCACCAATCAGGGATTCCTGATTCCCGATATCCACCGCCATTACATCCGGATCAACCCGCTCGACGTCAACGACGCCGAGCCCGACGAGGACCCCGACCATACGTACGTGCTGGTGCATAACCGCGGGCCCGGGCAGCGCGCGCTCTTCCCGGCGGCGGAGATCGTCGATCCCGGCTTCCTCGAGTTGGTCCGCTATGGCATCCGCCAGCCCGGCGATCCGCTGATCGAGGACTCGCTGCGCGTAGTCGACAAGGTTCTTAAGGTCGACTTTAAGGTCGGCCCGGCCTGGAGGCGCTACACCCACGACGGCTACGGCCAGCGCGACGACGGCAGCGCATTCGAGGTTTGGGGGGTCGGGCGGCCGTGGCCGCTCTTGACGGGTGAGCGCGCCCACTACGAGCTTGCCGCCGGCCGCGATGTGACCCCGTTAATCCGCGCGATAGAAGGTTTCGCGACGACCACCAGGCTGCTCCCCGAGCAGGTCTGGGACATGACTGATATTCCGCGTGCCCTGATGTTCACCGGCAAGCCGACCGGCAGCGCGATGCCGCTTATGTGGGCGCACGGCGAGTACATCAAGCTCTTGCGATCGCGCAATGACGGCCGCGTCTTCGATCTGATTCCCGAAGTGGCGGAGCGCTTTCAACCGGGCCGCAAACGTCCGCAAATCGAAATCTGGAAGTTCAACCGCCGGGTGCGTTCAGTTCCCGCCGGCACCAAACTGCGTGTGCAGTCCCATCTGCCTTTCATGCTGCACTGGACCAGCGACGAATGGCTGCATTTGAATGACACGCGCTCAAGCCCGACAGCGGTCGGGCTCGAATATGTCGATATCGATATCGCTACGTCGTCCCACATGCCTATCCGCTTTACCTTTTTCTGGCCCGAGCAGAACCATTGGGAAGGCCGCGATTACAAGGTCGATGTCAGACCGCCGAAACCTTGAAATTACCGGCGTGAGATTACGGGCCTGGAATCATGCGATACGGTGCAGACCGAATTCGGGGGCGAGAGCCGCAATGATGCGATCGATATCGCCGGCCGATTCGGGATCGAACCACAGGCGGACGTGATTAAGCGCGGGATTTTCGGTGCGCATCGTTGCGATGTTGTCGTAGGATTCGATAATCGCCTTGAACAGCGCAATTTTCTCTGGCGCAACGTGGATCAGGATGCTGACCATAATCTGGATTGCCTGGATTGCCGGCGGATCGCCAGGTTCGCGCCGCCGCCCGTCGATTCCGCCGTTTTCTCGATAACCATATGGACGATGCGTCCCTCCGGGCCTAAATTCTAGCCGATGGATCTGGCGCGCCTAAGCTTTGTCACCGGCAAGGGAGGCACCGGCAAGAGCACCGTAGCCGCGGCGATCGCGCTGGCGACGGCGGATTGTACGGACGATAAGCGATCGCTTCTGGCCGACTTGGACGGGCGGCTGTCGGCGGCGCGGATGCTCGGCCTCAGCGAGTTGTCTTCCAAGGGCGCTTCCCAGCGCGCTTCCAATGGCGGTCCGCCTCGCGGCGACGCCAAAATCGACACGAATGTCGACGCGCAAATCGAATCAATTGTCGTCACCGGACGCGGCGAGCTTGAAGCATTCGTCAAACGCTTCGTGCCGCTCAAGGCGATCTCGCGCCGGATGCTGCGCAGCCGCAGCTTCGGCTACGTCGGCGCGGCGGCGCCCGGCCTGGCAGCGTTTCTGACGATGGAACGGCTGCGGCTGATCGCTGGCGAGGCGGCGCTCAAAGATCGCTACGCGGTGGTCGACGCGCCCTCGAGCGGCGGCGCGCTGGAACTGCTGGGCGTAGCAGGCGGCGTGCGCGACATGGCCCCGTTCGGCACGCTAAACCGTCTTGCCGGCGGTATCGAAGGGATGCTTATCGACCCCCATCGCTTTGGCGTGATCGTAACCGTCGCGCCCGAGGAGCCTGCCCTGCGCGAGGCGGTCGAGAGCGTCCACCGTGTCCGCGGTTTCGGTATCACCAATGTAAGCGCGGTTCTGAATTGCGCGGTCGACGACCTTTTTGACGATCGCGAGATGGCCCGGATCAATCCGCTCAAGGGACACGGCGAGCTCGCGCGACGGCGGCGCGCGATGGCCGGGCGCACTGCCGAAACGCGCGACGCGCTCGCCCGCGAG
>Ga0302325_10016044_pt1 | contig 15894 bp, 9 predicted proteins | sample Palsa_T0_2_FD_201948 | JGI IMG/M metagenome (GOLD analysis project Ga0302325, IMG submission 201948) | Peat permafrost microbial communities from Stordalen Mire near Abisko, Sweden - Palsa_T0_2 | ecosystem: Environmental > Terrestrial > Soil > Palsa > Peat permafrost | place: Sweden: Abisko... | reverse complement strand
AAACCGGCGGCGATACACCGAAGAGCAGCTCTTTGTGACCATCCTGGAACTCGTTACAAAGCGGCGAAAGCCCCGACCGGCGGTGCATTGACATTACCCCTGGGGGGGTTGACGGGTACCCCGGGAGCGAGACAGTCCAAGTGAGGCGCGACCTCCGGGCGGGGCTCGGGTAGTCTCTCGCACCGTGTCGTTGACTCCTGGCACCCCAGTGGGCCGCTACGTCGTCCGGCGCAAGATTGCCGAAGGCGGGATGGCGGAGATTTTCCTCGCCGCCTCGCGAGGGCCCGAGGGATTCGAGAAGGAAGTGGTCATCAAGCGCATCCGCTCGGCGCTGGCCGATGACCCGAGCTTCGTGCAGATGTTCATCTCCGAGGCTCGGGTGGCAAGCAAGCTCAACCACCCGAACATCGTCCACATCTTCGACTTCGACCAGCACGCCGACAGCTACTACCTGGCGATGGAGTACGTCCGCGGGAAATCGCTGGCGGAAATCCAGCGTCGGACGCGTGACCGGGGCGTGCAGCTTCCCCCGGTGTTGGCGGCCCAGATTGCTTTGGAGGTGGCGCGGGGTCTGGCCTACGCGCACCGCATGACCGACCACGGTCAGCCATTGAACCTGGTTCATCGGGACGTCACCCCGCACAACATTCTCGTCTCCTATGACGGCTCGGTGAAGCTCACCGACTTCGGCATCGCCAAGGCCGGCAACCGAGCCACCACCGCAGGAATGCTCAAGGGCAAATTCGCCTACATGTCGCCGGAGCAATCCCGCGGCGACCCGGTGGATGCGCGCACGGACATCTTCGCGCTCGGCATCACCCTGTGGGAGATGCTCACCCAAGGAAAGCTCTTCGACGGCGACAGCGATGTGGCGGTACTCCGAGCGGTCCAGGAGCGGCCGGTTGAATCGCCCGGTCGGCTCAACCCAGCGGTGGACGCCGAGCTCGACGGCATCGTCTTGCGCGCGCTGGTGCGCGATCCGGCCGGCCGTTACCAGAATGCGCACGAATTCGAGCGAGCCCTGCAGCAATACGTCATCCACCACACCCAGTCGCCGGACGATGCAGATGTAGGCCTGTTCCTCCGTGACCTGTTTCCCGAGGAGATGCAGGCCGAGCAGAACGAGCCAGACCTTCCCCTGCAGCTGGTCACCCCGCCGCCCAGCTCGGCACGGGCCCCGGGTTCGCGGGCCGGCGATGCCTTGGCCGCGCGGGGCGGGACGCCCTCGCCGGCGATGCCACCGATGGACACCGCCGCTTACGCCTTCACTGCGACGAAGCAAAGCGGACGGCGGATGGCGCCGGGAACCGAACGCACCGAGGGGGGCGTCCCCTCGGTGGTGACGCAGCGCTCGCCGCTGAGCGAGGGGGACCTCCAGGCCGCGGGCCTGGGGAACACGCGTCGAATGCTCCTGGCCATGTTGGCGGGCGCCGCGGTGGTGGCGCTCTTTGTCGTCATCTTCTTCGCCGGCCGGCGGAGTTCTCCAGACGTGGCGCCGGTTGCCTTGCCCGTGCCTGCGGCCGAGGTCGTGACTTCGCCGCCGACTGCCCCACCGGTGGTCATCCCGCCCCTCCGGACCGAGCCGGTGGCCTCCGAGCCCGTGTCGCCCGGACCACCAGCTGCCCAGGCCGGTCCGCCAGGCTTCCTCGTCGTGGAGGCCACGCCCTGGGGCAAGCTTTACATCGACGGGAAGCCGCACGGTGACATCGAGGGTGTCAGCAAGCGCATCTCACTCCCGCCGGGCACGCACGAGGTCCGGTTGGTCAACCGGAAGACCCACGGCTGGACGGTGACCATCGAGTCCGGGAAAACCCACACCGTGAAGCACAACTTCATCACCGAGTAGAGCTCCACCGTCGAAAAGGGCAGTCGTACTGGGCAAGGAGGGGTTCGGCGATGCGAGGACGTTGGACTTGGTGCACCCTGGTGCTCGCGGCGCCGCTGAGCGCGGCGGAGCCAGAACGCAGCGCGGTGGTTGCGGTGGGCCAGTGCAGCGTCGCCGGGAGCGCCATCTCGGCGCGGGCCTTCCGTGCCGCCCTCGCGCAGCGGGTCGGAGCCTCGGTGCAAACCGAGGTGGAAACGGCTGCTCCCCTGGGTGGCCTGGCCCAGCGAACGCTCCCCGAGTTGCAGGTCGCTCTGGGCTCTGCCCGCGCCGACTTCTACGCGGACCGGTCGGAGGCTGCGCTTACCACCGTCAAGAAGGCCCTCCGGGAGGTCGTCCTCCTCATGCCGTCGGAGGCGCGCTGGTTGGCGGAACGCGAAATGCTCACCCTTCAGTCGCAGGTGGAGCTCAAGACGGACCGCGCCGCCGCCGAAGCCACGCTGGGCCGGGTGTTTCGCGTCGACCCCAATTACAAGCCGGACACTTCGGCCTATCCGCCCTCGTTTCAGCGCTTCGCCGAGGACGTGCGCTGGGCGGTGAAGAGGATGCCCACCAACCGTCTGGACATTGCCGTGTCGCCCCCGGGAAAGACGGTGTACGTGGGAGGCAGGCCCGCTGGCGCTGCCCCACTTTCGCTTCGCCTCGCGCCCGGCGAATACCGGGTGGAGGCGGACTGGGGATACCGAGGCCTGGCGCGCGGGGTCAGCGTCCAGGCCCCACCGATGCTCCCCAAGCCGGTGGAACTTGCCGCGACGGTCGAGGGTGCGATGGCGCCGGATGGTGGGCCGTGCGTCGAGCCGCACGGCGAGATGACGGCTGCGCTTGGGCGGCTGCTCCCGCTGCTCAGTGTCAGCAAGGTGTATGGCGTGCGCACCGTCGCCGCCGCTGGGGTCCAGTATGCCCTGGTGACCGAAGTGGGTGCCTTTGGCAGTGCGCAGTTCACGGTGCGTGTGAAAATTCTGCCCGGCGCCCCGGAAAGCGAGGCGCTGGCGATGATTGCCTCCTATTTCCACACCGGCCGCTCGAGTCCCCTGGTGGACCTGCTCCCCAAGGGCGCCCCGGACGTCGAGGTGGCAGCTCCGGCGAGCTCCTCGCCGCCAGCCTTGGGCACAACGCCGGTTGGCGGGGTGAGCCGGTCAGCCTCGGAAGGTTCTGGCCTGCGGACCACGGGGTGGGTGCTGGGAGGCGTGGGCGTCGTCGGAGTGGCGGTCGGGCTCGTGGAATTTCTGTCGGCCAACAGCGCGAAGAGCGACTTGACGAGCCAGCAGGTGAACGGTGCATTTCCGGCGGGCTACCAGAGTCAGTTCCAGTCCACGAACGATTCCATCAAATCCAAAGAAACCATCGCGCTCATCGCGGGTGGCGTCGGCGCGGCGGCGCTGGTGACCGGCGTGGTGTTCATTATCATGGGCAACAACCAAGCCGCAGCGGGCGTGTCGGTGTCGCCCGCGGTGGTCCCAGGCGGCGGTGGCGCTGTGGTAGCGGGGAGCTTCTGACCATGGCTTGGCGCAAGACACGCTGGGGAGTGCTCGTGGTCGCAGCAGCATTCGCTGCCGAGGGATGCACCGGTTTCGGCGAGAATTGCTCGACCAACGCCGACTGCATCGCGCAGAACCCGGCGTCAGTTTGCGACCCGACGCTGAATGTCTGCTTCCTCTATGCCGGCCCGGTGGTGACCGACATCGTGCCCGTCGACCACGCGACCGGCGTGGCGGGAGAGAATGTCCAGGTGGCTGCCACCTTCTCCTTGCCCATCGTCGATGCGGGCGTCAGCGCCAGCACCTTCCAAGTGGTGGGACAGGGCTTCGATACTTTCGGAAGCTATCTGGTCGACACCGCTTCCCTCCAGGCGACCTTCGAGCCCCTCGCCGGGGCGCTCGCTCTGGGAACCGAATACGCCGTACACCTGACCGACGGCATCGTGGACGGCAGCGGCCGGCCGCTACTTCCCTTCAACAGCACCTTCTCGACCAGGGATGGCGCCTTTGGGCAGGGTGGGACGCTCCGGTTCAGTACCCAGACCGGCTCCTACACCATGGCCGAGAACTACGTCGGCAACATCATCACCGCCGTCGACATCTACACCGGCGGGGGTACGTCCTTCGATTACGAATTGTCCGTCGGGATTTCAGATGCGGGAAGCACTCCGGCCATCACGACGGTCCTTCAGAACATTGTCGGCCAGGAGGTCAACAATCTCAGCGTCGCGATTGCGACCGACGGGACGGCGTTCGTGGCCTGGACGACCCAGCCGACCGATGCCGGGACTCCGCTCAGCTACACCACGCTGGTCTCGGCCTATGACCCGAGGGCGCAGGCATGGAGTCCCAATACGACGGTCACCGGGCCGGCCCCGACACCGAAGTTTGCTCAGGTCGTCGCCTTCAACGCCGCCGACGGCGATGACGGACTCGTGGTGTGGCTCCAAACCGTGGGAGCGAAGCAGGTTGTTTATGGAAACTACCACCGTGCGGACGCCGGTTGGCTCGGCGCGAATTCGTTCCAAACCAATAACTTGCTGGGCGCCTCCAACGTCAGTGTCGCCGCCGACTTCGCCGGGGACGCGCTCATTGCCTGGCAGTCGGAACAGTCCGGGAGTGGCCTGCCGGAGGTCCTTGCCGTCTACAGCCCCAGCGGCGGAAGTTCCTCCCCGCCGGTGGTGGTCTCGAACCGTGCTGTGGCCTCGGTGGTTCCGCAGGTCGCGCTCGGAATCACTGGCCTCGGCGCCGTTGTCTGGCCGCAGCAGACGCTTCAGACCGACGGGGGCATCATCACCAGCCACGTCTTCGCCTCGACCTTCGACCCCACCCTCGGAGTCGGGACCGCGGTGCAGCTCGATTCGGCGGCCACCTTCGCCAACTTCCCCCAGGTCGGCGTCGCCGCGAACGGCAACGTCTTCGTCATCTGGCAAGAACTCGGCGCGGTCGTCACCAGTACCTACCTGCTCGACGCCGGGAGCTGGTCGTCGCCGGTCACCCTGGATTCGGACCCGACGTTTCCCGTCAACGGGCCAGCGGTCGTGGTGGACCCGGGTGGGAATGCAATCGCAGCTTGGCTCAAAGTCACGCCGGACGCCGGGTACCAAATGTTCGGCGGGCGCTACACCGTCGACGGCGGCTGGCATGGAACAACCCAGCTCACCGTCGGCGCGGACCCCGTGCTGGACATTGTCCCGACGCTTGCGGTTGATGCGACGGGTCGGAGCTTCGCCTTGGAGACGCGGCTGCCGGGCGACACGCTTTACCTTGAGTACATCCCCTTTAAGTGATGGGTTCTCGGGCCCATGGTGAGCCGTCGTCCTCTGAGTGACGACGCGATGTGAAGTTGAAGGACCATGAAGAGGGGGGAACGTGAACCACATTCGGATGGGGTGCCGGAGCAGGTGCGGTTCCCCGGTGTGCGGCCAGAGCGTCGCTCGGGAGGGTTGAATGCAGCCACTCAATGCGTTCTTGGTGGTGGTGGTTGGCGCAGCCGGGGTCGCCCAGGGCGCCCCGGTGGATTCGGCTGCCGTCGTCGCCGTGGGACAGTGCGACGCAGCTGCCGGCATTGCTGCCCGCAGCTTCCGGTCCGCGCTGGGGCAAAAGATGCGCACCGGCGTCCAGTCCGAGGCGGACACGGCCCGCCCCTTCGGGGGCCTGTCCGACAGGACGGTGCCGCAAATCAACAGTGCCCTGTCCTCCGCCCGGAGCGACTTCTACTCGGACAAGCCCGATGAGGCGGCCAAGACGCTGCAGGCTGCGCTCGACGACGCCACGCGCATCGCGCCCTCGGATGCCCGGTGGGCCGCAGAGCGCGAGGCGCTGACCCTTCTTTCGCAGATGCAGTTCAAGTCCAACCAGGCCAGCGCAGAAGCGGCGCTGATGCGCATCTTCCGCGTTGAGCCTGAGTACCGGCCGGACAGCAGTCTCTTTCCGCCCTCCTTCCAGCGTTTCGCCGACACCGTACGCAAGGCGGCAAAGAAGCGTTCGACGGTGCGCTTCGAAGTCACCACCTCGCCGACGGGCAAGCCGGTGTACGTGGGGGGCAGGCGGGTCGGCGTCGGGCCGGTGACCCTGCGCGTCCCAGCGGGCGAGTACCGCGTCGAGGTGGACTGGGGCCACCGCGGTCAGGCCCGACTGGTGATGGTGCCTTCGGCGCCAGTGGAGCTCAGCGCCTCGGTGGAGGGGGCAGTGTCCCCGGACGGAGGGCCCTGCATCGGCACGACGCAGGACATCGGTGCGGCGCTGGCGCGCGTCGCCCCGCTGGTGAACGCCTCACGTCTCTATGGCATCCACACCGACAGCAAAGGGGACAACACCTTCGCCGTGGTGACGTCCGTGGACGCCTCCGGAGGCGCCCTTCGCGAGGCCCGTGTGAGGCTTCAGCTGGGTGCGCCCGCCACCGAAGCGCTGGCCCTCCTCGCTGGCTACGCTGCGACCGATAATGCCGTCCCGCCCGTGGAAATCACCCGCCCCGTGGCGGGCGGCTCCTCGGGGGCACCGCCGCCGGTGGCCGTCATCGTGCCGCCTGCGGGCGTAGTCGCTGTCGCTCCGCCTGCCACCGAGGGCGCTCCTCCCCCCCCACCACCCGCCGCGGCCCCGACGACGGAGACTGCTTCTGACCGGTTCGCAACGAAGTTCGAGCTCGCGCTTCGGGTTGGGTTTTCGTTACCGCTCGGAGCCGCTACTTCAAATCCGCAAGCCTTGAACTCCGCCATGAATCTCGTCGACTATGCATCCTTCACCGTCCCTGTCGGTATCGACGTCGGCGTGCGCATCGGCGGGGTGGTCTTCGTCGGCGGGTATTTTCAGTACGGACTGTTTGGCTCACCGAGCCAGTCGTTCTGCACCGTGAGCGGCTGCTCATCCACCACGGTGCGCGTCGGCGGAGAAGTGCTCATTCACCCGCTTGGAAATGCGCCGGTGGACCCCTGGTTCGGGGTAGGGACAGGCTTCGAGTGGCTCAGCGTCTCGGATACGCCAGGTGTCACGTTCAGCGGGTTTGAGTTCTTCAACCTGCAATTGGGCATCGACTTCGCGCTCGGGTCGGTGGTGAGGCTCGGGCCCTACGCTAGCTTCTCGATGGGCCAGTACACCTCGTTCAGCCCGACACCTACTGGAACCACCGACTCGGCGACGCATGAGTGGCTCACCTTCGGTGTGCGGTTCGTCATTCTCCCCTGAGAGTGAACATTCGACCCGCCGTCCTCGTCTTGAGTGGCGGACCTACGTTCGGGTAGGCCCTGGTTGGTTGTGGACGGTTTGGAAGGTGGCTGGCGAAAATGCTGGGCAAGAAACAACTCCTTGGATTCATTGGCGTTTTCGCCATGACCGGGAGTCTCCTCGCTCGCCCAGCCCAGGCCCAGGACTGGACCGTCATCCCCTCTCCGGACAGTGAGATTCAGGGCAACTTCGACGATGCCCTCGCTCCGTATGGCGAATGGACGGACGTGGACGGCACCCGCGCATGGCGGCCCTCGGCGAGCGTCGTCGGTGAGGACTTCCAGCCGTACGCCACCAACGGCCAGTGGGTGTCCTCGGACTATGGCTGGTATTTCCAGAGCGACTACCCCTGGGGCTGGGCTCCCTTTCACTACGGACGCTGGGCACTGGACGCGAATTACGGGTGGATTTGGATTCCAGGGACAGTCTGGGCTCCGGCCTGGGTCGATTGGCGGATTGGCGGCGGGTACATCGGCTGGGCGCCGCTGGCCCCCGTTGGTTGGTCCGTGGCGGTGCAAACCTGGCGGCCGTACTGGGTCTTCGTCCCGGCTGCCCACTTCGCCGGAAACTTCTGGGCCCACCGGCTCCCGTTTGAAAGCATCCACGAGGCCTATGATGCGACCGCGCCCGTTCACCAGGCCGTCGCCTTCGGGGGCGCGCGCTGGTACGCCGGGCCTCCGGTGGCCCAGGTGGAGCGCGTCAGCGCCCAGCCCATCCAACGGGTGGCGGGGGGCTTCACTCCCCCGGCGCCGGGGCGCATCCAGTCTCTTCAACTCCAGCCACCCCGGGGCTACTCGGGGAATGCTGGAGCTCTGCGGCCCGCGGCCGGGCACCCGGGCGGCCAGCGTCCCTTCCAGCCTCCTCCGCCGATGCCGCCTCCCGCACGCGGGCCCAGCGGGCCCCCTCCCGCCGGCCACTCCGGGCCGCATGGCTCGTACCTGCCAGAGAGGCCGGGTTCTCCCGGTCTCGCCGCGGCGCACCCGGCATCCCCGAATGACTCGCGTCCGGGCTTCGGCCGCGCTTCCGGGGTGGCGAATTGGAGTGGGGCCCGTCCGTTTGGCCCGGTGGCACCGCGAGCCGTTTCCTCCTTTTCGGCCCCGCACGTCTTCTCGGCGATGAGCTACCGTGGCTACGCGGGCAGCAGCCGAGGAGTTTCCGGCGGGCACGGCGGGCGGCGCTAGCCATTCTGCAGCACGCTTGGCCTTATGCTCGGCACCAATGCTTTACGCGCTGGTGCGGGAGGTGGTGGGCTTCGCGCTCCGCGTCTTCTACCGACTCGAGCGGGCAGGAGGAGCGCTGCCTGCGGCAGGTCCGCTCCTCCTGGTGGGGAACCACCCCAACGCGCTGATTGACCCGGCCCTCCTGCTGGCCATTTCTCCACGACCGCTCACCTTCCTCGCCAAGGCGCCTCTCTTCGGTGTCCCACTGCTGGGGCAACTTCTCCGGGCGCTCGGCGCACTGCCCATTCACCGCCGGCAGGACGGGCCAGGGGACACGACCGCCAACGCAGCTGTCCTGGAGGCCGGGTCCCGGGCCCTGGCCTCTGGGCGAGCGCTGGCCATTTTCCCCGAGGGCAGGAGCCACTCCGACCCACACCTTGCAGAGCTGAAGACGGGGGCGGCGCGGATGGCGCTCGCGGCGGGAACCGTGGTGCAGGTCCTCCCGGTGGGGCTCACCTACGCCCAGAAGGGCCGCTTCCGGAGCGCGGTCCATGTCGAGGTGGGGACGTGCCTCTCCGTCGCGCCGGCCCCGGCGCCGTCGGCCTCCGACGTGCGCGCCCTCACCGCTCGCATCGGCGAGGCCCTGCGGGCGGTGACACTCGAGCTCGACGCGTGGGAGGACCTCCCGCTCATCGCCACCGCCGAGGCACTCTATGCCCTGCGCACGGATGGGCCGTTGGAGGATGCCGAGCGCCGCCGACTCTTCGCGCGCGGCATGACGCTGCTCCGCGAAGAGCAACCCAGCCGCTACACCGAGCTGCGGAGTGAGGTGGACGCACTCGCTCGCCGGCTGGCACTCGTCCACGCACGCCCTGGGGACGTGGCGTTGCACTACCGGCCGGTGACGGTGGTGCGTTTCATCCTCCGCAATGCGGTAGCGCTGCTCGTTGGTTTTCCCCTCGCCGTCGCCGGGTGGCTGCTTTTTTTGCCCTGGACGCTGCTGGTGCGCGCCGGCCTCGCTGTCGCGCACACCGAGGAGGACATGCGGGCGACGGTGAAGCTCGTCGCCGCGCTGGTGCTCGGTCCTCTCTACGTGCTTGCCCTGGCGCTGGTGGTGGCGCGCTTCTGGGGCTGGGGCTGGGCCGCGTTGCTGGTGCTGAGCTCAGTGCCGCTGGCGCTCTTCACCCGGAACTTCCTCGCCCGACGGAAGGACGCCCTGCGGGACGCACGCCTCTTCGTCCGACTCGGAAACCGGTCTGCCACCAAGGCTCACCTGGTGTCCGAGGGACAGGGACTGGCGAACCGCATTCAGGCCCTGGTGGAGGAACTCGGCCCCCGAGTGTCTGTCCCGAGTCCAGCCCCTGCGCCACCGTGATGTCCCTTGGGGAGGGCCGCGCTCCTGGCCGCCTCTAATGGGTGGCGGTTTGCGAGGCGATGCGCTTCGCAGCGTCGGCAGCGTAGGGGTGGTCCTTCTGCAGCGTGGCCGCCCGCTGGTACTCGGCTAGGGCTTCCTTCTTCTTGCCTTGCGCCTCGTACAGCTGCCCCAGCGCATAGTGCGGCTCGGCCGCACCCGGGTCGGACTGGGCAGAGGCCTTGAAGGACTCCTCGGCCCTGGCTGGCTGGCCCTGCTCGTAGAGGACGTGCCCGAGGTAGAGCAGCCCATAGCGCTGGCGAGGGTCGGTGGCCAGGACCGCCCGCAGCAGCTTGACCGCTGCCTCGGGGTCTCCACCCCGGTCGTAGAGGAAACCGAGCTCGGCCTTGGCCTCGAGCTGGGTCGGGTCCCGGCGAACGACTGCCTCCAGCTCCGAGAGCGCGAGGTCCGGCCGGCCCTTGCGGGCATGGAGGATACCGAGTCTGGAGAGAATGGAGGTGTCGTCGGGACGCCTCTCCTTGGCCGCGGAGAGGAGCGTCTCGGCGTCCTGCCAGTTCCCCATCGCCAGGTAGAGGTCGCCTAGCCCGACGATGGCGGCGAGGTTGTCGGGCGCCTCCACCAGGACGCCCTTGAAGAGCGGTACGGCCTTGGCCGCGACGCGCTTCTTGGCATAGAGGGCTGCCAGGTCGAGCCGGGCATCGACGGTGGGGGCAAGCGCGACGCGCTTCTCCGCCTCGATGATGGCTCGGTCGAGGTCACCCATCGCCAGGTAGGCGTCGGCCAGCGCTGCGCGTGCGCCGGTGTCGTCGGGGAACTCGTGCACCGCTCGCTGGAGTGTCTCCACGGCGTCGACGAATTTTCCCTGCCCGACGTATGCCAGCGCGAGGCCCTTGTACGTCTCGGCGCTGCGAGAGGCCTTCGGGTCGTCGGCGCGCATCGCGATGGCCTTCTGGAAGGCCTCCACAGCCTCCTTGCGCTTGCCCATCTTGAGGTAGAGCTGTCCGAGCTGGGTGTAGGGGCCGCTGGCCTTGGGCTGGAGTGTCAACGCGCGCTCGAAGGCCTTGGTGGCGCGGAGGTTGTCGCCGGAGCGGAAGAGGGCCAGCCCGAGGTTGAACCACGCATCGGCGTAGCTCGGGTCTTCCTGGGTGGCGGCCTGAAACTGGCGGGTGGCTCGAGCCACGTCGTCCTTGCCGTCCATGAGGGCCACGCCAAGGTTGTTGTGCGCCTGCACGTAAGCCGGGTTGAGCGTCAAGGCTCGTTCGAAGGAGGCAATCGCCCCATCCACGTTGCCCTCCTTCATCAACAGGACGCCGAGGTTGTAGTGCACCGCTGGGTCGGCCACACCGGTGCGCGCCGCTGCAAGCAGGGTGTCCTTGGCCTCGGCCGCGAGACCCTTCTCGGCGAGGGCCTTGCCCAGGTTCACCTGGGCGGCGCCCAGGGCCGGGTCCATGGAGAGTGCCCTCCGGTAGCCCTCGATGGCCTCGTCGAGCCGCCCGGCCTGGTGCTGGGCCTCGGCGAGGTTGAAGCGCAGGGCAGCATCCTGGGGCTGGAGTTCCACGGCCCGCGCGTACTCGGTGATGGCCACGTTCGTCTCGTCGAAGCGCCGCGCCATCAGCGCGCGCTCGGCATGAAGCGACGCGTCGCCGGGGAATGCGGCAATGCCGGCCACCAGCACGGCCCGTGCCTCGGTGCCTTCGCCGGAGAGTCGCAGTGCGCGCGAGAGCAGCAACCGGGCCGCGGGGCCGTCCCGCCGGCGGACCAGCTCGCGGAAGGGGCCGACAGCCTTGTCCGGCTCGCCGAGCGACAGGAAGGCGAGCCCCAGCCGCTGCAGGGCGTCGGCGTCGTCCGGCGCGGCCTCCACCCGCGCGCTCTCGTCGGCCACCGCTTTGCGCAGTTGGACCTGCTCCGGGTCGGGGTCGGCCGCCAGGAGCTCCAGCGCCAGCAGCCAGGCCACCATCAGAGGCGCTCCACGTAAGGACTGGCCCGAGCGTCGAAGGTGCGCTTGGCGAGCACCTCCTTGTGCTTGTCCCAGGCGGCGCGGGTCTTGGTCAGCGACTCCTCGTCGGGCTTCAGGCCCTTCCTCCGGTCGGCGACCTCGGCGTCGCAGGCTTTCGCCTGGCGCTCGAAGTCCTCGGGCTTGTAGCTTTCGCTGCCTTTGAGCTTCGCCTTGCGCACGGCCAGCAGGCGCGCGAGCTGGTAGCGCGCCACCGCGCACTGTCGGGCCACTTCCTCCACCTCGCGCAGCTGCACGTTGAGTGCCTGGCGCGCACGAAGGTAGTCGATGCGGGCGCGGACTTCCTCCACCGTCAGCTGAGCGACGTCCTTCGTCGCCTGGTCCTTGGCCTGACCGACTTCGTCGCTGGCGATGCCCTCCGCGTGCTTGGCACGTCGGATTTGGTCGCGGGTCCGGCTGACTTCGTTCTCTGTCTCGTCGACCCTGTCGTAGGCGATGAACAGGTCGTTCTCCGCCTCGAGCAGGTCAATCTTGTTCTCGTAGGGAAGCTGGCGCACCAGGTCGTCTGGCACCTTGGTGGTGTACCTGCCGCCGCAGGCAGCAGCGAGCACCAGGAACCCGACCAGCGAAACTTGTCTCGGTGGATGTCTCATCATTGCACCTGAGCGCTGAAGGAGGCGAAGGCCGTGTAGCCGCAGGCAAAGTCGGCGCAGAGCGCGAAGGTGACGTTGAAGGAGCCGCTCACCGAGGCGCCGGAGCCAGGCACCGGCGTCGCGTTGAGGGCCATTCTGCCAATCTGAAGGGCAGGGAAGGTGGTGCGCGGGTCGTTCGCAACGTCGCGCGTCACCACGCCGCGCTGACCGACGCCCGAGGGCGGAACCAGGGTGAGGTCGACCGAGCCTCCGGGGTCGACCTGCAAACCGGTCAGGTCCTCGGTGACGATGAGGACGGCATTCTCACTCTTCCCGGACGGTTCGAGGAAGCTCAGCGCGACCTGCCCGTTTTTCATGACCCCGCCATCGACCGAGCCACCGGTGTAGGCGACCTGGGCGTTGCTGTACTGGAGATTGAGCAGGGTGCTCAGGCTGCCTTGGACCTCTTGGGGCCCACAGCAGAGGAGCACCAGCGCGCAGCCCAGAAACCCGAGCCACTTCACTTGCACGCCCGCCAGTCTGGGTCGACGTCGGAACCGCGCAGGGCGGCCTGGTCCCTGATTTGGGCCAGCTCCTTCCGGGCACCCTCCACGTCGCCATAGCGACAGCGGAGCGATGCGAGGTTCGCGTGCGCCTTGTCGTACCCCGGGTCCGCCTCGAGCGCCTTGCCGAACGCGCCCCGGGCAAGCATCGGCTCGCCCTGGTAGAGGAGGGACATGCCCAGCGCGTTCTGCGCCGAGGCTCGGTTTTCCTGGAGTTCCGTGGCGCGCGACAGGGCCAGCTGCGCCTGTCCCATCTGCCGGGCGTCGAGGTAAGCCAGGCCCAGCGCCTCCATCGACGCTGCATCCTGCTTGGCCTCCGCCTGCTTCTGCAGCTCGCCGACGTTGGCGGCCAGCGCCCCCGGCGAGCCTGGCGCGGGCAGCGGCGAGCGAACGGACTCGCTCTTGGTGCGACAGCCAAGGACTGCTTCGCTGAAGACCTCGAGCTGTGTCGCGCGCTGGAGACAGGTCTTGAAGGCTTCGTCTGCCTGGTCCTTGATGGGCTGGACCTGCTGCTGGACGGCGGCCTTGTACTGCTGCGCCTGCGCGCCCGTGGCGCCGGCTGGAACCGGCGAGGCCTCCACCGCTTCGGCCAGGGATTTGAGCGCCAGGCCGAGCTTCCACAAGGCGGCCACTGCCCACTCCCCGGACCCCATCGACGCCGATTGGTTGTACACGCCCTGCAGCTGCTGCAGTGCCGCCACCTTCTGGTCGATTTGCTCCGGCGGGATGGCCCTGAAGTTTCGGTACAGCATCTCGCCCAGGTACCAGAGGCCCCGCGCCGTATCCTCGCCTTGCCCGTTGGGGGAGTTGACCACCGTCGCCAGCGCGCGTGCCACGACGTCCGGTCGCTCGCCACCGAGCTTGGCCGATGCCTCGGCATACACCGCCGCCGCCAGCGGCTGGCTCTTGTCCACCTTGAGCGCGGCCTCTGCAGACGCCTTGGCCCCGGCCAGGTCGCGCGCCCGCAGCTTGACCTGCGCCAGAGCGCCATAGGCGTCGGCGCGGCGCGTGCCAGGAAGCGCGGCGGCGGACGTGAAGTCCTTGATGGAGGCCGGGTAGTCATTGAGTGCTTCCCGGAGCCGGCCGGCCGACATCCATCCTTCGAATGCGGCCGGGTCATTGCCCATCCGCTGGCCCACCTGCTCGTACCACTGCGCGGCCTCGGTGAAGCGGCCGGCCTCTGCGGCGTTTCGGCCGAGCGTCGAGGCGACGTCGGGAATGAAGCTGCTCTTCGGGTAGTCGGCCATGAGCTTGGCGCCGATTTCCCGCTCCTTGGGGAAGTCGCGCTTCTCCCGGGCCGCGCTGAACGCCCCGTACTCGGCTTTCTCACCGATGTCGCTCGACTTGTTCTCCGAGGCGACCTTGAGCAGGCCTTCGACCACGTCGCCGGTCTCCGCCGAGCTTTGCAGGGCGAGCTCTCCGAGGGCCTCACCCTTGCTTTCGCTGAGTGTCCGCCTCACGTCGGCAAGGAAGCTGGCCGGGAGGCGCGCATTGGCCAGGAACTTCCGCGCGGTTTCCTCGATGCCCTTGAAGTCGTTGATTTGCCGGAGCCCGTCGAGCGCCAGCTTGCCCGCCGCCGGTGCGTCCTTGTTCTCCGGGTACTCGAGCGCGAAGGCGGTGAAGAGCTGGCTCGACTTTTCGAACTCGCCGTCGTCGTAGTAGGCGCGAGCGATGTTGAACTTCAGCGTCACGACGTTGGGGTTGCGTGCGTACTTGGTGATGAATGCGGCGCCGTCGATTTTCAGCGCCTGGCGAGCGTCCGCCACCTCGAAGGCGGTGATTTGCTCCACCTCTCCCGGCTTGAGCGCAGAAAAGGAGCTGAGCAGGGCGCCGTAGGCGGCTGCCTCCATCCCCTTCACGTCTTTGGCCCGCTCTTCGTAGTGCTCCAGCTCCTCGAACTGCCGGGCTGCTTCCGGGAACGAGCGAGCGGCGAAGAGGGAGTCCGCTCGGTTGTGCATCATGTCCCGGACGTATTTCTCCGGCCGAAAGAGCGACAGGTACTCCTTGTAGGCCACGGCTGCATCCAGGTAGGCCTCGCGGGTATTCGTCTTCTGGGCGAGCGTCTGCAGCTGGGTGGCCAAGTCTCGGGTGATTTCTTCCAGCTCGGCCAGCTGCTTGCGGCGGGTCGTCTCGTCTCTGAAGGCGTCCACCTTGATGTTCACCGCGGCCCGCACCAGGTACTTGATGTCGGCCTGGGTGGTGGGCACCTTCCCCTTGGCTGCCCGCAGCGAGTCGTAAATCTTCTCTGCCCGCTCCATGTCCAGCTCGGGGTCGGGCTGAATCTCCATCAGCTTTCGCAAGGTCGGAATCGCCCACTCGTACTGCTGCTTGATGAAGTAGCGGTTTCCCAGCTTGTCCAGGGCGAGCGCGTAGGTGGACCGGCTGTCGGACAGCTTCTCGAAATAGGGCAGCGCGCCCTTGGCCGGCCGTGCCTCGGTGTAGCTGTAGACCAGGTCGAGAAGCGCTTCGCGTTTCACGTTGAGGGACTTGGCCGAGTCCACGCCGGCAATCGGCGGGCTGCCGGCGGCCGCCTCGAAGAAGCCCACGGCGTCATTGAAGCGCTGCTGATTGACCCTGACCCACCCCATCTTGTAGCGGGCCAGGTCGTGCACCGAGGAGGGCGGGAAGGCGAGGATGGCCTGGTAGTGGCGCTCGGCCTCGTCAAGGTTTGCCTTGTCGAACCAGTAGTCGCCGAGAATCTGCTCCGACTCGAGCCGCAGCTGGCTCTTCGGGTACTTGTCGATGAGCGAGCGCAGTGTGGCCAGCATGTCGTCGAACTGTCCGAGCTCGCGCTGCTCGTGGGCGAGGTAGAAGGTGACCTTGTCCCCGTCGTGGAAATCCGGGTACTCGCGCTGCAGCCGGTAGTAGAGCTGCACGGCCTTCTGTTTCAGCAGACGCGTTTCCGGGCTGACCATCGCCCCGGCGGTGCCTTCCGCCCGCTGCTCCGCCTGCAGGTAGTACACATACCGGCTCTTCTCGACGTAGAGCTCGGCCAGCCGGAACTGGAGGTCCGGGAGATAGCTGGCAGTCCGGCTCCGCGCGATGAGCCGCTCGGTCTCGATGATGGACCGGTCGACCTTGAAGATGTCGCGCTTGAGCTTGTCGATGTACTCCTGCTTCTCCCGGACCT
>Ga0302325_10016041_pt1 | contig 15897 bp, 13 predicted proteins | sample Palsa_T0_2_FD_201948 | JGI IMG/M metagenome (GOLD analysis project Ga0302325, IMG submission 201948) | Peat permafrost microbial communities from Stordalen Mire near Abisko, Sweden - Palsa_T0_2 | ecosystem: Environmental > Terrestrial > Soil > Palsa > Peat permafrost | place: Sweden: Abisko... | reverse complement strand
GCGGTCCCCTGTCAGCAGCGTCGACGACTTCCGGCGCCAACTGGACGGCGCCACCGACTGGTCAAGCGCCGTGCCGCACGGGCTGCGCGGCGCGACCCAGGCGCTAACGCTTGCGGGCGCCTACCGCCGCGGCGAGCCCGCCTGCGACGTGATCGACGAGCTCACGTTCGACGACGAGCCGAGCGCCGCCCGCTGCCTGGCCGACCCCGCCTTCCGCCGGGCCTGGGCGAGCCCGCTACTCGATCCTGCCTCGATCGCCTGCCTGGTGGTGGAGGAGCACGTGGCCAAGCCAGGGCCAGTGCCCGCGTCGTTCGTGAAGAACTACGAGCTGGTGACCAAGCGGCCGGACCTGGACCGGGCCGAGTTCGACCGCTACTGGGCGCAGGTGCACGGGCCGCTGGCGGCGACGATCCCCGCGATCAGGCGCTACGTGCAGGCCCACCTGTCGCCCGGCACCCGGGAGTCGGGCACGGCGCCCTACGACGGACTCGCCATCACCTGGTTCGACGACGTCGCCGCGATGCGGGCCGGCGCCGCGACCGAGGCCTACGCTAGGACCAGGGCCGACGAGGCGAACTTCCTCGCGGGCGAGCTGCCGTTCGTGATCACCACCGAGCGGACCACCTTCCCGAGAACCTGACGTTCCCGAGGGCCTGACGCGCCGAACTCCGTGCAGGTGAAGGCTGGCGTCACCGTGCGGCCGCCTGTTAGCTTTGTTCTGACCGGACAGTACAAAGTAGTAGGGAGATCAGCCGTGACGAAGCGGTGGGCACAACGGCCGGAGGGCTCTACCTGGGGCGACTGGGGCGAGGACGACGAACTCGGCCGGATCAACCTCATCACCTCGGAGAAGGTACTCGAAGGCGTGCGGGAGGTGCAGGCGGGCAAGAGCTTCTGCCTGAGTCTGCCGCTCGACTTTCCCGGCGGCTCCTCGCTGAACCAGCGCCGCTACCCCCCGATCATCCGCCCGACCGAGGACCTGGCGTACAAGCCGGACACCTTCTATAACGTGGTCGCCAAGGACTCGATCTCGCCGAACTACATCGACGTCTGGTCCGATGACATGGTGACGCTGTGGACGCAGTACTCGACCCAGTGGGACGCGTTGGTCCACCAGGGCGCGCTGTTCGACGCTGACGGAGACGGCGTCGACGAACCGCTCTACTACAACGGCTTCAAGCCGCACGTGGACATCATCGGGCCGAAGGAGGACGCCAAGGGCGACGGCAGCGGCAGTGTCGCCTTCGCGCGTCACCTCGGGCTCGAGCACATGGCGGCGCACGGCGTGCAGGGCCGGGCGGTGCTGATCGACGTGGCTCACCACCTGAACAACACCGAAGAGTGGACCGCGGTCCCGATGAAGACCGTGCGGGAGATCATGGCGGCCGACAAGGTCGAGGTCAGGCCGGGCGACATGGTCATCCTCCACACCGGGTTCACCCAGAAGATCCTCGAGTGGGACAAGAACCCCGACGCGTCGCGGATCCAGGCCATGTACCCGTACCTCGACGGCGAGGACCCCGAGGTCCTCGAGTGGATCACCGACTCCCAGATGTCGGCCCTGATCGCGGACAACTACGCGGTCGAAGGCTGGCCGGCCCCGAGCCGCGAGCCGCACACGCTGATCCCGGTGCACAACCTATGCCTGTTCAAGCTCGGCATCCCACTGGGCGAGATGTGGTACACCCAGGAGCTTGCCACCTGGCTGCGGGCGAACGGCCGGAGCAGCTTCCTGCTGACCGCGCCGCCGCTGCGGCTGCCTGGCACCGCGGGCGGCCCGCTGAACCCGATCGCCACGGTCTGAGCCGGAGCGGCCAGCCTGCCAAGCAAGCAAGGCAGGCCGGCCGGTCCGCCCACGCTGGCCAAACCCACCCTGGCACCGCGCGGTGGAGTAATCTACTGTCCGATAGTCAGTGACCAATGGAAAGGCCGGCGTGGCGCCGAACGTCGACAGGGACCCGATTCTCGAGGCATTCCATCTGTGGAACGAGAACGGATGGGAGGACTGTGCCGCGGGCTGCACCGCGGTCACCTCGCTGATGCGCGTCCATCAGATGATGACCAGGCGGGCCGACCAGATCCTGGCACCGCTCGACCTCACCTTCGCCCGCTACGAGTTGCTGGTCCGGCTGTACTTCCGCGAGGGGGCGCTGTCGCTCAACCAGCTTGGCAAGGCGCTGCAGATCCATCAGACCAGCATCACCAGCCTGGTGGACCGGCTGGAGAAGCAGGGCCTGATCAGGCGCACGCCGCACCCGACCGACCGGCGCAGCACCATCGCCCAGATGACGCCGGCCGGGCGTACGCTGACCGGCAAAGCGATCAACCTGCTCAACTCGGAGTTCTTCCGTGACCTAGGCCTCACCGGCCGGGAGTCGTACCTGCTGATCGGCCTGCTGATGAAGATGCGCCGATCCTGGGACGACATCGAGAAGCCCGAAGGCTGGGAGCCGTTCGAGGTCGGCTTGGACGCTCCGCCGGCCAGCTAGACCACGCCACCCGCACCAGCCACAGCACTCGTCACCGGAACCGTACTTAAACGTCGACGGGAGTTACCTTCTCGCCTGACCGCGGCCGTGCCAGCCACGAGCCCGGTGCCTGAGGTGACTCCGCGCCAGAAGGGAAGACTCAGAAATGGGAAGCGCACGGCGGGTCATTGTCATTCTCGGGGCCGGCGGGACGCTCGGCACCGCCCTTTCAGGGCAGTTCGCGGCCGAGCCGGACACCGATCTGGTGCTCAGCGACCTCAGCGAGGACGCGCTCACGCAGGCCCGCGACGCCCTCGCCGCCAGCGCCGGGGAAGTGGCGACAGTGCCGGCCGACATCAGCGACTTCACCGCCGTCGAGAACGTCGTCAAACAGGCGGTCGACCGCTTCGGCCGCCTCGACGTGCTGATCAGCAACGCCGGGGTGCTGGCGCCCAACGGCCGGATCCACAACCTCAGCACCGAGGACTGGGAGCGGTCCTACCGCATCAACGTCCTCGGCCCGGTCAACGGCATCAAGGCCGCGGTCCCGGTGATGCGCGCGCAGCGGTCCGGTTCCATCATCCTCACCGCCTCGGTGGCCGGGCTCACCGCCTGGTCGCACTCGTCGCCCTACTGCGTCACCAAGGCCGGGGTGATCCAGTTGGCCAAGGTGGCCGCGGTCGAGTACGCCCGCGACAACATCCGCGTCAACTGCGTGTGCCCAGGCACCTTCCTGTCGGGCATGCACGCCAACCTGCCTGCCGAGGCGGTGGACGCCATCGCGGCCAAGCACCCGCTCGGCCTCGGCTCGGCCGACGACCTGGTCGGCGCCTACTCCTACCTGGCGGGCGACGGGTCACGGTGGACGACCGGATCGGCCATCGTGGTCGACGGCGGCTACGCAGCCCCATAACAGCAAGAAACGTCGACCGGCGCCGCCCAGCGGGCCGCCTCGGCCGACTTGGGGCCACTTTGGTACACGTCACTGCCCTAAATGCCCCGGTTTGCCGGTCGACGGGCGTACCGAAATGGCCCCAAGTCAAGCGCCACAGTCAAGAGCGACAGTCAAGAGCGGGGTATGGAACGGACCGTGGCGGCTGTTGGCGCGGTCGGCTATTCGGCGAGGTAGCCGCCGTCGACTGGCAGCGCCACCCCGGTGATGTACGAGGAGTCGTCGCTGGCGAGGAACACGGCGGCGGCGGCGATCTCGTGCGGCGTTCCCCAGCGGGCCATGGGGATCGGCAGCCGCCGGTCCGGCACCGCAGCGACGTTGTCCGGCCGCGCCCCGGCCAGGCCGGTGTAGATCATGCCGGGGCAGATGCAGTTGACCCGGATGTTCTCGGCGGCGTAGTCGAGTGCCGCGCCCATCGTCAGCGCGACGACGCCGCCCTTGGTGCCGCCGTAGGCGGCGATGCCCTTGCGGCCGACAAGCCCCATGGCCGAGGCGGTGCTGATGATGGAGCCCCCGCCGCTGGCGCGTAGCGCCGGGATGGCGTACTTAATGCCAAGGAAGACGCCGCGCAGGTTCACCGCGACCAGGCGGTCGAACACGTCGTCGTCGGTCTCGTCGAGCGGGTGGTGAGCGTCGATCCCTGCGTTGTTGAACACCACGTCCAGCTGGCCGAACGCCTCGACCGCCGCCGCGAACATCGCCTTCACGTCACCAGCCTGCGAGACGTCGGCGTGCACCGCGATCGCGTCCTTGCCGATCTCCGCCGCCGCCGATTCCTGGTGCCCGCTGACGTCGGCGCAGACCACCTTGGCGCCCTCCGCCGCGAACAGCAGGGCCGAGGCCCGGCCCATGCCGGACCCCGCGCCGGTGACGACGGCGACCTTGCCATCAAGCTTTCCCATAACGCTCCGTATCCTGTTGGAGATCTTCCTGTCGGCTATCGCGCAGCACTCACACCTTGACTCCGCCGCCGGGCCAGGTCAATACTTTTTGTGCCAACCGGTCAGTAAAATATACGCTGACCACCGCCGCGAGGAAGGACGCCGATTGAGCGAGCCACGGATCCCGCCCAGGCCATCTGCCGACTGGGACGCGGAGGTGCGCGACGCGCTGGCGTCCTTGCGGCCATCGGGGAGCGCGCCGCGGCCGCCCGAGCCGACGACGGGGCCGAAGCCCAAGCGCCCGCCCTCCAACATCCTTGGCATCTTCGCCTGGCACCCGGACCTTGCCAGGGCCTTCTTCGCGTTCAACAACCACCTGTTCCACTCCACCCTGTCCAAGCGGGACAGGGAATTGGTCACGGTGCGGATCGCCTGGCTGCGGCGGGGCGAGTATGAGTGGGCGCAGCACGTGCGGATGGCCAAGTCCGCGGGCCTGTCGGACGAGCAGGTCGACGCGATCATGGCGGGCCCTGACGCGCCGAGCTGGGGACCGCGTGACGCGGCGCTGCTGCGGGCGACCGACGAGATCGCGGCCGACCGCTACGTCAGCGACGAGACCTGGAAGCGGCTGTCGGCGGACTTCGACCGTAAGCAGTTGATGGACTTGGTGTTCACCATCGGGGCCTACGACCTGCTGGCGATGGCCATGAACACCTTCGGACTTGAACTCGACCCCGGCCTGCCAGGGTTTCCGCCTGAGCATCCGGCCGGCTAGCGAAGGGGCCGGAAGAACGCCTGCACGTCCGGCACGAAGAGGTCAGGCACCTCCATCGCGGGAAAGTGCCCGCCGCGGTCAAGCTCGGTCCAGGCCGCGATGTCGAAGAAGCGCTCGGCGTGCGGCCGCAGCGACCGGATGAGCTCGCCCGGGTAGTTGGCCACCCCGGTCGGCACGGTCACCCGCCGCTGCGGCACCATCGTCTCCGGCGCCTGCCGTCGCTCCCAGTACAGCCGGGCCGAGGACGCGCCGGCGCGGTTCACCCAGTAGAGCATCACGTTGGTCAGCAGCTGGTCCTTGGTGAGGGTAAAGCGGCCGCCCGGGTGGTCGCTCCACTCGTGGAACTTCTCGATGATCCAGGCCGCCAGCCCGGCGGGCGAGTCGTCGAGCAGGTAGCCGATCGTCTGGGGTTTCGTCCCCTGAATCGCCTCGTAGCCGCCGCCGGCCGCTCCCTCCCGCCGCGCCCACGCGGTCGGCGGGGCGGCTGCCTCGCCGCGCGGCGGCGGCACGTTCATCAGGTTGACGTGCAAGCCGAGGGTGCGTTCCGGCCGCAACTCGGCCATGTTGTACGAGACGATCGCGCCCCAGTCACCGCCCTGGACGCCGTAGCGCTGGTAGCCGAGTCGGTCGGCGATCTGCCCGAAGGCGGCGGCGATCCGCCGGGGGTTCCAGCCCGTCTCCGTCGTCGGGCCGGAGAACCCGTAGCCGGGCAGCGACGGCACCACCAGGTGGAATGCGTCGGACGGGTCAGCCGGGTCGGTCAGCGGGTCGATCACGTCGAGAAACTCGACCACGGAACCCGGCCAGCCGTGAATCAGGAACAACGGGGCCGCCGCCTGGTGGCGCGACCGGGCATGCAGGAAGTGGATCCGCTGGCCGTCGACCGTCGTGATGAACTGCGGGTAGCGGTTGAGCCGAGCCTCGTGCGCCCGCCAGTCGTAGGTGTCAAGCCAGTAGCGGACGATCTCCCTGAGATAGTCAAGCGCCATGCCCTGCCGCCAGCCGATGCCGCCGATCTCGTTCGGGAACCGCGTCCGCCGCAGGCGTTCGGCCAGGTCGGCCAGGAGATCCTCCGGTACATCGACCAGGAACGGCTCTAGAGCTGTCACTCTCCGGACGTTACAACCTGGCGCGGTCGCTTCCCATGGTTGCATCGTAAGCGTTATATAATTATGCTATTGAGTACCTGAAGCCGGTCGCCATCAGGGCGGCTGTCGTTGCGTCGGGGGCTTGCGGTCCGCCTGCGGCGCGAGCCATAGTGGACCGACCGGTCAATCAAGCTGTTGTAGGGGACTAAATTGGCAGAGCCAGCGCAGGGCCGAGACCAGCAGGCCGACGTGGTCATCGTCGGCGCCGGGATCCTGGGCATTTACCAGCTCTACCGGGCGGTTCAGGCCGGCTTCTCGGTGCGGCTGCTTGAGCAGGGCGGCGGCGTCGGCGGTACTTGGTATTGGAACCGCTACCCGGGGTGCCGGTTCGACTCCGAGAGCTACACTTACGCCTACCTGTTCTCCGAGGAGCTGTGGCGGGAGTGGGACTGGTCGGAGGAGTTCGCCCCGCAGCCGGAGACCGAGCGGTACCTCAACCACGTGGTCGACCGGTTCGACCTGCGCCGCCACATCCGGCTGAACAGCAAGGTCACCTCGGCCCGGTGGGACGAGAGCAGCGCCTCCTGGACGACCGGGACGCAGGACGGGTTCCAGATCCGCTCCCGGTACCTGATCACCACCACCGGCGTGCTGTCGGTACCGCAGTACCCCGACGTGCCCGGCCGTGAGGACTTTGCGGGCGAGTCGTACCACCCGGTGCGCTGGCCGGACGAGCCGGTGGACTTCCGCGGCAAGCGCGTCGCCGTCGTCGGCACGGGCTCATGCGGCGTGCAGATCGGCCCGGTGGTCGCCGAGGAGGCCGCCTCGCTGGTGATGTACCAGCGCAGTGCCACCTGGGCCACGCCGTTGAACAACCATCCGATCTCGGCCGAGCAGCAGGCATATCTCAAGGCGAACTACGCGCCGATCAAGGCCGAGCTCGATGCCTCGGTCGGCGGTTTCCTGCACAAGCCGTCGGGCAGGAAGTGGGAGCAGGACAGCCCGCAAGAGCGGCAGGCGTTCTTCGAGGCGGCCTGGAACAGTCCCGGCTTCGCCAAGATCAGCACGAACTACGAGGACCTGGCGCTCAACCGAGAGGCCAACGCCGAATGGTGCGCCTTCATGGCGGGCAAGATCCGCGCGATCGTCGCCGATCAGGCAACCGCAGACAAGCTGATACCGAAGGACCACCTCTACATCGGCCTCCGCCCGCCGTACGTCACCGATTACTACGAGATGTACAACAAGCCGAACGTGGAGCTCGTCTCGCTCCGCGAGACGCCGATCGTCAAGGTCACCGAGACCGGGATCGAGACGTCGGACGGCCTGCGCGAGTTCGACATCATCGTCTGGGCGACCGGCTTCGACTTCGGCACCGGGGCCATGCTGCGGATGGGCATCGTCGGCGCCGACGGGCTGACCCTCAACGAGTACTGGGCGGACGGGCCGCTCACCTACCTCGGGATCATGGCCCATGGCTTCCCGAACCTCTTCTTCCCCGGCGGCCCGCACGGCGCTGCGGGCAACAACCCGCGCTACGGCGCCCTCCAGGTCGACTTCGCCCAGGACCTCATCGACTACGCGACTGCGCACGGGCACGCTCGCATCGAGGTTCCGCTGGCAGCCGAGCGGGCCTGGATGGAGATGATCGCGCAGTTCCTCGCGTACTCGCCATTCGAGCAGCGGGGCCAGTACTACGGCGGCAACACGCCGGGCAAGCCGAAGGCCTTTCTGCTCAACCCGGGCGGCAGGCCGAAGCTGGACGAGTTCATGGCCAAGGCCATCGAAAGCGGCTATCAGGGCTTCCTGGGCTGACCGACCCGACCAGGAGCGACCAGAGCCGTTGCACAGGTGCGGCGGCAGAAGGAGTGGTGTGATGAGCGGACTGCGGCTAGACGGGCGCGTCGCGGCGGTGACCGGCGCCGGCCGGGGGATCGGCCGCGCCTATGCGCTGCACCTCGGCCAGCTCGGCGCGCAGGTCGTGGTGAACGACCTAGGCGGCTCGACCCTCGGCGCGGGCGGCGACGAGAGCCCGGCTGACGAGGTGGTGAAGCAGATTGAGGCGGCCGGCGGATCGGCGGTGGCCAACTACGCCGACGTGTCCACCGTCGAGGGCGGCAAGTCGGTCATCGACACGGCCGTGCAGCATTTCGGCGGCATCGACATCGTGGTCAACAACGCCGGCAACATGGTGTGGGCGTCGCTGCCGGAGGCGACCATCGAGACCATCGACGCCCACTACAAGGTGCACGTCCAGGGGTCGTTCAACACCCTGCACGCGGCCTGGCCGTACTTCCTTGAGAAGAACTACGGCCGGGCCATCCTCACCACCTCGGTCGGCATGTTCGGGCTGATGGACAACATCGGCTACGCGATCGCCAAGGCGTCCATGATCGGCATGGCCAAGAGCCTGACGGTTGGCCGTAAAGACGCCAACATCAACGTCAACTGCATCGCGCCGAACGCGATGACCCGGCTGGCGGCCCGCACCGAGCAGGAGCAGGAGCAGCTTGAGCCGCCTTCCGGTGTGATGGACCCCATCAACGTCGCTCCGATGGTGGCCTACCTTGCTCACGAGTCCTGCCAGGTCAGCGGCGAGACCTACGTAGCTGGGTTCGGGCGGTTCGCGCGCCTGTTCGTCGGCGTCACGCCCGGCTACGTGCATCCCGGCCTGACCGGCGCGACCGTGGACGACGTCGCGGCCAACTGGGCCGCGATCAACGACGAAGCCGGCTACTACGTGCCGGGCAGCTTGATGGACTGGGCCGGCCACTACATGTCCCACTTGAACCAGCAGGGATCATGACCGGCGTTCTCGCCGGGAAGACAGCGCTGGTCACCGGCGCCTCGTCCGGGATCGGCCGCAGTACCGCGGTCGCGCTGGCGCAGGCGGGGGCGCGGGTGGCGCTCGTCGCCCGCCGGGCCGAGCGGCTGAAGGACCTGGCGGCCCAGATCGAGGCCGACGGCGGGCAGGCGCTGGCGCGGGCGGCCGATGTCACCGACTCCCGCGACGCCACCCAGGCGGTCGAGGACGTGGTCGGCCACTTCGACGGCCTCGACATCCTGGTCAACGCGGCCGGCATGACCCAGGTCGGTAAGGTAGAGAACGCTGACCTTGACGACTGGCGGTACGTGTTCGAGCTCAATTTCTGGGCCGCCCTCTACACCTCGCGGGCGGCGATCCCGGCGCTGCGGGCAGGCGGCGGCGATATCGTCAACATCTCCTCCACTGCGGGCCGGCGGGCGGTCGGCGCGACGTTCGGCCCCTACGCGGCCAGCAAGTTCGCGCTGACCGCGTTCAACGAGTCGCTGCGGGCGGAGGTGACCCTGGCCGGCATCCGGGTCAGCATCATCGAGCCGGGCGCGACCGCGACCGAGATCCACGAGCACATCAAAGACGAGAAGGTGCAGGAGTTCACCAGGAACCACCTGCAGAAGGACGGCGCGATGCAGGCGGAGGACGTCGCCGCCGCCATCGTGTTCGTGGTCGGCCTGCCGCCCCGGGTCAACGTCTCGCAGCTGGTCATCCGGCCGTCCGTCGACGCCCGCGTGCTATGACCACACCCCGCACTCGCCCCCGTTACCGAACCAGCAGATAAGGAGCAACGACGTGGACATCGACAGCATCGACTACACCGACGCGTCGCTCGCGACCGACCCCTACCAGCACCTCGACTACCTCGCCGCGCACCAGCCGGTCTACCGGGAGCCGCATCACGGGGTGGTCATGGTGACCGGGCACGAGGAGGCGATCACGGTGCTGCGCCACCCCGAGGTGTTCTCTTCCGCCACCCTCATCGTCGGCCCCGACCCGTGGTCGCTGCTGCCGGAGCGGCCGGACGGCGACGACATCACCGAGTTCGTCAACGCGCACCGCGAGTACCTGCCGCAGAACGACCAGATCGTCACCGCCGACCCGCCCGTCCACACCGCGCAGCGGGCGCTGCTGATGGGGCTGATCACGCCCAAGCGGCTGAAGGAGAACGAGGAGTTCATCTGGCGGCTGACCGACCGCCAGCTCGACTACATCCTGCCGCTGGGCACCGCCGAGATCAACGCCGACTACGCGCAGCCCTACACCCTGCTGGTCATCGCCGACCTGCTCGGGGTGCCTGAGGAAGACCACGCGATGCTGCTGGCCCGCCGTGGCCTCAGCCAGATGCCGGGTACCAGGCCCGGCGGCGTCACCCGCCGGGAGTCGGCCGCGCGCACGACCGGTCACAACACGCTGGAGGTGTTCTACGACTACTTCTCAGAGAAGATCGCCGAACGCCGGGAGCGGCCGCTCAACGACGTGCTGACCGGCATGGCGCAGTCGCTGTTCCCCGACCTGCGCCGCATCGCCGAGGAACCGCAGACGCAGGCGCAGCTGCGGGCCAACCATGACCAGATTCCGCGCTTCGTCGAGGAGGTGCTGCGCACCGAGGGGCCGATCCTGGGCGAGTACCGGCTGGCGATCAAGACGACCGAGCTCGGCGGGGTGCACATCCCGGCCGGCACCCAGATCTTCCTGTCGAACGGTGCCGCCAACCGCGACCCCCGCCAGTTCGGCTGCCCGGCCGAGTTCCAGTCGACCCGGGAGAACGTGCGCCGCCACATCGCCTTCGGCCACGGCATCCACACCTGCCCGGGTGCGCCGCTGGCCCGATCGGAGACGCGCATCACGATCGAGCGGCTGCTCGAGCGGACGAGCGATATCCGCATCAACGAAGAGGCGCACGGTCCCGCGGGCAGCCGCCACTACGACTACATGAAGACGCACATGTTCCACGGCATCAACACCCTGCACCTCGACTTCACCGTGCGAGACTAGGGCCATGGCCGCCACCGCCAACCGCGAGATCCGCGTCGACCGGACCCTGTGCATGGGCTCGGGGCAGTGCTGCTGGTACGCGCCGAATACCTTCGACCAGGACGACGAGACGATCGCCATCGTGGTCGACCCACAGGGCGACCCAGAGGAGGCGATCGCCAACGCCGTCGTCTCCTGCCCGACCCAGGCGATCTCGATCCTCGAAAAGCCTTAAAAGCTCCAAAACCAAACCAACAACCAGGTATGGAACGATCGCGGCTTACTCCGGTCCCTGCCGCATCCTCTCCGTGCGTGGTCGACGGTCACAGCATCACCGCGTCACGACGCCACCGGCCGCCCGCCCAGCGGCCGGCCGGCGTCGGCGGCGAGTTCGGCCGGTATCTCCTGCCCGGCCGCCAGCGCGCGGCGGACCGCCATATAGTCGCGCGGGGAGTTGACCGCGTGCACCGCCAGCAGCCTGCCGTCGCGGTAGTAGAGCACCGAGAATCGCTCCTGATCGGGCTGGCCGCGCAGCACCGTCTGGTCGAATCCGGCTGACAGCCCCGCGATCTGCAGCTTCAGCGTGCCCTGGTCCGACCAGAACCACGGTACGGCGTCGTAGGGTGACGGCACCCCGGCCAGCGTGGCCGCGGCGACCCTGGCGTGGTCGGTCGCGTGCCCGAACGACTCCAGGCGGACCAGCGAGCCGTCGGCGGCGGCCGGATGCGGGGTGACCGCGCAGTCGCCCGCCGCGACGATGGCGCTATCGCTGGTCCGCGCGTAGGCGTCGACCACGATGCCGCCCGCGCAGGCCAGCCCTAGCTGCTCGGCCAGCTCGGTCCGCGGCTCGGCCCCGATGCCGATGATCACCAGGTCGGCCGCGACGATGCTGCCGTCCGACAGGTGCGCTCCGGTGACCACTCCGCGCACGCCGTCAAACCGCGATACGGCCACCTCGAGCAGCACCCGCACGCCGCGGCGCCGGTGCGCGGCGGCGTAGAAATCGGAGATGACCGGCGCGACCACCCGCCCGATAAGCCGTTCGGCCGCCTCCACTACCGTCACCGTCTTGCCCTTGGCGGTGGCGGCGGCGGCCGCCTCAAGCCCGATGAAGCCGCCGCCGACGACAAGCACCCGCTCCGCCGCCGCCAGCCGCGCCCGCAGCTCAAGCGCGTGCCCGACGTCGCGCAGGTAGCAGACCCCGGCCAGGTCGGCCCCGGGCACCGCGAGCAGCCGCGGCCGGGCCCCGGTGGCCAGCGCCAGGCGGCCGAACTCGAGGCGGCCGCCGTCTGCGGTGACCGCCACGCCCGGCCGGCCGGGCGCCGCGGCCCGCACGCCGGCCACCCGCTGCCCGGTCAGCACGGTGATTCGATCGCGCTCGTACTGTTCCGCCGAGCGGAACTCCAGCGTTGTGGGGTCGGCGTTTCCCGACAAGAATGCCTTGGACAGCGGCGGACGCTGGTAGGGAGCGTGGGGTTCCTCGCTCACGATGGTGACCGCCGCCTGCCAGCCGAGCTCGCGTAGCGCGCTGGCCAGGTGCATTGCGGCCTGGCCGCCGCCCACGATGAGCACGCCGTCGGCCCCAGGCGAGCCGACGGACGCGCTGCTTGACTGCACGTTGGGCATTGCTTGCCGAAACCTCCATACTCAAAGATTTTGTTCTGAACGGTCAGTCTTATCTGCACGCGCTCGGATGTCAACGCGCCGCTCAAGCGCACCATCGTCGCTGGTTGACTAGAACACCGCAAGAGCGCATTCTTATGACCAACCGGTCGGTACAGACCAAACCACGGCAAAGGACGACAGCGATGAAGCGTACGGCCTTCGTTACCGGGGGAGCGTCGGGAATCGGGCTGTCCATCTGCCGGCAGCTGGCCCGGGCCGGACACCGCGTCGCGGTCGCTGACTACAACGGCGACGGCGCCGAGGACGCGGCGAAGGCCATCAGGGACAGCGGCGGCCAGGCGATCGCCGTTCCGGTCGACGTGAGCGACCGGTCGCAGATCGACAAGGCGGTCGCGGCCGCCCGCGATGAGTTCGGGCCGATCGGGATCCTGGTGACCAGCGCCGCCGTGTCCCGCCGGGAGCCGTTCGAGCAGGTCAGCGCGGAGTCCTGGGAGCGCGTCATCAACGTCAACCTGACCGGCACGTTCCACTGCGTGCAGGCGGTGATCGGGGACATGACCGACGCGGGCTGGGGCCGGGTGGTGATGATCTCCTCCTCAAGCGCGCAGCGCGGTGCCCCCGGCATGACCCATTACGCGGCCTCCAAGGGCGGCGTGATCGCGTTCGGCAAGGCGCTCGCGCTCGAGTTCGCCAAGCGCGGCGTCACCGTTAACAACATCGCGCCGTCGGTGGTGGAAACGCCGATGGTGGAACAGCAGCGGGCGGCCGGGAAGGTGCCGTCGAGCGAGGTGATGGCCCGCGGGGTGCCCGTCGGCCGGATGGGCACCGGCGACGACATCGCCGCCGCCTGCCTGTACCTGGTCTCCGAGGAGGCCTCCTACGTCACGGGCCAGACCGTGAGCGTCAACGGTGGATCTTTTGTCGGATGGTAATGGCAAGCCCGGCCGGCGCCAGTGACGGCGCGGCAGGACTGAGGAGTTGGTTAAAGGTGACTGATATCCGGCAGATGGTATCCCGCGAGCGCACTCGCACCATCGCGGGCGCGGTCGTGGTCGCGGCGCTGGTCGCCGTCATCATCGACCAGTCGTGGAGCGGGCTCCCGATCACGGGGAGCACCATCATTGGGTTCCTCATCACCGCGCTCGCGCTCGGCTCCATTTATGGCGTCGCCGCGCAGGGCCTGGTCGTCACCTACGCGACGTCGGGGGTGTTCAACTTCGCGCAGGGCGCCATCGGGATGTTCCTGGCCTTCGTGTACTGGCAGCTCCGGGTCGACATCGGGCTGCCGACGATCGTCGGGATCCTGCTGACCGTGCTGGTCGCGGCACCCCTCATGGGGGTGCTGATCGAGCGGGGCATCATGCGGTTCCTGACCGATGCGCCGATCGTGGCCCAGTTGGTGGTGACGATCGGCCTCATGCTCGGCCTGATGGGGCTCGCAGGGTCGATCTGGAACCCCAACAGCAGCGTACAGCGCGTCATCCCCACCTTCTTCGGCGTCAGCGGCTTCAACATCGACGGGACTTTCCTGCCGTACTACCGGGTCGTCACCATCGGCACCGGCATCGCCGTCGGGCTGCTGCTCCGTTTCCTGCTCTACCACACGCGGCTGGGCATCACCATGCGGGCGGTCGTCGACAACCGGGACCTGACCGTGCTGAACGGCGCCCGGCCGGCCTCGGCCACCATGACGGCGTGGGCGCTCGGCTCGTCGATGGCCGCGCTGGCCGGCATCTTCCTGGCCGAGGAGCTGAGCGCGCTCGACCCCTCGACGCTGACGCTGTTCATCGTCGACGCCTTCGCGGCCGCCATCATCGCCCGGCTGCGCAGCCTGCCCATGGCCTACGTGGGCGGCCTGATCATCGGCCTGACGCTGTCCTTCCAGGAGACCTTCCTGAGCTGGAGCGGCCGGTGGACGTCGGCGCCGCAGGCCATCCCGGCCGCGCTGCTGTTCATCGCGGTGCTGTTCATCAAGGACGCGCGGATCAAGGGCAGGTCCAAGCCCAGTCTGACCGCCGAGCGCATCCCCTCCAACCGCAACGCAATTCTCGGCTTCGCTCTCCTCATCGTGGTCGCGCTGGTCTGCGCCGCCACCCTCGGCCAGCTGAACCTGCGCCAGGTCATCCTGATCGTGCTGACCGCGTTCGTGATGCTGTCACTGGTGCCGCTGACCGGCTGGGCCAACCAGATCAGCCTGGCGCAGATCACCCTGGTCGGCTGCGGCGCGTTCGCCATGGTGCAGTGGGGCTTCAACGGCAACGTGCTCGGCCTCCTCGTCGCGGCCGCCTTCGCCGTCCCCATCGGCCTGATCATGGCCGGGCCTGCCATCCGGCTGCAGGGCATCTACCTCGCGCTGGCGACGATGGCGTTCGCCCGGATGGCGGAGTTCCTGTTCTTCGACCAGCCGGCCGTGTTCGGCAACGGCAACCTGCAGGTGCCGAACCTATCCGTGTTCGGCCTGCAGGTGGAGAACCCGTTCAGCTTCCTCGGCATCTCGTTCGCGAAGGACGCCGGGTTCCTGATCTTCGTGACGATCCTGTTCAGCATCGTCGGCATGATCGTCATCCTGGTGCAGCGGCGCAGCTTCGGACGGCGGCTGGTCGCACTGCGGGACAGCCCCGACGCGGCCTCGATGCTCGGCATGAACCTGACGCTGACCAAGCTCGGCGTGTTCATGTTCTCGGCCGCGATCGCCGGCCTGGCGGGCGGCCTGTTCGCCATCTACTACGGCACCATCGGCACCACCGATTTCCAGCTCATCGACGGCCTGCCGTACGTGCTGCTGCTGGTGGTGGGCGGCGCATCCGTGGTCGGGGGCACCGTCATCGGCGCGATCCTGCTGGTGCAGTTCGCCTGGCTGAACCAGGCGTTCCCCGATAACACCTTCCTTACCTGGTTTAGCGCCCTCGGCCCGGGCCTCATCGGCATCGGCATCGGCCGGAACCCGGAAGGGCTATGGGAACACGCCCTCGGGGGCATCAACAACCTCGGCAGGCGGATCGGACTCGGCGGCCCGGCTGGAACTGAGCCGACCTCGGCTGCGCCCGCGCTGTCACCGGCGCGCGAGCTGACCAGGCTGCCCTCGCCCGCGCCGCGCACCGCCACCGACCGCCCGGCGGTCGAGCTGCGCGATATCACCGTCCGCTTCGGCGGCCTGCTCGCGGTCAACAAGGTCAGCCTCGACCTGCAGGACGGCCAGATCATCGGGCTGATCGGGCCGAACGGCGCGGGCAAGACGACGCTGTTCAACGTCGCCACCGGCATGCAGGAGCCCAACGAGGGCCGCATCTTGGTCGACGGCAGGGACGTGACCGG
>Ga0302325_10016040_pt1 | contig 15897 bp, 11 predicted proteins | sample Palsa_T0_2_FD_201948 | JGI IMG/M metagenome (GOLD analysis project Ga0302325, IMG submission 201948) | Peat permafrost microbial communities from Stordalen Mire near Abisko, Sweden - Palsa_T0_2 | ecosystem: Environmental > Terrestrial > Soil > Palsa > Peat permafrost | place: Sweden: Abisko... | reverse complement strand
AGAATCGAAATCCGCAATCAAATTCGCCCGATCGTATGGAGAGGATCTCAAAGTTGCCTCCAGTGATTAAACTTGAAAATTACTTTTCACCGCGGAGACGCTGAGAACGCCGAGGCAACGCAGAGAATACTTATACTATCGTCCTCTCTGCGTGGTCTCTGCGTTCTCCGCGCCTCCGCGGTGAACGCCTGCCTAGTCCGCCGCCAGCGCCGTATCGGGCACTTCGAGCGGCTTCTTCATCAATTCCACATCGAGACACAACGACTGCAACTCGCGAATCAAAACGTTGAACGATTCCGGCACGCCCGGCTCGATCGCAGCTTCGCCCTTCACGATGGCCTCATAAATCTTGGCGCGGCCATACACATCGTCGGACTTGGCCGTTAACAGTTCCTGCAGGATATATGCGGCGCCGTAGGCCTCGAGCGCCCAGACTTCCATTTCACCGAAACGCTGGCCGCCGAATTGCGCCTTGCCGCCGAGCGGCTGCTGCGTGATCAGCGAATATGGGCCGATAGAGCGCGCGTGGATCTTGTCGTCCACCAGGTGCGAGAGCTTCAACATATAGATGTAGCCCACCGTCACCGGCTGCTCGAACTCGGTCCCGGTCATGCCGTCGTAAAGCTTGGTCTTGCCCGAAGTGGGCAGATTGGCTTCGGTCAGCGCCTTCTTGATTTCGCGCTCGGTGGCGCCGTCGAACACCGGGGTCGCAAATTGCACGCCCAGCGCCTTAGCCGCCCATCCGAGGTGGGTTTCGAGGATCTGTCCCACGTTCATACGGGAAGGCACGCCCAGCGGATTGAGTACGATCTCCACCGGGGTTCCATCCGGCAGATACGGCATATCCTCATCCGGCAGGATACGCGCGATCACGCCCTTGTTGCCGTGGCGGCCGGCCATCTTATCGCCCACCGAAAGCTTGCGCTTCATGGCGATGTAGACCTTGACCAGCTTGATCACGCCGGGAGGCAGTTCATCCCCCTTGCGGAGCTTGCCGATCTTCTCGTCGGTGATCTTTTCGAGCACCGCGATTTGGCGCGAGGTCATCTCCTCGATTTCGTCGATCTGTTCATTGAGCCGCGGGTCTTTATTGGCCAGGCGCATGCGCTTCAGATCGCGCGATTTCATCTTCTCGATGAGGTCGCGCGACAGCTCGGTATCCTTCGAGAGCAGGCGCTTATTGGTTTTCTCGTCGTGCAGGTCGGCCAGCAGCTTCTTGCCTTCAAGCAGCGCGCCCAGACGCTTGGCGCGCTCATCCGTCAGGATGCGGATTTCATCGAGCAGGTTGCGCTGCAAGCGCTGGATCTGCGATTCTTCGATGGATTTCGACCGCTCGTCCTTCTCCTGCCCCTTGCGCGAGAAGATCTTGCAATCGACGATGGTACCTTCGATTCCCGGCGGACAGTAGAGCGACGCATCCTTCACGTCGCCGGCCTTCTCGCCGAAAATGGCGCGCAGCAGTTTCTCTTCGGGAGTCAGCTGGGTTTCGCCCTTGGGCGTCACCTTGCCGACCAGGATGTCGCCCGGCTTCACCGTGGCGCCGATGCGGATAATGCCGCTCTCGTCCAGGTTGCGCAGGAACGAATCCGCGATATTCGGAATATCGCGCGTGATTTCCTCCGGCCCGAGCTTGGTGTCGCGGCCTTCGATCTCGAATTCCTCGATATGGATGGAGGTGTAATAGTCTTCTTTGACCAGCTTCTCGCTGACCAGGATGGCGTCTTCGAAGTTGTAGCCGCGCCACGGCATGAACGCCACCAGGACGTTGCGGCCGAGCGCCAGCTCTCCCATATCGGTGCAGGGCCCGTCGGCCAGCACCTGGGTCTTGATGACGCGCTGCCCCACCTTCACGATGGGTTTCTGGTTGATGCAGGTGTTCTGGTTCGAGCGCTTGAATTTGGTGAGCTGGTAAATATCCGCGCCCACTTCGCGCGAAAGCTGGCCTTCGTGAGCCGTGCCCTCCACGCGCACGATGATGCGCTCGGAATCGACCGAATCCACCACGCCCGGGCGCTTGCAAAGCACCACGGCGCCGGAATCGCGGGCCGTCACATACTCCATGCCGGTACCCACATAAGGAGCGTCGGCGCGCAGCAGCGGAACCGCCTGGCGTTGCATGTTCGAACCCATCAGGGCGCGGTTGGCGTCGTCATTCTCAAGAAATGGAATCAGGCTCGCAGCCACCGAGACCAGCTGTTTGGGGCTGACGTCGATGTACTCGATTTCTTCCTTGGGCTTGAGCACGAAGTTGCCGGCCTGGCGGGCGTTGCAGAGGTCGGGCACAATGCGGCCCTTCTCATCCAGTTCCACATTGGCCTGAGCGACGATGTACTTGTCTTCTTCCCAGGCCGAAAGGTATTCGCAGTGGGCTTCGAATTCGGCCGTCTGCTTTTTCGCGCCGAGCTTCTTGTTCACAGCTTCCACTTCGACGCGCGTGGCAGTATCGCCGACCTTGTAATCGGTATCGCCGGGATTCAGAATCTTGACTTCATCGGCGACCACGCCTTTGACCACTTTGCGGTACGGGCTCTCAATGAAGCCGTATTCGTTGATGCAGGCAAAACAGGAGAGCGACGAAATCAAACCGATGTTCGGACCTTCGGGGGTTTCGATGGGGCAAATGCGGCCGTAGTGCGTCGGGTGAACGTCGCGCACCTCGAAGCCCGCGCGCTCGCGGCTCAAACCGCCCGGTCCAAGCGCCGAAAGACGGCGTTTGTGAGTAATCTCAGACAAGGGATTAGTCTGATCCATGAATTGCGAAAGCTGGCTTGACCCGAAAAATTCGCGGATGGCGGCCATGACCGGCTTGGCGTTGACCAGATCGTGCGGCATGGCCGTCGACATTTCCTGGTACACCGACATCTTTTCCTTGATGGCGCGTTCCATACGCACCAAGCCGATGCGGAACTGGTTCTCGAGCAGTTCGCCCACGGCGCGCACGCGACGGTTGCCCAGGTGATCGATATCGTCCACCGCGTAACCGGAGTTGGGGACGGTAGCGAAGCGGCGCAGCTTGAGCAGGTAGCGGATGGTGTCGCGGAAATCGTGTTGATCGAGCGTGCGGCGGTCAAGCGGGCTGCGGTTGGCGTTGGCGGGATTGGCGGTCCAATCCGCCGGCGCGGCATCCGCGCTGCCATGCAGCTTGATGTTGAATTTCATGCGGCCCACGCGCGAAAAATCATACTTGCGCGGGTCGAAGAACATGCCTTGGAACAACTGCGTGGCGGTATCGAGGGTGGGCGGATCGCCCGGCCGCAATTTGCGGTAGATCTCGATCAGCGCTTCATTTTGCGCCTTGACGGCGTCTTTGCGTATGGTGGCCGAGATCACGGTACCGACGTCGTCGCGCTCGGGGAAGAAGATTTCGATCTCTTCGATGCCCGATTCGAGCAACTTGGCCAGCGCGGTGGTAGTCAACTCGCTATTGGCGTCAATCAGCACTTCGCCGGTGGACATGTCGACTACGTCGGCGACGACGTAAGCGCCTTCCAGATCGTTCGCCGCCACTTCGACGCGCTCGATCTTGGCCTTCTGAATTTCCTTGAACAGCGAGGGGGTGATTTTCTTGCCCTGGCCAACCACGGTGTCGCCGCTCTTGGCGTTGATGGCGTAGGAAAGCTTGAGGCCGGTCAGGCCTTCGTTCACGTTCCAGAAGAGCTTCTTGTCCTTGATGGAAATCTTGCTGACGCGGTAAAACGCGCGCAAAATCTGCTCGTCCGTCTTGTAGCCCAAGGCGCGCAGAAAAACAGAGCCGTAGAATTTGCGTTTCCGGTCGATGCGTACATACAGCAGGTTCTTATTGTCGTACTCGAATTCGACCCAGCTGCCGCGGTAGGGAATGATCTTGCCGAGGAAGTAGCCCTGCGCCGCTACGCGCTCAAAAAACACGCCGGGGGAGCGGTGCAACTGGGAAACGATCACTCGCTCGGTGCCGTTGATGATGAACGTGCCGTTCTCGGTCATCAGCGGAATCTCGCCGAAGAAGACTTCCTGCTCCTTGATATCGCGGACGCTCTTCTTCTGGGTTTCCGGGTCTTTTGAATACACGGTGAGCCGGATAGTGACTTTCAATGGCGCGGCGTAAGTCATGCCGCGCTCCTGGCATTCCTGCATGTCGTACTTTAGCTGCAGGCCTACCGGGTCGCCGCACTTATTGCAGAACGTGACTACGTTCTTATTGAAAGTGCCGCAATGATGACAAAGAATGTCGCCCGCGTGAAACGGATCGGTACGGATAGTCGACCCGCAACTGCGGCAGGTGGACCGCAGATGGTGCAACCCTTTGAGGTTGCCGCACTTGCACTCCCAGTTGCCGATCGAATAATCGACAAATTCCAGATCGCTGACGCCGCGGAAATCTGAAATGGGAAATACGGAATTGAAGACGGTTTGCAAACCGATGTCCTCGCGCTCATTGGGCAGCAAGTCCATCTGCAGAAATCGCTCGTACGAGTTTTTCTGTACCTCGATGAGATTCGGAATCGGAATCGAGGCTTTGATTTTCGAAAAATCCACTCGCTCAGGGATGGCGCCGTTATTTTGAATAGTATCCATTCCTAAAATGCTCCTGACGGCCGAACAGCCGAAGCCAAAGACACGCTTATTTCGGTAAAACCAACGTCGCGCCGGGAGAAATTAACTCCCAAAGCGGCGGAAGATGACAGAGGGGCGGGAAACTTTCCGGTTCCGGAATAATACTAGCGATGGTGCGGGGAACGAAGGGAGTGGGGACACACGTATCCTGATGAATTGCCTTGGCGTAATTGCGCAGAGATCCCCTCCGCGCAGTTCTGCCGGAACTGCAATTTATATGCCAGGATTCGGAGATCACAGTCACCAATTGGGATCGAATCCTTCTGAATCCAACGCCCAACTATCCACTCTAGCAGGAGAATGCGCCTGCGTCAAATGCAAAAAAGCAACGCACCGGCGGAAAACCGCCGGCGCTGCAGCGTACAATCGAAGCCGCCGGGCATGACCCGCGCTACTTTACTTCGACAGTGGCCCCGGCATCGGTGAATTTCTTGGCGATGGTGGCAGCTTCGTCTTTGCTGACGCCCTCCTTCACCGGCTTGGGAGCGCCGTCGACCAAGTCCTTGGCTTCTTTCAAGCCGAGGCTGGTGACTTCGCGTACTGCCTTGATAACGTTGATCTTGTTCGGACCTGCACCGGTCAGCACGACGGTGAACTCGGTCTTCTCTTCAGGAGGCGGAGCCGCCGGCCCTGCGCCCGCGCCGGCCGCCGCTGCCACCGGAGCCGCGGCCGCAGCCGATACTCCGAGCTTCTCTTCCAGCAATTTGACGAGCTGCGATGCTTCGAGCAGCGTCAAGCCTTGAATCTGTTCCGCAATTGCGTTGATGTCCGCCATTTCCAAACTCCCTCTTTATTCAAAAAATTTACCAGGCCTAAGCCTGAAACTTGTTTTCCTTCACGCCCTGATCCACCACCACCGCCAGGCTGCGTCCCACCGCGCCGAGAGCCGTTACCAGACGCTGCGCCGGAGCATTGATCAGGTACAGCAGCTTGGCGTAGATCTCTTCCTTGGGAGGCATCAGGGCCAATTCGCTAATCGCCTTGACGTCGATGGCGCGGCCTTCCACCATCCCCGCCTTAAACGTGAACGACGGGTTTGTCTTGGCGTAAGCGGTGAGCGCTTTGGCCAGCGCCACCGGGTCGTTCGATGTGTATGCCAGCGAAGTCATGCCGCGCAGATCTTTGAGAACCGCCTCGGAGGCCGTCCCCTCGGAAGCAATCGACGCCAGGTTGTTCTTCACCACGCGATACTTGGCGCCGGCGCCGCGCACGATCTTGCGCAACTCGAAATCCTGACTGACTTTCAGCTTCTCGTAGCCGGTCACGAACAGGTTGCTGGCTTTTTCCAGATCCTGGCGCAAGGCTTCGAGGTCCTTTTTCTTGTCTTCCTTCTTTTTCATGGAAACACCTGTCGTTCGGCCGGTTGCCGGTCTAGACCGCCGCCTTTAAGCTGAATGGAGTGGTGTCGACCGCGACCCCCGGGCTCATGGTGGAGCAGAGGGTGGCGCTGCGCACATACTTGCCTTTGGCCACGGCCGGCTTGGCCTTGATCACGGCGGTGATCAAGCTGGCCGCGTTCTCGATGAGCTTGTCGGCCGCGAAACTGATCTTGCCGACGGGAGCATGGATGATGCCGGTCTTATCCACGCGGAATTCCACTTTACCTGCCTTGATTTCCTTGACGGCCTTGGCCACGTCAACCGTCACCGTGCCGGTTTTCGGATTGGGCATGAGGCCGCGCGGACCGAGCACCTTGCCGAGCTTACCGACCGAGCGCATCATATCCGGCGTGGCGATTACGGCGTCGAAAGCGGTCCAGCTTTCGGACTGAATCTTATTGACCATGTCCTCGCCGCCCACCAGATCGGCGCCGGCTTCGGTGGCTTCGCGCTGCTTATCGCCGCTGGCGATGACGAGAACGATTTTGGATTTGCCCAAGCCATTTGGCATGACCACAGTGCCGCGGACCATCTGGTCGGCGTGCTTGGGGTCGACGCCGAGACGCATGTGAACTTCCACGGTCTCGTCGAACTTGGCGAACTTTATTTTCTGGAGGAGCGGAATGGCGTCTTCGAGCCGGTATTCTTTCGCCTCGACCTGCTTCCGCGCGGATTCGTACTTCTTGCCTGATTTACGTGCCATTTTTCCTCATTGGTGCAAGCGGTTCGCCGTGCAGACAAACGAACCTCCCACTGAGCATTATCTCGGGGACAAAGGAGAGTGTAGCAAATCGGATGGCGTGACGCAACCTGGTAGCGCCGGCGACCCAAGGCCTCGGGGAAAAGCACCGGCGACAAGATCGCCGGCGTTCGAGGGCGAATTGAAGCATGGCTCACCTCGCCGTGTGCTATTCCTAGACTGAATGGACCGCATCGGGCGATATAAGATCGTCAGGGAGTTAGGCCGCGGCGCCATGGGCGTGGTTTATCACGCCATCGATCCGAATATTGGCCGGCCGGTGGCGATCAAGACGATCCAGCTGAGCGGGCCGCGGACGTCCGAAGAGCGGGAGCGTTTGCGCGAGCGCCTGTTCCGCGAAGCTCGTTCGGCGGGGATGCTCTCGCATCCCGGCATCGTGACCATTTACGATGTGGAGCAACAGGGCGAACTGGCCTATATCGCCATGGAATTCGTGGATGGGCCGACGCTCGATCAGCTGCTCTCGGACGCGCAGCCGCTGGCGTCCAATCGCATGTTCGGCATCCTGGCGCAGACGGCGGCGGCGCTCGATTATGCCCACTCGAAGGGGATCGTCCATCGCGATATCAAACCCGCCAACATCATGATCGCCCGCGATGGCACGGCCAAGATCACCGATTTCGGCATCGCCAAGATCACCGCGTCGGAGCAGTTCACGATGACCGGATCCATCGTGGGAACGCCTCATTATATGTCCCCGGAGCAGGTGCAAGGGCAAGCGGTGGACGGCCGCTCCGACCAATTCTCGCTGGGCGTAATCGCGTTTGAGATGCTGACCGGCGAGAAGCCTTACACGGGCGAGCACCTGACCACGGTGGTTTACAAGATTGTCGCCGAGGAGCCGGTCGCACCTCACCGTATCAACTCCACCTTAAGCGGACCTATCGAGAATGTGTTGCGCAAGGGCCTCGCCAAACGGCCGGACGCGCGCTACCGCACGTGCAGTGAATTCATCGAGGCGCTGGAGAAAGCCTGCGCGGCCACCAAGAACTGGAAGCCCCTGCCGCGCGGCGGCAGCCTCAATGCTCCCACCATCGCGGACGCCGCGGCGCCCGCCATCGCCCTGCCGCCCGGGCGCCGCCCCGTGCGCAGCGGCGGGGGAACGACGGCTACCATGAATCGGGGCGGGAAGCGGAAATCCGGCTTCCTGCCGTTTCTGGCGGCGATTCTCATGGCCGCGGCGCTGCTGGCCCTAATCGGCTGGCAGGCGGGGCCATGGCAAGGCGTCAGTCAACCGCAAACGGCTTCTCGCAGTGGAGAAACGGCGGAACCCAAGCTACCCACGGGGCCCGCTACGGGAAATTCGACGCCCACCAGCGCCGCGCCGGGCGAGCCTAAGCCGAGTGCCTTCCGGGAAACCGCGCCAACCGGATCCCAGACCGGCGAGAATCCGCCGCAGCAGACGGCGGCAGTCAAAACGGAACAACTGCCCCAACCGGCGGCGCAGCCGGAAGACATTCCCAAACCAGCCGCCAAGCCCGCAGCGGAGCCCCCCGTGCAGGCACGTCCGGCCGCCGTGCAGCCGCGCGTTACCGTAGGTCCCCAGGAGGTCATGCTGATTACCAGCCCCTCGGGAGCTACCGCCACGCTCGATGGGCGCCAGGATCAAGCCTGCACCACCCCGTGCTCGCTGGACGCAGCCCCCGGTAAACACTTTATCTCTTTTAGTTTGCCGGGCTACCAGATCGACCGTGAGGACCTGAACGTGGGGTCGGGACCGGTGGAGTTCCCGGCGGTTATTTTGCACATGTTAAGCGGCGTGCTGATGTTGAGCTCCACGCCGCCCGGGGCCAGCATCCTGGTGAACGGAAAACCGGTGACGGAGACCACCCCGGCGCAACTTTCGCTGCCTCCCGGTACCTATAAGATTGCAGTTCAAAAGAATGGATTGCAGAGCGTCAGCACGGTGGAGATTCACAATGGAGATACGCGCGTGTTGAGGGTCACGCTCGGGCAGTAGGGGGGAAAACCCCGTGCGTCTCCGGGGCGCCAGGTTCCGAAATATCCGCATGGGCGGCCCGTCGGTCCATTTTGTTACAGTTGAACAATTTATCCCGCTTTCCGGAGGCCAAAAGCCGTGGTATAGTTGGGATCGCATTTGATAGCTTCCGCCGATCGGCCGTTTCCATTCCACTGATTAGCCCGCTTTCAAATTGGCTGGAGGATTTAGATAGTGAAGAATATTTTCGTAGGCAACCTGAGCTTCAGTTCAACCGAAGAATCGATTCGAAGCATGTTCGAGCGCTACGGCGCGGTGAACAGCGCGCGCATTATGACGGACCGGGACACCGGGCGTTCGCGCGGCTTCGCGTTTGTGGAAATGGAAAATGAAGCCGAAGCGGACCAAGCCATTACGGCCTTGAACGGTTCCACAGTGGATGGGCGCGCGATTAACGTCAACGAAGCGCGGCCGAAGCCGGATCGCGGATCCGGCGGCGGCGGAGGCGGCGGCAACCGGTTCGGCGGCGGCGGGGGCGGCGGCGGTCGCAGGCCCGGCGGCGGGGGTGGCGGGGGCGGCGGCAACCGGCGCGAACCGCGCTGGTAGTTACTCAGACTCGATAACTCAAGAGTGGACCACGGCGGCGCGCGATAAGACCGCGTCCAATTCGTTGCGCTGGGCCGGGAGGGTAGTTGTGCGCCTGTATGACAACGTTGGCGCTCATGCCCCAAGAGCGGGCCGCCGGTCCGCGGCCGCCCCCCGGTGGGCCTTGCGGGACTCACATGAAGCTGATTTTGCTGGGCAAAGAGCGGGTCCAGGGGGATCCGCGCGGACCGGGGGGTCCGCCCTACTAAACTCCGCTGGTTCCGTTCTCGAGGAAAGTTCGCAGCCGATGGCTGCGGCTGGGATGCCGCAGTTTGCGGAGCGCTTTAGCCTCGATTTGGCGAATGCGTTCGCGCGTGACGGCGAAATTCTGCCCGACTTCCTCGAGCGTGTGCTCGCTTCCGTCTTCCAGCCCAAAGCGCATCTTAATAATCTTCTCTTCGCGGGGCGTGAGCGTCTTGAGCACCTGCGCCGTCTGCTCCCGCAAGTTGAGATTGATTACCGCGTCGGACGGTGAAATGCCGTTCTGATCGACGATGAAATCGCCCAGGTGCGATTCATCCTCTTCGCCGATAGGCGTCTCGAGTGAAATCGGTTCCTGCGCCACGCGCAACACCTTGCGCACTTTCGCCACCGGCAGCTGCATGCGCTTGGCCAACTCCTCGTTGGTAGGCTCGCGTCCCAATTCCTGCACCATCTGGCGGGAGGTGCGGATCAGCTTGTTGATGGTCTCGATCATGTGGACCGGGATGCGAATGGTGCGCGCCTGGTCGGCGATAGAGCGCGTGATGGCTTGCCGTACCCACCAGGTGGCGTAGGTGGAAAATTTGTAGCCGCGGCGGTATTCGAACTTGTCCACCGCTTTCATCAACCCGATGTTGCCTTCCTGGATCAAGTCGAGAAACTGCAACCCGCGATTGGTATACCGCTTGGCGATGCTTACCACCAGACGCAGATTGGCTTCAATCAATTCCTTCTTGGCGTTTTCGGCTTCGCAGTGCGCCTTGGTGATGATCTCGATAGTGCGCCGCAGCTCGGCCGCGGACGCCCCGAATTCCTCTTCCAGCTGCTGCAGCTTCTGCCCGTGCGTTTTTTGCTCTTTGCGAAGATCCTTGATGCCGTCCGCGCGCTGGCCGGGCCAGACTTCGAGCTGCTTCTGCACGCGCGCGATTTCCTTCTCCACCGGCCGCATATCTTCCACCGCGGCGCGCAGACGCCCGATCAAGTGCCGGATCACGGGACTCTGCAGGCGGATGCCGCGCATCAGCCGCGACGTCCTCACGATCAAACGGCCAACCTCCCACAATTGCCGCCGGTACAGTTTGGGCTTGAGCGTGCGCGGAATGGCCATCAGCTTCTGCCGCGCCTGCAGGGTGCGCTTATAATGCTTGGCAATATCCTCCACCGAGCGGACAAATTCCTGACGCTTCTCTTCCACAATCTCGTCGGTGAGAATGGGGTCTGAGATTTGCAGCACGTCGCGCGCGGAGAGCGCTTCCCTCGCCATCTCCTCATTCATGGCAATGACTTCCTGGATAGCCAGCGGCGCGCGAGAGAGCGACTTCAACACAGTGGATTGCCCGCGCTCGATGCGCCGCGCAATTTCCACTTCGCCGTCGCGCGTGAGCAGCGGCACCGAGCCCATTTCGCGCAGATACATGCGGACGGGGTCGTTGACCTTATCGCCCACGCCGGGTGGCAGATCGAGGTCGATGACCTCTTCGCCTTCGTCGAGCTTCTTCTCGAAATCCTTCGGCTCTTCGAGGATCTCAATACCGGCGACGTCCAGGCTGGCCAGCACCTCTTCGAGATCGCTGCCGTTGGTCATATCGCCGGGCAAGACATCGCTCACCTCGTCGAATAGGACGTAGCCTTTGCCCTTGCCCAACTCTACGAGCCGTTGCAGCCCGTCGAACTTTTCATCTATCGCCACTGAAGCCCCGTAAACTTCCTCGGCACCACGAATTTAAATTATTGTACCCCACGGCGCGAAGCCGTTTTGCTTCTCTCCAGCCGGCCCAGCTCCTGCATCAAACGCATCGCGTCGTCGAGTCTTCCCGCCCGTTCCGCCTCATTGATTCGCGTCTTCAATTCTCCGTAACGCTGCCGCTCGCCGCCATCAAGCAAACGCCCGATGCACTTGCGCCCCCACTCAATTCCGAACTCTTCCACCGCCGGATCCTCGGCAAACAAAATTTCCGCCAGAATCCTCCGGTCGTTATCTTCGAGGCGCGCGGCCACCGCGTCAAAGGTCATCCTTGCGCCTGCCGCATGCACGGCAACGATGGCTTGCAAAATGCGCCGCGTGTCCAAACGGTCGATGGTCTCGACGCCCATCAACTCTTCGATCAACATGTCGCAGCCTTCGAGGTCCGATAGCAGAACGCTGATCAACCCGCGCTCATCCGGCCGTACCGCGGTCTTGGGAAGCTCGAGGGCTTTCTCCTGCCGGTCTGCCGCCGAATTGCGAAAGCTGTCGAGCAACATGCCCGGCTTCACGCCGATGTACGCGGCGACGTCGTTGACGACGGCCATCCGTTCCAGCCGGTCTGCGATACGCTGCACTTCGGGCAGTAGAGACTGAAGCACTGAAACAACCCCTTCGGACGTGTGAACATCATACTTCTTTCGCGCGCGGTCCGCCAGCCAGTAAAAATAGCCTTTGGCCTTTTCGAGCTTTTCACGATAGGCATCGGCGCCGCGCTGCTTGCAATACTCGTCGGGATCGAGGCCGTCGTCGAGCTCCATGATGCGGACTTGCACGCCTTCCTGCAGCAGCATGCCAATAGATCGCTCAGCCGCCTTGGCGCCCGCCGCGTCGGGATCGAAATTCACCACGACCAAGCCGGGCCTGACTTCACCCGCCGAATCGCGCGCGGCGAGACGTTTGAGCGCCTGAACCTGCTGCGTGGTGAGCGCAGTTCCGCAACTTGCCACCACCGGGCCGATGCCCGCGGCGCTCACGCCGATCACGTCCATGTAGCCTTCCACCAGAATCGCCCGTTCCTCCTTGCGAATCGCATCTTTGGCCCGATGCAGATTGTAAAGCGTGTAGCTCTTCTTATATATCGGCGTTTCGGGCGAGTTTAAATACTTGGCTGGTTCATCGGCCGCCAGGGCGCGTCCGCCGAAGGCGATCAGCTTGCCCTTTTCGTCGTGGATGGGAAACATCACGCGGTTGCGGAAGCGCTCGTAGAGCCCTCCCCCCTGCGATTGTCCGGCAAGCCCGGATTCCTCTATTTGCGTATGGGAAAACTGCCGCTCTTCGAACAACCTCAGCAGCGCGCGTCCGGAGGGGAGCGCGTAGCCCAAGCCGAACTGCTCGATGGTTTCCGCGCTCAAGCCGCGCTTGGCCAGATACGCCCGCGCCGCTTCGCCCGCCGAACCATGCAGATTGGCGCGAAACTGCTCCTGCGCCAACTCGTGCATCTGCATCAACGCGCCGCGCAGCTTCGAATCCGCATCGGAGTATTGCGAGCGTTTCGGCATGGGAATGCCATAACGCTCGGAGAGGCTCTTGAGCGCTTCATAGAAGCTGACGCCCTCGATCGCCATCACGAATGTCAACGCATCGCCGCTCACCTGGCAACCGAAGCAGTGATAAAACTGTTTGCTCTCGCTGACGGAAAACGAGGGCGTCTTTTCGCTGTGGAAAGGGCAGAGTCCCGAATAGCGGTCGCGCGAAGCTTTTTTCAGCCGCACGTATTCAGAGATCACGGTGACGATGTTGACTTGGGACTTGAGTTGATCGACGAAATCCATGCCGCTCTCACCGCTATTATGGCGCAAGCCAGGGGTTGACCCGCCTGGGTTAACCGACGATATCTTGACTAGAGGCAGCATACGCGCGCTACACTCCGGCCATGGAGTGGTTGCGAGTCATCGACGCCCTCAGTCCTCATGCCCGGGTGATGACAGCCGTGATCCCTTTTTTGTGCGCCATGGTTCTGCGCCTGGTTCTGGGCAGGAACCGGATTACGGCATGGTTCATCTCGCTCAGCACGATGTGGTTCCTGATCAATGTGCTGCTAGCGCCGTATTCTCCCGGAATGCGCAACGACATCTTGTCGCTGCGCGGGCTGATCCGGTAGTTTGTGGGACTTACCGACGCCAGCGGCAGGCGGATTTGACAATCCGCCGCAGGTTGACCAACCTGCCCACGTTTTCACCGCCGCGGCGGAGAGGTCCGCTCCTCGACTTTAGTGATGCGGCGGTCATTGATCGAAAAGTAATTCCTCGATTCACGCGAGCCTCGACTCAATCGCATCGAGTCTTTTCGCGAGCGAATCCTTAAGATCGTCAATCCGCTTGCTCTGCAACCAGGTTGCGATCGGGAACGCGACGACAATGGGGAGAGCCACCTGGAAGAACGGCTGCTGCCACCACATGGCTCACTTATACGGAATTAAAGAGCGCCGGCGCAAAACCTTGGCTGGCGCTACAACTCCACCTTCTGCCCGGTCCGGCACGAGCGATAGACCGCTTCCACAATTTCCAGCGCCTGATATCCCTCTTCGCCCGACACCTTGGGCTGGCGGCCGGTGCGGATGGCTTCGCCGAAATCGAGAAACTGGCGCTCGAACGGCTCGAGCGAGATCGCCATGGGGTCGGAAGCGCCGGAAGCAACATCCTTGGTAACCGGCGCGGGCTCGCCCGAATCGGTCTGTACGTCCCATACGGTCAGCTTATCGCCGGAAACTACGGCCGTGCCTTTCGAGCCGTGGAATTCCATGCGCTCGGGATAGCCCGGCCAGAAAGCCGTGGCTGCCTGGATCACGCCCGTGGCCCCGCTGGCATAGCGGACTACCGCGTTCACTACATCTTCCGATTCGATCTTGTGCAGCGCGCCGAGCTGCCACGCGCCGAACACTTCTTTCACCGGGCCGGCGAGCCAACGTAGCAGATCGACCTGGTGGATCGCCTGGTTCATAAGCGCTCCCCCACCCTCGGTTTGCCAACTGCCTTTGATGGGACGCGAATAATACTCAGGCGAGCGATACCATTTCACGTAGCAATCGCACTGCAGCAGCTTGCCGAGGCGCCCGTCCGCCAGGGCTTTCGAGAGAAACAGGCTGGCATCGTCGAAGCGGTGCTGGCTTACCACGCCCAGCAAGATCCCTCCCCGGGCGGCCGTATCCACCATTCTTCGCGCCGTCTCGAGGTTGGTCGAAATGGGCTTTTGCACCTGCACGTGCTTGCCGGTTTGAGCACAGATTTCGATGGGCTGCAGGCGGAAATCGGGGAAGGTGCAGACATCCACGTAGTCCACGTTAGCGTGGCGGCAGACATCCTCGTAGGTGGGCACGAATTCCGCGCCCCATTGGTCGGCGAACACGCGCCCATACTTTTCGCTGACGTCGGTGCAGACTGTAAGCTTAAAGCCGATGTTGCGGTAGGCTTGCGCGTGCTTGTGGGCGATGGCCCCGGTGCCGATTATTCCGACTTTCATAGGCGCATTCATTTTACCGAACGGGGAAGCTACAATGGGGACTCCACTCATGACTCGCCATTTTGCTTGGTTCGCGGCAATCGCCGCCGTGGTCGCTTTGGCTTCGTGCAAGAAGACGCCGCCAGTCGGAGTCGCCGCCGAGGTCAACGGGCGCTCGATCACCTACGACAAACTCGAGAAGACCTACGCCAACCAATACCCGCAGGCCCCCCCGGATGCCAACGCCGATCTGGTGCAATCGCAGAAGCTCGAGCTGCTGGGCAGCCTGATCACCGAGCAGATTATGCTGCAACGCGCCGAAAGGCTGGGATTGCAGGCCGTCGACGCCGACGTGGACGCCGAGCTCAACAAGATGAAAGCTCCTTTCACCAAGGAGGAGTTCGACAAACAGCTGGCCGACCGCCACATGACGCTCGACGATCTCAAAGCGCAGATCCGGCAGCAGGCTACTGTCAATAAGCTGATCGCCAAGGAGATCACATCGCACATCACCATCACCGACGCCGACGTAGCCAACTTCTACAACACCAATAAGGCTAGCTTCAATCTGGCCGAGCCGCAGGTTCATCTGGCGCAGATAGTGGTCACGCCGGTCCCCGATCCGAATGTGCGCAATTTGAAGGGCAGCAAAGCTCAGAACGAGAACGATGCGAAGCAGAAGATCACCGATCTGGAGCGCCGCATCAAGGAGCGCGGCGAAGATTTCGCCATGCTCGCGCAGAATTTCTCCGAGGACGCCAACACCGCGCCCAGCGGCGGCGACATGGGATTTTTACCTGAATCGACGCTCGAAAAAGCCAGCCCGGACTTGCGCCGTATCGTGATGTCGCTGCAACCGGGGGCGGTTTCCCCCATCATCCACACGCAGAATGAATATCGCATCCTCAAGATGATCTCGAAAGAGCCGGCCGGACAGCGAGACCTGAACGACCCGCGAGTGCAGGAAAACATCCGCGAAAACCTGCGCAATAGCGCCGACCAGTTGTTGCGTAACGCCTACTTCGAAGTGGCGCGCGATGCGTCGAAGATAGACAATTACCTGGCGCGGAACATCGCGGATAATGCAGGAAAGAAGTAGGGCGGACCCAGCGGACGCTGGAAGATATTCGGCGCGCCATGCCTAGCCAAACCCGGGGCGCCATCCATGGAGCCATCCCCCCCATGGAGCGGCCAG
>Ga0302325_10016037_pt1 | contig 15897 bp, 10 predicted proteins | sample Palsa_T0_2_FD_201948 | JGI IMG/M metagenome (GOLD analysis project Ga0302325, IMG submission 201948) | Peat permafrost microbial communities from Stordalen Mire near Abisko, Sweden - Palsa_T0_2 | ecosystem: Environmental > Terrestrial > Soil > Palsa > Peat permafrost | place: Sweden: Abisko... | reverse complement strand
AGAATCTGGTGGAATCAATCGCCTACAGCCGGAAGGACTACCGAAACGTCCTCTCCTTTACATTCCCCAGCGGTGGCTGATCTGGCTCCATTTCCCAAGGAACTTTTTTTGTGGGCCTGCAACATCCATCGGAAGTGTGTCACTCTACAATGTAAGCAACGCAGTAAGCGCTCTGGAGGAATTTGATGACTTCGTTACGCAAATGGAGATTCCCGATTCTGATTGGCAGCGGCCTGATCGCAGCCGGTGTCCTGGTTTATTTTTCGAGCAACCACATCAGTACCGACAAGACCCAAGGTGCAATCGGCAAACGTGACGTTTACCGCGACGGGCAAGTGAACTCGGCCGACGTGGCTCAGCCGGGGTCGGCGCCCGTGGCTACCCAAGCTATTCTCGAGAGCAGCGAATTCAAGTCGCTGGCCAAGGACCCTGCATTCCAAAAGTTGCTGGCAGATCCAGCGTTCGAGAATTTATCAAGGCAGGCGGGATTCGTGTCGCTGTTGTCGGATCTGAACTTCCACGAGATGGTGCTGCGTAAAGATTTCACGGAACTCGTTACCTCGGATCTTTTTGCTCGCGCGCTGAGTCAATCCAACCAGCAGAACATAATGCACTTCCTGTCCTCGGATTTAAATGTGCAGCGGTCCTATTCTGAGCTGATCCACCTGAGCGCGTTCAACAACCTACTGGAACACCGCACGTTCCGGGAGTTGGCCGCGAATAGTGCTTTCCTGGGTCTGCTGAGATCCAACGAACTCTCGCGTGCATTGACCGTGAGGACGTTCTCGGACTTGACCTTGAGGTCGGAGTTCGGGGCCTCGCTTCTCTCGGGTAGCGCCCAGCAGATGAGAGCGGAGTTGAGGAGATAATCGGCCAGCCTTTGACCGCAATCAGTTTCTTCACTGGAGTCCCGCGCAGGGTCGCGGGACTCGTTTTGCTTTTTGGCCTGCTCTGCGCACCCGCGTTCGCCCGACACCCGAAGATATTCATCCAATCCTCGACGCACATCGAAGTTCTTTATTACAGCCCGACGCACGAATACCTGGTCACGCATCTCATTCGCTCCTACGAAAACGCGCTCGCGTTCGAGACCAACCTGTTTCATTACGTCCCATCGCAGAAGCTGAGTGTTCTGCTTGAGGATTTCGCCGATTACGGCCACGGCGCAGCCGGAACCGTGCCCTCCAACTTCATCGACGTCGGCATCGCACCCTTTAGCTACACTTACGAGACACTGCCGGCCAATGAGCGAATGACCTGGATCATGAATCACGAGTCGATCCACATCGTGATGGGCGACAACGCGAACCCCGCCGACCGCCGCTATCGCTCCCTGTTCTTCGGCAAGGTCGCGCCCACCGATGACGACCCGGTTTCAATTCTATACAGCTCGCTCACCAGTCCCAGGCACTATTCGACACGCTGGTTTCACGAAGGCATCGCGACCTTCATGGAAACGTGGATGGCCGGCGGACTAGGACGCGCCATGGGCGGTTGGGATGAAATGGTGTTTCGAACCATGGTCCGCGACGACGCTTACGTCTACGACGTTGTCGGGCTCGAATCCGAGGGAACCGCCGCCGACTTTCAGACTGGCGCGAACTCGTATCTTTACGGCACCCGCTTCATGACCTGGCTCTGCTACACCTATGGCCCCGGCAAGCTGCTCGAATGGATCACGCGCGGCGAGAACACCAAGCGCTACTTCGCATCGCGCTTCGCTCAGGTCTACGGAATGGGGCTGGATCAGGCCTGGAAAATGTGGATCGCCGATGAGCGAAAGTTTCAAGAGAAGAATCTCGCTGAAATCCGGAAATATCCGGTCACCCAGCCGCAAAGGCTGACGGCCAGGACCCTAGGTTCCGTGTCGCGAGCGTATTTCGATCCGAAAGACAACGTGATCTATGCCGGCATCCGCTATCCCGCGCATATCGCGAGTGTAGCGGCGATCCACGTGGACACCGGTAAAATCGAAGAGCTGAAGGAGATCAAGGGACCGGGCCTTTACTACGTCACGTCGCTGGCTTGGGACGCCCACGCCCGAAAGCTGTATTACACCACCGACAATAACGACTTGCGCGACTTGAATGTGTACGACGTCGAGACGCATCATTCCGCGCAGCTACTGAGGGATGTCCGGGCCGGCGACCTCGCCTTCGACGCGGCGGACGGCTCGCTGTGGGGCGTGCGGCACAACAACGGCTTATCGGGCCTGGTGGAGTTTCCCGCGCCTTATAAGGAATCCAAGAGCGTTCACGATTTCGATTACGGCGCCGACCTCTTCGACATCGACGTTTCCCCGGATGGCCAGTTTCTCACCGGCGCGCTCGCCGATGTGAGCGGCCGGCAAAAGCTGGTGCGCTTTCGGATCAATCAGCTGCGCAATGGCGATGCTTCCTTCGAGGTGCTGTACGACTTCGAGTACAACTCGCCCGGCAATTTCGTGTACTCACCGGATGGGCACTATCTGTACGGCTCGTCCTACTACACGGGTGCATCCAATCTGTTTCGCTACGATTTTGAGACCAAACAGATGGACGTGATCAGCAATGCCGAGACCGGGCTATTTCGCCCCTTGCCTCTGGCGGACGGGTCGCTGATCGCGTTTGAATACACCAGCAAGGGATTCATTCCGGCGCGCGTGCCCACCAAAAAACTGCAGGACGTGAGTGCGGTGAAGTACTTCGGCCAGGCGACTCTCGACAAGTATCCCGAACTGCGCCGCTGGAAGCTGCCGCCGCCGTCCTCGGTCAATTCAGAGAACCTGATCACCCGAGCGGGCGCCTACAATCCGCTGCATAATGTGCAGTTGATTTCCGCCTATCCGATCGTGCAAGGTTACAAGTCTACGGCGGCTGTCGGCATGCGCGCCGAATTTGCGGACCGTTTGCGCGTGGTGGGCGTGAACATAGACGGCAGCTATTCGCCTGATCCGAATCTGCCGGTGAACGAGCGCGCGCACGTCTCGTTTGACGCCCACATGTGGGATTGGAAGCTGACCGGCTATTACAACTACGCGGATTTCTACGATCTGTTCGGCCCCACCAAGGTGAGCCGCAAAGGCGAATCGCTGAAGCTTGCCCATTCGCAATACTTGATCTACGACACGCCGCGCACGCTGTCGCTCGAATGGAACGTGGCCGGCTACTCCGACCTCGATCGCCTGCCCGAATATCAAAACGTAGCCACCAACGTCCGGGATCTGGCGGAAGCCAACGTAATGTTGAAGTATTCGAACCTCGAACGCGCGCAGGGCGCGGTGGATGACGAAAAAGGGAGCTCCTGGGGCATCTACTCGCGCATGTACTACTCGCATTCCTCGTTCCCACGGCTGTGGGCGAACTACGACCGCGGATTTCTGCTGCCGCGCAACAGCTCGTTTTGGCTCCGCGGTTCGGCCGGAAAATCGCTGGGCAATTTCGACAGCCCTTTTTCGAGCTTCTATTTCGGCGCGTTCGGCAACAATTACATCGATCACGGTACAATCGACCGCTACCGCGATTACTACAGCTTCCCGGGCGTGGGCATCGATGCGATCGGCGCGCGCAGTTTCGGAAAGCTGTTGGGCGAATACAATCTGCCACCCCTGCGTTTCCGTGAATTCGGAACCACATGGTGCTATTTGAATTGGGCGCGGCTGACGTTCTTCTCTTCGGGACTGATCACGAACTTCACCAGCACCGCGGGCCGCGATTATTTCGCCAACATCGGAACGCAATTGGATTTCCGCGTGGTATTGTTCACATATTTGAACGCAACCCTCTCCTCGGGCTACGCCGCCGCGGCCGACCATAATGGCCATGTCACTACCGAGTACATGGTCTCGCTGCGGATTCTTTGATGTTCCCCCCTGCCCTCTGGCTGTTTCTTGCGCAGGCCGGCTTGAGCGTTTTTCCCGTGTTGGTATTTCTGTTCGCGCTCAAGCTAATCGACACGTACAAGCTGCTGACGCTCCCGCGCGTGTTGCGATCGGTGGGCGTCGGGTGCGCTGCCGCGGTGGTTTGCTGGGCCCTCAACACGGGGATCTACGCATCGGGCATTACATCCCCGGGCGTGTGGGCCCGCTCCGGCGCACCGGTGATCGAGGAAATCGCCAAGGCGCTTTACGTAGTTTGGCTGTTGCGATCGAATCGCGCGGGCTTCATGGTGGACACGGCAATCTCGGGGTTCGCGGTTGGCGCCGGTTTCGCAATCCTTGAGAATTTGACCTACATTCCGGATCTTTCCGCCAGCGGCGTGGCTTCGAGCGCCGTGCGCGGCCTCGGTACGGCCATGATGCATGGCGGCGCGACTGCCATCTTCGGTACCATCGCGGCAAACGTGAGCGAGATCCGCGGGTCGCGTTCGACGATAGTTTTTCTGCCTGGACTCGCGGCGGCTATCTTTATTCACGAGCTTTACAACCAACCGTGGTGGCAGCCGGTGATCGCGGCGGCGGTGGTGCTGGTTGCCTTACCCGCGGGGACGGCATTTATCTTTTGGCGCAGCGAAAAAGTGCTGGAAAACTGGCTCGGAACCAAGCTCGACAAAGATATCGACCTGCTGCAGATGATCGCGACGGGAACGTTCAGCGAGTCGAAGGTGGGTTCTTATCTTCGATCGCTGGAGAACACCTTTGCGCCCGTGATTCTGGGCGACATGCTCTCGTATTTGCATCTGTCGCTCGAGCTTAGCGCGCGAGCCAAGGGCGATTTGCTGCGCCGCGAGATGGGCTTTCCGTTGACGCCCGATCCCGAGTTGCCTGCCCAGATGAAGGAACTGAAGTTTCTAGATCAGCAGATCGGCCGCGCCGGAAAGATGGCGATGGGGCCACTACTGGGGCAGAGCCGGCGTGATATTTGGGAGTTGCAGCAGTTAAGGGAAAAGATCGGCCCATCGTAACCGCCTTTTCGGCGCGATCTCGCCGTTGCACAACATCCTTTTAACGAGGTATCTCTGCAGGAATCAAGGTGACTTATCTACAGGTCACAACCCGCGCGGGCAAAGAAGTCTCATGCCGATCGCGTGCGTGAAATTGTGCAACTGGATGCCGTTCGGAACGGCGCGCTCATCAACGCGCTCCGAGTAGAACCGGAATTAGGGACGCCCGCCCTTAAGGAGAGACTCTTCGAGGCAAAAGGCATGGAATGCATACCTTCCGGCGCCTCAATGTGACTTGGCGGCAAGAAGTGGGCGCCAGTCCAATCGACGCGCAAAAATCGGCTGGCCGCGCATTGCTCGATATGACGTTCCTGTGCACGCAAAACGACGAAGCGCGAGAACGCGATCACGGGAACCAGATCTTAGATCGATTGAAGCCGGGCGTGAAACAGCCTAAAACGACCGAACTGGCGGCGATGGCGACGGCTGGCGGTGTTCAATGAACGCCGTCCTCATTTGGGAAATGCGGTTTCTAAGGCGAAGGTGCTACGGAAGTGTTACGGGGGTTGTGTACTTGGCGGGCGCAACGGATTGAGAGTAATGGTGGGCCCGACAGAACTCGAATCTGTGACCTCTACCGTGTCAAGGTAGCGCTCTAACCAACTGAGCTACGGGCCCGAACCTTAGGAATGCTCATTTTAACATGCGCGGCGCTTAAACCAGTTGCCGCGGAATGTCGCGCTTCCAGTTCTTTTCGAAAACGACCTTACCGTTTTCTGTGGCTTTGATCGACTCGGCGATCTTGAAATTCTCGCGCGTCGAGGTCATGGTGGCGTCCGCCGTCGTTTCGATGCTCGATCCCTCGCGGTCGATCTTCAGGATGTTCGTCAAATGCCAAGTGCCGTCGTTCGGGTCCTGAGGATTCTGCGCCAAAGCAAAGTTGCTGCCCTGCGTGATCGCGACGCCGATGTCCGGAACCTGAGCCTGAAAGCCCGGCGAGTTCTGGATCACGTTGACGATATCGCCTGCGCCAATGCTCCCTGTGACGATGCGTGGCTGGACCGGAGGCTTGTAATCCGCGACGTACTGATCGCGCCGGATTGCCATCGGCATCTCCGGGTCCGGCACCGACGCGTCGCGCACCGGAAGCTTCAGCCACGACACGCCCGTCGTGATTTCGAGCGTCACTTGCGTCGGAGACGGCCACAGCAGCGGCCATAGATTCTCCGAAATCGCGATGCGGATGCGATTCCCTGCCCGGAATCGATGCGCGGCGAAATACAGCGGAACGTCAACATCATAATCCTTGCCCGGCTCGAGCGCCGCGGGATGTTCGTCGAACGAGCGATGCGTCAGGTTTAGCAATCCATAGCTGATGAGCCAGGACTTGCCCTCCGGCGTAACCTCGGTCAGGCGAACCACCAGCTTGGCGACCTCCGCATTGGCCCGTACTCTCGCCCGCAGCACCGGAATCCCGAGTATCTCGATGGGCTCCCTCAGCGGACCGCTGTCGAATCGCAACGAATTCGCATCATCTCCCGACTGCTCCCCCGGCAAATGCAAAGCCATGTTGGTAGGACACCAGTAGCGAGTCGCGAGACCCACCGTCTGATCGGCGTAATAGCGCATCCGCTTTTGCTCACCGGCCGCGTCGGATAGCCCGTTCGAATTCAGAAAGAGCGACCGTTCCTTGACATGCGGCGAAGGCCATGCGGGATCGGCCACCCAGCGTCCCGGCGTGTCCTTGGGATACTGCTCACCCGGCGCCGCATAAGTAATGTAGGACCGCAGCATCGGCTCCTGCATGATGCCGTTGTCGTGCCCGTTCAGCCAGCGATCCCACCAGCGGCACTCCTCGGCGAACCAATCCAGGCCCGGCCCCGGATCGCCGGTCGGATAGCGATGTCCCCAAGGGCCGATGATTCCCTTGCGCGGAACCGTCAACCGCGAGAGCAGGCGATCCACGGTGTTGATGTAAGGGTCCACGGTTCCGTCGGCGACATACACCGGGCATTTGATCTTACTGAAGTCCGTAAGCGCGATCGGCTTCCAGAAATCGTCCAGTCGCTGATGTTCGCTGTATTGGATGATGTCGGGCGGCGTGGCGTTCAAGCGCTCCATCCACATCTCGCGCCAGCGCGGCCCGACGATTTCCGGATCGGGCGGCGCTACCATCACGTTCTTGAAAATCACGCCCCACTGGACGTTTTCGAGCATGAAGCATCCGCCCATGTAGTGCGCGTCTTCGATGTAGCTGCTCTCGGTTCCGCACGCGGGCACGATCGCCTTTAATTCCGGCGGCGCGGCCGCGGCGACCTGCAGCGCAATGATGGCGCCCCACGAAATCCCTCGCATCCCGACCGCGCCGTTACACCACGCTTGCTTCGAAATCCAGCGGATTACTTCCACGCCGTCGCGACGTTCCGGCTCGCCGTACTCCACCGTCATGATGCCTTCCGAATCGCCCGATCCGCGAATGTCCACACGCACGTACGCGAAACCGGCCTGATTCAGAATCGCGCCGGTGCGCTCGTCCGACCGTCGCTGGATGTCGCGTTTGCGGTACGGGATGTATTCGAGCACCGCTCCCACCGGCTTCCGATCGGCGCCGTCTGGGAGAAAGATGCGAGCGCCCAACCGAACGCCGTCCGGCATCGGGATCCATTCGTTCTCGATGATTTTAGACGCAGGCGCTCCCGTGGCGGGGCGCAACGCGCTCACTCCCGCGGCCAATAACAGATCTCTGCGTGACAGTGCCATGTCGATCTAGTTCCTTCAGCGCTTCAGGGGCACGCGCTCGAGCAACTCGGTGAACCAGTCGCTGACACCCATCATGACGCGGTTATCCTGCTGCGCGGCGGGTGGCTCCTCCACCAGGAATCGCTTTCCGTCCGGCGTCGGGTCGAAAGTAGTGCCGAACGTCCGCTTGGCCAGTTGACGCGGCAGGCCGATATGCAGGGCGGGCGAGGCCTGAAAACCCACCGACATCAGAGCGCGATCGGGGGGCCTGCTTAAGTAAAGCAGCTCGCGGCCGTTGTGCGCCCAGCGCACCACATTCCCGCTTTCGGTGGAAACACGCTCTTTGCCGCCCGGCCCCGGAAACGGCTGAACGTAGATTTCGGTCTGTCCGGATTCCGAGGAAACATACGCGATCCATTTGCCGTCGGGAGAAACCTGGCCGCCGGACTCGCTTGACTCGGTATCGTGGAGCGGGTTCGGCTTCCCTGCCACGCCGCCCGAAACAGGCAGAACCCAAATCCGGTTGCGCCCCTTTACCGCGGCCGCCTGCGTGTAAACCAGCGCCTTTCCATCCGGCGACCAAGAGGTCGGCGCCGGCAGCGTGTCCGTCGCGAGCAACAATTCCGCTCTGGCGCTGCCGTCCGCCATGACCCAATAAATACCTGACTTACCGTTATTGGTGGCGCCGAAGGTGATGCGCCGGCCATCGGGAGTCCAGATCGGCGTCTGATTCTCGCCGGCGAACGTCAAGCGCTGCCGTGTCCGACGCTCCACATCAAAGGTCCAGATATCGCCGGCACCGACTGCGCCTGATCCAGAATGGATCGTGTTGGCAACTCGGCGACCATCCGGAGACAACCGTCCAGTGCCCCAAAGCTGCATGTCAGAGAGCGTTTGTATCTGACCCTTGTCGTCCATCATCTCCAGAATCGTCCCGCTGTTTTGATTCGCGGACTCCATGTACGCCATAAGCCCTCGGTTCGAGAAACCGTACTCGGCTAAGGCATTGTCGGGGCCGGTGGCGGCAACCGATTCGATTACCGGCGCCTCAGGCCCGGTAACCGTCAGGCGCTCGGTGTCGAACGGGGCCGCAAACAACGTCCCACCGCGAAGATAAACCAGGTGGCCCGTCGGAACATACCGACCATCCCTACCGTCTTGCACGACGACTTTAGAAGTGCCCTTCTTCAGATCCAGGACGGCAATTTGATTCGACGTGGAACCGGCGATGGTAAATACAAGGGCTCGCCCGCCAGGCAGGAAATAGGGCGTGCGATGCGAGGTCTCTCCTTTCTTCGCGTCGGGCGTCGTTAGAGCTTCAGGAGTTCCACCGGAACTGGATATACGCATCAGCCCCTTGCCGGCGCCGAACACGATGGACCCATCCTCTCCCCAACTGGAGCCGAAAAAGGTAGGGGCATCCGCAAGAGTGATGGGCGTGCCGCCGGTGGTTGGAAGCTTCTTGAATTTGCCGTCGCGGGTCTCAAAAGTGGCGATCCATTGGCCGTCGGGAGAGAACTCGGCGGTCACGCAATCCTCGCTGCCGGCGATCGGCTTGCCGCCAAGCTGGTCCATGATCCGCAGCGTCAGGAAGAGCTTGCCATCGGCCTGCTCGGTGGTGACCATGCGGGTGCCGTCGCGGGAAAAAACGGGAAGCGCGAAGGAGCCCTTCTGCGAATATGTCCAGCGCACTACCGCGCGGGATTCGGGTTTGGAACGATGGAGTAATCCCCACAGCACTCCCGCGCCGCCGATCAGGACCGCCCCGGCCCAAGGCAGCCACCACAATCCCCGGCGCGGAGGCGCGGAATCGACGCGAGGCGCGACTGCGGCCGCCGGCTGTTCTTCGGGTGCATCAATCTCTATCCAGGCGTCGCCGATATCGCGCAGCCGGCGCTTGAGATCGCGCTCCAGGCAGCGCTGCAAAAGACGGCGCACCCTGGGCGGCGTGTCCGCGGGCAATAATCGCCAGTCGATGTCGGCCCGCAATACCGCGGCCAAAGTGTCGGAAACGGTCTCACCTTCAAAAGTGAACTTGCCGGTGAGCATCTCGAACAGGACCACGCCAAACGCCCAGATGTCGGCGCGCTTGTCAACCGGCTTTCCGCGCGCCTGCTCCGGGCTCATGTAGCCGGCGGTGCCCATGATCACGCCCGCGCGCGTCGCTTCCAGTGTGAGCGTGGGGGAGTTCACGGGATTTCCAGAAGCGGTATCGCTGTCGAATGCTTTGGCCAGCCCAAAGTCCAGCACCTTCACTTTTCCGTCGTCGGTGAACTTGATGTTGGCGGGCTTGAGGTCGCGATGCACAATGCCTTTGTCGTGCGCGGCCCCCAGGGCGTCGGCGATCTGGCGCGCGATAGAGAGCGCTTCGTCGATCGGAATCGGACCGCCGGCGATTCGCTCGGCCAGAGTCGGGCCTTCCACCAGCTCCATCACCAGCGAACGAGTGCCGCCGGATTCTTCTAAGCCGTAAATGGCTGCGATATTGGGATGAGTGAGCGCCGCCAGCGCCTGCGCCTCGCGTTGGAGGCGCGCCATGCGCTCGCTATCGTTCGCGAAGGCAGCGGGCAACGTCTTAACGGCTACATCGCGATTCAACCGCGAATCGCGGGCGCGATAAACTTCGCCCATTCCGCCCGCGCCCAGCAGTTCGATTACTTTATACGATCCAAGGAATGTTCCGGGTGCCAGAGACATTGTCGCGGTTCTTAGTCTAACACTGGCTAATACGGCTCTCGATGATTTGGGAGGCGGGCGCTCCTATTGCTTTTCCCTTAATGTTAAAAAGTTCTAGAAAACGTACCGATAAGTCTTAGAAGGTAATTGCACAAGTAGGTATGGCCAAATCTGGTTCGAGCGTTGCCGCCAGTCTGTCGAAGGTTCCGCCGTTCCCGCCCGTGGCAGCTAAGCTCTTGAACTTATTGGGCAAGCCTGTCGTCAACATTGCGGAAGTTGGCAAGCTGATCAGCGGTGACCCTACTTTCACCGCGCGCCTGCTGCAGCGCGTGAATTCGGCCGAATTCGGACTTCAAAATTCCGTGGCGGGCGTCAAGCAGGCCGTGAGTCTGCTGGGGATCGATCAGACGCGGAAGATTGTGGTGAGCCATGCAACAGCAGCGTACGCGCAAGGAGCACTCGGAACCGAAGAGTTGCGACGATGCTGGGAACACACCGTGGCCACCGCGGTGTTGGCCGAGGAGATCGCCAAAGCCTGCAACGCATTCACGCAGACGGCGTTCACCGCCGGCATCGTGCACGACATCGGCCGCTTGGGCCTCTTGGTCACCTATCCGCTTGACTACGTGCGTGTGATCCGCAACGCCGCCGAACGTTGCCTGGATGTCTTGGACTTCGAGCACGAGGAGTTCGGGATGGACCACGCCGAGGCTGGACGAATGCTGGCCGAGCGCTGGAAATTACCTCCGGAAATGGCGGCGATCGCCGGGCGCCACCACGATCCCTGCGAAGGCGCCGAGTTGGACCTGCTGCGCGTGGTCCACGTGGCCTGCCGCATGGCCGACGCCGTCGGTTACGATGTCGTGAAGCCGTTGGGAGAATTGGACCTGGATACCGTCTTGGAGGAGTTGCCGGCGCACGCCCAGGCACCCCTTCGGCGAGATCCGGCCGAGTACCGCACCTTGATTGAAGAGCGGATCTCCGAGTTCGGGTCGGCGCAAAACGACACCCCGGAAAGTACGAGGCCGGCGGAACATCGCGGGCATAGATGATCAGTTCTTCGCAGAATTGCCACCGTGGAAGCGCCCGAACGAACGAGCCGATAGTACGGCGATAAGCAACGCGCCCAAGCCGACAACTCCGACATGCATTGGACTTCGTAGATCAAAGTTGCCGACTTGGCAAACCAGCAAGTAGCCGACGACGATATTGAACGCTCCCCAAAGCACGTTCACCGTCGAGGAGGATAGACCTTCGCCCGGAGGCTTCGCGAACGGACTTTGAAAGGATCGGCCCATCGTGCCACTCACAAAATGCGGAATGGCGTTGGCTAGAAAAGCGCCGCCGAAAAAGTAGGATACGTAGTGATACCACGGCATGTTTAAGTACCTCCTTAAGCCATTCGGCGTCGCCCCCCGTTCAGACAAAAGTAGCACGGCCGAGTTGCCCGGGCCGACGCGGTGCGAATCGGCTAAGCTATCGGGTAAATGCTCATCGTCCGATTGTCCACGCTGGCCGCGGTCCTGGTCTCGGTTCTACAGGCGCAGAGTTATCCGATATTCGAAAAACGGTTCAAGGCCGTGATGAGCCGGCCGGAGTACCGGCATTCGCGGTTCGGCGTGGAGTTTTATTCCCTGGAGGACGGCAAGGTTCTGTATGCGTGGAATCCGCAAGAGCTCTTCGTGCCGGGATCGACGACCAAGATTCTGTCAGTAGGTACCGCGCTCGAGTTGCTGGGGCAGGATTTTCGCTTTCACACCAGGGTTTACCGAACGGGCCCGGTGACCAACGGCACTCTGAACGGCGACCTTATCCTGGCGGGAGGGGGCGACCCCAACTTGTCGAATCGCATTCAGCCCGACGGAAGCATGGTTTTCGAAAACGAGGACCACTCCTACGACGGCTTTGCGGAAGCCCGCGCGGTGCCCGGCGATCCTTTAACGGTGATTCAAGAACTGGCTTCCAAAGTTGCGGCCGGCGGCATCAGCCGGATCAACGGCCGCGTAATAGCGGATGTATCGCTGTTTCCCGAGGGCGCCAAGGAACTGGGAACGGGCGTAGTCATTTCGCCGATGGTTGTGAACGACAACCTGATTGACGTGATGGTCAGCCCTAGTGCGCGCGAAGGCGATCCGGCGGCGCTCGCCATTTCACCGCAAACGCGCTATGTGACCATCGCGAACCAGGTCAAAACCGCGGCCGCCGGCGGCAAGATGCATCTCGAATGGGCCAAAGACAGCGCTAACGCCGATGGCACACACATGGTCGCATTGACCGGAACCATGCCGGCCGGAGCTCCCGCCAAGCTGCGTGTGTACAAAGTACCGGTTCCTTCGCGCTTCGCGGAAGTGGTCTTCGCGGAAGCTTTGGAGAGCGCTGGGGTCCAAGTGGGCGGAGCTTCCATCGCCGCCGGCGGGCCCAGGAGCCAAGTGGCGGAACATGTGTCTCCGCTTCTCAAAGAGGAAGCCAAGATCACGCTGAAAGTAAGCCAGAATCTGCACGCGAGTATGATGCCCTATATCGTCGGCGCATATATGCAAAAGGATAATCCCAAACCTCTGCAGGCCGGCTTCGACTCCGAGCGGGAAATGTTGAAGAAAGCCGATCTCGATTTGTCGGGCGCGGTGCAGAACGACGGCGCGGGAGGCGAGGCGCTGTTCACGCCGGACTTCATGGTTCACTTTCTGCTGCACCTGACGAAGCAGCCGTACTTCGCGGACTTCAAAAAGGCGTTACCGATTCTGGGCAAGGATGGGACGCTGTATAACATCCAGACAGACTCCCCGGCCGCGGGGCACGTATTCGCCAAGACCGGAACCATGGGAGGCGGCAACGCCCTGACGCCGGATGGAGGGGTGATCGAAGGCAAGGGACTCGCCGGTTTCATCGAGACCAAGGACGGAAGGCACCTCGCCTTTGCCGCGTACATCAACTTCGTGCCGCTACCGGTGATGGACGAATCCGCAACGGCCATGGTAGGGCAAGCCGTCGGTGAGATCGCGGCGGCGGCATACGACGGCTTTTCGCCCCAGCGCGGCGCCCATGGCGAGAAACCTCAAAACGTGTCCCGGCAGGATCAAAGCCGTTGAGCGGTTCTCCGCCACCGAAAAGCTTAACTCAAAATCCGGCGCCGGCGGCCCGTGCCTGGGTCATTGCGGGCGCGATGCTTGGGGACCGGAGACTCCGACGTCCGTTACGAAGCCCAGGTGGGCGCGCACGGTGCTACGGATTGTCGGCTTCGCGCCGCGGTTCTACAGGCGCGGCAGGAATGCGCACTACCAGGCGGGAGCGCGGGCCTAGCGTAACCACCCACAAGTTGAAGCTTCTGTTACTTCTTGGCGGCCGCTTCTTCGGCTTCCAGGTGACGAGCGCCTCGCATGACGTCGCCGAGCGCGTAGTTGCCTTCGTGGCAGGCGTACTCATAGATCGGCTGAGTGGTGGCCGGCCAGGCCATTTCACCGCTCCAGGACCGGTCCCACGTCTGCGGATCGTCCACGGTAAAGCGATACAGAAGCGTATGCGCGTCCAGGCGCTTTATGCGTTCCACCACGTGGAGGTTCTCCGTCGATCCGTGAAACCGCGTCTTGTCGTTGAAATTGGTGGTGTCGATCACCAGCGTGTCGCCTTCCCAATGGCCCACCGAATCGCCCATCCAGCGGCGAATGTCCTTGGGCAGATGCTGAGCGTTCATTCGGACGACTCGCGCGTCGTGAATCATCTCGCTGAGGATCATGACCGTATCGGGAGTTTGTACGATCTGATGCAGATCGTTGTAAAAGTAGTCCGGCAGGGCTGGCGGACCGGAAGTGGAACCGAAGCCGAGTATACAGCGCTCGCTGAGCGGACGCTGCTCCGGATTGTCGTACTCGCCGGGGCGGACTGGAGTCTTAGCGTCCTCATTCTCGCCCGCGTCCGAGGTCGGCAGTCCGTATGCGTTAGCGCGCCGCTTGCGCGCGGCCTCATTGTAGGGCGGCACCTTGCCGTCCGGCGGGTCGGTTACGATGGAGGTTCGAATTTGTCCATCCACGGCGTTATAGGCCGTCCCTTGATTCAGCCACAGCCGGTCATAGCCGCCGACTGCGCCGCCACCGGCCTTTTCCAGAATTTCAAAGTACGACTTACCCGTGCTCGTGTCGCCGCCCACGGGCAGAGGCGGGCGATTCGGATCCAAGTGCGTCGCATTTACGGCCCTGCGGTCGGCTTCGGCCTTTTGCAGTTTTTCCGCCTGTTCCTTCGTCAAGTACGGCGGGTCGCCGGGGAACCGCTCGAACGGGGTCATGGTGGCCAGGTCGTAGGTGCCTTGCAGGTCCGGATGACCGTCGGGCGTGCGCGGCTGGGCCGCGGTATTCTTCGTCGCTTGACCCGCCGCCGGTAGGGTGACAAGCGACATCGCAAGCACTACACCAACCAGCACTCCAGTAGCCGGAGCGAGGCGCCCGGCGCTCATTGTTGAAAGGAATCGATTCCGCATTTTACACCTTCTTCTATTATTTACTAAGTGGATGCTTCCTGTACGGGCCGTACAGCATTTCTTCGACAAACTCGACGCACTTGAAGTCCAGGATCTGCGCGTTCTTTTCCAGCCGCCGGTAGAGGGGCATGCTGATTTTCCACGGGCGCGTGAAAACGTCCGGATCTTCGATGGTCGCTTCGTAGGAGATCACCTCAGGGCTGGTTCGCGTATAGCGCTCCACCACGTGCAGCTTGTCGCTGTGAAAATCTCCGGCCCGGTCGAACCAGGACCGATCGTTCATGCCGGTCACGTCGACCACCAGGGTTTCCCCTTCCCAGTGACCAACGGACTGGCCCATCCACGAATCGTTGGGAGCGGGGCCGGGATCTTTGAAGTATATATTCCGCACCGCGCCCGCATATTCATAAACGAATGTAAGCGCGCTAGCGCTCTCCACAATTTGAAACGGGTACGGCATGTAGGTGGCGCGCGGGACGCCCGGCAGGTAGCACTTGATCTCCGGATCCTGATTTAGCCAATCCGCCTGGTTCTTTTTCTTGGTGGCGAGCGCTTCCGGCTTGTAAGGAATTTCGCCGCCTTCCACGACACCAACGCCGGGCGGAACCGCGCCCACCGCCCCTAACGCCAACACCGGGGCGGACGGCACCGGACCGTAGGGCCCGGGGCGAACGGCCATCGCGGGACGCGCCATATGACCTTCGAGATCGTAATTGGCCTCATTGAGCGCCTGCCAGATTCCATTGAAGTCCGGTTTGCCGTCCGGCAACCGGGGCGCGCGATACGACTGCCCAGCCAGCGGAAGGATCCCGATTGTCATGATCGCCGCCGCGGCGGATTTTGCTATCAGTTTACGAACGACGTTGCCCATTCAATCCATGGTATTCCAAAAACGCGTCGGCTGAAAACTGGGGTAGTGTCCTAAAGGTGGTTTAGGACACTACCAAAACTGGGGTGCTCTGCAACGTAGCTTTAGCAGGTTGCGGAAAATATGAACGGGCGAACGATGTGGCTCCTTGAACGGGTTGGTGAATGATTGTCTGAGGCGCGTTGTGCGGCAGCCGACGCGATGGCGGGCGATCCAGGCGGGCCTCAGGCCATCGCTTGAGCCAGATTCCTCATCCGAACTAGATTGTAGGCTGCTGCCGCGA
>Ga0302325_10016034_pt1 | contig 15901 bp, 19 predicted proteins | sample Palsa_T0_2_FD_201948 | JGI IMG/M metagenome (GOLD analysis project Ga0302325, IMG submission 201948) | Peat permafrost microbial communities from Stordalen Mire near Abisko, Sweden - Palsa_T0_2 | ecosystem: Environmental > Terrestrial > Soil > Palsa > Peat permafrost | place: Sweden: Abisko... | reverse complement strand
AGACGTTGAACTGGAAATTCCTCCCCCCCGAAATATTCTATTCCCGAACATTCTCAATCCTGCTCCTCTCCCTACACATCATCTTCGCAGCGCTCTTCATCCGCCGCCTCCAGCCCCCCCGAACCCCCTTCTCCACCCTCACCCTCCTCTCCACGACCCTCTTCAGCGGGATCGCATTCTCCCGCTCCCTGCATTACAGTTTCTACATCTGGTATTTCCATTTAATCCCCTTTCTATTGAGATTGGGGGGACTGGGATTGCCGGCACGGGTGGCGGTCGCGTTGGGCTTCGAGTGGGCTTGGAATCAGTGGCAGAGCTATAAGGCTCATGATGAGTTTAATTCTTGTGCGACTTGGTGGGGGAGCGCGGGGATGGTGGTGTTGCATTTTTTTGTACTGTGGAGGTTGTATGGAAATGTTGGGAGGGAATATAAGGACAAGAATGGTAGAGTATTGGGATAGATGGTTTTTGGTATACGAGATGCACAATTCCTAAATGCAAGGGTGGGCATGTTATCTAACTGCTCCTGGATTACGCTTGTAGACTTTGAACTCATCTTCGTAAGGGCTTGAGCAATAAGATCGGCAATTGTCTTGTCAAGTGAATACCACAGATTTTGATGCTTTTTGGCTGCCTCTGCCTATCACACCTGTAACAAATCCATCCGGCCAACATGCCCGTTCCATGGGAGGTACGCTCCAATCCATCACCGCTCCCATCCTCCAAGCTAACCTCGTCCCATTGTAGGCAGTCCTTCCCCTCGGCATCATGCTGGGAATGTTCACCGTCGCAGGCGGTGGTCTCCACGTTGTCCGCACCCTCCAAAACGACGGCAAGGTATCCACCCGATCCACTCACTTCCTGCTCCCATTTTCCCACGACTTCAAAGTTTTAGGGGATTAAAGTAATGCTAACGTGAAGCCACCGAGACATACCCTGGATCGATGGGATCGAATGATGATTGATCGAGATTTCAGACTTACTGGGACGAGACGGACGCAACGGTCTTGGCCAATTGCTCCCGAGGAGTTCAAGACTAATTCTATATATGGGGTATTTCCGTGGCTAGAATTGTTTGTTGATGAGTAGATTGAGCCTGAGATAAGAAATATGCGGATTTAGCGATATGAAGACCTTGTATAGAAAAATCGGAATTAGTTTAAGTTGAATAACGAAGGTGTCATTATTCATATTGTGGATGTATTCGCTGCTTTCCTCATGAACGGGCTCGTCAGCACACTCGTATCCTAGCCTTCCAATGCCACCGACAATTGGTTTAAGAAATATGATAAATGCGAGGGCAGATGTATATGGATTGAGATGCCATCTATTCTAATAATTTCCCTCTTCAACGTTCCTCTGCGGCCCAGTCTCACCACTGCGGCCTCTCGGTCGACTTCGAATAACCATCGGACTAATCTTCGCCCTGGTCCTCGCTCCCTTCGTCTTCCATCCCCACACACCTGCAGCATCAGCACCAGTACCAAGTAGGACGTACTTCGAGTATGTTTGTTTCCCTTCGATTTTCCTCGTCCACCTCCGTGAGGATGTTCATTGGCATTCATCGCAACACCCCTTACCGTAGGACGAATACCAAGCCATCTCTTTCGTCCTGCTTTCCCGTATTTGATATGTTGATGGGCTTCATTGCTCATTACTCCGATTGTAGCACACACGTTGCTGTTGAATTTCCTGATCTCGCCACTGGCGAGTTTGCAGACTGCCCATCCGCCGGACTGTTGCATGACAGTGGCGTGTGATCCTGCGGCACGGCATAGTTTTGCGCCATCGGTATGTCGGATACCAAGGGCAAACACAACGGTGTTCAATGGAATCATTCGTAGTGGGAGACAATTCCCTTTAACGATCGTCTCTGTTACCATGATACCAGGATCGATTTTCCCACCCATCTTGTCGAATAAAGATTTCGGTATTCCTTTCCTGTAACTTTCCACTTTGTCGCCCGCTCGTAATCCCTCCGCCGCGAGAATGTAGCTCTTCTTCCCAGTCTCATCATGTTGAATCAGCGCAATATGTCCTGATCGTCCAGGATCGTATTCAATACGAAGGACCGTTTGTGGGCCAGGCTCTCTACGGTTATAATCGAGTATTCGTATCCGTCGCTTGTGTCCACCACCTCGATGTCGAACGGTCACCTTTCCCGTATTATTTCGTCCTCCTGTCCCTCGCTTCGCAATCGTCAAGCTCCGTAGCGGCTTGCCCTTCCATAAATGATCGTGGACGGGTCTCTGTTGATGTCGTAAACCTGGCGTGACAGGCATATACCGCCGGATCTGTGGCATAAGAAAAATGTCCCGAGAATGATATGTACCTTGAGCGTTGAACGGCCTCGGATATCATATGGGTCGAATTCAACGGGCTGAATGTCCATGTATGCCATCGGATCCGTGTTCCTGGTACTATTCTTCTTCTTCCGTAGTTTCTTGACTTCCAGTCTCGTGCCCCTAACAAGTCGATGGATTCTATTTTTCTCCAGCGGTTGTTTTTTCTGTATCCGCTTTGCTTTCATCGAGCCGTGCCGTACAAATACATTTGGAAAAGCAGGTGTCCGGATACATGAGGCGATGGGTATCAGTGACCGGAAAAGAGGAAGGAGGCCAATTGGCCGGGCGAGGAGCATCTTGGAGAATGCAGGCTCCAAGTGTCGTTCCGCAGAAACAAAAGTCACGACCCGAAGTCGAATTGGCGATCGGGCTGGAATGAAATGTTCAGGCCCGAAGTCGCGAAAGGCCGCGGACAGTCGGCGATCCCGCCTGTCGAGCAGCAACGGGCATGAAAGCATGAAACAGTATCTAAGTAAAGCGGATAAGTAATTCTTAAGCTAGTCTTCTTCGATGCTATGTGTTTCCCGACTCTCTTGTTCGGCGAGACTCAACCGAATGGCAAACTCAAGGTCCTCGTCAAAGGTATTAGACCTCTGGACCTCTGGCACATTGCCGCTCCGAAATACCGCAACATCTTCCAGTCGCCTCTCATTGCCTCCCGGCTTGGATGCCGGAGAAGCACTCCCTGAAGTACTGCCAAAAGAGATATTTCTTCCGGGAACCCACTCGTCTACACCCTCGTTAAAGTCAACTTCTGGATCCTCCTCAATCTCCTCAGGAATCTGAAACTCCTTCCGTCGCTCATCTTCCTCCCTACTCATCATCAACGCAACCTGCAACGCCACGTCCTCCTCCTCTATCCCCCCATTCATTTTCTCCCACCTCTTCCGCTTCGTCTCATCCTCCTCCTTCTGCTCCCTATCCCTCTCAATTTCATCATCCACAAACCCCCGTATCTCCTTCGCCGACACCCGATGTCGTCTCCTCTTCCGACTACGAACCATAATCCCAACCCCATCAGGCGCAAAATTCCAATACCTCACATGGCCAAATTGAAAGGCTATGGCGCCGCGGACCTCCGATTTTGTTTTCGCGGTGATGGAGATGGCGGTTATTGGGTTGTGGGAGAGGTCGGTTCCCGCGGAGGAGGGGGGACGCAGGTGTCGACGACGGGAACTTGGCGCGCAGAGGGTGCGCAGAGGGGTACCGTCTAAAGATGAATAGGTTTTTGCTGTGCCGTCGTTGGATCCTGTGATGATAACCAGGGAATTTATTGCCAAGGAGGTCACTTTGACGTCGGGTACGGTTGAGATGGTGTATAATGGACTGACTGTGGAATCATTAAATGGCTGTGACTGTCTAGCATTGTAGACGGAGACGGTGCCTTTGATATCGCCAACCGCAAAAAAGAGTGGATACCCCTCAGCGGCATGATCGGGATTCATAGAAGCGCATGTATATTTGTGGGGCTCAGATTTTGTGAAGTTGGTGACATTTGAGTCCGTTACTTCATATCGACGGATCGAGTTCCCTCGAATAACAAAGACGAACTGATTTCGGATATCTGACAGAAAAAATATGTCCGTCTGCGGGGACATCAGACCGGAAGTTTGGTCCAGTACTACATCCTGTGGCATATCCCAAGATTTCGCATCATACTCCGTGGCAGGTACCTGACGTGGATCGGTGTTTCCCTGAGTATGCAGCAACCAAACATCGCCAGTACATGTCCCGACTACAACCGTATCCGTCTCCGCAAAATATTCGAGATAGGTAATATACTGAGTAATTGGTGTTCCAGGGATCCTGAACTGACCATGTGCGAGCCCAGTCTTGGTATCATGGAAAAAGACTTCGCCACCGGCACTCGCGCTGACCAAATGAACCGTCGCACCATCAATAAGGCCAGGGACTTTTACTCGAAACGGTTCCCGGAGAAAGAGAAGAGCGGTGACAGTCTGGCTATGCCGTTCCTGCATGGGTTTCCATCCCCCATCGATTTTGCGACGATGATTGACATCGACGATAGACACTCTTCCAGTCGCGGTGCCAAATGCAACTGTATTATTGTACAGTGCGATGGACTGAGTGACTGCTCTCCAAGTCTCGGGATGAGTAATCTGTTCCCGGAAGACTTGGCCGGTCGTGGGATCCGAGGCCGTGACGATTCCCTTGGGAATAGATCCATGGAGCAAAAATGGTTGTCCGACCGACCGTGCCATCATTTGCCTGGACTGCCTTCGCTTCGGCAATGGCGGAAGAGCCGATAAATGAGTCAACTCACTACCAACCTCACAATCATAAAATGACACTGGTCCTCTTCCTAATTGCCATTTTCTACAGTCAGCCGCGAACCCTGAAACACAAGAATACCGAAGCAAATGACTCCGATGAATATACTCACCGCGCCAGCTAGTACTTAATCGAGGAATGACATCATGCACGCCAAAAAACCTATCAAACGCCGCTTTCCAGGCATAATCATCACTGGCCACGGAATGCCATTCCCGACACACCAACGAAGCCGCGGCAAAGCCCTCTGGATCAAGGAACGAGAAAATATGCGCCAACACTTCCGGCGGCGAAGTCTTTATGAACGAAGGCGCAGAGCTCGGGCGAGTGGATGGGATGGGCCATGTCGAGGAGGAGGATGACGAGGAGGATGACGAGAGGCGTCGATGGGTGGATTGCGTGTTTGGGCCATGGTTGGAGGACAAGCTGAGCGAGTCGAGGGATTCAAGGATCGATGATTTGGCTTTGTGGTTTCTTGCTTTGTTCGAGTTTCTTTGCATAAAATCGGGATTCTGGGATCCCTGGACACGCGGTAGTTGAGGCGAGACGAGCTGGAGCTTTGCAGCCGGTTGTTGATGTCAGTCGAGTTGAGCAGAATTAACAGAAGGTGAACTGCTGGATTTGACGATTTGTCGCAATCCGGGCCTTCCGAGGCAATTTTGTGCACTGAGCCGCTGGTAGCCCGCACGAATTTCGACGTAGGCTGACTCACTGGACGTACATGATTGGCTATCCCCTTACGGTTCACAATTGCCGAGAACCCAAGGCCCCCGCAATCATTTCGTCGTTTTCAAGTCGCTTCTCACATTAACGCAACCTGTTTTTTCCCGTGCTGTCCATCCCAAGAACTCTTGTTCTCACCAGATCTCTCCGAAGATTCTACTCAGTCATGGCTCCTTCAGCATCAACCAACGGCATCTCCGCTGCCAAAGATGTGCAATTGATCATCAACGGTGTTTCTCGTCCTTCCTCGACGAATAGCACATTCTCAGTCACCAGCCCATTGACTGGGAAAACACTCTACCAAGCTCATTCGGCTTCCGCGGAGGATTGCCGTGCAGCAGTCGAGGCTGCTCAAGCTGCATTCAAAGAATGGAGAGAATGGAGTCCCAGTCGTCGACGTATGTTATTCTATAAGGCTGCAGATTTATTCGACTCTCCCGAGTGGCAAGCCAAGATTAAAGAACGCATGTCCTCTGAAACAGGAGCCAATTCCAATTGGATTCACCCTGCAAATACTCTCGGTGCCGCTGCCAATCTGAGAGAAGTCGGAGCGATGGCGACGCACATCAAAGGAGAAATTATCCCATCCGAATTTCCCGGTACACCCGTTTCCTGTTTGTACGTTACTTATACTAGGAACGACAGTCATGTTGGTTCGTGATCCTGTAGGTGTGGTATTTGCGATTGCCCCTTGGAATGCCCCCGTCACATTATCTCTCAGGGCAATCGCCACCCCCTTAATCTGCGGCAACACAGTCATTTTAAAAGCTTCAGAATACTCTCCGTTGACTCAACGAATCGTAGTCGAAGCTTTCATGGAAGTCGGTATTCCCAAGGGCGTTCTCAATTTCCTCATGTTCTCCACAAACGACGCCCCTGCGCGGACCGAGGAGATTATCGGCATGCGTGAAGTGCGCAGAGTGAATTTCACTGGCTCAGATCGCGTGGGAAGGAAAATTGCCGAAACTTGTGGTCGTCATCTCAAACAAGTATACCTTGCAAGGGAAAGGGTGGAGCTCATAGTAGGCTATTTTTGAGCTCGGGGGGAAAGCTGCTGCGGTTGTCCTCGATGATGCGGACCTTGATTCTGCAGCGGACAAGATTGTATTCGCAGGCTTGATGCATGGTGGTCAGATTTGCATGTCCACTGTATCCTCCCCAGCCGTTCTAAGCTGATAGTAGGAACGAGTTATCTGTTCAGACAAAATTGGCGATCAGTTAGTTGCCAAACTTGCGGAGCGGATGAAAAAGCTCACCGCCGGGGATGAATCGGCTGGACACAAACTGCCCTGTCTATTCCGCGAATCAGCCGCCGAGGGAGTCGTCCAAATGCTCAAAAGTGCAGTCGACGCCGGCGGAAAACTTGTCCTCGGTGATCTCAAACGTGACAATGCAATCATCCAACCTCATCTCATTGATAAATGTCCCTTAGACTGCGACCTTTTCATTCACGAGTCGTTCGGGCCGGTTATCACTGTTTCGCGTATTAACGACGGTATCCAAGCTATGATCGATCTCGTCAATTCCTCGGAATATACTCTGACTAATTCGGTTTATGGGTCGAATATCGAGGATTGTATGACTGTTGCCAAGGGCATGAGATCTGGATCTGCACATATCAATGGTCCTACTGTTTCTGTAGTCGCCGTTGTGGGATATATGACTGATTGTAGGTGGAGACAAATCGGCCGGCTGGAGGACTCGGTGGGCCTAGTGGGTATGGACGATTTGGTGGAGACGAGGGTGTCAATGGATTTACTGATCTTCGTATCATCACTATCAACAAGAATAAGGGCTTTGTTCCTTTGGTACATAGCCATTGAGAAATGATTTATAGATATTTAGAACTGAATATATACACGTATATATGGGGTAAAAGTTAGTCGATCTGATGATCGGAAGTGCTCATATGCATCTCCGTTACATTTCGGCGACGTCAAGTCACGCAAAGACTGGTTCGATTTCTTATGTGATATTACTGTCGACACACCTTATCTAGATACTAAATCGGTACCGGTTGAAAGTGAATTACTCTCAGTTCCTCAAGAGTTGACGGTTGTCGTAGAACGTCGCCTGAGACCGGCGACCGCCGATCAATCTAGTCAGATCATCGGCCTGCTGTTCAATTTCCACAAGATAATTAAGCCTCTTATACTCTACTCGACCAGCCCTGAGACCAAGATTTAAACTCCTTATTTTATTTATGTCAAGTGAAATACCCGGACAAAATTTAGTCTGCGTTTTTGGCGCCGGGGATCTTCAAGTGACTCGGATTGCAAGCGAATCTTCAAGAGAATCGCTATTGACGCGGGCGACCTGGCTTCCACAATGAAGGAGGAGGTCATCGACCAGACTCCCAAACGGATGTAATGCCATGTCTCTGTCTTTGGCTAACAAACAGCGCGGAGCTCAAATTTGAAACGTTTTCTCCGCAGCAGATCGTGAAGAATGGAGTTGTAGAGCTCACAAATCGTGATTTATACTTGATACAAGAGACGGGCTCAACGGAAAGAGTCCCGGCTCCTCATGGCGCTCTGGATCTCAGACTGGTAGGAAACCTGGCCGATGGTGCTGATTTCAGGGCTCTTCAGTGAAGACAGGGACTTGCGAAACTTGTGGGCTGAGTCAACAACATTGTATTGGTCACTTTGGTTACGTCAAGCTCTCACTGCCTGTATTCCATATCGGATACTTCAAGAATACTTTGACCATCTGCCAGTGTATTTGCAAGGTACTCTCATCTTGCGACATCATTGATTTATTTTAGGAATGCGCACGGATACTTCTAATCCCCAAACAACGACAACAATTCCTGAAGGAGCTGCGAAGACCAAACATCTCTTCTGTCACACGCGAGGCGATTATAAAACGAGTAACGGAGGCTTGTAGAAAAGTCCGTCGTTGTCCGTACTGTCAAAGCATCAATGGTCCCGTCAAGAAATTTGGTGCTCTACGAATCGTGCACGAGAAGTTTAGGAACATCGGGCAGCAAAAGGAGTTATTGATACAGAAGATACAGTTTGAGAAGACGTTTGACTTTGCCATTTCAGTTAATCCTGATATTCTACGGCATCTGAGCAGGGCGATTGATAATATCGACCCTCAAACAGCTCTCAAGTTGTTCAAGATGATTGCTACTCAAGTATTCCCTCTCTAAGGTGTATGCTAATGGAAGGATTATGAACTACTAGGCGTGGCCAAGGGAAGTGAGCCCTCTAATTTAATTTGGCAATATGTCCCTGCGCCGCCGTCTTGTATTCGTCCAACTGTCCCACAGGATAGTTCTACTACCGAGGACGACTTAACTCAACAGCTCTCTCAAATCATCTTCCTCAATTGCATTATCCGCACATCCATCGAGAAAGGCACAGATCTTAGAACGATCATAACTCAATGGGACAATCTTGCACAAACAGTCGCCATTTATCTCAATGCCACAGCCCCCGGTCTATCTAATGCGCAAGCAGGGGCTAAACCACAACGCAGTTTTGCACAACGTCTCAAAGGGAAACAAGGGAGATTCAGAGGAAATCTCAGTGGTAAACGAGTGGACTTCTCTGGACGAACCGTCATCAGTCCTGACCCGAACTTGAAGATTGATGAAGTTGCCGTGCCGGAACGAGTTGCTATTATCATGACCTATCCCGAGAGGGTCAATGTGCATAACAAGAAGATGTTACAGGAAGCTATTTTGAGAGGACATGATAAACATCCTGGTGCTATCGCGGTAACATTTGCTAATGGCACTAAGAAGTATTTCCATCATTTTGGGCTGACTAATTTAGATCTGTCAAATACGCTGACCGAAAACAACTGGCCAGGGAATTGAGGATTGGCGATATTGTAGATCGCCATATCAAGGATGGGGATATCGTCTTATTCAATCGACAACCGTCTCTACACAAGCTGAGTATCCTCTCCCATCGCGTCAAAGTCCGACCTTACCGAACCTTCCGTCTCAACGAATGCGTCTGCGAACCCTATAACGCGGACTTCGACGGCGATGAAATGAATCTTCACGTCCCACAAACAGAAGAAGCACGAATCGAAGCCACTCAACTCATGGGAGTACAAAACAATCTCGTCTCCCCGCGTAACGGAAATCCTATCATAGCGGCTATCCAGGACTTTATCACCGCTGCTTTCCTAATGAGTCGAAAGGATAACTTTTATGATCGAAAGACGTTTGCTCAGATTTGCTCTTACATGGTTGATGCAAATGTCCAAATCGATTTACCTCCTCCGGTCATCCTGAAGCCTGAGATGTTATGGACGGGAAAACAAGTCTTCAATGTCCTGATGAGACCGAATCGGTCTTCGCCAGTAAAACTAAATTTCGAATGCCGTACAAAGTCGTTTCGAAAACCCAAAGATGGACTTCCAAATGACATGTGTCCAAGAGATGGTTACCTAGTTGTCAGAAACAGCGAAGTCATGTGCGGGTTATTCGACAAAGAAACCATTGGAGCCAAAGGAAAACGGACCTTATTTTACGTTATAATGAGAGATTACGGGGCTCAAGAAGCGGCGGATGCAATGTGTCGACTATCAAAATTATCAGCACGCTGGCTTGGCACTTTTGGGTTCTCAGTCGGCATTAATGACGTCCAGCCGGGCGGGAATCTCCAAGAACGAAAGGAGGCCTTGATCGACAAAGCATACGACGACGTCAAAGAGATGATCCAGGAAGCCCAGCATGGAAAAATCGATGCTCAAGCTGGATGTGATGAAGATACCACGCTGGAGAACAAAATCTCAGGAACTTTGAACAAAGTGCGTGAAGAAGCTGGACAAATTTGTGTTGATGAATTGCCAAAGTCAAATGCACCGCTCATCATGGCGACTTCCGGTTCCAAGGGGTCATTCATTAATGTATCTCAGATGGTGGCTTGTGTTGGACAACAGATTATTGCGAGTAAACGTATCCCCGATGGATTTCAGGATCGATCGTTACCTCATTTTGAAAAGAAGTGTACGTTTCCTCCAAGAGTTATTGCTGATAAAAAGCTAAAATGCCTTCTGCCAAGGGTTTTGTTCGGAATTCATTCTACTCTGGACTGTCGCCTTCGGAATTCTTGTTTCATGCTGTCTCTGGTCGTGAGGGTTTGGTCGATACAGCCGTCAAAACTGCCGAGACAGGGTACATGTCTCGACGACTAATCAAGTCCCTGGAAGATTTATCATGTCAGTATGATATGACCGTACGAGATGCCACTGGAAATCTCGTCCAGTTCAAATTCGGCGACGATGGTCTGGATCCCACGAACCTTGAGGGAGATGATAGTCCCGTTGATTTCCAAAGGACGTTCACACATATTCAGAACTTGGTCGATGGAAGACCGGATCCTGCATTGGCTCCTGATCAAATTATTCCGATGCTAGAGTTTTTGTTCGAGGAGCACCGTTTTCTGCACAGAAGCTCTGCCGAATTCAAGGAAACCACGACCTCTTTTGTACAAGGATTAGCGGACAGACTTCGTCGCATACGAGAAAACTTCGGCATCCTTGGCTTCGAAGATGGATTCATGGAGATAGACAGCGATCCTTCTGGTACTAATCCACAGCCCGGTAATTACGATACTAATTTAGATCCTCAAAGCATTGCAGTGGACAACATCCTCAAACTCACGAAACCGCAAATGGAAGCTTTCGTCCTCCTTCTACTAGACAAATACCGCAAAGCAAAACTTGAATACGGAACCGCCGTCGGTGCTCTTGGAGCGCAATCCATCGGCGAACCAGGAACTCAGATGACATTGAAAACCTTCCATTTCGCCGGTGTCGCAAGTATGAACATCACTCTTGGTGTACCTCGTATCAAGGAAATCATCAGTGCCGCAAAGAATATCAGCACTCCTATCATTACAGCGAAACTGGAGAATGATAATCAAGTCGAGACAGCGCGTATTGTCAAGGCACGGATTGAGAAGTGTGTACTTGAAGATGTATTTCCCTATCGAAAGGATTAGCTGACCATGTTAGGTGACAAAGTATATTGAGGATGTTTTCGGACCTGGTCAATGTCATATTCAGATTGTTATTGATTGGGAAACGATTAAGAAATTGGGTTTGGAGCTCAAGATCTCGGGTATCAGACGTGCCATCGTCAAGTCTAAGAAATTGAAACTCAAGAATGGGGTATATCTTTAATTGAGGGGAATCTAATCTTTAGGACGTGCGTATCAAAGACGATGAGACGATTCGGATCTATATGGCTGATGATGTTGCGGACAAAGGTGATGTATGGTCAACTCTCCAACGATACATGCGAGAACTTCCCAAAGTCATCGTCAAGGTATCATCCTTATAAACGTGACTGTCTAATCTCAGGGTGTGCCCAGTATTTCTCGCGCGGTGATTAGTGAACTCGACAAACAACCAGGCCATTACCAGCTCCTCGTCGAAGGCTATGGTCTCCGGGAAGTCATGAATACACAAGGCATAGTCGGCACCCAAACAACAACGAATCACGTAGCCGATATGCGTACCTACCTTGGCATCGAAGCAGCCCGTCAATCCATCATCAACGAAATCCAATACACCATGCGTACTACCCCTAATCCCTCCTGGACTCCTAATCGCTTTTTATGTGATTTTTAAACTCGGAATGTATGGATGTGCTAACTTGTAGGGGAACACGGTATGGCCGTTGACCCCCGCCATGTAATGCTCCTCGGCGACGTAATGACCTACCGCGGCGAAATAGACGGCATCAATCGCGTGGGCGTCGCCAAAATCAAAGACTCTATTCTACACAAAGCGAGTTTCGAGCGTACGGTAGACCATCTATTCGATGCTGCTGCGTACGGCAAAGTCGATGCCATCGAGGGAGTTACAGCGTCCATCGTAATGGGTATTCCGATGACTTTGGGGACGGGGAGTTTTGATTTACGGTCCCGGAGGATGGAGTTGCCGCCGTCGAAGGTGCCGTTGTTTGAGAGTCATGTGGGGGAGTGTTTGTCGTGATTTGGCATTGCGGGGGTTGGGAAGTTGCATAGACTAAATACCATCAATGGAAATGATTTAGTTACTGTAGAGCGGTTTCTACAGCTGTTCTTAAAGACGGTTATATACATGTTAATTACATTGGTTGTACTGTGCCTAGTCCGGGTATCGCGTGCCTATGACTCCATGAATTTAAATTGATCTTTGAGACTTATTGCTTTCTTGTTGTTGAAGAGTTTCAGTGAGGATTCGTCTAATTGTGCTGCAAGACTGACTTTGTCTCGTTTAACTAGAGGTCGTTTGGGTCCAGGAGGGTCGTCCCAGAGCGAGTTGAACATCCAGTCGGGATCCAAGACTGCTTTCACAGGGCGCTTTGAAGGTTTATTTGTATCCGACGCTTTGAATGAAGTTGAGTTGCTTGTTGTGTTGGATATTCTTGAGGATGTTCTTGATGAGATGGACGATATCTTGGGTGCCTGACGAGTTAGTAATGAGATCTCAGGGCGAAATACCTTCTTAGGTGGTTTATCCAGATCCTCGTCATCGTCATCTGTTTCAACAATCCTATTCTCTTCCCTCGCAGTCTTCCTAGCCACTTCCTTGGGACCATTTATCTCCTTCTCACGCTGACTCCCATCCAAAGTCAAATCAATAGTCTTCACCTCCCTCGTCTCCAGAACTCTCTCCTGCTTCCTCTTAATCGGCGTCGCAGGCCCCAACGTCGCCGTCGGCCGCCGTCTCAGTAACTCCCCCAAAGTGCTTCCATCCTTTACCTCCTCTTCGTCATCCGCACTGGTCTCACCGTCAACAACCGACTGTTGTTGTTTCGGCTTGCACGTCGTCGGCCGCGTTATCTCTCCTGTAATCGGAGCGGCAGCTTGTTTCTGATATGCCTCGAGGTGGATATGTCGAGTGACTTGCTTGGCCGCTTCAACGAGATCGTGTTCGACCATTATATAGGCGTCATCGTGATCGTATCCCTGGATCATGGCGTCGTAGGCATTGTCCGCAGTGTTTTCCAGGACGGTAGTCTCCTCGGAATCAGACGACGAAGCTTCCGAGGGCGCTGGCACAGGTTCTGGAAGTGGTTTTTCAGCTGGAATAGGCCGTTTGCGTTTAAGAGCCCCTGGGGGCGGCTCCGAACCGTCTTTGAGCCACGGGAGACTCCTCATTGAAGACCACTTTGAATGCGGACCTCCGCTGTGAATCTCCCAAATAAATCCACCGGTGGTTTGCTTAGGGTATATAGGAAATATTTTTGCACAAGCTTTCACTTCCAAGAGCGGGTTTAGCTCAGCTGGGAGAGCGTCAGACTGAAGTCGGTTAACCCCGGGATTTATCTGAAGGTCAGGTGTTCGATCCACCTAAGCCGCATATTTTTGAACTCGTCTTCCTCCTAACTGTTCTTTGTATTTTTGATTTGCGGGTTGTTTTTTTTGGTTGATTCTTGTTGGGATGCACGGGTCATGGATTTCATTCTATGGTGCTGTCTTAATATGGATAGAGGACGGATCAATTTTTGCTCGGGGAGTGTCAGGAACTCAGGGCCCTGGCGACCATAGTCATGCGCAGATTCGCCACACGAGTTGGACATGTAGAAATCTTCAGCACATACGAGCCGGTTGCGTGACACATAGGACCCTTCCTTGGACAGAACCGGTTCTGGTGATATTAATGAGCTTTCGTGTGTGCGGTGCTCATCTGAAGGGAGGGCAGTGTTAATATCTGAATTATTATGAGTCTTATCACCTTGAACATAGATAATTAGCCCTCCATTAGTCTTGATTCTGAATCGAACCACAAGTTACAGGTGGCATCAACGCTGGTCGCTCCACGCAATCAGTCCCTCGCAACACAAGCGACCACTCGACCTCCACGTCGCCACAACAACAATGCCCGGTCTCTGGTCCGTCCACGACAATCCGTCCTCCCGTCTCTGTCGCATTCCCTTACCGCCTCTCCCGCACTTAGGTCCCAAGGCCCGGGACGTGGGAGTCTACACCTCGGGTGCCCTGGTACGTCTCCGTCCGTGGAGTAGAGAGTGGACGCTATGGGGCGTTGCGTAGAGTGAGCTTTGTGGTTGATGGTAGTTTGCGCTGGGGTGGTGGGTGTTTCTTGATGTTGCTATTTATTCCAAGGCCGCGAATGGTGGGGATGTCCATGTTCAGTTCGTGGATTGGATTCCTCTGATTTGCAATATTCTGGGGATGTTAGTGTACTTTCCCTCGCCTCCGGGCATCTCCCTCCCCTGAATCTCCATTAAACCCTCTTCCTTTACGTTTGCTTGCTCCCATACGTTTCCTGAGCTGCTTTACTGCCTGTCTGCAATCTGAAGATGTCTGGATTAACCTTTGCGGCAGTATAAATTCCATCGACAAGTCCCGCTTATCAGCCGACTCGTACTCCTACTCCGGCAACGGCATAGCCTGGAAGGCCCGCGTAATCCTGTTCGTCGGCTTCGCTCTCATGGCCGGCGGACTCGCCGGCGCAGTCACCGTCCTAGTCCTCAAATACCTTGTCCATGATTATCCTTTCCCGACCCTTGGCTTCGGGGTGAGTAACGTTGTTGGCAATGCGCTTGTTATGTTAAGGTACTATCTGTCTATCCCTGTTCTATCTATCCCTGTCTCCCGCCTTTTGTATTTGCACCATCCATTTGTGTTTCCGCGGATGTCGTTGTTGTCTGTCTTCCTTGAGGCTGGGTTTGTGAGGTGTTTGGAGATGGGTGTTGATTGTAGTTCTGTGGTGTTGTGGATTTCGCAGAATGTTGCGGAGGATGAGTATCAGTATAACTTGCAGATTTGAGTGGTTCTTTTGTGGTATGGTTCATGGTTGCAGGAGAGGGAGCCGGAGTTAGGTGCATTCATTAATATACCGTCGCCATAACATTCCTACGCTATGCCCGAGATACATATCCCTACTATATACCCCTACCTGGGTCCTGTTCCCACAATAAACTTGCCATCCCATGTAATCCCATGTAATCCTACTTACTCCGGTGATAAACAGCGTGCGTTGGTGGTTTCGTCGTTCAGTGTTTATGAGAACATCTTCTCGACATCAGAGGAATGGATATACTCCACCCCGGCCAATTTCAATTCCTCCCTCGCACGAAGGATACTCGCCCCCTCAACGCCCTTGGTACAGTCCTCGACAACGTACGTCTTGAACCCCTTCCCCGCGGCATGTACACTCGTACTCTTGACGCAATAATCCTCCGCTATGATCAGCCTCAGACCCACAAGCGCACAACGCGGAACCCCGCGAACCCCAAGTTGGGGAAGGGACGGCAAGGGGAGGGCAGGGGGAACGGGTGGCGAGGGGAGGGGGGGTACCCAGTCCAGTGACAAAAACATGCGTTATACCATGTTCACGAAGAGTTTTTTCCAATTCACTAGGACACAATCCCCAGGGATCTTCGAACGCAGAATACGACTCAATCAACCGTTTTTGCCCCTTATGGATGACGAGATCCACTTCATCCGTTTCCAGACCCGTTACAAAGTCCGCCCCCTCCGTCTCTATCACACAGTGAACCTATCCGTCAACGGTATCCCAAACCCATAGACGAGGGGTTGACCAAAGCGTGGGGGGGG
>Ga0302325_10016033_pt1 | contig 15902 bp, 17 predicted proteins | sample Palsa_T0_2_FD_201948 | JGI IMG/M metagenome (GOLD analysis project Ga0302325, IMG submission 201948) | Peat permafrost microbial communities from Stordalen Mire near Abisko, Sweden - Palsa_T0_2 | ecosystem: Environmental > Terrestrial > Soil > Palsa > Peat permafrost | place: Sweden: Abisko... | reverse complement strand
TACCGGTAATGCCAACCTTCCCTCCAGATAGCCAGCAAGAGAATCAATAACTCTCACCACTTGAGCAACGTAAACCCGGTTCTTGCCCTTCAACCGATTTCGAAACTTCTGTAGATACACACCCAGTTGCAATCTTGCTCGCTTCAGTTGTTTCAGACTAACTTCGGCTCCGTGAATGCCGGATATAGCATCCATCAGATTGTGGGCTTCATCAATGATCACCACGTGACCTTTCAAGTTGATACCTAGAGCATCCCTTGCGCTCTTCTGTAGAAGCAATGGATATGGAAGAGTGACGATCTCGGCTGGTTTGATGGCTGCTCGTGATGCATAGTATGGACAGATACCTATGTCTTTCCCGAGAGTAGCCATGTCTTCAATATCACGGATAGTGGCGAGAGCGTGATCTCGAAAAGTATTGACCAGAGGTTGATTCTCCTTATTGGGAAGAAAGACGCATTTGTGCTCTTTAGCCGTACTTGACTGTTGAAGTTCGGAACAGCGTTCATTGATTGCTGTCAAGGAGTTGAGTTTGCTGACGGAAGGATTGATGCAAAGATTCTTGCGTGATCCTATAGTGAGGTGCTTTAGGTCTTCGATGTCGGTTTCGTTGGTAGATTTGTCTCGGATAGATGGTGGAAACTTCACTCGACGGAGTTCGTTGATGAATTGTGTTAGTTGTGAATGTGTTCGAGAACAGTAGAAGATCTGAACGTCAGAACAGTTCAGTCGTAGGCAGTTTGGTTGCTTACTTTGATCTCATCTTCCACTCCATCCTCCTCGTTATCTGGAGCAGAAGTTCCCATGCCAAGTTTACCCATCAGTTCCAACGTGGCGGCGGAGAAGCCCGTAGTATCAGCACCCTTCTTGAGATTGTTCTGCTCACGATCACTATCGTAGTCATCCAGAACGAATTGCTCTTCATCATCCTCGCCCTTCTTTCCTGCTTCTGTTTTTCTCTTTTTGAAGGGCTGCTCTCCTTGCAGATACTTGTCTCGTTGAGCCTTCTCTTTGGCGCGGATCTTTGCAAGCCGAGCTTCCATATCCTCGCGTTGACGAAGCATTTCACGCCGTTTCCGTGCTCTGGCCTGCTCGATGATCCATTCTGGTTCGCCGCTGTCTAATTCTGAGTTAACATTGCAATATCATAGCCTGCTATGGGCTATACCATCTTCACCCCAATTCAAGCCCTCCTCAAAGGCATTACCCTTATAATCTCGAAGCCAAGTTAATGCCCCACATATAAGACTGAGGGATTTCCCCTGTGGATATACATTAGCTCAACAATCTATAGAATCCATACAAAGAAGTATCTATGAAGTGGAAGGCAAGAGGCCCGGGTTCAGATGGTCACGTGGAACTGAGAAGGGGTAGCACTTACCGTCCCTGTTGGGCTCTCCAGGATCCCAACTTTGCCCTCCTCTAAAACCTGATAGACGGTCTCCATAAATGTCTCTTGGATGACATAGGGCGTATAGGGGTGATGGAAATCATGTGATCTTTCCATCTCATCTCCGATGCGCGACATGTTTTGCGTATCTGCGTATAGCTTCCCGAAATAGAAAAAAGCTTAAACATTTGTCTAGAGTCTAAAAGGCGCCAAAGAACTTGTTGGCAACTTGGCGTGTTGTCAAAGAGATTGTCAGTGGCCAGTTCTGTCGCTTGGTGAGGCTGTGTTCAAACGTGCTTCGCGGTTCCGTACAGAAAATGCTTTTTCCGTCAATATCTTGCCCTCAGCCTCATACGAAGATTGGTTAACGTGGTTGGACCGGCTCAGTGGCCGTTAGCCTGGCAAGGTAGACTTCCCTCCGACAACTCACAGCGGCCGTCAATATTATTGTTCGCAGCAGTCAAATCAGCGAGGATGTTCTCCAGTGAAGTTGACATTGAGTATTTCTGAGCAAGGGAGGAAACACCCACGCTGACGGCCGTGACGATCTCGTCTTGGCATGCAGCCCTGCCGCTTGTTTGCCTGGTGAAATCCTGGGGTTTCAAGTGGGCCTTGGCGCCCTGGGAGCAACTCCTGGCCCTTTTCTTTTGGTGCCGGCGTTGACGCGGAGCTGCTGATCCGAAGTACGAATACTGGATCCCAAAGAATTTACGAGTATGGAAAAGGGGTTCATCCCCGAGTAGTGCCTGTCTCCACGCGCAAGTGTCTTTACGAGTTACAAGGAATGATGCTGCCAAGGACGCGTGTAAATAGTGCAACCATTCATGGTGGTACTTCGTGCTTCGTACATTCGTACGGTACTAGTAGAAATCTTCATTTCGCCTGAGCGCTGCAGCCCACAAAAAGAATCGGCTTTGGGCTCAGCCTCGCAGCCCCTCGTGGTAGGCACATTGTTTGGCAGTGTTTTACTTTAGTCTACCGAGGTAGCAGTAGCAGCACAGCATGACCCAAAGTAATCACTGCTTCCTGGTCACTTCATAACCACCAGGCCCTCCTCTGAAATTTCCAAATTCTTTCTTCTCAGAGCCCTTGCCCAAAAAAACTGAAAGAAACTACGAGATATCTCCTTTCAGCGGCTGCTGGGTCCCGTGAACTTCTCTATGATCTCGTTCTCGGGGAATATCACCAACGATGTCATATTACCAGGGGCCCTATGATGACCGGCCCGCGCATTCGCAGGCGTATCAGGGGCGACAGGGGCAAATGTACCAGCCTCAACAGCAAGCTGTTCCTCAGATGTGTGAGTTACGTGAATGTCCCTACAGGTTTTGGACTGGATCCTTCTGGCGAGACCATCGAAAATCCCATGTCTCCCAGATCGAAACCGCACCCCATTCTCTCATCGCAGCCGGAATATTGCCATTGTTTGCTGTTTGCTGCTTGCTGTGTTTCACACGACGCGGAATTTATCATTCGCCTTCAAACATAGCGAGAAGTTTCCAAGGCCGTATCAGGGCTAATAATATCTGACGCAGATCATCCACAAAGCACCTACGTCCAGCACCCCTCCTTAGCTGGGCACAACAGCCAACCTTTAAGAATGGCAGATAACCACCCCAGGCTTGGGGCTACCTTTTACCCCGGCGGAAGGGATGATTTTTATATGCCAGAGGTCGTCTCTCCAATGCCGCAGAGGTAAGGAACTACAACCAGCATTCTTCGCATGTTTTTGCGTTTTTGCACAAGATGCCGCTCAGGAAGAAGGATACTGTTGCACCGAAGCTGACCGATGAAAACAGGCACATGCCCGAAGTTCCATCCAACATGCAGGACGGTCTCGCGAATCTCGAGCTTGAAGCCCGAAATCCTAGAATGAGTTCGTCATCAACCGCATCGTCTCTGCAGTCGCCATATCTCGATCAAAGGAAATCGATTTCGCAACGACCGACCCTCCCAGGTTTCACAGCAAGCTATGAGCATACAAACGCTTCTGCCTATCAAAACATAAATCGAGATCAATATGGAGGATCGCGTACAGACCAGGAATCGCCCAAATTCAGCCCCTTTCCAAAGTTGCGGAACCCAGCGCCGAATGTACCGCTTTCTGATGAGGACAAGGAGGAAGTGCTGGAGAGGGCAAGGCCTCTGGTTTTAAAATCTACCGATCCAGAGGTGCAGTTGGCTTGGGCACAGGATGCACTATCTTGGGTCGAGGTGGCGAGTGAAAGTGCTTCGCGGCAGGTGGCAGAAGGACAAAATGGAAGATCTATCACGCCACAAGTCGAGCATCAGTTGAGGGAGGATGCGCTGAATATTGTCAAGTTCTTGGCAGAGCAACACCATCCGAAGGCTGAATTCATGAAGGGAATGTGGCTCGAATTTGGAAAGTTTGGATTCCGAGTAGACAAGAAAGAGGCCTTCCTGGCATACAAGAGATCCGCGGAAAAAGGATATGCTCGAGCGGATTACCGGATAGGCATGCAATACGAGACCTCGAACAACTCAGCAAAAGCTATTGAACATTACCAGAAAGGTGTTGCTATGAATGATTCGGCGTCCAATTACAGATTGGGTATGATGACACTGCTCGGCCAACATGGGATGCAACAAGATTACCAGCGCGGAATTGATCATATTCAATTTGCTGCGGATACTGCAGATGAGAATGCCCCTCAAGGAGCCTACGTCTACGGTATGCTTCTTGCACGGGAGCTACCAAATATTAGCGTTCCAGAACAATATCTTCCATTCGACATGAACGATGCCAAATTATTCATTGAGAAGGCGGCCTATCTTGGTTTCGCCAAGGCGCAGCTGAAGATGGCACAAGCTTATGAACTATGTCAACTCGGTTGCGAATTTGAACCAGCTCTCTCGTTGCATTACAACGCTTTGGCGGCTCATCAAGGAGAAGCTGAAGCTGATATGGCAATCAGTAAATGGTTCTTGTGTGGATTTGAAGGCGTGTTCGAGAAGAATGAAGAGCTGGCTTTTACGTATGCCAAGCGAGCAGCCCAAACAAAAATGGCTACTGCAGAGTTTGCAATGGGCTACTTCTACGAAATCGGCATGTATGTGCCTATCGATCTTCGTGAATCCGAGACCTGGTACCAAAAAGCAGCAGAGCATGGCAACAAAGACGCTCTTGGAAGAATTGACAGCATTAAAAAGAACAACACGTTATCGAAGAAGGACCATGAACAACTCGCAATTTCAAGGATCAAGTCACAATATGGTTCTCAGCGCGGAAAAAGGCCCGATCGATTCAAGCAGAAGCCCGCTCCTTTGTCAACCATGGAGGAGGAAAGAACAGAGATGCCAGATCCAAGAAATTCATATGGGGGATCTGCGATCGCGCCGCTGAATCAAAGGAAACCCTCGCCAACTGGCAGGCCAGTGTCTACTGCACCATATCCGGAAGATGATGTAGCGCTTATGCCCGGTGCTTACAACTCGGGGTTGCGCCCTAGCTCTGGCTCTGGACCTCAAGCAGATAGACCTTCGTCTGCATTCGGCATTAGGCCATTGAATCACGCTAACACAGAGACCCTCAACCAAGGTTTAAGACCGCAAGAACCGTTGCGACATTCAATCAGTCAGGGGAACATGGCCGTTCCTGCAGGTCGAGGCAGCAATCCTGCAGGATGGGAGCCACAAGTTCCAGCTAAATATCGCGAACCTTCACCTAATCTACAACCAACTCTTCCCAAGCTCAACATGGGCCCTCCTGCAAACTTTGACCAGGGAGCGAATCGCCTCCGGAAGCCTCTTCCACAACCAAACATGAACCATCATCAGCCATCGCCAACAGGTTATCAAGCAGACCCATATAGCAGACCTTCACCTTCGCCAGCTTATAATTCTCCAGTCCAGAGACGAGACCCAGCTGCCAATCAATTCACGCGGCCCGAACGGGGAAGTTCAATGACGCCTATAGTGAACGCTCCGGGTCCTATGACGAATCAACAGCGGCCTGAGAGATACAATTCCATGCCACCACCGCAGACCCCAAGCCGTACCTCTCAACGACCACCACAGCAGACAATGTCTTCACAACAAGGACCTGGTTCGAGACCGGCTTCAAGTGCACCCTCAACGGCATCAACTGCTTCATCTGGACCACCGAAGAAGCAGGGCCCAAGTACGTTCGAGGAAATGGGTATCCCGTCCGGGAAGCAGGACAGCGATTGTGTAAGCTTTGCCCTCCTACCATCTAAAGCAATTTTACTGATAAGATATAGATTATTATGTAATTCCTTTCAAAATGACCCGTGATTTGGGATTGGCAGCATGCACGTTGGGTTATGGCATCAGCGAGCATTGTTGGCGTATGGGATCTGCGTGTGGCGAAACGAAAATGATGATAATGGATGAGATGAGGGAGAGAAGATAAATACACTTCTGAGTAGAAAAATGATACCCATTTGTGTTTCTTTGCTGTTTTCGCTCACCTTTTCGCTGTTGAAAGGGGGGTTGAACTTGAATTCCACACGTGATTTCGCTTACTGTAATATTCCGATTTCCTTGTTGACTTTCTCTCCCGCTTCAACTTCATCTTTCAGTCTCCTCACCGCTATGCCCGCAAAGCCACGGTGGTGTTCTGCATCACTCTCTGCACATGATCATCTCCATCTTCACCAACAACCACGTTTGTTCCGACAGCCATCCGTCCTCTTGCGTCTTTACCACCTTTTCTTGAATCCTGCTCGACGCACTAAAATGGCACCCCGAAAACCCAAACCCACCGCCGACGACGACGCCTCCTCTACCACCTCTGAGCTCCCTCCCGTCCTGAAACCCAAGACCGAGAAGGCGAAAGTTGAAAAGGTCAAGTCTGACAAGGCTAAAACCATAAAACCGAAGGCCGAAAAGACGGAGAAAGCTAAAGCTGTGAAGAAAGATGGTGGAGAGAACGCCAAGAGGGAGAAAGGAGATGGCGATGGTGGAGGGAAGAAAGAGGGGAAGGAGGCGAAGGGAGAGAAAGTTAAGGCTGTTAATGGCGAAGAGGCAGTTGAGATTATGGGCAGGTATTTGAGGGAGCAGAATCGGCCGTATAGTGCTACGGATATTAGTGCGAATTTGCATGGGAAGGTGAGATCCCCCACGGTGATTTTAGTTCTGGTGGTGGAGGTGGAGCTGAAGGCTGATTGCTGATGATGAGCAGGTAACGAAGACAGTAGCCGACAAACTGCTCAAGGAGATGGAGGTGAATGGTCGGATTATGGGAAAAGCGACGAAGAAAGATGGTGGTGGGCAGTGGGTTTTTTGGGCTATACAGGTTTGTCGCTCTCTCTTCCTGTCCTTTAGATACTTCTTGCTGATGAATGGTGGCAGGATCCAGCGGACACAGCAACACCTGAGCAACTCACCCAAATGGACCTCACAATCACCGCGCTCCGCGAAACCCTCCCCGCCCTGAAATCCAACCTCAAGATCCTCTCCACTAAACTCAATACCCTGAAGTCTGCGCCAACGACAGCGGAACTGGCAGGTATGATTGAGAAGTTGAGAGAGGAGAATAAGGTGAAGAGTGAGAAGTTGAAGGGGTTTAAGGAGGGAAGTGTGAAGATTCTTACGAGGGAGGAGGTTGAGATGGCAGAGAAGGAGTTGAGGTATTGGGGAGTTAAGAGACGGGCGAGGAAGAATGCGTTTGATGGGTTGGAGGGAGTATTGATGGAGGGAATGACGAGGGAGGAGATTTGGGAGAGAGCGGGGTTGGAGGAGGATTGTTATTGAGTGAAGTCGTTGAGATATGGGCTGTTACTGAGATGACGATTTGCTGGACGTGCCTTTGATATGCTGCACTTACGAAAGGGAGATATGGCGTTAGGCTCTTGCCGATATTGCCATATGAGCTGGATGGAGTTTCGAGGATATACCCATATTGCATGCATTGCTAGATCTAACAGAGCTATTACACTAGAAAACAATTCAGCTTCTGCCGGAATCTCCTCTATCTCCTATCCTCGATACCTCCCATCCTCGATACCTCCCATCCTCGATACCTCCCATCCTCGATACCTCGCTTGCTTTCAACGCCAAACGAGAGCGCAAGTAATTCCAACTCCCATCTTAGTGGCATTTTCGAGCAGAGCTTTTACCGAGAAGTTTTGGGGGATTAAGGAGGAAATTGGTCACATTTCTTTTCAATGTCCTAAGGGATCTTAGGCACTGGGACCAACATCTCTATCCGGAGATGGCTGTTTATCCAATGTCTAGATGAGACTACACATTGCCAGGAAGGCTTTTGTTGTCAAGGACGGCTAAGAAGCAGACATGACACTTGTGGTCTTTGTTGTATCAATTCCATCCGGCAACCTTGTTGATTGTATCTTGGCTACATCCTTGTTCAATATGCCACTTGCACTGGGGTCTTGCGAACTCGGAGAGTAAACTTCTAATATATCAAAAATCGGCACCCACCTCTACTCTTAAAAAGTCGTCAAAATCTCTAGTATTGCTCTCTCCCAACACAGCAGTAAACCTTGTTCAATGTAAACATCATCTCAATCAGCTGACCTGTCCCACCGCCCTTCCACTCCCTCCCCCCTCTCTACCACCCCTCCACACACCACCGCATGGCGCGGGTGCTACAAAGGCGGGGGAGCTCGCGCTGACCAATATCCCCGAGGCATCTCGATCGGGATGAAAGCAGGCGCGTGGGTGGCCGTGCTACCCCAAGTGAGACAGCCCTAGGTTGAGTTACGAGGAGGCTGACGCATGTGATACCCTCGCTGCTTACCCCAGAAAGCCAAAAGCCAAAAGCATCCCAAAAAAAACGGGAAATGGGTTGGATTTCTCGGTAGGGAGGAGGAATGGACCGAGCCTCTCGCCGCTTCCCTCAAGGTGGAGGTGACCGGTGACCAGTCGGGTTTCGTATCCATTTTGTCTTAGGGTTGCCTGTTCTCCTTGCCTTGTTAGTTATTTTTGGGAGGGGGTTGTGGCTGGCGTGAAGCTGGGGATGCTGAAGGTTTTGATAATACAAATCGATCTCGATGGGCTGAGAGTGGTAGTGGTGGAAAGGGGGGAGGGTTTTGCTTGGACTTGCTCGGTTAGTGTGGCTGGAGTTGAGGGGTTGCCTCCAACCAGGAGCACAGAAGGTGGTGGGGCGTGGGGGGTATGTATGTAAAGAATGCTCGGGGGTGAGGCTTGGTCTGGGCAGCGAGCCACGTCAGGCCGGGACTTTCACATGCACGGTGAGAATGCACTTGCGATTCATCATCTGATTGATCTGGTAGTCTTGAAGCTGATCTTGATCTTGATTCGGGTGCATCTTTTCAGTGTTGAAGACATTTTAGTTTCGGCTTTGGCTTTGGTGTTGAATCTTGGGGAGCTGCTGAGGTCGTGATTTGGATTTACTAATTAGAAGGGGCCATGGGAGCAAGAGAAAGCGAGGATTGTGTATGCCGGGGGGGGGAGGGTTCGGGTACTTGCAGTGGAACACTTCAGTGTCTGGATCGTGTTCGAAACGCGGTGAGATGTGATCGATATTTCTAAGGGGGATATGTCTTCGATTTGCGAGAGGAAATGAAACAGAACACCCTCCCAAGATAGCTATAATGGACTGACGATAATGCGGCTTTCCTTGATTCAGCATCGTGGGAAGAGGATGCGTGATCAAATGCGGATGGATGCCATCCTGACTCGGATAGGATTCTCGACAAGATGATAAGAGAAGTGTCCTCGGAGACGGAACGGACAGATAGATGAAGATGTCGTGATCTTGAACCTGCAGTAGCTTTTGCGGTCACGAGACTACCTCCATGCCTGTACCTACCTAGGTACCTTGACAGCTTCCCTCCACCATTTTTGCCTTTTTCGCAAGGTCGACTTTCAATTCAACCTATCAACAGCCAGCTGCCCAGATTGAATTGATTGTTACACGCGTGAAGCGCAAATCTTTCCTCAGAGATAGGACGAGAAGCCGCAGCGAGCTGGTCCCTTTTTTGCCGTGCTATTGGCAAGGATCCGTCAACCCACTGGAGAAAGTACTCCGCTCATTGCCCAGCTCTCAACCGCGGAAAAAAAAACAAATACAAGACAGGACCTCTTCACCGAATCTCTACCTCCACCTGAGCATTGACGGCAGCAAAGGATACAAAGAAGACGCGGGAACTCGAGGCTCTGTCAGTCTAAGTCGATCGGCGGGATTCACTTGTCAGTTTCAACGGGGCAAAGTCGTCACTAGCGTTTCCGTTTCCGCTGAAAGAGGACTCGGCGGTGAATCTCGAAATTTGTCTAAGCGTGGACCAAAGCTCGCCTTGCACCCTCCACAACCCAATCTCGAACTCTATCGCCAGCCCGATACGAAGATCTCTCCCGACAAGGCGGTTCGTCAGCCTCGAGTCCTAATCTCTGCGTCTGCCTAAGAGTCATTGTCGTCTCTCTCCTCTGAGGAAGAGCTCTTGTTTAAGACACCGTCTTTCGCGCGACAGCAGTCCCCCACTTCGAGGCGGGGTCGCGATACTACCAACCTTAGCCTTTGCACTCATCAACAACAGAAATTACAGCTTTGTGACTGTCGGAAACCATGCTGAGCCAAGGTGGCCAGAGAATGCCCCCAGAGTACAGGCATATGAGTACGGGTTCTCTGAATATTCCTCCGCCAAGTGCGCTTAATGGTTCAAGCGGCCCTACAACACCATCCGGTGGCATGGGAAGATTCGAGGGTCCTCGAAGCCCGCCTGGAAGACAAAGTGAGTTCAGGACATGCAGTGGCATAGCTGTAAATTCATGTTGACATTCAATAGACACTTCACACGTACCGTGCAAGTTCTTCCGGCAAGGCGCATGTCAGGCTGGAGCTGCTTGCCCTTTTAGTCATGATCTAGCAAGCACAAACGACAATGTCTGCAAGTACTTCGCAAAGGTGAGCCGGTATTCCTCCAGCATCTCGTCATTCGCTAATTGTGAAGGGTAACTGCAAATTCGGTCCGAAATGCGCGAATGTACACGTCCTGCCAGACGGCCGTCGAGTAAACTACAAACAAGGAGGACCGATGGGTGGCGGACATTTGAACATTGGAGGACGACTGAATACTGAATTATACCATCCACAAAACTCGGGCTCAGCCTTGACAAACTCCTTTATACGTGCAAATGCTGCACCACCATCGCCTTATGGAGCACAATATTCACCTTTTGCAAACCAAGATGAGAGTTTCCCTCCTCTGGTTGGTCGTCAGCAGAGTATCGACATCACGGTTCCGACGATTGACACAAGTTATGTTTCTCATCCCGGCTCGAATTATGGTTCACCCAGAGATGAGGATTTGAATCGGTTTGGTCTGGGACTTTCTCCAGTTGGGCAAAAGGGTTTGAGTGTCTTGGATGCTCCTTTACCAGCCTCATTCGATAGCAATGGTGTGTCCTGGATTGCTAGAAATGGTCCGATCGCTTCTTCTGTACCAGCTAAATTTGGCCTTGAATCACCACCCGGATCACTTGGAGCTGCGAAGGATGGAAGAACTTCAGAAGCATTGAAGAGTTTACATAGTTCGGCGTTCGGCGATGATACGAGAGACCGATTCAACGGCATTGCAGCTTCACCTCCTGCGCCTCCAGCTGAAGAGTATTTCGGAAAGAGAGTCATGCATTCCCAGCGTTTTGCGAAGTCGAAAGTCATGTCAGCCAGTCTGCCAAAGGCAGTTGACCAAGATTGGGAGGCAGCTTTCACATTCGAGGAGGATTATCTACCTGAGACTCTTAAGGATCTCATGACGCCACAAGAAAAAGCCCGAAGAGGATCTCGTAACGCAGATGAGGAGGGAAGACCCATCAACAGCGGAACAGGCACACCAAATAACGACACACCAAGCAAATTCGGCTCTCCCTCAAACGCTAGTCCTTCGAGATGGGGCCCCCTCTTCCAACGCCACCAACAACAAAAAGAAGAAGAAGAGCGTGTTGCTGCCTCTCGAGCTTCAGCTTTCGGTCACGTTGGCTCTCCTCTCCGTAACTCATCGCTTCATCCAGGTGCCAGTCCGAAATCAAGACCAATTGCCCGACACAGCAATTCCGGCGACATCTCACCCTACCTAGCTTCTCCTCCCCGCCAATCTTCCATGTCCATCATTTCGCAACAACTCCAACGCACTCGTCTCTCGCGCGCCGAATCATCAGGCAGCGACTCCGGCCTGTATCCCACTCGCATCTCTAGCAACCCAATCGGTTCCGGAGCCGCAAGAACTAGTCTGGTTGCTGAGAGACAGGTCAGCTCAAGCAGCATCGGCAATGGCGGAAGCGGACGTTTCACAACACCGATAGATGAGGAGCAAGGCGATATCATGTTCAGCATGGAGGGCATGGAGGAAGACGAGAAGCGAGGCGAGAAGAGAAATAGCGGTGGTTGGACCTTTGCTGGTGGAACCAGGAGTCCGCATCTTGGTGCTGTTGGCGGTGTCAGGAATGGTGTTAGTGGTACTATGAATGGTGGGGGTGTAGCTGGTATGGAGGGAATGTTTGGTGGGCGGTAACCCTACTGCCACTCAACATCGCGCGCATCTGCCTCTTGTCCTGTAACAAACGCATATTCCCGCATCTTCTTCTCAACACACCTAGCACTTCACTCGATATCCAGCGCAGCACATCCTTCATACGCATTTCCCTCTTGCACTTTTCAATTTTGCGTTGGCAAGGTTTGGGGTCGCACATGTACCATAGACAGGTCAGGATTCCGGCATTTTCTCCCGCATAGTTTTAGGTTGGCATTCGGATGGGGGGTCATTGGCGTAAAATCATTTTGCGGATTCTAATTCGTTTTACTTGCTTGGAGATTGAGATTGGGGAGTGGGGAGCGGGGATAGAATAGGCGAGTTGAAAATAGGTAGTGGAATAAGAAGAAAGATCGTATTGTAATCTTACTAGTTTTGTTTGAGTGGTTGTGAGATGCGTGCTATGTTATGGATGGGGAAGGCAGAGAAGTCCTTCTTCATACCCCCAATGAGATCGGGAATACAATGAAAGAGTGGTAGCATCGCTCAGAAGCAGTGTCGTACTGAGGATACTTTGGGGTTCCAAAAAATTATCAGGGCAGTGATGCCTGGTGAGTCGTGACGAGCTAAAGTCCATTTGTGTGTGTAAGTAGCGAAGAGGAATGAAAAGACAGCATAAGCAAAAGTCTATGTTATCAGACGGAGGCGAAGAGGGGAGGATCCGGGGCAGTGAGAGATTAAAAGATGAAGAGGAGGATAGAAGAGACGGCATAAGCAGATGTTTTCGATTTTAAAAGAAGAGGAAGAAGTGACGAAGGTCCAAGATAGCGGAAGGTTAAATAATGAAGAAGGAGCGTGATGCTTCGTAAGGGGTTGTTGAATGATATTGTGCGGGCATGGGAGATAAAAATATATAAATAAATGAGGCAGGCTATGCAGGAAGGTGTTGAGAGTAGGTGGCTCTAAATGAATGGTATTTAAATACGACGGTATAGCTTGAAAGAGTAGCAAAAGATAGAGATGATGAAGGTCGAAAATTATAGAGAAGTTTGAAGAGAGAAGAGCTTCTCCGGGGAATGTGTGAGGGTTTATATAGCTGGGAGAGAGGGCTAGTTCGGATGCGAATGTTGGAACCACGGCTGAGGAGGCAAATGTGCGTCATTTTGAGTGAGTCAAGTTAATTTTCTTGCTCTTATTGGGTCTCCTAAAGTATTAAAATACTAAATCGGTAGTATGAATCACCCAAGCTTCTTATTCAACGCCTCACAAGTTGCAATCTTCTGGTGGGGTGATGAGTTTCGTTCCTGGCGACGCACCCACAAATCGTCCAACCACCGTTTCGATAAAAAGTTAGAAAATATCCCACTAGAAAAATAAATTTCAAATTTCAAGATTTACATCGAGTTTGTTTTAAAAGGAAATAATTTGTTGTGGATTTATGGTTGTATTTTCTTTTTCTTTCGAAGAGAGTGAGACGAGCGGCCAACGATGGTGACGCCTTTTAATTTATTCTAAAAACTGACGCCCTTTTACGATCTGCAACAAAACCTTGAAACTGCGGGATATCATGTGCTCTTCACATGATTTTAATGAAGCCTGAGGCAGGAAGACGAAACCCACAACGAAATCAACAAATAGCAAAATCATCACGATAATTTTTACTCTTCGAGACCTCGAACTCAAAATTCGAACTCTCCTTGGTGAGGGAGATTATTTTACCAACTTCTAAAGTCACTATCTTCCTTACCTTTATTCGCAACATTCACCCAAGGCCTTAGGGCTCGACCCTCAAGTCGCTGCCAGCGGTTCGCCAAACTCCGCACTAGCGCGAAAACGGTCGCCGCTGAACGAACTTCAATTTTCCGAGATCTCGAGAACTCAGAGGATCACGACAACATCGGCATCCACCAACACACGTCAAGATGCCTACCCACTTGAGCAAGACCCGCAAGCAGTATGTTCTCCCGCTCCTCTTGCCCCTTCAATCTCTGTATCTGGGAGGGAATTGGTGGTGCGCGATGCAAGAGTTGAGGGCATCAAATCAACACCATCGAGAAAAACCCCCCCAGGTGTTGCGATAGCGTATATGGATAGGATACAATGGTGTATGTGTGACAGAATACTGATGAATCGGTGGCATAGTCGCGGACACGTCTCGGCCGGTCATGGACGAGTAGGGAAGCACCGCAAGCATCCCGGTGGACGAGGTCTCGCTGGTGGACAACATCACCACAGGACGAACATGGACAAGTACCATCCGGGTTACTTTGGAAAGGTCGGAATGCGGTATTTTCACAAGCAGGGAAACCACTTCTGGAAGCCGGTTATCAACTTAGATAAGGTATGTGCATTGGTGTTTCTGGGGTTAGGTTGCGTGGAGGGAATGGTATGGGAGGATAGATTGAGAAGATGAGTGGCATCAAGCAGCTACAGGAAGCACGAATTGACAAGCGTGTTGGAATTGGGATACTGGGGGTTGTGGATGGAGACAGATCATGGGAATTGTTGCAGGTTCTAGATGGAGACATGCTAACGCACCCTCCCCAGCTCTGGTCCCTTGTCCCCGCCGAGAAGCGCGAAGAATACCTCACCAGCAGCAAGAAAAACACCGTCCCCGTCCTCGACCTCCTACCCCTCGGCTACTCCAAGGTCCTCGGCAAGGGCAGAATCCCCGAAATCCCATTAGTTGTCCGCGCACGATGGTTCAGCAAGGAGGCAGAGCGAAAGATCACTGAAGCTGGTGGTGTCGTCGAACTGGTTGCATGAGCAGAGGATTTGATTTTCATTGCATGGATGGGTTGTGAAGCGAGGAAGGGCTTTCTGAGCGGTCATTGAATGGATGATGGCATCGCTTTGTGGCTTCTATTATGGCTATGGGAGTTCATGAAATGAAAAGCACAAACTTCAAACCACGTTTTCTTGTAGAGGGAGAGGATGTGATTATGGTTCTTATTGTTTATGGCTGCAATGGTATCTTGGAGCTGACAGACAGATGCTCGCAAACGATGCAGCAGCGCTAACTAATGTACACGAAACGCCATCTTATGCTTCTACCACCAACGCCATCCCCAACGACTCCTGCTCCATGGTATTTTACAACATATGCATCTCTTCATCGTCTGAATACACGTCTTCCCTCAGAAATTCATGCTCCAACGCCTCCTCCGCACTGATACGCTTGTTTGGATCGAGCTCAAAGCACCGTTCCAAAAACCGTACAGCGGACTTCTCTTCATCTGTCAAAGGATCCTCTTTCCCGTCTTTTCCTGAATCGTTCCTGCACGTTGACCACAGAATGATCTTCTCAAGGGAGAAGCCAGCATTGCCAATGGTCGGGATATTAGTCTCGAACATAACCCCGTGTAGATACCCGCAAGCTTTCATTCTCTTGATACCAAAGATAGTAGCAATCTCGATCATAGCCTCAACATCATCCGCTGAATTGAAAAAAGGGAATCTCTTTGACAGGATAGTTAAGAGAATGACACCAGCTGACCAGATATCAATCTTGGTTGTTTGCTCGGTACATTTCAACAAAACTTCAGGAGCCCGGAATCCACGAGTACCAGCACGATTTGCGCGTCGAGATGGCCGAGAATCGTTTTTGGGGTATCCATTCGAGGGACCCATTTGAGCTGTTACACTTGTATGGATATGGTGACGGCGTTGATTATCTGATTTCGTGCATAGACAAGGTTTGCTATCGACCCCTTCTCGCTCAGCCAACCCGAAATCCACAAGAACCCCGCGCCGCTTCTCGGGTTCGTAAAGGAAGTTCGTAGGTTTTATGTCCCGATGAATGATGCCCTTGGAGTGAACGGCCGCGAGGGCTCGGAAGAGTGATCGAAAGTAGATTCGCATGTCATCGACGGTCATGTTCCGGAAATACTCCCGGAAATCCGTGTGTTTGAAATAAGGGAGAACCGCAACAACTTGATCCGTATGTCTGAAGGCCGTGATCAGAGGACAAACGGAGTCAAAACCTCGAAGATCGTTGAGAAGCTCTAATTCGTTAAAGATCCGTGAAGGGCTGCTGGTCACATAAATCTTCTTGATAGCAACGTATTTCGGCCGTCGTT
>Ga0302325_10016032_pt1 | contig 15903 bp, 13 predicted proteins | sample Palsa_T0_2_FD_201948 | JGI IMG/M metagenome (GOLD analysis project Ga0302325, IMG submission 201948) | Peat permafrost microbial communities from Stordalen Mire near Abisko, Sweden - Palsa_T0_2 | ecosystem: Environmental > Terrestrial > Soil > Palsa > Peat permafrost | place: Sweden: Abisko... | reverse complement strand
GGAGCGGCGCTCGGGGCCGCCGTGCTCGAGCAGCTGGCGCACCCCGAACAGGCGGTCAAGCTGCGCGCCCGCTTTGCCGCGATCCATGCCCAGCTGCAACAGGATGGCGCTAAACGCGCCGCCGGGCATATCCTTGCGCTGCTGCAGGCCCCGAGCGCAGGAGCCACGAGCTGAACGCGACTACAGCAACCGCAAGCATCGCCTGGCTGGCAGGCGTCGATGAAGCCGGACGCGGCCCACTGGCCGGCCCGGTGATTGCGGCCGCGGTAATCCTCGATCCCTCGCGACCGATCCGGGGCCTGCGCGATTCCAAACGCCTCACGGCGCTGCAGCGCGAGCGGCTCGCGCTCAGGATCCGCGAGCGGGCCATCGCCTATGCGATTGCCGGGGCCACGGAAGCCGAGATCGATGCGCTCAACATCCTGCAGGCGAGCTTGCTGGCGATGCGCCGCGCGCTGGCCGCGCTCGCCGTGGTGCCCATGCACATCATGATCGATGGTAACAAGGCGCCGCAGCTTGCTGATCTGTTTGCGAATTCGCGCATCGATTGCGTGATCGGCGGTGATGATCTGATCCCGGCGATCTCGGCCGCCTCGATCCTGGCCAAGACGCATCGGGATGCGCTGATGGGGGCGCTCGAGCACGATTATCCCGGCTACGGCTTCGCGCGTCACTTTGGATATCCCACCGAGGCGCACCTGGCGGCGCTCGATGCGCTGGGGGTCACGCCGATACATCGCCGCAGCTTCGCTCCGGTAAGATTGCGCCTGAAGGCCTAAAGGCGATCGGCAGATTGCCTTGATGTGCCTGAACGATTCTTTCCTAATGCTCCACCTTGAGGTCTGGCACCGCACGCGATGACGATGACTAGCTCCTTTGTCCACCTGCGCCTGCACACCGAGTTCTCGCTGCTCGACAGCGTCGTGCGCGTGCCGGAGCTGATGAGCGCGGTTGCTGCTGCCGGCATGCCGGCTGTGGCGCTCACGGATCAGAACAACCTGTTCGCGATGATCAAGTTCTATCGCGCGGCCCTTGAGTGCGGCGTGCAGCCGATCATCGGCGTGGATCTGCTGTTGCGCGCCGAGAGCGAGTCGCAGCCGCCGGCGCGCCTGGCGCTGCTATGCCAGAACCTCGAGGGCTATCGCAATCTCACCCGCCTGGTGACCCGCGGCTGGCTCGAGGGCCAGAAGCGCGGGCCGCCGCAAATCCAGCGCAGCTGGCTCGATGCGGGCACGACCTCAGGGCTGATTGCCCTCTCCTGTGCGCTCGAGGGTGATATTGGCCGCGCACTGGTGCAGGGACGCGAGAGCCAGGCCGAGGTAGCGCTCGATTACTGGCTGGCCCTGTTTGGCGATCGCTTCTACATCGAGGTGCAGCGTGTCGGGCATCCGGCCGAGGAGCAGTATGTGCCGGCCGCGCTGGCACTGGCCGCGCGCCGCAGCGTGGCGGCGGTGGCCAGCAACGATGTGCGCTTCCTCGAAGCCAGTGATTTTGCCGCCCACGAGGCGCGGGTGTGCATTCACGATGGGGCGCAGCTCGCGGACCCGGCGCGACCACGGCGCTATACCGACCAGCAGTTCCTGCGCACGCCTGAGCAGATGTCCGCCTTGTTTGCCGATGTGCCCGAACTGCTGGCCAACAGCATCGAGATCGCGCGCCGTTGCAGCCTGACGCACAAGCTTGGGCAGATGCGCCTGCCCGACTACCCGGTGCCGGGCCCGGGTGGACCCGAGGGGTTTCTGCGCAGCGAGTCCGAGACGGGGCTTGCCGAGCGGCTGCGCACCGCGGCGGCTGATCAGAGCGAGAGCACGCGCTACCAGGCGCGGCTCGCCGCGGAGCTTGATGTCATCTGCCCGATGGGCTTTGCTGGCTACTTCCTGATCGTGGCTGACTTCATCCGCTGGGCCAAGAGCCACGGCGTGCCGGTGGGGCCCGGCCGTGGCTCGGGTGCCGGCTCGCTCGTGGCCTATGCCCTGGGCATCACCGATATCGACCCGCTGCGCTATGACCTGCTGTTCGAGCGCTTCCTGAACCCCGAGCGCGTCTCGATGCCCGACTTCGATGTCGACTTCTGCATGGAAGGGCGTGATCGGGTCATCGACTACGTAGCCGACAAGTACGGCCACGAGCGCGTCTCGCAGATCATCACCTACGGCACGATGGCGGCCAAAGCCGTGGTACGTGATGTGGGCCGCGTGCTCGGGCACCCGTATCCGATGGTGGATCGGATCGCAAAGCTGATTCCCTTTGAGCTTGGCATCACGCTCGATCAGGCGCTCGAGAAGGAGCCCGAGCTCAAGCGCCTGGTGCGCGAGGATGAGGAAGTCGCAGCACTGATCGACATGGCGCGTGCGCTTGAGGGCCTGACCCGCAATGCCGGCAAGCACGCCGGCGGCGTGGTCATCGCCCCCTCGGTGCTGACCGATTTCGCGCCGCTCTACTGCGAAGAGGGCAGCGCGAATGTCGTCACGCAGTTTGACAAGGATGATGTCGAGGCCGCAGGGCTGGTGAAGTTCGACTTCCTGGGACTTCGCACGCTCACCATCATTGACTGGGCCGTGCGCCGTATCAATGAGTCGCGCGCCGCCTTTGCCGAGCCGCCGCTGGATCTGGCCCGGCTCCCGATGGCCGATGCTCCGACCTTTGCCCTCCTCAAGGCCTGTCGCACCACGGCGGTGTTCCAGCTCGAATCGCGCGGCATGAAGGATCTGATCCGCCGCCTGCAGCCCGATTGCTTCGAGGACATCATCGCGCTGGTCGCGCTGTTCCGCCCCGGTCCACTGCAATCGGGCATGGTCGATGACTTCATCGCCCGCAAGCACGACCAGGGCGGCGCGGCGATCGACTATCTGCATCCCAAGTTGAAGCCGGTGCTGGCACCGACCTACGGCGTGATCCTCTACCAGGAACAGGTGATGCAGATTGCGCAGGTGCTGGCCGGCTACACACTCGGCGGCGCCGACCTGCTGCGCCGTGCGATGGGCAAGAAAAAGCCCGAAGAGATGGCCAAGCAGCGCAGCATCTTTATCAATGGTGCGGTCGAGCGCGCGGTCCCTGAGCGCCAGGCGGCACACATCTTCGACCTGATGGAAAAATTTGCCGGCTACGGCTTCAACAAGTCGCACTCGGCCGCCTACGCGCTGCTCTCCTACCAGACCGCTTACCTGAAGGCCCACTATCCGGCGCAGTTCATGGCCGCGGTGCTGTCGGCCGATATGGATCGCACCGACAAGATCGTCACGCTGATCGATGAGTGCTTGAGCTTGGGGCTCAACGTGCAGATGCCGGATGTGAATGCCTCGGGCTACACCTTCATGGCCAGCGGCGATTCGACGATCCGCTATGGCCTGGGCGCGGTCAAAGGCGTCGGTGAGTCGGCGGTCGAGGCGATCGTGGCCGAGCGCGAGCGCAACGGGCCCTTCATGAGCCTTGAGGATCTGTGTCAACGCAGCGATCTGCAGCGCGTGAACAAGCGCGTGCTCGAGGCTCTGATCCGCTCCGGCTCCTGCGATGGCTTAGGCGTCGGGCGCGCCGGCCTGATGGCGGCGCTCGAAACCGCCATGCGTGCCGGCGAGCAGGTGGCGCGCAGCTCTGAAGCAGGCCAGGTCGACATCTTTGGCATCGCGGCGCGACCAGCGGCCGCCCGACCCGGCAGCAGTGCGAGCGGCACTTCAGCTTCGGGGGTGCCCGAGTGGAGCGAATACGAGCGCCTCGCCGGTGAGCGAGCAACGCTCGGGCTTTATCTGACCGGCCATCCGATCGCGCCCTTCGAGCGCGAGTTGAAGGCACTGTGTACCGGGCGCATTGGCGAGTACGCCGCCGAACAGCGGCCCGCGGCCGGGGAGGGCATGCGCTGGGGCGAAGCCCGCGCGGTCACAGTCGCGGGCCTGATTCTCGAGATCCGCCGGCGCGGCATGCGCGTGAGTTTCATCCTCGATGATCGCAGTGGCCGCATGGAAGTCTCGATGAGTGAGGAGACGCATCAGCGCTATCGCGACCTGATCGTCAAGGACGGCCTGGTCCAGGTCGAGGGCGCGCTACGCTTCGATGAGTTCAGCGACGCCTGGCGTGTCAACGCGCGCGTCATCGCATCGCTCGATGTGGTGCGCGAACGCCTGGCACGCTTGATGGTGCTCGAGTGGCCCGCTGCGGCACCGGCTGCACTGGCCGAGCGGCTGGCCAAGCTCCTCGAGCCGCACCGCGGCGGGGCCTGCGCGGTGGCGATCCGCTACCAGGGTGCGGCCGCTGGGGCCGTGCTGCGCCTGGGCGAGGAGTGGAAGGTCAGGGCCAGCCGCAGCCTGATCGATCAGTTGACCGCGGTCTTTGGTGCGCCGCGCCTGAGCTACACAGTGAGTGCGGATTCGAGCAGCGCCGCCACGGCCTGATCCAGAGACCGCTAATTCCGCGGGTACGGACGGAGAATGATAATGGCCTGCCTTGCGGCGCCACGGCTCGAGCGCGGACGGTCACGGCCTCTACCGAGCTCTTCTTGGCCCTTCAGCCTGCTGCTGATCAGCCTGCTTGCTTTATGGAGTGTTCGTGGCTGGTCCCAGCCGCTGGTGATCAGTCATGTCACCGTGATCGACGCGACCGGTCGTGCCGCCGAACCAGATATGGGTGTGATCATCGATGGTCATCGCATCATCGCGCTAGGCCCATGGAAGACGATCCATGCGCCACGGAATGCCCTGACACTGAAGGGCGAAGGCAAGTTTCTCATTCCTGGCTTGTGGGATATGCACGTCCATGGCGCATCCGACTCCCGCGCTGCCTGGAGTCACCTGCTGTTCGTGGCCAACGGAGTTGTGGGCGTCCGTGATATGTCGGGTCCTCCCGATGCTCATGCCTGGCGCGCGACGCAGGCATCCTCTGCAGAGCCTTCGCCCACCATTTACCTGGGCAGCCCTATCGTCGATGGGCAAAACCCGCTCTGGCCTGATTCCATTGTTGTCGCGGATGCCGCGCAGGGGCGTGAGGTGGTCGATCAGCAGCAGCAGCGTGGCGCAGACTTTATCAAGGTCTACAGCAAGTTGTCGCGCGATGCTTACTTTGCGATTGCCGACGAAGCCAACAGGATTGGCATCCCATTCGAAGGTCATGTTCCGGAGACGGTGACTGCCGCTGAAGCATCCAACGCTGGCCAGAAAAGCATCGAGCATCTCATCCAAGTGGCTTTAGGTACTTCAAGCGAAGAGCAAGCCAGCATCGCCGAACTGCAGCGGCTCGAAGCGCTGTTCCGGGCACCGGATGCCACGCTGGCGCAGAAGATCGATGCCGGCAGAAGCATCATTCAGGTGAATTCTCGCATCGTTGATACATTCGAGGAAGCGACGGCCCGCTCTCTATTTGCGCTGTTCATTAAGAATGGGACCTGGCAGACGCCCACCCTTACCTTGCTTCAAGCGCAGATCGACGAACCTCTGAATCCGAACGATCCACGATTGAACTATCTGAGCAAGCAGGTGCGATCAAAATGGGATGACGGCTATTACAAGTTCTATCCTCCCGAACCCCGAGCGGCAATGATTGAGTTATCGAAGGCTCAATACGAAGAATCCATGAAGATTGTGGGTCTGATGTACCAGTGGGGTGTCCCGATCCTCGCCGGCACTGACGCTATGAACCCGCACTGCTTCCCTGGCTTTGGCATTCATGACGAGCTGGCGTTGCTGGTCGATGCCGGTATGTCTCCGCTGGCCGCTCTCCAGACTGCCACCCGCAATGCAGCGCAATTCATCGGTCAATCTGACCGGCGGGGTACGATCGAGGTCGGCAAGATCGCGGATCTCCTCTTACTCGACAAGGACCCGCTAGCAGACATTCACAACACGCGCGCAATTCAAGCCGTCGTGTTGAACGGCAGACTTTTCAGACGCCCGGCGCTAGATCAGTTGCTGGCGCGAGCTCAGGGGCTGGCAAACGCCGAGTGAGCAGCTGCCACGGGCAAGCGCTGCCCGGCGCAGAGCATCCAGCTGCCGGACCGCTCGATGGCTGATGTATTGGGCATCGGATACCTGCCGGAGTCAGCCCGGCAACCCTAAGGCCCGGAGCGCCGCCCCCCTGCGTAGCTCACGATAGCGGCTGCCGCTCACGATGAGTGCGGCGGGTGAGGCCCTGCGAGGGCTTTGGGGCCGCCTTGCGGTCCCGCCCCCGGGCTCGTAACCTTCCCGAAGTCCGCTGGCACCCACAGAAAGGGGGCTGGCGCCATAAGCGCCCGCAAGCGTGATATAGAGCGAAAATAAGTCCCAATGGCCGTCAACTTTCTCGAATTTGAGCAGCCGATCGCCGAACTTGAGGCCAAGATCGAAGAACTTGGCCACATTACGACCGATTCAAAGGTCAATATCGAGGAAGAGATGGGCAAGCTCCAGGCCAAGAGCCGGCAGCTGACGCGCTCCATCTTTTCCAACCTGACCCCCTGGCAGATCACCCAGCTGGCCCGGCACCCCCAGCGACCCTACGCGCTCGATTACTTTGCCGCCGTGCTGACTGACTTCCAGGAGCTGCACGGGGATCGGATGTTCGGCGACGATCTGGCCATTGTCGGGGGGCTGGCGCGCCTGGAGGGTCGCCCACTGATGGTGATCGGCCACCAGAAGGGGCGCGACACCAAGGAGCGGGTGCGCCGTAACTACGGCATGCCCAAGCCCGAGGGCTATCGCAAGGCGCTGCGCCTGATGAAACTGGCCGAGAAGTTCGGCCTACCGCTGATCACTTTCATCGATACCCCGGGCGCTTATCCCGGGGTGGGCTCCGAGGAGCGCAACCAGAGCGAAGCGATCGCGCGCAACCTGTTCGAGATGGCGACCCTCGCCATTCCGATCCTGAGTGTTGTCATTGGCGAGGGCGGCTCCGGCGGGGCCCTTGCCATTGGTGTGTGCGACCGGCTGATCATGCTGCAGTACTCGACCTATTCGGTCATTTCTCCGGAAGGCTGCGCCTCGATCCTGTGGAAGAGCGCTGATCGCAAGGAAGTCGCGGCCGAAGCGATGAACCTGACCGCCGATCGCTTAAGCAGCCTGGGGCTGGTCGATGAAGTGCTGCGCGAGCCCCTGGGGGGTGCGCACCGCGATCCGGTGGCGATGGCCGCGACGCTGAAGGAAGCGCTGCTGCGCAATCTGAGCGCGCTCGAGGCGCTCTCGCCCGATCAGCGCAGCGCCCAGCGGCAGGCACGCCTGGATGGCTTCGGAGTGTATTCCGAGATCGAGCCGTGACCGGCCGCCGCCGCGCGGCGGTGGCTGTGGACCTGGCGGTGCCCGCGACAGGGCCTAACTCGGCCTGGCTCGCGCGCCAGCTGACAACGCTCGTGGGCCCGATCAAAGGCCGGCGCCTGTGCATCGCTTTCTCCGGCGGCATCGATTCCACCGCGCTGCTCGCCCTGGCGGCGCCCTTGCGCCGCTCGCACCAGGTGCGGGTTCGAGCGCTCCATATCCATCACGGCCTGCAGAGCGCGGCAGAGCAGTGGGCTGAAGCGGCAGCGGCAAGCTGCAGGATGCTGCGGCTGCCGCTCACGGTGCGCCGCATCCAGGTGGCGCGCACCCGCGGGGACTCGCCCGAAGCGGCAGCACGGCTTGCCCGGTATGCGGCCTTCCGCGATGAACTGGCGGCCGGTGAGCTGCTGCTGCTGGCGCAGCACCAGGATGATCAGCTCGAAACCGTACTGCTGCAGCTGCTGCGGGGTGCAGGGCCCGCGGGCCTGGCTGCCATGAGTACCCTTGCGCCGTGCGGCGCCGGGCAGCTGGTGCGTCCGCTACTGGGCGTGCGCCGCGCGCAGCTCGAGGCGCTGGTGCGCGAGCAGCACTTGAGCTGGAGCGAGGATCCGAGCAATCGAGCCGAGCATTTTGATCGCAATTACCTGCGTCATCGGGTGCTGCCGGCGTTGCTGGAGCGCTGGCCGGCGGCGGCGGCGACGGTGAGTCGCAGTGCCGCGCTGCTGGCCGAAGCGCAGCACGGGCTCGAGCAGGCGGCGGACGCGTTGCTGGCGCAAGCGCTCGATGGGCAGGCCTTGAGCGTGCCGATCCTGCGCCGCTTCAGCGCCGCGGAGCGGCGCCAGGTGGTGCGCCGCTATCTTCATGAGCGCGATCTGCCGCTGCCCGACCAGCGCCGGCTGCTTGAGATCACTGGCGCGGTGCTCAAGGCCCGGGCCGATGCGCACACGTGCCTGCGCTATGGCGAGGTCGAGATCCATCGCTTCGGCGCGCAGCTGATCGCGCGCCGCCGGCTGCCGCCACTGACCGCCAATCTGCTGAGCTGGCGCTGGGCCGCCGTGCCCAGGCTTGCGCTGGCCGGCGCCGGCGAGCTGAGCTTCGTGCCCCAGGGCCATGGGCCGATTCATCTCGGCGCACTGCCCGAGCAGCTTACCGTGCGCTTCCGTCAGGGCGGTGAGCGTTTCCCGATGCCCTTTGGGCACGGATCGCTCAAGCACCTGCTGCAGGAGCGGCGCGTGCCGCCGTGGCTGCGCTCGCGCGTGCCGCTGATCTATGCCGGGGAACGGCTGATCGCGGTCGCCGACCTGTGGAGCGATCCAGAGCTCAAGCGCGGGCGCGGTGCCGCCGCCCGGCTGGCGTGGCGCGCGCCCTGAAACCGCAAGGAGCGACGCGGCGCCCGAAGTGCAAGCAAAATAAGTTTGGCTTGCGGGCCGTTTCGGGCCCTGCACGCATTGAGCCAAAGGGGCTCATTTGCTAACCTGTCCTCCCGTCGTCAGCGCACTTTAGTTCCGCAACGGAACGGCTGGCCTAACGCAAGCGGCGGAATTCCTCGATGACCCGATACGTATTCGTCACTGGTGGCGTCGTTTCCTCATTGGGGAAGGGCATCGCCGCCGCCTCGCTCGGCGCGATCCTCGAGGCCCGGGGCCTGAAGGTCTCGATGGTCAAGCTCGATCCCTACATCAATGTCGATCCGGGCACGATGAGTCCGTTCCAGCACGGCGAGGTGTTCGTCACCGCCGATGGCACCGAGACCGACCTGGATCTGGGGCACTACGAGCGCTTCGTGCACACCACGACCGGGCGCAACAGCAATTACACCACGGGGCGCATCTATGAGCGCGTGATCGCCAAGGAGCGGCGCGGCGATTATCTGGGGGCCACGGTGCAGGTGATCCCGCACATCACCGATGAGATCAAGCGCAACATCATGCTCGGCGCCGGCGATGCCGATGTCTGCATGGTCGAGATCGGCGGCACGGTCGGTGATATCGAATCGCTCCCGTTCCTCGAGGCGATCCGGCAGCTGGGCGTGGAGCTGGGGCGCAACAAGGTGATGTACATGCACCTGACCCTGGTGCCGGTGGTCGGCGGTTCGCACGAGATCAAGACCAAGCCGACGCAGCATTCGGTCAAGGAGCTGCGCTCCATTGGTATCCAGCCCGATGTGCTGCTGTGCCGTGGCAAGGACACACTGCCCGATGAGCAGCGGCGCAAGATCGCCCTGTTCACCAACGTCGAGGAGCGGGCGGTGATCTCGGCGGTCGATGCCGATGACATCTACCGTATCCCGCTGCTGCTGCACGAGCAGGGCCTGGATGAGATCGTGTGCGATCGGCTCCGCCTGGAGGTGCCGCCGGCGGACCTAAGCGAATGGCGGCAGGTGGTCAGCGGGCGTACCAACTGCGATGGGCAGGTGGATATCGCGATGGTCGGCAAGTACGTGCAGATCCGCGACTCCTACATCTCGCTGAATGAGGCGCTGATGCACGCGGGGCTCAAGGCCCACACGCGCGTGCGCGTGCACTACATCGAATCAACCGACATCGAGCGCGATGGCCCCGGTGCTCTGGCGGGCATGGATGCGATTCTGGTTCCTGGCGGCTTTGGCGAGCGCGGCATCGAGGGCAAGATCCAGGCCGTGCGCTACGCGCGCGAGCAGCGCATCCCGTACCTGGGCATCTGCTTAGGGATGCAGCTGGCGATCATCGAGTACGGCCGCCATGTGCTGGGCTTTGCCGATGCCAACAGCACCGAATTCAACCGCGCCAGCACCCATCCGGTGATCGCGCTGATCACTGAGTGGCAGGATGAGGCGCGTGGCACGCAGCAGCGCACCGAAGGCACGGCTCTGGGGGGCACGATGCGCCTCGGGGCGCAGGAAGTGGTGCTAGGCGCGGGCACGCGCGCGCGCGAGATCTACGGTCGCGATACGATGGCCGAGCGCCACCGCCACCGCTTCGAGTTCAACAACGGTTATCTCGATGCCTACCGGCGCACGGGACTGGTGTTCTCCGGCTTCTCGCGTGACGGGCTGGTCGAGATCATCGAGCTGCCGAGCCACCCGTGGTTCGTCGCGACCCAGTTTCACCCCGAGTTCACCTCCAACCCGCGCGACGGGCATCCGCTGTTCACCGGCTTCATCCGCGCGGCACGCGCCTGCCGGGCGGCGCAGCTCCCGGTCGCGGCCGGCGCATGAAGCTGGCTGGATTCGAGGTTGGCCAGGATCGGCCGCTGTTCCTGATCGCTGGCCCGTGCGTGATCGAGTCCGAGGCGCTGGTTGAGGAAGTGGCCGGGCACATGGTCGAGCTCACCAAGCGGCTTGGCATCCCCTATATCTTCAAGGCGAGCTTCGATAAGGCGAATCGCTCCTCGGGCGCAAGCTTTCGGGGTCCCGGGCTCGAGAAGGGCCTGAAGATCCTGGAAGGCGTACGCAAGCGCTTTGGGGTGCCGGTGCTGACCGACGTGCATGAGGACACGCCCATCGAGGAGGTGGCAGGCGTCGTCGATGTGCTGCAGACCCCGGCGTTCCTGTGCCGGCAGACGAATTTCATCCTGCGCGTGTGTTCGGCCGGCAAGGCCGTGAACATCAAGAAGGGCCAGTTCCTCTCCCCGTGGGAGATGAGCAATGTCGTTGCCAAGGCGCACTCCACCGGCAATAAAGCGGTGCTGGTGTGCGAGCGCGGCTTCAGCTTTGGCTACAACAACCTGGTGGCTGACATGCGCTCCCTGGCCGTGATGCGCGCCACCGGCTGCCCGGTGGTGTTTGATGCCACGCATTCGGTGCAGCTCCCTGGCGGCCAGGGCGCAAGCTCCGGTGGCCAGCGTGAATTCATCCCGGTACTGGCGCGCGCGGCGGTCGCCGCCGGCATCGCCGGCCTCTTTATGGAAACCCATCCGCGCCCGGCCGAAGCACTCTCGGATGGCCCCAATGCCTGGCCGCTTGCGCGCATGGAGCCGCTGCTGCGCACCCTGCAGGCGCTCGATATTGCCGCAAAACATGCTCCGTTTGAGGAATCCCTGCTATGAGCCGTATTACCCACGTCCACGGGCGCGAGATCATCGACTCGCGTGGCAACCCGACCGTCGAGGCCGAGGTCGGCTTGAGCAGCGGCGCGGTCGGCCGTGCCGCCGTGCCCTCGGGCGCCTCGACCGGCTCGCGCGAAGCCGTGGAGCTGCGCGATGGGGACAAGCAGCGCTACCAGGGCAAAGGCGTGCTCAAGGCCGTGGCGAATATCAACGGCCCGCTGCATGCCGGGGTCATGGGCATGGAGGCCGCCGACCAGGCGGCACTCGATGCGCGCCTGATCGCCCTTGATGCGAGCGAGAACAAGAGCGCGCTGGGGGCGAATGCGCTGCTGGCCGTGTCGCTCGCCAGCGCCCACGCCTCGGCGCACGACGCTGGCCAGCCGCTTTATCAGTACCTTGGCGGCGGGCGCGAGGCGGTGATGCCGGTGCCGCAGATGAACATCATCAACGGCGGCGCGCACGCCAACAACAGCCTCGATATCCAGGAGTTCATGATCCTGCCCGTCGGTGCGCCTACCTTTCGTGAAGCGCTGCGCTACGGGGCGGAGATTTTTCACACGCTGAAGAAGATCCTCAACGAGCGCGGACTGGCCACCAGCGTTGGCGATGAGGGCGGCTTCGCCCCGGACCTGGCCTCCAACGAGGCGGCGCTGACGACGATTATTGAGGCGATCGAGAAGGCCGGCTACAAGCCGGGACGCGATGTGTATCTTGGGCTCGATGCGGCCAGCAGCGAGTTCTATCGCGAGGGCAAGTACCAGCTCGAGAGCGAGCACCGGAGCTTCTCCTCGGCCGAGTTCAGCCGCTACCTCGCCGATCTTGCCGCCCGCTACCCGATCATCACGATCGAGGATGGCATGGATGAGTCCGACTGGGCCGGCTGGTCGCACCTGAGCACCGAGCTGGGCCGCAAGCTCCAACTGGTGGGCGATGATCTGTTCGTAACCAACACCAAGATCCTGGCCGAGGGCATCTCGCGCGGCATTGCCAATGCGATCCTGATCAAGCCCAACCAGATCGGGACCTTGAGCGAAACGCTGGCGGCGATCCAGATGGCCGAGCAGGCCCACTACGCCTCGGTGATCTCGCACCGCTCGGGAGAAACCGAAGATTGCACGATTGCGGATCTGGCCGTGGCCACGGCCGCAACCCAGATCAAGACCGGCTCGCTTTCGCGCTCCGATCGCATGGCCAAGTACAACCAGCTGCTGCGGATCGAGGAGGAGCTCGGCTCAAAGGCGCGCTATGCCGGGCGCGATGCGTTTCCGATCAAGCTTTGATGCAGATGCGAGAGTTTGGGAGCTGCGGAGCTGGAAGACTCCGGGGTAAAGCGAATGGTTATGAAACCGAAGAGATTCTGGTAGGCTTGGGCACGCGATGAAATGGCTCGCCGCCGCCTTGCTTGCCGCGCTGGTGCTGTTGCAGTACCGGCTGTGGCTTTCTGCCGATGGCGTCTCCGAAGTCGTGCGGCTGCGCGCTGCCGTCGAAGTACAGCGCAGCGAGAACAACCAGCTCTCAGACCGCAACCGCCAGCTCGCTGCCGAAGTGCGCGATCTCAAGCAAGGCTACAGTGCGCTCGAGGAGCGCGCCCGCAGTGATCTGGGAATGATCGGTCCCAATGAAACCTTCTTCCAGGTGGTGCCGCTTGCGGCGCCGCCGGCTCTGACGCCGGGCGTGGCACGCTCGGCGGCACACTGACCCAGTACCGTACTTACCGTGAATGCTCCGAATCGCTACTGGCTGGTGGTGCCGGCGGCCGGCGAAGGCCGGCGTTTTGGTGGCGAGCTGCCCAAGCAGTTCGCGCCGCTCCGGGACGGCACGGTGCTCGAGTCGGCGCTCGGACCTTTTCTTGCTGATCCGCGCTGCGCCGGTATCGTGCTGGTGCTCTCCAGTGCGCGGCTTGCCGGCCGCCCGCCCCTGCGCTCGATGCCCAATCATCTGGTGCGCGTGGCCGGTGGTGCCGAGCGCGCCGACTCGGTGCTGGCGGGTCTCGATGCGCTGGCGACTGGCGCGCTCGGTCAGCCGGTGGCGGCCGAGGAGTGGGTGCTGGTACACGATGGCGCGCGACCCTGTCTGAGTGTTCGCGATCTGGAGCGGCTGCTCGCCGAAGGGGCCACAAGCGCCGAAGGTGCGCTGCTGGCAGCGCCGGTCGCCGATACGATCAAGCAGGAAGGCGCCGGCCAGCGCAGCGCCGCGACGGTGCCGCGTTCGCAGTTGTGGCGCGCGCTCACGCCGCAGATGTTCCGCCTCGGACCGCTGAGCGCGGCCTTGCGCGGGGCGCGCGCCGCCGGGCGACTGCCCACGGATGAGGCCGAAGCGCTCGAGTGGCTCGGGATGCGTCCTTTGCTGGTCGCGGCACAGGACAGCAATATCAAGGTGACCACGGTCGAGGATCTGAAAATTGCCCTGGCCGTGCTCGATGGGAGATCACTATGACAGCGGGCGGTGGACAGCGGCTGCGGGTCGGCTCAGGGATTGACGTGCACGCCTTCGGGCCGGGCGATTTCGTGATGCTGGGTGGTGTGCGCGTGGCTCACGAGTGCGGGCTCATCGCGCACTCCGACGGTGATGTCCTGCTGCATGCGCTGGTCGATGCCTTGCTCGGTGCCGCGGGCCTGGGCGACATTGGCCAGCACTTCCCCGACTCAGACCCGCAATGGCGTGGCGCGGACAGCGCTCGCTTCGTGAGCGCGACGATGGCGCAGCTGCATCAGCGTGACTGGCAGGTCATCAACGCGGATCTGACCCTGCTGGCACAGGTGCCGCGCATCGGCCCGCACCGTGAGGCGATCCGGCAGCGCGTCGCGACGCTGCTTGGTATCGACCCGGCGTGCGTGAACCTGAAGGCGACCACGACCGAGCAGCTGGGATTTATCGGGCGCGCCGAAGGTATGGGCGCGCTGGCTACCGTGCTGATCGGGCAGGGCTAGGCGGCGCCTTGCCGAGCAGCACCAGCGTCGCGCCAGTGCCGCCGTGCTCGGGTCGCGCGCTCGTGAAGGCGAGCACCGGATCGGCCCGGCGCAGCAGCGTATTCACGGTCTGCTTGAGCACCGGGCCGCGCGCTCCTGAGCGCAGTCCCTTGCCGTGCACGATGCGCAGGCACTTTAAGCCCTGGCTGATGGCGTATTGCAGGAGCCCACGCAGCTGCTCGCCGGCCTGCACTGCGGTCAGGCCGTGCAGGTCGAGCTCGGCTTCGATCCGGAAGCGCCCTCGGCGCAGCTCGCGCAGCACCGCCTCCGGTACGCCCGGCCGGCGATACTGCAGTTCATCACCCGTCAGGACCTCCGGGGCGAGCAGCGTGGGCTGCAGGCTCTCGCGCAGCACCGCAGCCCGCTCGGCGCGCGTAAAGCGCGCCTTCGGTGCCGGACCTCGTGGCGGGCGCACCCGCGGCTCGCTCGCGCCCAGGGGCTTCACATCGCGCATCGCCTCGCGAAACAGCTCGCGCTCGTCCTCTTCGTTCAAGCAGTCCTCCAGCCTTGGCGAAGCAAGTATATTGGTTCGCCTTGCGGCGGGGCACCCGCCGTTCCCAAGCGATGATTCGTGAAAATACTCGTCAGCAACGATGACGGCTACCGCGCCGAAGGCATTGGCCGCCTGCGCTCGGCGCTGCTGCCGCTCGGGGAAGTGACGGTCGTGGCGCCCGATCGCAACCGCAGTGGCGCCAGCAACTCGCTCACCCTGGATATGCCGCTGCGCGTGCACGAGAGCGAGCCGGGTGTGCACTATGTCATGGGCACGCCGACCGACTGCGTGCACCTGGCAATATCAGGCCTGTTCCCGCACGAATTTGACATGGTCGTCAGTGGCATCAATGACGGCGCCAATTTAGGGGATGATGTGCTTTATTCCGGCACGGTGGCGGCAGCGATTGAGGGCCGGTTCCTCGGGCTCCCGGCCGTGGCGGTCTCGCTCTGTACCAGCCGGCGCGGGCCGCGCCACTTTGCCACCGCCGCGCGCATCGCGAGCGAGATCGTCGGCGGACTGCTGCGCGCACCGCTCGATCGCAACCTGATTCTGAACGTTAACGTGCCTGATCTACCCTACGAAGCGCTCAAGGGACGGGTCGCGACGCGCCTGGGATTCCGCCACCGCTCCGAGCCGCCCATCCGCGCCGAGGATCCCAAGGGTGAAACTGTCTACTGGGTGGGCGCCGCGGGTGCCGGCGATGATGCCGGCGAGGGGACCGACTTTCATGCCGTGGCGAGCGGCCAGGTGTCGGTCACGCCGCTGCTGGTGGATCTGACCCGCCACGCAGCGCTCAAGGATCTGGGCCAGTGGCTCGGGCAGTTGCCATGAGCGATGCACGATTCGCGGGCATCGGCATGACCTCGGCACGTACGCGTGACCGGCTGATCCAGCGCCTGCAGGAGCAGGGGATTACCAATCTCACGGTGCTCGATCGGATCCGGAATCTTCCGCGCCATATCTTTGTTGATGAGGCATTGGCGAGCCGTGCTTACGAAGACACCTCGCTCCCGATTGGCTTTTCACAGACGATCTCCCAGCCTTACATCGTGGCGCGTATGACCGAGGCACTCCTGGAAGGGGGACCTCTGGCCAAAGTGCTGGAGATCGGCACCGGATGCGGCTACCAGACTGCAGTCCTCGCGCCGCTGGTCGGCCGCATCTGCTCGGTCGAGCGCATCGCAGGTCTTCAGGAGCGCGC
>Ga0302325_10016029_pt1 | contig 15904 bp, 7 predicted proteins | sample Palsa_T0_2_FD_201948 | JGI IMG/M metagenome (GOLD analysis project Ga0302325, IMG submission 201948) | Peat permafrost microbial communities from Stordalen Mire near Abisko, Sweden - Palsa_T0_2 | ecosystem: Environmental > Terrestrial > Soil > Palsa > Peat permafrost | place: Sweden: Abisko... | reverse complement strand
CGCGACTTCTGAGAAAGGGACGCACACATACCCTTTTTCGGCTAGCAATCGGACCCGCTTCCGCAGAAACTCCGTCAAGCTGATGGCTTCGCTCAGAATCATCATCAGGTCGTGCCCGTTCATAATGAAGAAAGACGGCGCTTTCCCCCTGGTAATGGCTTCGCGCGCCGGAGCGCTCACATCGTTCAGGGCAATCATCACTCCCCGCGTAAACGTCGACTTGCCCTCAATCTTGCCCCGAAAAACAAGCAGGTCTGCTTCCGGCAGTGGGTGTTTTTCCCATTTGGACTCCAAGAGGTAGACCTGGCCATCCATGACGAACGAGCCGTCTATCTGTTCGCCGACGACGCGAAAAGGTTCACGTGGGCTGAGGTCGAACAAATTAAAAAGTTTATTCAATAGTGGTTCGAGTGCCAGCCCGGCCTTGTTTCTGTCGCCCTCCGCAGCAAGCCTGAAAAATTCTTGCTTCAATTGCAGTAGAGCCTTAGAACGCTGCCGAGCCGCGGCGTCTTCTTCTTTCTGTGCGGCAGGTTCCGGGGTGGCCGTCGCGAGCGGTTTCCCAAGGAGGCGAGCCACAATGCGGCTGCAGTCCTCTTTCAGCGATACGTCCGGCTTCATCGTCGCCGTGTAGTATTCCAACAACTCGTTGAGCAGCTTCCCGACGACGCGGTTATCTTCTTTTTGCCAGAAGGCCCGCATCCTATGCGCCTTGGAGCCGCTGCCGAGGTTGTACACATCAGCGTAAATATCCCGGCCGACCGTCTCGCGGAAGAACTCCGCAAAGTTTGGATTGGAAAAGTCCAACACGTACCCGCCGGCCATGCCGAGAAGGCTTTCCAGCTTGCGTCTTTCAAGCATTGTGAGGTCTGCCATCAAATCCCCACCTTCTCGTACTCGCCGAGCGAGGCGCTATCGCCGCGCCGATCATAGAGCTGGGTAGTGCGCGTGTCGGCATGATTCGCCATCTTGCGCGCTTCCGCCAGTGAGCCATCGCTTCTAAGATAGTCGGTGATGCCGGTTGCGCGCAGGGAGTGATTGCCGATCTTGGTCTTGATGCCCGCCTGGCGCGCGCGCCGCTCGATCATGCGGTACGCATCCTGCTGCGTCATGCGGTGCGGCGTGCCGGTCGCCCGCCCTGTGGTGCGGAATAACGGCCCGTCCTTGTCGCCGGCGATGCTGGCCGCCCTGATGTATTCATCCAGGTAAGCTTCGAGCTTGTGATGGCAAGGTGCCTCATGCTCCTTGCCGCCCTTCTCGTGCAGCCGCACCCAACCACGGCGCCCTTCCGTGAAGTAGTCGCCCACGTTCATTTGCAGCACGGCGCCGATGCGCGCGAAGGTGTAAATCATCACGCCGATCAGCGCCCGATCCCGTAGGCCCGTGCGCGAGCCCGTATCAATGCCGGCGATCAGCGCGCGGGCTTCGTCGCGATCGAGCACCGGCGTCTTGCCTTTCTTCTGCGAATATTTTGGCCCGCGCACGGCATGGGCGGGATTGTGCTCGATGATGTGGCCGACTACCAGCCAGTCAAAGAGCATCCGCAGTGCCGCGAGATGCTGCTTCACCGAAGGCTTGGAAAGCCCCTGCCCTTGAGGCTCCGGGAGGCCCAGCCACTCGATATAGGCAGCGACGTGCGGCGGCTTTACGTTGGCCAGCTCGCGCACTTCCCTGCCCTCGCACCAGTCCGAAAACCGACAGGCGGCCTTGTAATAGGCGCGGCGGGTGTTCTTGTTGCGGATATTCGCGGTGAAGAAGCCGAAAAAGCGATCCCGTGCTTTTTCATGGCTGAGGAACACGACCGGAGGCTTCGCGGCGAAGCCAGTGAGTGAGCGAGGTTCTTTGTGGGGAATGATTTCGGCGGTCATCAGTTCCTTCATTGAATGGCGCTCGGGCCTCTCACAATGCGCGGGTCAGGTGCGAAACGATGATGTCTTCCCCGTCCAACCCCTTCGTCACAGGTGCAACGAACATAGAAAGCGTCGAAGGGCGGCTGATGCACCGCGCAGGTTGGTGAGTGAACACAGCAATAAGGTGTTTCCGGCCCCCTTATTGGCTCCGAGTCGTCCTTGATGTTTTTCGGGTCCGCCATACGTGTGATAATGCCCTTTATCACACGTATGGAAGAGGAAAGGCAAGATTTGTTTTAGGTTTTAGCAGGGAGAGGCGGCGCTCGCAGCAGCCAAGGGAAGGGCCGAAGAACGGAACTGAAATCACATGCAAGCTCAAGCTGGAAACGCGGTGCAGTGGGGGAACGTCGCCCAGTGGGTGAGTGGGGTGGCGACTTCTTTAGCTGTCATAGTGGCCCTTTTTAAGGAAGACTACATTCGCTGGCGGCGGCATCCAAAATTAACGGCGTCGATTGAAGCAAAGTACCCAGACTGCGTAAGAACTCCTGCCGCGTGGCGGGGCGTGAACAAGGAAAAGCCTTGGAAGGGTTGGAGGTATTGGCTTCGTGTCTGGGTGAAGAATGAAGGAAATGTCCGAGCAGAAAAGGTAGAGGTCTTTCTGTCGGGGGCTTGGGTGATGCAGAACAACGGTGTTTTTGAGCCGCTGATTAACTTTACGCCAATGAACTTCCTATGGAGCAATACCCAAGAAGCCTACGTCGATGGCATTTCACCTGATATGAGGAGGCTCTGCGACTTTGGCTCGATTCTTGAGCCAGCGTACTCTGACCCGGCGAACCCCTCGCTTTCGGAAACTCGCCTTTCACTCCGTCTTCAAGTCCCCCCAGCAACCACTGACTGGCTGCCGCCGGGACGTTACAAGTTCGAAATTAAGATTGCGGGCAGTAATTGCGAGCCTGTTACTCGTTGCATTCATCTGCACCTTACCGGGAGGTGGCACGAGGAACCCACGGAAATGCTAGCTCATGGCTTTACTGTGACAGTTTCGAGCGGATGCGAGAGTGCCTGACACCCGTTTAAGCGCAAGATAACGTCCTTTATGTTACGTCGATATATAGCCGCCAGCAACCTCCATATACAAGTATTCTGAGCTGGCCTTTGCGACCCGCGCCAGGAGGAAAGGCACGGCGGGTCCCTTCCGGTTTGCCGTTCTATCTGCGTTCAGCGTGCCAGCGCTCAGAGCACCCCGCCCTTCCCACCGCGTTCCAGAATCAGCAATGCGCCTCTGCGAGGTGCGGACTCCTGCCCCAAAGCAAGTTTGGGTCCCCTTCTGCAGATTATGTCCACTTGCCGAGGAAATGGGTCGCGACGGCACACCCTGTTCGTTAGCGTACGTTTCTTTCCGTTTCGTGAGCTGACCCCCATACTGATATAGAGGATATCTATGCTTCGAACTGTTCGTGACTGCTGTGTGCCACACGATCACGTCCTAAGGCCGGACGGCCGGGCTGACATTGAAGATATAGCCCTGGCAGTCCACGCTGCGGAGCGGGACACAGAGGCGTTTTTCGCGCGGAACCACGTGACTGCGGGCATGCGACAACTTTTTGAGACCGGGTTGGCGCGACTTGATGGACGCAGCCAGCAGGCTGACTTTCTGCTCTCCCAAGCGATGGGCGGTGGCAAGACACACCTGATGATTTCATTTGCTTTGATCGCTAAATCTCCAGCCGTGCGACAAAAGGTACTGGATGAGGCGAATATCTCCCTACGCACTGGCTTTGGCGCCGCCCGAATCGTCGCCTTTTCTGGCCGCAATAACCCTGACCACTACTTCTGGGGTGAAATAGCGCGACAACTCGGAAAGGATGACACCCCATTCAATAGACACTGGCTGAACGGCCCAAGGGGGCCGGACGAGCAAGCCTGGATGGAACTGATTGGGGACGAGCCGACTGTCATCCTAATTGACGAGATAGCTCCGTGGTTCAGGATGGCTCACGCTGTGCCCATTGGGCAAGGCACCTTAGCGTCCCACGGCGAGTATGCTCTAGCGAATCTTCGTGACGCGGCTCGGAAACTTCCGCGATGCGTGCTTATCGCTTCGAGCCTGTCAGGCACCTACGGTGATGAATCGCGGGCACTCACCCAGATATTTTCCAATGTGGAAGGCGAGGCGAAGCGCGGGGCCCAAATCATCGAGCCGGTTGCCCTCAACAACGATGAAATTTTCGCGATCTTGAAACGAAGGTTGTTTTCCAAGCTTGCGACGCCGGACCAGGTCGAAGAAGTCGCCCAAGCTTATGCATCCGCCATGGACGAGGCAGTAAGATCAAGGGCGGTCGCGAGGACGCCTGAGCAATACGCCGACGATATTCGTCGCTACCACCCTTTCCAACCAAGCCTGCGCGAGGTGATTTCTCTCTTTCAAAACAATGAGCGATTCCGAAAGACCCGCGGGCTACTCTCTTTGATGGGTGCTATTATCCGTTGCGTTTGGCAGGAGGGGCGACCAAATACGGTTCATCTCGTAGGTGTTCAGCAAATGGACTTCAACGAACCAGAGATGCGAACGACCGATCTGCCCTTCTCAGAGCTTTTGCCGGCGATAACCGAGGACATCGCCCGCGGAGGCCAAGCAGTCGCCGAGATCGTTGATCGTCAGCTCAATTCGGACGCGGGAACACAGGCTGCTAACGTCATCCTGGCGGCTTCCTTAAAGCCCGACGTAGACGACAAGATTGGTCTGCCCGCGAAGCAGGTGGTGGAATACCTGGTGGCACCTGGCCGATCCGCCTCTGAGTTTGAGTCAGCCATCGCCAAGTTGGAAGAGGGTTACCACCTACATCGCGACCCCCGTGAGGGCAGGCTCTACTACTCACCCAATGAGACGATCGAAAAGCGCCTTGCCCGTGAAGGTGAATATGCCCCAGATAACAGGATTGCTGACGAAATCGAAAGGCGGCTTGCAGATGCATTTCTGCCGTCAGGCAAGCGGGCCTATGAATCGGTCATGGCGCTTCCCGAAATCGGCCGCATAGCGACCGAGTTGGGGCGAGAACGACGGCTCATTGTCATCAATCCCGATAGTGATGTACCGCCAAAGCTGGCAAATGATTTGTTCATGAACCAGCCGAACAAGAATAACTTCATTATCGTTAATGGGTCTCCTACGGAGTTTGCCAACATTGAACGGCTGGTCCGACGTATTTACGCCTGCACAAAGGTATTAGCGACACTCACTGAGGACCACCCAAACCACGCTGAAGTGGAGAAGAAGAAAGTAAATACTGAGTTTGATCTGCTCTCTACGATTGAGACTACGTTCAACCAAGTTTGGTATCCGGCCTACGACTCGAGCGCCAAGACAGTTCGTCTCGTTCCCGCAAAGTTAAGCCTGCGCTCGGCACGCGAGGCGGGCAAGAGACCCCTGCTACTTGGCGAAGCAGCCGTCGAGGAAGCGCTTGTCAACGCGGGCAAGCTTTACCGGCAGGTAGAAGGAGAGGAGAAGGTCCTCGATACCCTCTTGGTCCGTGCTAACGACTTTCTTTGGGCCAACGATAAACGTCTTTCCTGGGCGGACCTCCAAGCTCGTGCGCGAGAAGTGGGACGATTTCCCTTCCTCCCGCCGGGTGGCTTAGAAGCTTTGCGAAAGTATGCAATAGTAAGGGATAGCTGGCGCGAGCGTGACGGCAAGCTGATTAAAGGTCCGTTTGAACCGGACAAGACCCGCGTCTCGGTCAGTACGGAATCGTACGACCCTCTAACGGGAGAGGCGACGATCACAGTTCAAGCGCTCGATGCCGGATCCTCGCCGCGTATCCATTGGGCAACAGGGCTCATAGTTTCCGAAGCTTCGGAGGAACTAAAAGACCTCCGATTCAAGACTCGCGAATTGCGCCTAGCCTTCCTTGCCGTAGATCCCAACAAGGGTTCCCCAACAGGCGATCCCACCATTTGGAAGAACAGAATTTCCATCCTTTTCGCTAAGAAACCCTCAGTAGATGGGCGCGAGATCAGCATCGTAGTAGCGCCAGGAGCGACCTCCATCCGGTACACCGCTGACGCCACATCCCCGCGCGCGGCCGGCAAGGAGTACAGCGGACCTTTCACCATTCCCGCCGATCAGGACGTGCTGATCCGCGTGCTGGCAATCGATGGCGAGATCGAGGCGGAGGAACAGAAGAACTTTGATAAGGAGTTACGTAGCTCTTCACCGAGTGGGCAGGGCGGTAACAACCCCATCGATCGCGTGCCGACGATTCGCGAGTATGTCGACGAACGGCGCCCAGCATCCCTCGTGTCATCGGCTTTGGCGTGGACGGCTACGAAGGACACTTACGACGCATTGGACGCTCTCCAAGCGGCTTCCGCCTCGGCGGTAGGCAAGCGGATGACTATAGGCGAAGGTGACCGCGCCATCACGATCGCCATGGGTAGTGGCAACGCCGTCTCGGGTGAGCACCTAAAGGGCTTGCTGTCGGCTGCCCGAGCTGCGCTAGAATTGGACGAAGCATCGGCCACGATGAGTTTGAGTAGCATACGCTTCCCGACTGGCACGGACCTCCTCGCCTTCCTGGAAACAACCAGGATTGACATCGGCGATCCGCGCGAGTCGATCCGACAGGGAGGCCTTTTCTGATGGTCGCCAAAAAAAAGCCTGATGCCGAGGTCAGAAGCGCGAGCTTGTCCGCGGTACAAATACGATCGCGAGCGTTGAGCCATTCCAAGCGAACTGAGGTCGAAGGTTTCGGCTGTCCACTCATCGACTGGCCGCATCATGTGCGCGTGGTCATTCCAGAGATACGCGGCGGCACGGTACAAGTCATCGAGGCCTTTGGAGTGGGCGGTCATGCGGCTGGGCAGCCAGAAGAAATAGAACGTTGCGTTCTACCCCGGCCCCGTTGGAACGCGATCGCCGACGTGGCACGCCGTGAGTTCAATGAACGCCTCCGGACGCTGGGCCTCCCCGTGGGAGCCTGGAGGCCAGGCGCAACCAAAGTGGAGCGTATGCTCGGACAGGAACTCATCCTCTTAGCCTGCGCGTGCGCTGCAGCCGATGAGCCTGACATACCCGCAATCGCTGAGAGTTGGGCGGCCCTCCGTCCTGAAGAGCGATGGTGGTTTGCCGGATGGCTCCAGTCTCACCCTTCTCCGCGCGTGATGCGCGGCGCAGCCCTCTTGCTCTCCAGCGGTACGGCCGAGGTCGTTGAACGCAGTCTACGAGCACCAAAACCGGAAGTCACCTTGCCATTGTTCGATATCACCGTTGGAAGGCGGTGAAACTATGCCAAGGGACACGGAATCGACGGTTGACGCAGCAGCAGTCAGCGGCTTGCCGCCGTTCTCGCTCAAAAACGCTCCCTCGCTCATCGAGCGCGTGTTTCCGGCGCAGAAGGTTGGGATCGAGGCACAGAAGGAGCGTAAGGCTGTCCAAGGGCAGACACTGACCGCTCTCGGCTCGTATTGGAAAGGTCGCAAGCCCCTGGTGCTGGTGCGTGCCTGTGTACTGGCGAGTCTGTTGCCAGCAACCGATGATCCGGAGGCTGACCTTGAGCTGTTTGAGTCGCTGATGCGCATGGATCCCGAGGGAGTATCTCGCCGGGAGGCCAAGGTCACGGCCCAGCATGTGATGGATTGCCCAACCATCTCGCAGCAAGAGAAGGATGCGCACCTCACACGTGGCGCGGTCGGAGTCGGTGAAGAGACCGGCGAGGAGTTGCCGGCGAAGCCTGGTGAGGCGAAGTGGCAATGGGTCGACATGGCTTGCGTCAAGGATACTGCGGAGCGTGAACGCATCAAAGCGGAGCGGAACTCCCTCAAGGATCGTGCCCTGCGCTCCATGCCATTCTCACAGCAGGTCGGCATCTGCGAACGGGTCGAAAGAGTTGAAAACCTTCGGGACTCTGCCGACCCGCTTTACGCAGGAGTTTTGAGCAGAGCCAACACCTATCTTGGGACAGACGCGAGCACTCTACCGGAGTTGGTGGAGCAGCTCGGCATCGCCCGCTTTGGGCACCGGCCCGTCGTTGGCGACCCTTTCTGTGGTGGCGGCAGCATTCCATTCGAGGCAGCACGGATAGGCTGTGACGTGGTTGCGAGTGACCTGAATCCAGTAGCCGCGATGCTGACCTGGGGAGCGCTCAACATCATCGGCGCGGATGCTGCGACGCGTGAGCGGATTGCCGAGGAACAGCGCCGGGTAGCGGCGGCGGTGGACGAGGAAATTACTCGGCTCGGCATTGAGCATAACGCCGCGGGAGATCGAGCAAAGGCCTATCTGTACTGTCTGGAGACGGTTGACCCACGTACCGGATGGCGAGTGCCGATGGCGCCTTCATGGGTCATCAGCCGCAACCGGCGCTGCGTTGCGAAACTTAAGCCGGACTATAACCATAAACGCTTCGACCTCGTCGTCGAAGAGGGGGTCTCGGCAGGCGATATGGCAGCTGCTGAGGGCGGAACTGTCAAGGACGGCTTTCTCGTTTATCGGCTTGCACCTACTTCCAGTGGCGAAGAGCAGGAGTGGAGGATCGCGGTCGGGCGTCTTCGCGGCGATGGAGAGGGGCCGGAGATTCCCGGCCGCGGCCGAGGGAACAAGCTGCGACCTTGGGAACTATCTGATGTCGCGCCGCGCGAGCCTGAGTGGCGTCCGGATGTCGCGCCTGTTCTTGCTGCGGCCGGGCCCGGGGCCTGGGTCGGGGGCGACATCTGGCTTGAGCGGCTTTACTGCATCCAGTGGCTGGACGGAAAGGACCTGAAACCCGACAAATCGCGGCCGAGAACCTTCTTTAAGGCGCCTGATGCGGAGGACCTTGCGCGGGAGGAGCAGGTGCGAAGCCTGGTCGTGGAGAATCTGTCTGACTGGCAGGCGCGGGGGCTGGTGCCCGATATGGCGATCGAATCGGGCGAAAAGACGGACGAACCGATCCGAACACGCGGCTGGATGTATTGGCACCATCTGTTTGGGCCCAGGCATCTGCTGTTCGGCGCAACGTTCGAAGCGGTTGTTAGCAAGAGTCTGGATGCTAGTTCAGCTACAGTCGCCTTCGCCGATGCGCTCAATAGGATGTCACGGCTGACTAGATGGGACACGGGACTGCCGGGAAAAGCTGGCGGAGCACGTGATGGAGCCAAAGATGTCTTCTATAACCAGGCACTGAATTGCAACTATGCCTTCGCACAACGGTCCTCTCGATCATTGCTGCCGTTCATCGAAGACAAGGCCGGATCGCAGCCGTTACCCTCGGTTTACTACCAAGTATCTGACGGGCCCTGTACTTCTGGGACGGCATTCTCAGATATATGGATCTACGACCCACCGTACGCAGACGCCGTTCACTACCATGAAATTACAGAGTTCTTCATCGCCTGGCTGCGCAAGAATCCGCCGCCACCCTTCGACCAGTGGACTTGGGACAGCCGTCGCCCGCTTGCCATCCAAGGCAAGGGCGAAAAGTTTCGCACTGACATGGTGGACGCCCTGCGCGCGATGGCGAACCGCATGCCGGACAGCGGCCTGCAAGTCTGTATGTTCACGCACCAGGACGCAGGCGTGTGGGCCGACATGGCGGGCATTGTGTGGGGCGCGGGCCTGCGGGTGACCGCTGCGTGGTACGTTTCGACCGAGACCACCAGCGAACTGAAGAAGGGCGGCTACGTACAAGGTACGGTGCTTTTGGTCCTGCGCAAGCGGGAGGGAGATGGGCGAGCCTACAAGGACGAATTGGTGCTAGAGATACGCGGCGCGGTTGAGCGCCAGGTCGACCTCTTGACCGGGCTGAATCAGCGCGCAAAAGCTCGCCAGCGGGATGAGAATCCGTTCAGCGACGCAGACATGCAGATGGCAGGCTACGCCGCCGCTCTCCAGGTGTTGACAGGCTACACACACATCGAGGGCATGGACATGACTCGCGAAGCGCTGCGCCCGCGCGTAAAGGGGCAGCAAGGCATCGTCGAAGAGATGATTGCACTAGCCGTACAGACCGCCACCGAGATCATGATTCCCGAGGGCATCGACGAGAGCCTGTGGGAACGCCTGTCGCCAATCGAGCGCTTCTGGCTTAAGATGACCGAGGCAGAATCCAACCGCCCCGCAGGCCAGGCCTACGGAAAGCTCGATGACTACCAGAACTTCGCCAAGGCATACCGCGCACCTGAAGGCTGGGCCGACCTCATGGCCGATACCACGCCTAACAAAGCGCGGTTGAAGGGCGCCGCGGAGTTTCGGCGATCCATGATGTCTGGGCACCCATTCGCGAGCGGTTTAGTTCGTCCGGTTCTTTACGCAGTCAATGAATTGCGGATGGCAGCCGAGAAGGAAGAAGACGCCAATAAATCAAGCAACCAGGCAATTGCGGGGCTTCGAGACAATCTCGCATCGTGGTCCCAGCAGCGACAACAAGCAATGGTTCTGGCGGAGTGGCTCGGACGCACTTTGAATAAACAACGTGCTCAGGAAGCAAGCGCGGCCCGCACTTTGTCGGCGCTGATTCGCAATGAAAAGTTCGGCTCATGACAAGTCTTCCCGAGGGTGCCGGCTCCGAGCTTGTTCCGGCGATTCCGAGCTCTCTGCGACGTTTCTCCTCCCGCCTGACCCGACTGGATCACGCTTTTCTGCGTGACCGTCTCCGAGGAGCACGACAGTACGACCGCATCGCAGGCTACTTCCGCTCTTCCATCTTTGAAGTTGCCGCCGAAGAACTGCTCTCGGTCGGACGCATACGAGTCGTCTGCAACTCGGACCTGAACCCCGAGGATCTGCGCGCGTCCAAAGAGGCGCGAGCGAGCGCGATGTTACAGCGGTGGTGGGCGGGCAGCACGGGAGATGCTGCGATCGAATTGGATACCCTTCTTCGTGGCAATCGATACGCGCGACTCAAGCAGATGCTCAGGGCGCGGGACGGCAACGGCCAACCGTGTGTCGAGATCAGGGTGGTGGACAAGGTAACAGCTCCGCTGCTCCATGGCAAAGCGGGCGTTATTACTCTGGCCGACGGCCGGAAAACTTGCTTCATGGGGTCGGTCAACGAGACCAAGGATGCCTGGCAGCAACACTATGAGCTTCTCTGGGAAGACGAGAGTGACGAAGGCATTGCCTGGACGCAGGGGGAGTTCGACTTCCTCTGGAGCAAAGCAGTAGATCTACCGGACGCCATCATCCAAGAAGTCGAACGTTGTGCCGATCGGGTCGAGATTCGACTCAAGGACTGCCCAGCGTGGTCGCTGGGTGGCAGCACGGACCTGCCCCGGGCGGTCTTGGTAGAGTCCCCTACTGCGCGGGCTGGAGAAGGTCTACGGTCGTGGCAGAAAGTGTTCGTGGCTGAATTCCTTGAACACCGCAGAATCTATGGAAAGGCGCGCCTTTTGCTGGCAGACGAGGTCGGCGTCGGAAAGACTCTATCGCTCGCCACTGCGGCCCTGCTGACTGCATTGATGGAGGATGGTCCCGCGCTGATCCTCGTCCCGTCCACCCTGACCCAGCAGTGGCAGGTGGAACTGTGGGACCGACTCGGCGTACCGTCGGCTCGTTGGTGGTCCGCTCGCAAGGTCTGGGTCGATCAATTGGGTCACGTTGTCCGAACGAATGGAGCAGCTGACATCGTAAGGTGCCCGTATCGAGTTGCTATCGTCTCAACCGGCCTGATCATGCACGGTTACGACCAGAGCACACATATCTGGAAGAACGAGGCGGCCGCGCTACTACAGAAAAGAGCGCGCCCCGGGGAAGCGCCATATGGAGTGGTCGTCCTGGATGAGGCTCACCGAGCGCGAGGGACAGCGGAGCGCGGTGCAAATGAGAGAAAGCCGAACAATCTGCTCGCATTCATGTTGGAGATTGCAGGCCGCGCGCGGCACGTTCTGCTTGGCACTGCGACACCTATGCAGACTGATCCTTCTGATCTCTGGGACTTGATGCAGGTTCTCGGTAGAGACGCGGAACACGTACTCGGGAACTTCATAAGCCCTTGGCAGAATAACTTGGATCGCTCGCTGGCGCTTGTGAGCGGTCGGGAAAGGCCACAAGAGGAAGGCGACGCGTGGCCGTGGCTCTCTAATCCATTACCGCTTGGAAGCGAGCATCACTTTTTCGACCACGTCAGATCCGATTTGGAGATTCCTGAAGGCACATTTTCGGTAGGCGGGTCGTCCTACACTCAGCTTGATGACCTTATCACGCGGGGGGCTGCGCGACCTGCTGGCGAACGGAGAAGGAGATCTGGGCTTTTTGCAACAGCATAATCCTGTGGTTCGCCATGTCGTCCTTCGCCGCCGCAAGGCTCTGGAGGAAGCTGGTCTGATGAAGCCTGTCGCCGTCGAGATCCACCCGCGGCCGGATGAACCAGACCGGCGGTCCCGGATTTTCTTCGGGGCAGATGGGAGAGCAGTAGAGACGTCAGAGGACCTCCGCGAGGCGTTCGCCGAATCCGAAAATTTTACAAAAGCGCTCATGGCTCGCAATAGGGGCGGTGGATTCATGCGGAGTCTACTGCTACAGAGGATTTGCTCCTCAACGCGCGCCGGGTTGGCGACCGCTAAAGCTCTGGGCCGTCCCAGCCCCGAGCATGAAGCGGTCTTTCTCGATGCGCTGGAAGGTGATGAAGCGGAAGGAATAATCCAGTCGATAGATAAAGCTTCTGGAGCCGAAAGGGCCGCTTTGGAGAAGCTGACAGCGCTGCTCGAAGCTGTCGTCGCAAAAGGAACTGACCCCAAGTATGGTGTCGTCCTGCATTACCTTCGGGAGCGTCATTGGCTCGAACTGGGCTGCATCGTGTTCAGTCAGTTTTTCGACACGGCGGAGTGGATAGCACAGCGACTGGCCAATGACTTACCCGGTGAACCGATAGCTCTATATTCCGGTGCAGGCAAGTCAGGAGTCTTCCGGCACGGCCAATTCAATGCCGTCGAGCGCGACGCAATTAAGTTGGCTGTGCGGGAGAGGTCCATTCGCCTTGTCGTTGCGACGGACGCGGCGAGCGAGGGGTTGAATCTCCAGGCGCTCGGGACACCGATCAATGTTGACCTTCCTTGGAATCCATCGCGCCTTGAACAACGCATCGGGCGCATCAAACGTTTCGGTCAGGCAAGGGACAGCGTCGACATGCTGAATTTGGTCTACGAAGGTAGTAGGGACGAGGTGATATACGAGAAATTGTCCGAGCGTATGAAAGACAAGTTCGACATCTTCGGGCAGCTTCCAGATACTCTCTCTGACGACTGGATCGATGACGAACAGGGACTAGAACGTGAACTGCGAAAGTTTGTAGAGGGGCGTCAGCGCGCCAACGCCTTCAACGTTCGGTGGGGCAACACCGCAACAGGTGTTTCCCTGTCGGTTGAGGAACGAGAGTGGCAAAAGGGATGGCAGACTTGCACTGAGGTGCTTTCTCGCCGCGATGTTTCTGACCGGTTGGGAGAAGGCTGGTGAGTTGGGGCGGTGTCGTTATTCTTTCGCCTGTAGACTGACTTCGTTAAATCTAAAGGCTTTCTTGGTTCCCTTAACCAGTAGAACAATTCTTTTACCTGTAGAAATATCCGCATAGTTGTAGAACAGTCGGTCCATGCACTTTGCGAAGGGCACGCGCACCTTTGAAGCCTGGCCGTCAAAGCTCGGATGATGCAAGAGCGCCCGAGATAGAGCTACTTACCGGGACCATATCATGCGCGTCGTGGAATTCTAATGGTAAAGGAATCTTTATACCCGTTAGAGAATAGGATTTCCCCCTACCTTCAGACAGCGGATCGGGGAGGTCCAGGCCACAAGCATGAAGCGGCTCTCTAGGATCGAAGCCTCTGATTACCCAACAGACGTAGCCTTTTCAGCTTTTCGTCCGGATCGTGAGAGGCCAGCCCGTTAGGCGACAATTCATCTACGATGACGAACGCATAAGTGGATGAGAACGTCCTTAAGCACGCACAGACTTAGCCCCTGGGAAAGGCGTTTCAGCAGTCCACTAAGGCCATCTCCGCTAGGAATCGAGACGGCTCCTTGTCCCACCCGCGATACTTCTTGGCATACGATAGGTACAGCGTCTTTCTGGTTCGCGTAATCGCTACAAAGCAATTCCGCCGTTCTTCTTCCATCTCCGGACGCCCGGCGTTTGGCTGAAGACTCTGCCACGAAGGCAAAACCGTTTCAGCCATGCCCACCAACCATACATGATCAAATTCAAGACCTTTAGCTGAATGAATGGTTAAGAGATGAACTGCGCCTGGGGCTGGCGGAGGTTCCTTCGGTCGAAGTGCCAGACCTTGAAGCAACTCAGCTAAGTCTAGTTGATCCCCCTTTTCGGCTCGCACGTCGCGGGCTGTCTTATCCCATGCCGCCTTGTCATCGGCTGCATCTGTCACAACGCCACTTGCCGTCCCTGCGGTTTCGGGAAGCCAAATCAGAGCCTCCGCGAGCACGGCGCGCCACGCCGCCCGCGATTGCAGTAGACGGAGGGAAAGCTCTGAAAGACTTGATGCAGTTGGGCTATCGACAGCAGCAGCCGCTAACGCCCAGTATTCGAGATAACTGCTACCAGATGCTTCCGCTTCGGCCGCGATTAGCGCGGCGTCGATCTCGATATTTGACATCCGATTTGCCGCATTGACCATAGTGGTGAACACCTGCCTGTCGGCTGGACGTAATGATTGGTCCAGACACGCCTGGAGCCAGACAAATTGCGGAGATATAAAGCGATCACGACGCGTAACCAAGAAGGCCTTTACTGACCTAGCCAACAATGCTTGAAGAACGGGTTGCAAGATCGCTCTCGTTCGGCCAAGCACTGCTGTTTCCCCCCAGGAATCCGGTGGTGCAGCAGCGATCTCAGTCGCGATTGCAGATGCTTCTTCCTCATCTGTCGCGAACTCTCGCTGATGGACACAAGGTCCATCATCAGGCCGCAAAGGTATGAGTGCCGACTTGCCCGGCGTCCTGTCGCTGTTGTGGGCTATAAGACTGTTCGCAGCGCGAACAACTGCCGGCGGACAACGCCGATTCTCTACAAGCTGTATCAACTCCGGCGCAAAATGTCCTCGAAAAGCCACGATCTGACGGTAGCTTGCACCAGCCCACTGATAAATGATTTGATCATCATCTGCTACAGCAAAAACATTGCGAAACTCATCTCCCGCTAGAAACCTCAGGAGCCGGTATTGTGCGGGCGAAGTGTCTTGAAATTCATCGATGAGCCAATAAGGATAAGATTGCCGAATGCGAGCGGCGACCCCCGGAACCTGATGAGCGAGTCTACATGTATCGAGGATCATGCCATTGAAATCCATAATATTGCGCTCTCGGAGCGCAGCCTCATAGATTGAATAGACGCAAGCTACCTGTTTGCCGGTTTCCTGGTCTCTAAAATGCGTTGCTGTCTTCGACGCCCCGACCAGATTACTGCGAAGTTGGTCAATGGTCTTCAACCAACGAACATCATCTGGGGAAACGTCGTCACCTTTATTGGCGGCTGCACGCAGCGCATCCCGGAGGAGCTCTTCACGATCGGAGTCTTGATCGTAAACCCCGAAATCCGGTTTGATCCCTAGATGGGAACCGTGCTGCCGCAACATCTGAGCACAAAACGAATGAAAGGTACCGATGACCGCCCGATCCGTCATTCCAGGTACGAGCTCTTCGACGCGACGGCGCATTTCGTCGCCGGCCTTAATCGTGAAGGTGAGCGCCAATATTCGAAAATTGCGATTTCGGGAAGCATCCAAAATACGGGCGATCCTTGTCGTCAGAACTGTCGTTTTACCGACGCCAGGCCCCGCTAGAACAAGACATGCACCATCATCCCAATCGGCGGCGAGCCGCTGCGTTGGGCTCAGTTGATCAATCGCCGTAATGAATTGAGATGTCATACCTGACCGCCCCTTAGATTTGTAATCAACGTTACAAAGGCTGTAGGCATGCGCATTGCCAAAGCTGGGTCTGAACCAACCCGCGACGATAGTGCCCCCATGTAGCCGGTTTTGCGGTTCTTGAGTCGAGCACGAAAATCTGCCTCATTGCATGTCAACGCCGACGGCCCACAGATCTCGGCGAGGATGTCACGTAGCAGCTGAAG